>Ga0209386_1000376_pt1 | contig 22774 bp, 21 predicted proteins | sample NGEPertwo_FD_184510 | JGI IMG/M metagenome (GOLD analysis project Ga0209386, IMG submission 184510) | Arctic peat soil microbial communities from the Barrow Environmental Observatory site, Barrow, Alaska, USA - NGEE Permafrost154B-two... | ecosystem: Environmental > Terrestrial > Soil > Wetlands...
TTCCCGGGCGAGCAGGGGGCGCTGGGCCCGGGCGCGAGCGGCCAGGGTGGCGTCGACCGCCATGCGTCCGTCCGCGGTCTGCAAACGAAATCCCGGCCCCAGGTCGTCGGCCGGCAGCAGGCCGACCTCGGGGGGCAGGCCGAGCCGCTGAGCGGCCGTGCCCTGACCGGCGGCGCCTTCCTCCAGAAGAGCGAGCGTCCGCCGGTCGCAGGAGACGGTGGCGGGGGCTCCGGCACTGTACTCGAGGGCCTCGGCCAGATCCTTGCGCAGCGCCTCGAGGTAGCGGGGGTCGTCCTCGAGCGAGGCTAACTCTTCCTCGAGCGCGGCCAGCACCTGATCCAGCAGCCCTTCCCGGGTGCGGAGCACTTCCGCCTTGAGGCCCTCTTCTTCGGCGAGCGCCTTCCGCTGGGCCTGGTCGCGCAGGGCCGCCTCCCGCTCTGCCAGCAGGTGGCGGCGCCGCTGCTCCTCCCGCTCCTCTTCGGCCGCGAGGGTGAGGGCGGTGATCTCTTCGCTCGTTCGCGCCCGGATCTGTTCGACCTCGGCCTCGGCTTCTTCGCGCAGGGCTTGGAGAAGTTCCGCTATGGCCACCGGTTCACCCGCTCTCTAGAGGAGAATGAGGACCGCTACCACGAAGCCCAGGATGACCATGGTCTCGGGGATGGCGAGCATGATGATCACCATGCTGCTCATCTCCGGGCGCTCAGCCAGAGTGGCTGCGCCGGCCGAGCCAATGCGCGACTGCGCCCAGCCGGTGCCGATTGCGGAAAGGCCGACTGCCAGGGCGGCGCTCAGTGCGATTACGGCTTCTTCCATCATTCCTCCCTCTAGGTTGCGGAACGGGCGGAGTTGGGTCTCCAGTGGCCGAAGGGCCGGTAGGGGTTGCCTCCGGGCCGGTAGAATTTGCCGAAGAACTCCACGTAATGCAGGCGCAGCGAGTGGATGGTGGGGCTGAAAAGTCCCAGCACCAGGTTGACGGCGTGCAGCAGAAGCGCAGCGAGCAGACCCAGGATGCCTGCAGTTCCTCCGATCTGGTTGGCCACCAAGGCCAGCATGACCGAAGCGGTGCCCAGCGCCATGAGCCGTGCGTAGGAGAGGATGTTGCCCACCGTGGAGATGAGTTCGACCACGGCTACCACGCCCCCGTAGATGGGGAGCAGCACCAGCGCCAAAAGGACGATCACCCCGGCGGTTACGGTGAAGGGGTAACCGAGGCCGGCCAGAAGGGCGGCGGCTCCCAGCGAGGCGGCCACCACGATCACAATCGTCAGGGCACTGGCCAGGGCGTGGCGGCGGCTGCTGTGGCGCTGGCTGATCACCCCGAGGAGCAATCCGAGCAGCACGTGCAGGTAGCCGAGGCCTACGGCGACCGCCAGCAGCACGAGCGGCTCCTCTTCGCGGTTGAAGACCAGGGGCCGCAGACCCAGGCGGTGCCCGGCATCGCCGAAGGCCTCGCCGAAGGCAAAACCGAAGAGCATGGCGGAGGTTCCCGCCGCCGTCGCTATGTAGCCCACGGTGCGGCCAAAGCCGGCGCCGAAGCGGCGCATCAGCAGCAGTCCGGCCGCGGTCGCCAAGAGCCCGTAGCCCACGTCTCCCAGGATCAAGCCGAAGAAGAGAGGAAAGAACACGGCGACCAGAGGAGTGGGGTCGACGCTACCGTAGTGAGGCAGCGGCAGCATGCCCACCACGGCCTCGAAGGGACGCGCCCAGCGCGGGTTCTGTAGACTGACCGGCGCCTCCTCGGGGGGCCATTGCTCCGGGGGAACCTGCTCGAGGGCGACGCAGTCCCCGCAGCGGCAGGTTATCTCTTCCTGCAGGTGCTCCACCTCGCCCGCGGGCACCCAGCCTTCGAGGATGAAGGTGCGAGAGGTCTCGGCCAAGAGCGGAGCGGCTTCGAGTTCGGCGGCCAGGTCGTGCAGCACCGCCCTTCCCAGAATCAGATCTTCCCCCACGGACTGAGCCAGTTCCTGGAACTCGCTGTCGATGAGGGCGATGGTGACCGGGATTTCGCGCAGCCGCCGGGCCATCTCGGGCGCGGCGCCGGCAAAGGAGTCCGCGGCGTAGCCTGAGGGCACCGGAATCTGCTCGATCCCCGCCTGATCCAGCAGCCGCTCGACTTTGTCGGCGTCGTTGCGGCCCACCAGGAGCAGAAGCGCCGTGCTCCCCCCGGCCAGCGGCAGGTCGCGCAGCATCACCCGCTCGCCCAGGAACTCGCGGATCCGCTCTTCGAGTTCGGCGACGGGGGCATCCTCCGAGAGCATCACCTGATAGGCGGCCAGGCGCCGGGAGCGTTCGGGGGCGGCCAGAAGGTCTGCAAAGCCCTCGAGCAGGGGCAGATACTTCTGCAGCGCAGCCCGCTCCTCCGCCAGGGAAAGCCGACGCGCCTCCAAAGCCTCGACCCGCGGCCGCAGGCGACGGGCGAGCCTCGCCCAGTGAAGGAAGCCGCTCAGGGTGACGCAGGTTTCCTCGACGTTGGGGGCGGCCGCAGGCAGCGAAGCCCGTTTCTCGAGCACCGCGAGCGTGGCCTCCAACTCGCCGAGCACGGTGCGGATGTTCTCCAGGCGGGCCTCTCCTCCCAGGACTTCGGTGAGCGCGGAAGGCTCGGCCCGATGGCTGCGGTATGGCCCCGCTTCCGGGCGAAGCTGCGGCTCGGCCAGCTGGACGAGTTCCAGATCCTGCAGGGTGTCCAGGGTTACGGGTAGCGCCGTCCGTCTGCCCGTCAGCCTTACGCGAGCCATCCGGCGGATCATTCGTCGGCCCTCGTCTCGGGGCCGTCCGCCTGCAGCAAGAGAGGCAGTACGCGCTCGACCAGGGCGGCCAGTTCGCGGGGATCGCGCCGGCGATAGCGGCGCGTCTCTTTAAGGTGGGAGTGGCGGGTCTCCTCGCGGTGCCGGGAGAACTCGGCGTCCACCGTGCGCTTTATGTGTTCGAGTTCGTCCTCGAGCGCGCTCTTGAAATGGGATTCTGCCGCGTGGAGGCATTCTTGGGCTGAACGGAGGTCCGCGCCCGCCTCTTCTCGAGCGGCAGCAACCATCGCGTCGAGGGCGGCTTCCTGGCGCAGGAGCTCTTCGAGTCCCTCGGCGGTGGGCTCCACTGGAGTGTGCCGCTTGGGCGCCACGGTGGGTCCCTCCACCCGGTTGTGCTTCTGTTCACATCTTACCCCAGAGGAGGAGCTCTAACACCGGAGAGGGTGCAGTCGCCTCCGATTCTCAGTAGGGACGTCGGGTGCGCGGGGAGAAGAGGAAGCCGCCCAGGGCCCCGCTGGATGGGCCAACATCTCCCGCGGCCGTGCCTCTGCGCTCGCAGGTGCTGAATGTGCAGGCGCTTCTCGCGCTCTCGGTCAGGATCTCCTCGTTCGTCAGTCAGGGGGTCGCTCTTCGGGTCGCCCCCGGCCGGGCATAGGCGAAGGTGAGATCCTCGAGCACCTCGATCATCACCCGCTCGCCTTGGTCAAAGGCGAAGGCGTCGCCCGTCCCCAGGTCCAGGCCGGCCTCGTCCAGGTCGATCTCGGCGGGGTCGTAGTCGGGGGGCAGCGGGGTTAGGCGCACCCGGCCGGAGATGATGTAGCCCAGTTCGTGCCGGGCCATGGGCACGGGCAGCACCTCGGTTCCCGCCCGCGCTTCGGCCAGCACCAGCTCCCAGCCCGCGTCCGAGGCCAGCAGCACCGTCTCGCGCATCGCTCCTTTCAGGCGTCCGCGTGCTCCCTGGCGCTCCTCTGATCGCACTGCTTGCATCGCTTGACCCGTCCTTCCCCTCGGTCTCGCTTTCGCCTATCCCGACCAGTTCCAGCCTTCGTAATACACCAGCCCCAGCAGCAGCCTGCGGTGCCCCGCCGCCTCCTCGAAGGCCTGGTGGAAGGCCGCCTCGCTTATGGGTGCTTCCGTATGCTTCAGGCGGGAAAGATCGGGCAGGCCCACGGCCGCCCGAGCCGAGCGCCGAACTTCTTGGGCAGCCCGCAGGTAGCTCTTCGCCGAGGTGCGTGTGGAGAACAGCACCGCGGATCTGGTGCTTCCTCTACCCGGCAGGAGCGTGCGGGGAACGGGCGCCGGGGCGGCGACTCGGGGCGATGAGTCTCTGAGTCCCGATCCCAATCTTTGGCTGAACTTTGAGTTTGCTTAAGGTTGGCCTCCGACAATTGAGATGGGTGGGCAGGCGACGGAACCTCCGGCTCACCGAGAACCGAGTGGGGAGGGAATCATGCACGGCAGAGTCATGACGGTTACCGTCCAGGGGATTAGCGACGAGAAGTTCGACGAGGCGGTGGCCAACTACCGCGAAATCGTGCCACCCAAGGCCAAGCTGCTCGAGGGCTTCGAGAAGGCCATCCTCCTGGTGGACCGGGAGAACGACCAGGTGCTCTCGCTCACCCTGTGGCGGGACAAGGATTGCTGCGACGCCGGCATTGAGCAGTCTGGCAGGCTGGCCCAGGAGGTCATGCAGAAGACCGGCATCCAGGGGGACGTGCGCATGGACGACTATGAGGTGCCGGTGTTTTCGGAGTAGGAAGTAAGCGCCAAGAAGCGGGAACTTGCCGAGCCCTACCTCGCTCGGTAGGACGAGGGGCCCCCAATGCCCGCGGGGCCCCTCTCTTTGACCGCAGTCCTGGTCGCGGGAGCCCCACACCGTCACCGCAGGAGCCGCGAATCCATCCCCAGGTCGAGCGCCGCAGCGTGGAGGGCCTGATCACAGGTCACGAGCCCCGCCCCCAATTCGCGGCAGGCGGCCAGGTGAAGGGCGTCGAGCGTGCGCAGGTGCAGCTTGCGCTCCGACAGCCAGAGACGGGCGCGGGCGAAGGCCGTTGGCGGCAGTGCGACGAGGTCGAAGCGGCCCTCCCGCAGGTCGTCCAGGTAGGCGGCTTCGATCAAGAGCAGGTGAGGCTCCTCGAGTTCGCCCATCTGTAGCAGGCGGTTGAGCGCGGAGGCGAGTTCGACGTCGGTCAGGCGACTGAGCGTCAGCGGTTGCCCTGCGCTCCGCAGATACTCCTCGACCGCCGAACTTGCAGCCTCCGGGCGGTAGTAGGGCACGAGGGCGCTGGTGTCCAGATAGACCGAGGCGGCAGAGGGCCCGCCGGCGTTGGCTCCCGTCGCGCAATGCTCAGCCACGTTCTTCTCGAAGCTGTCGGATCACCTCGTGGCTCGGTGTCTTCGCGGGGGGCATCTGCTCACGGAGGTCCCTACGGCTGGGAAAGGAGATTGACGCCGCCACGGCCGCGCTTGCGGCCGTCAAGCGAGCCACGGGCGCACCGCGGCGAGTGATGACGACTTCCTCGCCGGCCTCGACCGCGTCGAGCAGACCGGCCAATCCCGCCCGCGCCTCGCGCACGCTCACTTCACGCATCTTGTCACTCCTCGCGATTCTCGCCCCGGTCGCGTTTGGTGTACACAGTAAGTGTACTCCGGTCCCGACGGGAAGCAAAGCCGACCTCCGACTCTCCCTCATTGACGCCGCCTCGCCTGCCGAAATACTGTCTGCAGAGTGAGCACGGGGCCGGGCGGGGGGTAGTCCAGACCAGGACGGCGGGGAACGAGAGGAGCGGCATGCGCGATATGGTGCGTCTGATCGAGGGCCTGGCCGAGGGCGACCCCACGGCCCAGGCCGTCTTCGTCTTTACCGTGGTGGGGACGGTGCTGATCGTGGGGGCGACGCTGATCATTCGCCGCCGGCGGTAGGGCAGGCACGCGGCGCACCGGTGCCTCCCTGCCCCTAGTCCGGCTGGGGGAGTACCCTGAAGCCCTCCTGGCGAAAGTGGCGGTCGCCGGTGATCGCCGCCTCTATTCCCAGTTCCTCCATCACCACGAAGCTCAGGCAGTCGACCAGCGAGTAGGTCTTGTCCGGCCGCTCCAGGAAGCGACGCCAGCCCCGGGCCAGTTGTCCCTCGTCGGGATGGATCATGCGGAGTTCGCGTGAGCTCCGCAGAAGCGTCCCCACCCTGATGGCGGCGGATTGGCCCAACCGTCTCCCCAGGAGGGAGAGGATCTCGGCGAAGACGAAGCTGGTCGTAACCAGGTCCTCGAACTGTGCTATCGCCTCCTGAGTGGAGCCATGGGCGGGGTCTCGCGAGTTGAAGAAGGAGTACCAGGCCTGCGTGTCGACGAAAGCGGTGGTCAAGATTCGGCCTCGTCTTGCGAACCTGCCGCCCGCCCCTTTGCCGGCTCGTCTCTCTCGGGAGAGGTTGTGCCGTGCTCGGCTTCATCGGCCAGGATCTCGTCGATTTCGGCGTTCGTCAGGCCTCCGTCCCCGAAGATGCCGGCGAGGTCCATGATGCTGGAACGCGGTCGCTCCTTGGCCATCGCCTCGTCAATCAGAGACCGCAGATAGGCCCCCATACTGCTGCCCTGCTCGGCCGCCTGCCGCCGCACGAACTGATACTGGCGCTCCTCGAGGGAGATCTGGGTTCTGGTCATGCGACCCATCTTCGCTCTCTTCCCGCGCCCGGTCGATCCGACTTTGGCTCTGTCCTGGCTCGCGCTTACATCTTACATCAGATGGCATACTTTGATTCCTATGTCCCACTTAGCCCCGCGCGACGTTTTGCCGGCCCTGGCTTTGAACTTGTCTATCCTGTAAGTGGTCCGACGCTGGGGGCGCCGGTCTTCAGTTCGCTTGGGATCGTCCCGATGTGGAAACCGCTGCAGTGGCGCATGCGTACACGTGGTGGTCCTCCGCATTGGCGCACTTCTTCTTGTAGCCCTTCAGCCGTGCTTCGGCAAATTCCCTTGTTCGGTACCTCACCTTTCTCCCGCATGCGTGTGTATGCCGACGTCGCGCCCTCATCCTGGCATTCCGAATAGCCCGCCTTCGTCTTGGAACCGGCATTTTAAGTCGACCTCCGCGTCTGGTTCATTCCATGAGTGTTCTTTTCTACGCACGACCATCCCAGCCGTCGGCTCCGATCGTTTCCGCCTCATCCCACCCACCGCCCTCTGAAGGCCATGCGTTCCTCCGCGGCGGACCAGGCCGTGAGGAAGGTGTGACTGAAGAAGGTCCAGACCCACTCGACGAGTTGCTTCATGATCTCCTCCTCGGTTTCGCCCAGATGTTCCTCGACGAAGGCCCGTGCCGCGCGGTCGCCCAAGACGTGGAAGGCGGCGAGCTCCCTCCCGGACCAACCGTACTGCCTCTGCAGGCGTCTCGCGTACTCCTGGTCCGCCTGGGCCCGTTTCCACTCCGGCCACGCCTCTTCGCCTTCGATGTGCGCCTCCGTGAAGAGCTCGTCCACCTCGCGCCAATGTCTGCGCAGCTTGCCTAGTTCCACGTCCATCCTTCAATCTCCCGAGACTCGTTCCATGCCATAGTACCACACTAGTTCTATGCCGTAGGCGTTAGAAATCACATTGAGCAGTAGCGAAATCTAGCGATGATTAAGTGCGAGATGTCGCAGGCTAGAGCATCAATCCATATAGTTATTTATAAACCGTGTAAGTTTCACAATTGCTGTGTATAGAAGATCCAACATGCATCGGCCCTGGATGGCGAGGCCCCGCTTTCCTCGCGGACACCAGCTTCACCCCTGCCTATTGACCTCGAATGGTCGGGTCAATAAGCTGGAGAAATCCGAAAGAGCTGCCGATAGTGCAGGCAGAAGGTCGGCGCAGACGGAACTCTTCGAGCGGCGGAGGTGCTGTGGCGGGCGGAATCTCACGCGAATCAGACGACGTCTCAGGGGACGCTCGTGCCTGATTCCCGCGCCACGCCCGAAGCGGCCCAGCCCAAGCCACGTCCCACCCTCCTCTTGCTCAAAGGGTCCCGCGTGCGGGAGTACCTGCAGCAGAACCAGCGCCTATTGGCGGCGCTTCCCGGGCAGGCCGTCCGCACCCGCTACAACCGGACCTGGGTCAGCGACCGGGTCGATCTCGGCCGGCTCGAGCCGGGGCTGCCCGCGCTCGTCCTCTTCTCCGACCGCCCGTACGAGACCATCGCCCCCGCGCGTCACGCTCGGCTGCTCGCGGCGCGGCGAATGGACGACTATCTGGAGCTCGACCTACGCCTCGAGGAGTTCGTCGCGGCCGAGATCGCCGGGACCGATCTGCGTGAGCATCTGGGGTACGACGTGGACTGGCCCTACGAGCCCTTCGATGACGCCGGCCGCAAGTTCTTCCTGGACCTCTCGCCCGCGGGCTGGACCCTGCCCCGCGCGGCCTCCGAGGACGACACCGCCACCATCGCCTCCTGGCGACGCACCATCGACTTCCTGACCACCTCGGAGGAGGAGCGCGAGCACTACCGGCACGCGGTGTTCTTCCGGCCCGTGGAGCTCTACCGGCTGGGGGAGGGGGAAGCCGCCCACACCGTGGAGCAGGTGCCCGAGGGGGAACGGCGCGACCTGCTGGATTCGGCCGGAGCGGTGTTCGATCAGGGCGGGCGCTACCGGCTGGAGGTGGCCTCCTATAATCCCCACCTCACCGCCGAGGAGCTTCGTTTCATTCTGGAGTGGCTGGTGGAGCAGGTGCGGCGCTTCGATCAATCCTCGGGTAACGCCCAGTTCGTCCTGCCGCCGCTGGCGAGCGCAAGCAGAAGGACGGCCCCACCACCAGGGTGGACGGCGGCAACGCCAAGTACGCCTGGATCCCCCACTTCCTCCACCACCTCGCTCCCCACGCCACCGCCGGCTTCCGCATGGCGAACGGCTTGCCCGCCAGCCCGCACCTCCGGCGAGGGTGAGATCGACTGCCAGCCATTGTTGTCGCTGCAAGCAATGCCATGACAACGCCATACCACAGCCAGTTCTGGGCGCACGCCTTGACGCTTCGCGGGTCAGGAGGTGACATTGCCGCGCTGTCCAGGTCCATCGCCAACGCTCGAGTGGACCTGAATCCCCATCAGATCGATGCTGCGCTGTTCGCCCTTCGCTCTCCTTTCAGCAATGGTGCCGTCCTAGCGGATGAAGTGGGTTTGGGCAAGACCGTCGAGGCGGGGATCGTGCTGTCCCAACGCTGGGCGGAACGGCGTCGACGCATCCTCATCGTCGTGCCCGCCATGCTGCGCAAGCAGTGGCAGCAAGAGCTCGGCGAGAAGTTCTTCCTCCCTTCGGAAGTCCTGGATTCGCGCGTCTTCAACCGGCTCAAGAAGGACGGCGTGGCGAACCCGTTTGACCTCAAAGATAAGACTGTCATCTGCTCATACAACTTCGCGGCTGCCAAGATTGCTGAAATATCGCAGGTTCCATGGGATGCGGTGGTCATCGACGAAGCGCATCGGCTTCGAAACGTGCATCGTTCCCGCACACGCCTGCAGAACAACCCAGCAGCCAGGAAGACGATGGCACACCGGATTACCGATGCCGTTGGTCAAGCCCCCAAACTGCTGTTGACGGCCACGCCGCTGCAAAACTCGTTGCTCGAGCTCTTCAGCCTCGTGAGCGTGATCGATCCGCACGTCTTCGGCGACACCGCATCGTTCCGAGAGCAATTCGTCAACAACCCGGACGAGGTCAGCCGCAACCTGCAGCTGAAGCAGCGGATCGCCCCGGTCTGCACCCGCGCGCTGCGAAAGCAGGTGACGGAGTACATCCCGTTCACAAATCGCGTTCCGATCACCCAGGAATTCCTCCCAACAGACGATGAGCAGGCTCTCTACGACGAGATCACGAATTACCTTCAACGCGATGTCCTCTACGCTCTTCCCGCAAGCCAGCGACAGCTCATCACGATGGTCTTGCGTAAGCTGCTCGCATCTTCGACGTTCGCAATCGCCCGCACGCTTCGTCGACTTTCAGACCGGCTGGAAAACCTGCGGGATGAGCTCGACCTGCTGGATGACGAAGACATCGAGGGCGTCGATGAACTGGCGGACGAATACGAAGAAGATGCAGAACCCGATGCCGAAGACAGAATTGATCCGGGGAAGCTGAAGGACGAACTGGGGGACCTTCGTCGCTACGCCGAGCTCGCCGCTCGGATCGGGCACAACGCCAAAGGTGACAAGCTCCTGCCCGCACTTCAGATTGCCTTCGCCAAGGCTCAGGACCTCGGCGCGGCACGCAAGGCCGTCATTTTTACCGAATCCCGCGAAACGCAGATGTACCTGTACGACCTGCTGAATGCCAGCGGGTACGAAGGTCAGGTCGTCACAATCAACGGCACGAACAAGCAGCCGCACCATGCGGCCATCTACGAGCGATGGCTGGTCAAGCACGAGGGCACGGATCGCATCACCGGCTCGCGTGCCATCGACGTGAAGGCGGCCATTGTCGAGCACTTCCGCGACGAAGCCACGATTCTCGTCGCCACGGAAGCCGCTGCCGAGGGCGTTAACCTCCAGTTCTGTTCGCTGGTGGTCAACTTCGACCTCCCGTGGAACCCTCAACGTATTGAACAGCGGATCGGTCGCTGCCATCGGTACGGTCAGAAGCACGATGTGGTTGTCGTGAACTTCCTGAACCTGCGCAACGAGGCCGACAAGCGCGTCTACGAGTTGTTGAGCGAGAAGTTCAAGCTCTTCGATGGCGTGTTCGGGGCATCAGACGAGGTGTTGGGTGTCCTTGAGTCCGGCGTGGACATCGAGCGGCGCATCGCTGAGGTGTACCAGACGTGCCGAACGAGCGCGGACATCAAGGCGGCGTTCGACGCGTTGCAGGCGGAACTCGATGCCAAGATTCAAGCCCGGCTTGCAGCGACGCGCCAGGCACTCATGGAACACTTCGACGAAGACGTGCGGTCGCGCCTGAAGCTCAGCCAGGAGAAGACTATCGAATGCCTGTCCCAGCGGGAGCGGTGGCTGCTCGAGCTGACGCGGGTCGAGCTCGACGGCCAGGCACGCTTCGATCCGCAGCGGCCTCGTTTTCAGTATTCTGGCCCCGATGCCCGTCAGGGCTGGTACAACTTGGACTGGAAAGGGGCCGAAACCGCCGACGAGAACTTCTATCGGCCAGACCATCCGCTGGCGCTTCGTCTGATCAATCAGGCCATCGCCCGGCAGCTTCCCGCCGCCGAGGTCGCGTTCGACTACACGAACCATCCCTCCAAGATCAGCGTCCTCGAGCCGCTGGTCGGACAATCCGGCTGGCTTGAGGTGTCCAAGCTCACCGTCTCGGCCGTGGAGATCGACGAGTTCCTGATCTTCGCTGGCCGGACCGATCACAAGCAGCCACTGGACGAGGACATCTGCCGCAAGCTCTTGTCGATTCCTGCCGAGGTCGAGTCAGACGCTGCCGACGTGCCCAGCCTGGCCGCGCTCCGCGAGGTCGAAGTAAGCTCCCGGCTCGGGGAGATCGACATCCGCAACGCGCGTTTCTTCGACGAGGAAGTCCTCAAGCTCGACCGCTGGAGCGAGGACCTGAAGCTCTCGTTGGAACACGAGATCAAGGAGCTCGACAAGCAGATCCGAGAATTGCGCCGGACAGCCGCTCTTGCGCAATCGCTCCAGGACAAGCTGACCCACCAGAAGCAGCTCCGCGACCTCGAAGGTCGCCGCAACTCGAAGCGCCGAGAACTGTTCGACGCCCAGGACGCCATCGATCAGCAACGGGGAGACCTGATCGGCAAGATCGAGAAGCAGTTGAAGCACCGTAGTGACACTCGGCCACTGTTCACGATCCGGTGGAGGCTCCAATGAACGACGCCCCAGGAACGCCAGACACAACCGAAGCAACCCAAAACCCCAACGACCTGTTGGCAGTGGAGGTCGCTGATGCATTGGTGGACGCCGGGCTGATAACCGAACGACACAAGGCGGTGTTGCTCACCAAGCTCAAGTCGGGTGGCGTTCGGCAGGACGACTGGAATCTCTGGGTCGACATGGCCACTGCGCCGGAGGCGCCTGGTGAGGAGGCCGACGATGAGTAAGCCGATCACCAAGACTCGTCTGGCAGGCTTTCGTGGTGCGACCACAGCATTCGAGCTTGACCTCGACCCATCGAAACACATGATCATGCTCTTCGGGGAGAACGGGTCGGGGAAATCTACCATTCTCGATGCCATCGACGTTGTCTGTAACGACACAATTGGCTGCCTTCAAGGGGTCAGCGCTGGTCAGAATGTCGGCAAGTACCTCTGCAATCTCGGCTGTCAACAAACGGCGTTGCAGGTCACAGTAACCTCAAATAGTGACAGTTGGACGGGAACGATGAGCCGCAATTCCGTCAATGTTTCAGGCGATGCCGACAGGCCAATCGTCAAGATTTTGCGTCGCAGTCAAATCCTCAAGCTCGTCACTGCTCAACCCAGAGAAAGATATGACGAGCTCAGTGGATTCATTGACGTGTCGAGTGTCGAGCAGTCTGAGTCCAACTTGCAGCAGAAGCTGAACGGCACGAATCAAGAGATCACTACCTTGACGCGTGACAAGAATCTTATGGCCAGCCAGCTTGATGAGCGATGGGTTGCCGAAGATCGTCCTGGACCTGGGCCAACGGCGATGGAATGGGCCGAGCAACGTGTCAACACAGGCATTCAGGGCCTGAATGACAAGCTCGAACGCCTGAAGGAAGTCGTCGATGCGGTTGCTGCCACGACTGCAGGCAAAACCGATTACGAGGATCGGAAGGCAGGGCACTCCAACGTCGCGGGCCAGTTGGCTGATGTCGAGCGGCAGATTGCCAACGCGCCAAGCGTCACGTCCGCCACCGCTGTCCAGCTCCTGGAATCCTTGGACAAGGCCAAGGCGTACATCGAAGCCGAAGGCTCTCTGGACAAGTGCCCCACGTGCCAGCGACCGATGGAACGTGACGAATTGCTGGGAATTGTCAACCAAGAGTTCGGGCAGTTGTCCGAACTCAAGAAACTGACCGATGACCGGCAGCGCACCCAAGGACGGGTCAACACCGCTGCATCCCACCTCGACGAAGCCAGAACCAAGCTCGTCGAGGCGTTGAAGAAGGTCCAGGAGGTCGTGCAGGTAGGTGACGTGCCGGAACTCCTCGCCCTGAACATCGTCTGGCCGTCATGGGAGCAGGCTACCGATGACATGGACGTACTGGTGGCGATCTGTGGGCGGCTCGAGCCAGTCCAGCCAACGCTCGAACGGCAACGCGACAGTGCTCAGCGAGATGTCAACCAGTTCAACTCCATCAATCAGTGGTGGAACGGCATCAAGGAAGTCAACGAGAAGATAGCCGACCTTGACCGCATCCGCGACGGCCTGCAGCGTGCCTACGACATCGTCCACGAGAAGCGGGTTGCTTTCACTCAGGGCATTCTGGACGACATCCGCCAGGAGGCGGATCGCCTGTTTCAGGAAATCCACCCGGGCGAGAACATCGGGCTCGAGCAACTCAAGATGGAGGAGCAGCGCCGAGGGTCGGTCAGTCAGACCGGCACCTTCAATGGCCACAACGACGTGCCCCCGCAGGCGGTCTTCAGCGAATCCCACATGGACACGCTCGGCTTCTGCGTCTGGCTTGCACTGGCCAAGCGGGAAGCACCCGACGCGACTATCTTGCTCATCGACGACATCTTCTCTTCGGTGGATGCAACGCACCTCGGGCGCGTGATCGATTTGCTCAGCACCGAGGCATCGAACTTCCTCCAGGTGATCGTCGCCACCCACTACCGCCTCTGGTGGGATCGATGCCAGAACGCCCACGGCATCCAGCGCGTGCATCTCGGCCGATGGTGCGCCGCCAACGGCATCGCCGCCGAGAACATGCCGCGCGTACTCGACGAACTCAGGGCGAAGGTGGCCGACGCCGTATTTGACCGTCAGGGCGTGTCTTCTAAGGCGGGCATCTTGCTGGAAAGCATCCTCGACGAGCTGGCGCTGTTGTACGAGCGGTCGCTGCCACGTAACAAGCTCAACCAGTACACGCTCGGCGCGTTGATGAACGGATGTAGCAAGCTCTTCTCCAGGCATAATCTCACCGTGCAGATCAATGCCAACTGGAACGTCGATGGCCAGCCCGAGGATTGGCAAGAGACGGACGGCACCGCCGCTTTCAACCGAGTGGATGCCCTCCAGTTCATCCGAAACCAGGTGGGCTGCCACTTCAACCCGCCCGGCATGGATATCCCTGATGATGATGTGCGGGAGTTCGGGGCGGCGACCATTGCCTTGGTCGAAGCACTGACCTGCCCGAACTGCGGAACCTTGGCCACCAAAATAGCGAACGATGGAACTCACCGCCGGTGTACGTGTGCGAAGCGTGCGGCGCGCATGACGCCGGTTGCCATTGAGTAGATGACAAGGAAGTGACTGTGGCGAATAGAAAGACGCGATTAGAACTGACGTGGATCGGCAAAGAGAATCGGCCAAAGCTGGAGCCACGTGTTCTGATCGAGGACCCGGCCAAGTCGTACCACGCCGCCCACCGGGTCAGCGAGGACGACATCTTCGACAACCGGCTGATCTTCGGGGACAATCTGCTGGCGCTCAAGGCTCTGGAGCAGGAGTTTCTCGGTGGCATCAAGTGCATCTACATTGATCCCCCATTTAATACGGGATCTGCGTTCTTGCATTACGAAGACGGTGTTGAGCACTCGTTGTGGCTATCTCTGATGAAGGATCGGCTAGAATTGTTGTGGCACATGTTGCGGCATGACGGCGTGATTTGGCTGAACATCGATGATCATGAAGGACACTACCTCAAGGTTTTGTGTGATGAAGTGTTTGGACGAGACGCGTTCGTGACAACAGTTGTCTGGGAGAACTTTTACGGGCGCAGTAACGCCGCCGCCATCTCGCCTAGCCATAACTATCTTCTAGTTTACGCACCTACCGGTCTGGACTGGAAGAACATCAGAAACCTATTGCCGAGAGGGGAAAAGAGCTCTAAGCAATACAAGAACCCTGACGACGATCCTAAGGGCTCGTGGCGTCTTGGGCCGATCTTCGCCGCAGAGGAGCGCCACGAGGGCTTGATGTACACGATCACCACCCCGTCTGGTCGTGAAGTTAAGCCGCCGCCCGGAAGTCACTGGCGCATGACGGAACCTGAGTTCTGGAGCATGGTGGAGTCTGGTCGGATCACGTTTGGCGAGAGTGGCAACAACATCCCAGCGTTAAAGCTATACCTATCGGAAGTCCAGGATGGATTGGTGCCACGCACCTGGTGGCCACACACTGATGCGGGACACACGCAAGAGGCCAAAAGAGAACTCCAGGCCCTATTCTCTGGCGAAACCCCCTTCGACACCCCGAAGCCGGAGCGACTGCTCAGGCAGATTGTCCAGATTTCAACAAATCCTGGGGATTGGGTGTTAGACAGCTTCGCCGGTTCAGGGACAACTGGTGCAGTCGCCCACAAGCTTGGCAGACGATGGATCATGGTTGAGCTCGGCGATCATGCTCAAACCCACATCGTTCCACGGATGCGACAAGTCATAGACGGCACTGATACCGGCGGCATTAGTGCCGGACGAACTCTGCTGTGGGAAGAGAAGATCACGGTGACAAAGCTAAGACAAGGGGAGTCGCTGTATAGCAATATGCTGGAAGTCCAAGAAGGCGCGAGTGAACACCACGTCCGGTTCGAACGCAAGGTTGAGGACAACCACCTTCGGCTCTATGGAATCGATGATGTCGCAGATATAGTCCGAGGCGGAGGTTTCCGCTACTACAAGCTCGGTCCGACCCTGATTGTCGAGGACGAATGGGGCAATCCGGTGATCAACCCGGAGTTCAACGCCGGGATGCTGACCGAGGCCATGTGTATGTTGGAGGGCTTCACGTTCGATCCGAACGCGGAGGTCTACTGGCAGCAAGGCCGCAGCAGCGAAACGGACTTCATCTACGTTACGACGCAGTTCATGAGCAAGGACATGCTGACCAAGATCAGTGACGAGGTCGGCCCGAACCGCAGCCTGCTGATTTGCTGCAGCGCCTTCCGCTGCGATGTCAGCCAGTTTGAGAACCTGACGGTGAAGAAGATTCCCAAGGTGGTCCTCAAGAAGTGCGAATGGGGCCATGACGACTACTCGTTGGAGATTGAAAACCTCCCCGACGCACCGCCGGAAGTGCTGGAACGGCAAGAGGCGGAAGCGGCAGACAACGGTAAGCCTGTGCGGAAGTTCGGCAAGGACAAAGGTCAGATGCTCTTCGACCTGGAAGAAGCCGACGCGAAGGGAGGCAAGTGATCATGGCGATTCAGCACATCAATGCCATCAGCAACCGACTGAGTTTGCGACCTCCCCAGCGAGACTCGCTGGAAATCCTGGCCCGTGTCTGCGAGATCGTCTCGCTGGCGAAGGACGCCGACCCGACTACGGCGCTCGAAGCGATCAAGAGTGAGTTCGCCACGGTCGATGAATTCGAGCGGGAGTTCCCCTCCCTGTGCTTCGCGCTGGCCACGGGTGTGGGCAAGACGCGGCTGATGGGGGCGTTCATAGCGTACCTGTTCCAGGCCGAGGGCATCCGGAACTTCTTCGTGCTTACCCCGAACCTGACCATCTACAATAAGCTGATCACCGACTTCACGCCGAATACGCCCAAGTACGTGTTCAAGGGCATGGGCGAGTTTGCGGTCAACCCGCCGGTCATCATTACCGGCGACACGTATGAGTCAGCCGCCACTGCCCGCGGACAGCTCTTCTACAGTCCGGACGACTGCCACATCAACATCTTCAACATCTCGAAGATCAATAGCGAGGTGCGCGGCGGCAATGCTCCGCGCATCAAACGGCTGAGTGAATACATTGGCGAGAGCTATTTCGACTATCTGGCGGGTCTGGACGACTTGGTGATGCTGATGGATGAAAGCCATCGCTACCGGGCAACCGCGGGCGTGCGGGCGATCAACGAGCTTAAACCGATCCTCGGTCTGGAACTGACCGCCACGCCGCAGGTGGAGAATGGCAGCCGCAGCGTGCGGTTCAAGAATGTGATCTACAGCTACCCGCTGTCAGCGGCGATGACGGACGGGTTCGTGAAGGAACCGGCCGTGGCGACCCGCGAAAACTTCGACCCCAACGCCTACTCGGCCGAGGGCTTGGAAAAGGTCAAGCTCGAAGACGGCGTTCGGATTCACGAGAACACGAAGGTCGAGCTGGAGGTGTACGGCCGCAACAACGACAAGGACGTGGTCAAACCTTTCATGCTGGTCGTGGCCACCGACACCGAGCACGCCAGCGCCCTGCAGCAGGTTATCGAAAGCGATGAGTTCTTTGAAGGCCGGTACAAGGGCAAGGTGATTCAGGTCCACTCGAATCTGCGAGGCGACGTGAAGGATGAGGTCGTCGAGCAGTTGCTGACGGTCGAGCACCCGGACAACCTGGTGGAGATCGTCATTCACGTCAACATGCTGAAAGAAGGCTGGGACGTGACGAACCTCTACACCATTGTCCCGCTGCGGGCAGCGAACTCGCGGACGCTCGTGGAACAGTCGATCGGGCGTGGTCTGCGACTGCCGTACGGCAAACGCGTGGGTGTCCCGGCGGTGGATCGGCTGACCATTGTCTCGCACGACAAGTTCCAGGAGATCGTCGATCACGCCAACGATCCTGACTCGATCATCCGCGCGGGCGTGGTGATCGGCCGGGATATTCCAGAGGCGGGTCGCAAGGCCGTGGAGGTCAAGAGCGCGTTCGAGGAAGCCATCGGAGGCGGCGCCGCCCAGACCACGACCACAGGAAACGGCCAGACCGGCGCCGAGCAGCGGAAGCTCTTCGAAAAGCCTGAAGAGCAGGAAGTGGCCAAGGCCACCTACCAGGTCATCAAGCAGTACGAGCGGCTCAAGGGCAGCGGTCAACTCCAGGAGGAGGCGGTACAGGAGGAGATCGTGCAGAAGGTTCAGGAAATCATCCGGCCCAAGCAAGGCATGCTCGAAGGCACTGTGGAGCAGGTGAACGTGGCCGAGGTGGTCCAGAAGACCACGGCGCTGTACCGCGACCTGTCCATCGACGTGCCAAAGATCGTTGTCGTGCCGAAGGGCGAGGTGACCTGCGGGTACGAAGACTTCGACCTCGATACGCGAAACATCAACCTCCAGCCGGTGGCGCAGGACATCCTGATTCAGCACCTGCACGAGAACCAGCGTTACCGGCTCCAGGATGGGTCGGGCATCATTCAGGAGAAGCGGCCTGAGGACTACCTCGTTCGCGGGCTGATCGATTTCGATGATGTCAGCTATGACGAGCACGCGGGGCTGCTCTACAAGTTGGCGGGCCAGGTCGTGGCGAGACTCCGGGAATACCTGACCGACGATGATGACGTGATCAACGTGCTGCAATATCACCAGCAGACCTTGGTGAACCTGATCCATTCGCAGATGCAGCAGCACTTCATCGAGTCCGCCAGTGCCTACGAGGCCCACGTGACACGCGGCTTCCACACGCTGCGAGCCAACAACTACTCCGCTGCGGCCAACGAGGATGTGCGTGACTTCCGCACCACCGTGCCCGAAGGTCAACGGAATCGGATCAGCTCGATGGTCTTTGGCGGGTTCACCAAGTGTCTATATCCCATCCAGAAGTTCGACTCTGACCCGGAGCGCCGATTCGCGGTGTTGCTGGAGAACGAGGATGAGGTGCTGAAGTGGTTCAAGCCCGCGAAGGGCGACTTCCAGATTCACTACAGCCATGAGGACTCCTACGAACCCGACTTCGTCGTCGAAACCAAGACAGAGAAGCTTCTCTGCGAGCTCAAGCGAGCAAGTGAGATGACGGACGAGACGGTTCTGGCGAAGGCCGACGCTGCCGCCATCTGGTGCAAGCACGCGACGGACCATGCCATCGACAACGGGGGAAAGCCATGGCGATACCTGCTGATCGCCCACGACCAGATACAAGACCAGATGACCCTTGCCGGCTTGGCGGCCCGATGCGAGGTGAGGCCAACTGATCGTGTACCTCAGCGGGCGGAAGTGCTGCCCGAAGAATGGTCGGGCGCATCAGACGAGCGGGCTGAGGAATTCCCATCTTCGACTGGACTTGAATTCGAAACCCAGAGCCCGCCCGGGCCGTTCCTGAGGCTTGTACCGGATGAGAGTGAGAAGTACCAGACGTGCGTTCCCATGCTTACCTTGCGAGCAGCCGCAGGGACTTTTGGCGTTATCCAAAGGGTGGAGCCGGACGGCTGGGTTCAACCGCAGACCCAGCGAAAGCTTGGTCCCGGGATGTTTGTCGCTCAGGTCGTGGGCAGGTCGATGGAGCCCGCCGTGCCAGACGGAGCCTGGTGTCTGTTCAGAAGCCCGGTGGAAGGCACTCGGCAAGGCAAGACAGTACTCGTACAACTTAGGGATAACGTTGATCCAGAAAGCGGCGAACACTACACCGTAAAGCGGTACGAGAGCCACAAGCAGGCCGAGGGGGATACCTGGCGGCACGAGCGCATTTTGCTGAAGCCTGTCAATCCCGATTTCGACCCGATTGTTTTGTCCGGTGAAGAGGAGGGGGAGCTCCGAGTGGTGGCCGAACTGGTTGAGGTGCTCGGCGTCTGAAGGCGTGGCAGGCCGCGGCAAAGCGATATGACTGAGAATAAACGACAGGGGGAGGCGTGCTCACTCAGGCGGAGATGGGCAAACCTGTTCCGGTTTCACGGGGCGCCCCGCCTAAGCGACATGGCGGATTGCTACGCCTCCTCGGAAACCGCTCTTACCGGGTGCTACCGTGTCCGCTGGCGCCGCGCCTTCGAGGCAGATCGGTGCTCTCCAGGGTGACGCGGAGCCGTTCAGCCGCATCGAGCAGCCATTCCACGTACTCTTCGTGGTGCTCGGTCTCCTCGACATCCCCGTCCCTGTACTCAGCGATGCGGCAGGCGCGCTTCCCCGGTAGCTCCTCGAACGTCAACTCTCCCCCGTAGGCGCGTTCCAGCGTGGCTCGCTCAGATTCCAAAGCCTGGAAGAGTTCTAGGGTGGTTTCGCGCTCGCCGGTGTCGATGTAGAGCTCGAAGCGGAGCCTCTGCCCTGTCGTGAACGCGGCGCTGAAGAAGGTCCCTCTGACCGGTGAGGGTATTTCGAACCAGTTGGTTGATGGAGCTTTCCGGGCTCGACTCCAACCTGGGTGTCTTTCACGGAGCCGTTCCAGAAAACGAGTCCAGAAGTTCGCATAGAGGCTGGCACGCTCCGAGCCGCTCGTCTTGACTGCGGTTCGCACTATCTTCTGCCACTGGTTCGGTTCCGCCACGACTCTCAGGAGCGGGGCAAGGGTCGGCTGGTCGTCGATCCCAACCAGTTCGACCTCCACGCCGAAGAAGTGGGTGTGCTCACCCGTCTGTTCGTTCAGCCAGTCAATCGCCTGCCTGTGTTCCTCTCGAAACGCGCGGGCTATCCAGACGATTGTGGCGGCGTCCGTCCCGGCGGCGTAGGTCAGGAGTTGGCCCAGGTGGTTGTGATCTGTCGGCTCCAGTTGGTTCTCGACGATCAATACCGCGTCGTTCGTGAGATCTCGGCCTATTAGGTCGCAAGAGAATGGACCGACGGGATACTCCGACTGCTGGACTTCGAGGTCGATCCCAAGAGCCTCTGCCAGGACGTCGGAGTTGTCGCGTAGCCAGGGGGTGAAGTCGTGGGCCTCGTTGGCCCAGGCGTTCCTGGGATCGACCCGCTTCAGTCTTCCCAGTCCCGCTGGCTCCGTGTGGTCTTGTCCGTCCATCGTCTACAAGCAAAGCCAACGGATCGAGGGAAGTCAAGTTGCCGTCGATCGGAAGCCAGGTCCGTTACTAGGGGCAGCCTCTCACTGGTCGGTCAAGACATCACTGGATCTCTCGTCGTAACCTCACGCGCTCTTCCGATAGGGAAACACCAGTCGCACGCCAACCCGCATCGATGATCGCCCGGGAAACAGCGCTACCCTCGTAGCTATGCCAGTGAGCCGGATGCCTGTAGCTAGTAGGAGGGAGTCCAAAGCCTAGTATCTCTTCAATCTCGGCGAAGGTCAGCTCGACTTCGTCCTTGGTCTGCTGGCGCAGCCAATCCCATAGCGCCCGATACTTCCCGACGTGAGTGGTGGAAGTCGGGACCGGATCGCCTGGCTCCTGCTCCTGTAGTCTCGTGGCGGTCTCCGAAGCAGACTCGACAGCATCCAAATCCGTGTCCACTTGCCGAAGTTCATCCTCCGACCAGATGAGAACCCGGGTCTGGGGGCGTTCAACCAAGCTCTCCGCAAACCGGCGCAGCCCGGGCATCCGTTCATCGTCTCCAAGGAGGACTATGACGCCGAGGGCGGCGCCCAGTTCTTGGAGGTTAAGTAGGTCGCCCTTTATGTGCTTTCGTGTGCGCCAGCTTGATTCGACCTCGAATCCGACCAGAGGGAGATCGCCCTCCCAGCCCGGCAACTCTTCCTTGGTTCTTGTGAGCCACACGACGTCGATTCGTCCGCCCGGGACGGGATACTCACGGATGGGGGTCAGTCCTAGCCGCTTCCCTGCGCGAACCAGTACTTGCGTGGCCCACCGTCCCGCTTCACGGGCGTCGCGCTGTTGCTTGGACGGATCACGGGGCTGTTCGACCTGCTCATTCATCCCTTGTCCAGTCGCCGACCCAGTCTGGGGCGATTGCGTTCTGTCCACCTCGGTAATTACACTTCTTGTACGGCTTGGTAAACAGCTCTGCCGATCAAATGGGCCTCGGCCGTGGCGCTTCACGAGCGGGTGCATCAGGAAGCCAAGGAGAACCTCGTGTTCGCCTGCTTTGACGAGAGACTGGCCGGGGCTGCCCGGGCTGAGGGAATGCTGGTGTGTCCGGGATGACCTTTGGTGGTGGCCTCAAACGGGCCTTCGTCGGCCCCCGCAAACAATGACCAAGGCAGTCGATGGAGGAGTGCCAGGTGACTAAATCCGCGTCCAGCCGTCGCCGTGCTCAGGAGTGGGCTTATCCCCGCCACCGTCGTTTCGAGCAAACGCTGCGGGAGGCGGCCAGCGCTTGGTTCGCCGAGCGGGGCTACGAGTGTCACCGCAAGTACGATTACTGCCTGGCCGACCTCGAACGGGACTGGCCCAAGAACATCATCCTGCCTGAGGTGGCTGAGTACGTCGCGGCCGAGCGGGCGCGTTGCCAGGCGGAGGGGGACTGCTTCCCCTTGCACAAGTACGTACACCACGGACTGAGTTCGCAGGCCATGGTCTTCAACCTGATCGGGCCTTTCATCGTACGGGAGGACTACGAACCGCTGAGGCTCGCGTTAGAGAAGGCGGAGGTGGAGTGGCCAGAGGAGGTCGGCTGGGCAGAGTTCGAGTACGAGGACCGGACTGTGTTCAACGAGGACTCCGGGCAGCCGACCTCGATGGATCTGGTGGTGCGCGACAGCGCCGGCCGAGCGCGCATATTCATCGAATCCAAACTGGTCGAGCGGGAATTCGGCGGCTGCTCGGTCTTCGCGGGCGGCGACTGCGACGGCCGCAACCCCACTGCGGACAAAGACCTCTGCTACCTGCACTTCATCGGCCGGCGCTACTGGGAGCTCCTCGCCGAGTACGGCTTTCTCGAAGGTCCCATGGGGACGGATCGCGCCTGCCTGCTCTCCAGCTACTACCAGTTCTTCCGCGAGCTCCTCTTCGCGCTCGAGTTGGGCGGCAGCTTCGTGCTCCTCAGCGACGAGCGCAGCCCGACCTTCTTTACGCGGGGGCCGAAGGGGGATCGTGGCCTGATGCCCTTCCTCTTGGGCCTTGTGCCGCAGGAGCTGCGCCATCACGTCGCGGCCATAAGTGTGCAGGACGTACTCGACGCTGCAGCTTGTACCGGCCGACACGGCGACTGGGTCCCGCAATTCGCGCGCAAGTACGGGATGGAGGGGGTCGCGTAGTAAGGTGTTGATAGGGACTACCTGTCAAGGAGGTAGGTGAATGTGGACTTGCCCCGATTCGGCGGACAGCATTGTTAGGCTGCAGTGCACTGTAGCTCGTGTTGTGCTTCGTATGCTATCGGAGCCAGCATGCCGAGGGAGCTGTGCCGGCGCTTACGGTTGTAGACGGC
>Ga0209386_1000377_pt1 | contig 22752 bp, 16 predicted proteins | sample NGEPertwo_FD_184510 | JGI IMG/M metagenome (GOLD analysis project Ga0209386, IMG submission 184510) | Arctic peat soil microbial communities from the Barrow Environmental Observatory site, Barrow, Alaska, USA - NGEE Permafrost154B-two... | ecosystem: Environmental > Terrestrial > Soil > Wetlands...
ATGAATAGTTAAACTTAGTTTGTTCAGCAAGTTCATCCATTTTCTTTCTCATGTATCCAACTATATTCAATCCAAGATTCTGTGCTTCTTTGCTTTCACCGTGATGACTGCCTATCAGACATTTCAGGCATTCCGCCAGCCCGATGAACCCGACAGTTAATGTGCCGTTTTTAAGTACTTCCGCTACAGAATCATTCGGTCCCAGTTTTTCGGAATCTATCCAAACGCCTTGTCCCATCAGGAATGGGAAATTTTTAACCTTTTTGGTTGCAAGTATCTGATATCTTTCCATAAGCTGGTCTCCAACAATCCCAAGCTTTCGGTCTAATTCTTCAAAGAAAGACTCTATATTGCCATTTGCTTTAATCGCAATTCTTGGCAGGTTAATGGATGTAAAACTTAAATTGCCTCTTCCTCCCACTACTTCTTTAGAGGGGTCATAAACATTCGCCATTACACGTGTACGGCAACCCATATAAGCAACCTCGGAATTAGGATCCCCTTTCTTATAGTACTTAAGATTGTATGGCGCATCAATAAATGAGAAATTCGGAAATAAACGTTTCGCGGAAACTTTCATGGCCAGTTTAAATAAATCATAATTCGGATCTTCGGGATTGTAATTAATTCCCTCTTTCACTCTGTATATATGAATAGGGAAAATAGCTGTTTCTCCATTTCCCAAACCTGCTTCTGTTGCGAGCAAAATGTTTTCTGTTACCAGCCTGCCTTCAAGAGACGTATCCAATCCATAATTAATGGAGCTGAACGGCACCTGTGCGCCTGCTCTTGAATGCATCGTATTCAAATTATGAACGAATGCCTCCATTGCCTGGAATGTGGCTCTTTTTATTTCCTGATCCGCATATTTTTTAGCTTTTTCCTGCAGTAATTTAACATCTTTCGGTTCTACAATAAGTTCCAGATATTTAGCTTCTTTTTCTTTATATGTATTATCATCGGCCATAACAGGATAAATGTTTTCTTTTTCTTCAATTTCTTTCCCGATTTCTTTGGCTTTTTCAATTCCATCTTCAATATCATATAAGATGTTCATTACTTTTCCAAGGTTGGACCAGTAGAGCTTCTTATATGATTTTTTAACGCCATCTGACATCCCATAGTCAAAATTAGGAACACTTTGTCCACCATGATGATCGTTCTGATTGGATTGTATGGCAATACATGCTAAAGCCGAGTAACTTTGAATATCATTAGGTTCTCTTAAATAACCGTGCCCTGTTGAGAATCCGCCCTTAAATAATTTTTGGAAATCTATCTGACAGCATGTTGTCGTCAACGTCAAAAAATCCAAATCATGAATATGAATGTCCCCATCTGCATGTGCCTTTGAATGAAGCGGATTCAATACAAACATTTCATTAAATTGCTTTGCCCCTTCTGAACCATATTTTAACATCGTTCCCATGGCGGTATTTCCATCTATATTTGCATTTTCCCTTTTTATATCATTATCAGCAGCGTCTTTAAAAGTTAAATCTTCATAAATTTTCATCAACCTGGTGTTCATTTCTCTGACTCTGGTACGCTCAGCCCGATACAGAATGAATTCTTTCGCTGTTCTGGCATGTCCATTATCAATTAAGATTTTTTCAACTGCATCCTGAACTTCTTCCACTGTCGGGCAATCAACGTGTTTAATCTCCGAAATATACAATTCAACCTGCCTGGCCAGGTACATTGCAATTTCTCTATTATTACCTCCAAGAACCTGCGCAGCTTTATAGATTGCTTCTGCTATTTTTTCAATATTGAAATCTGCCCGTCTTCCGTCTCTTTTAATGATCGAATTAATCTGATTCATGTCTTGCCTCCTAAATAACAATAATTTGAAATAGCTTGCAAAACCTATATTTATACGTTCTGGTTCATTCGTGCACCATATATAGTGGTTTTATATAGAATTATAACTCGAAATAATCAATTGTCAAGCATAAAAATTAAGAATTTTTAAAAAAAAACAGCTCCTCCTTTGGAGCTGTTCAACTGACTGCCTATGTACTTTTATTATGTACTTTTTCATAATATTCAGATCGCAATATGGACATCCTATTCAGATCATGATACTTGCCATTTTTCTTCGAAGCATTTCGTGCAACGCCTTCATATTGGAAACCTAATTTCAAATATAATCTGGAAGCTGCTACATTACCTAAGAAATGGTCAAGCGTTACTCTCTCAGTATGTAAATTAATGAAACAATATTCTAGGAAAAGCCTTAAAGCTTCTTCTCCATACCCTTTATTTCTGAATTCTTTAGGTCCAATATAAATTCTAGTGATATCTAAAGAATCATAAAGCTTATTTAATTGAGTCACGAAAATCCTGCCAATAACCTGATCTTCTCTCTGGTAGTCTTTCAGAATAATTGTAAACTGTAATTTAGATTCATCAAGTTCCGCTGTAATAGTTTCTCTCACTATTTGTTCATAACTGCGATTATCGTCAATGCTAAAAAATTCTGTAACCTCGTACCTTTTCTCCCAGATATCAAATAATGAACAGTCTTCAAATGTTGTTTGTCTTATAACCAAGTTTTTAGATTCCATATTTCAGCTCCTATTCAATTATTTGTGAATTTTTTAAGAATTTACACATATTATTTGTACTTTATGGTATTATTATATAGCATTTTACTTACTATTAAAAGGGTTTAATTAACAATTTTCAAAGGAGACAATAAATATCATGAAAATAAAAATATCTGTTTTTTTAATCACACTTTTGTTTGTATCGTCATTTTTATCATGTGGAATAATTTCAAATGATGAAATTCGTAATGATCAAATAGAAACTGGCGTATTAGAGGAATATAATAATTTAATGAAGGCATCAAAAAATTTTACTTCAGTGAAAAAATTTGACAACTACCTTTTAAAGTGGGCAAATAAAAGAGATATAAAAGTTTCCTATGATAATTACGAAAACGTAATTATGTCAAAGGCTCCTGCAGCAGGTTATGAAAATGGCAATTCAATCAATATACAAACTTCTATAGGCCTTACAGATATGGATGAACGTTGTCTGTCAATTGCCATGTCATTGTTTTTAATTGAAAATGCCAAAGAAAATAATTTTATGAGAATAATATTTACAAACAATGATAAAGGGGATTTTTCAGGGGCTAAAGGCCTAAATTCCAGATATTTATTTGCAGATTATCAGATTAACCTGGATTGGAGTTATGACAAAACGAAAGACCTTCCTGAATTTACTGTTATAAATGGCAGTGCCGGAACTGCAATAAGTCAGATGTCACAACCATTGCAGTACGTTGATTCTAATTATTCGAAAGCATATGAAATAGCAATAAAGGATTTAAATGGCGGAGATTCAGGTGTAATATCAGATCGGCAGCCGAACCCGATTAAAATCATAGGAGATTTACTGGCAAGCTGTAAATCAAGCGGAATTTTGTTTGAATTGGGCAGTTTTAATGGTGGGTCTTCTCCTGGCACTTATCCCACAAATGCTTCAATTACTTTGGTAATCAATGATAATGATGTCAATAAATTTACTAAAAAAGTAGAAAATGCACAAAATAAGTTCAAGGATACTTATGGTGATATTGAAGAGGATTATACTTATTCAATTACAGAAATCAATCCTCTGGATCAGGTTTTAAAGCTGGAAAATACTGACAGCATCGTGAGCCTGCTTTACACGCTGATTGACGGTGTTTATCTTCGGGATGAAGAAAAAAAAGAAACTTTAGCCACCTCAAATATTGGCAAAATATCAACTTTAAATAATGAATTCAAATTAATTGTCTGCGGACGTTCAGTGGAAAAGGATGGACTGAATCAATTAAAGGATGCCTATACCATTATAGCCGCCCTGTCAGACATGAATTACTCACTGCTAAGTGAAACTCCAATCTGGGAAGCGAAAGACAGCAATGAACTTTTAAATGCTGTCACTGCATTGGGGAAAGATAAGTATGGAATTGAGCCCGAAACATTGAGAAGCTTTACTGAAACTGAAAATGCTTATTTTATTCAGAACAAATATTTAATTAATATACTATCAATTAAAATCAACACCGATAATTATGTAACACAGACCCAACTATTATTTGATATCATCAAAGAAAAAAAATCGGCGGCATCATAATCCGCCGGTATTTTTTATAATGATTTAATTATATTTTCAGCAAAAGAACACACCTTTTCTTCTATTCCTTTTATTTTTAAAACGGTATTCGGATTATTGGCTGTTTCTATCAATGCAAATTTACCTGGTAAAATAAATGCTTTATTCATATTAATACCGCTGATTAACTGTTGTGCAACGATATCTCCCCCGCTGTATCCCGAAACGATGATTGCAAACAGACTTTTTTCAGAAAAATCATTATTCCTGAATAGTGCTGTCAGCCGGTTCACAAAGGCCGCCAGATTTGCGCCCAACGCATCATTGTAATTCGGGCAAATCATTACCAGCGCATCGCATTTTAAAATTGCCGGATATACTTTTTCTACAATTACTCCTCCATAAACACATTTTCCTTTTTCTCCAAAATGTAGACAAGTATTGTAAGGGCATCCTATGCAATCGAAAATTTTTCCATTTTCAAGGGAAATTTCGTTAACTTCACAATCTGTCAGTTTTTCTTTTATTTTAGACCACAGGACAAATGAGTTGGACTTTTGGCGATTGCTGGAATGCAAAACCAGAATGTTCGGTTTTTCTCTTTTAATTCTTTTGAAAGATACTAATCTCTGCACCAGATTTTTTCCGGAATTGATATATGCCTGATAATTATCCGTACCCATATTCTTTGCGATAATATTAAAATTCTGTAAAGATTTTGTAGCTTCCACCAATGGTTTGCCAAGAAACGTGCAACCGCTGGAATTGGAACAAAAAACCAAATCCCGAGCTACCGATTTCGTAAAAAGATCGCTATCTCCATCCACAATGATACCCGCAACTGACCCTTCAAATATATTATTATCCAGTCTTATTTTTTTCAACATGGCATAAAGTTCGAGATTTATCCCTGATTCCCCCAATGAAATTGCAAAAAGGATTTTTTTGTTTTTCAAATCCGTCATTTCAAATTCTTCAACTGTATTTATTCTTTCATACTTAAAGCCTTTTATGCTCTCTTCAACGATTTCTGTAAGACGTTCTTCTTTTCCCTTTTCTCTGCAGGAAGGTTTAATTAGTATCAGCTCATTCATTTTACCGCCGCCTTATCTATAGATTAATCAGGTTTTTGTAAGCATTATTAATTCTATCAAAAAGCAATGTTTGTAAAAGTAAATTTTCCAACTCTATTTTCTTGTTAACCATTCTATTTTTTGAACCTAAAAAAGCTCCTTTTCCGTCGCATTCCAAATAATTCGAGCTATAGTGCCATTCTCCTTTTAAGGTAAGCAGTATAGACAACACACCCGATGATATGGCCGGAGCAATATACGGTTTAAATCCAACTTCTCTCATCTTGAGATTCGATTCTACTGTCAGTTTTGTTAATTCCTGAGATATGGTTTCATCATAATTAATAATGCTGTTTGCGATAACTAAATCCTGGCCATGCGGTCCAAAACAACGCCCTTCTGTTAAAAAACTCCTAAACTTTTCACTGTCCTTCGCAAAGTAGGCTGCTCTGCTGTTCATCACTCCCAGACCAAATCCTTGTATTTGCCATGGTTTTAATTCAGAGCTAAGAAGAGCCGCCTTGCACAGAGGGTCTACAGGGTCTGAAACAACGGCAAACAGGCCTTCAAAACCTCTATTGCCTGCCATTGCTGCATAATGTTCAACAATCGGCTTATTGGCCTTATATTGTGACATTCTTATATCTTCCACATTGGTATTAATGTCGGGTGTTGCCTTGGAAGCACAAAATATAAATACGTTACAGTCAAACAAATTTTTTTCCTCTATTATTCTGACTTTTGGGAAGTGATCATAATCAAAAGGGTAATTTGTTTGATTCATCTCATATTCATATCTGATGAGAAGTTTTGAGTTCAAATCATAAATACCGATTTCTTCAATGTTTTCCCCGCCCAGAAGTTTTAAACCCATAAGGATAGTCCCCCCCACATCGCCTAATGCAAGGATATTCACCCTATTCTTCCCCTTGGATATATCAGGAGCACCTTTAAAAGGGAACAGGTTGTCGGCAGTAGCAGAAACTTGAATTAATTCAGATAAATATTTCATTGTATTCCCTTCTTTTATAAAACCGTGCTTTTTAATCGAATAAGTTTTTCAATGTCATTCACGACAAAAACAGATGAGGCAAGATTATAATCATATGCCATACATGCTCCGACATCAGGGCATTTTGGTGAAAGAATCGCTTCGCCAAGTCTGTTTAAAGTCAGATTCTTTTGAAATAATTCCTGATATTCTTCTTCTAATGCAACCAGTATTTCTCTGGCATTCTTTAAACACTCCATGGAAAAATCATAAACTTTTTCCCTTGGGACTCCATTTAAAAACGTCGGTGATACATACGGCATAATTAAATTTATCGAATTAATCAATCCCGAATGCATTGGCAAACCCTCGCGTTCAACACTATCCCCGCCAATAAACGGGTACATTGTAGATTCAAGGAACCAAACTCTTAAGTTAGGGACAAAATAGGCACTTTCAACCATTCTGTCCTGAATGGTCATCAAGTCTTTTCCTCGCCCGGATAATATACCAACGACAATTTTCTTCACATCAATATTCTCTGCTTTGAGCATTGGATCAAGTTCTCTTATTCTATAACCTTTATGAAGTAAATCATCTACTAAGATGACACCTCTGTCAAAAGACTTGATGGTCTTCACCTGATTATATAATTTTGAATAGTTTGGATACTCTTTAATTTTAAATCTTTTTATTTCCGAATCAAAATATTTTTCGGTATGCAATGTTTTTGTTATGGTATTTGGAACAGCAAAACCATTTAAAATTTTACCAAATGGCACACACATTAACTCACCAAGTTTTCTGACCTGCTGTGGTTCTTTTGGGACACCGTTAATAGCTGTAATCATTCCAATTAGTTTATGGTGAATTATCTCCTGGTTTACGGACAGGATTAAAGTATTTGGATACATTTTAGCTGCTGATGACTGTAAATTCTTATGAGCAAGATCAATAACCTCTAAAATTCTTTCATTCTGGTTAAACGGATATTTTATTCTTGCTTCCATGTTTTGTATTAATACTACCGGGAATTTCATATCAACCTTATATATTACATCATCTTTCAGACCTTCTTCAAGAGGAGTAAATCCCTGACGCTCTAATGTATCAAGCAAAAATTGTGAAACATCCTTGTACCCATGAGGATGATAAATAGCGTAAGTAAAATCAAACATTAAACAATCAGCCAAAGTCTCGCTGATTAACAGTTGCAGTACATCTCTGATACTGGATTCATTGTTATAATAAATACCCCCGATCAATACCCTCTTGCCCGCTCCCTCTTCCCTTAAATGTGCAGCAATCCTTGAATTTAAAAATTCCTGGTACAATCCAACGGTTTCAACAAGCGAAAATGCTGACATAGCTACAATTTCATCTTTTTTTTCACCATCCCTGATAATTATTCCAATCGTATCATTCCTTTTTAAGTATAAAAAGGTTTCATTCAATCCTCTTTTGCCCTTTAGCAGCGTTTTTGAAAGTTCAGAAATTAATTCAGGAGTGAATATGTCAATTTTTTCTATTTTTATACCTTTCGTCAAAACAATGCTTTTATATTGAGGTTCTCTTAAATACAGGCTGTTGTCATAAATATAGTTTTGAGCAACTGCATCGATTAAATTGGAAATGTCTCTGTTAAAATCAATATTTTCTCTGATTCTGCTTGAACTGATATCCTCAAGGTGTGTTGGTAGCTTTAATTCAATCACTTTGGCGTTTACTGCTGAATAATCTTCTTCAAATTCAATGTTTCCCTCAACGAGACTGCTTCTTTTGAAAATAATGTGATTAAATGAATGGATGCTGCCCTCTTTAGGTTCAATTTTATAGGATGATGCATTTGCAATTACATCACTTCCTACAACGATAAAAATCTCCTTATCAATAAACAAGGATCTAAGATGATTAAGATCAACAATATTACTCAAATTGACCTGTATTTCATCAGGAATAACGTAAACATTTCTTTCATCAGCAACGGACATTGTTATTATTCTTCTTCTTACTTTTCTTGGCTGAGTTTTCTTTGACCATGAAAATTCATCAAGGGAAAGATATACTTCATAACCAAGCTTTTTGATTTCTTTCACTATTCCCTTATGACTTAAGGAAAAAGGATCAAACGTCCCTGGGAAGAATGCGATTTTATCCAATTCTACTATTTTAAAATCCCCATACTTCAAAGAATACTCTGATATAAATCTGTATATATGATTCAGTGATGCTGCATTATTGAAAAATTCCAATTGGGATTCTTCCTGCTCAGTTAAAAGAGTCAGCATTTTTTTAAACAGCAATTTGAAAATAATATTCTTGTTCTCGAATGATAAGCCGATGTTTGCATAAATGTATTTCCCGATTACATGAAAAGCTTCCTGACTGACAACCTGATTATAATTGGCCAGACCTTTCAATAAAAGTCCAGTTAACGTTTCTCTCCTGTTTTCATAAGTTATTTCGTCTTCAATAAACCTGTCAGAATAAGCAGGATATTTATAGAGTAAAACGCCTATCGTATTTAAAGTGACGGATGCAATTTTTTCGTTTCTGCTTTCAAGTAATCTTCCAAGTTGAGCAATTAATTCATCCAATTCATTTGGATGTAAAAACAAGGCTATTTGCCCCAAATATTCAGGAATATATTTTGAAAATTGATATTCCCCTATTTCTAATCCTCTCGTCAACTCAATGACAATTTCATTTCTTTGATCAAGTGAAAGCAGACTGATAACGTATGGAAGCGCTGCGCCGGCGCTATGTCTGACAGTCACTCGTTCACTTACTTTAAGAAGATTTGAAAGATGTGTCGCAATATGTAATTTTTCTTCTCTTCTCCCGATTCTTAAACGATCAATTAAATATTCTATATTTACTGCCTTGATAACCCATGGAGTTCCAACTTTAAGGTTTTCAAGGAAAATATCCGATGTGGATTCATTGATGCCGTAAAGAATCTCCCAGTGTTTATTGCCCTCTTCATTATCATAACCAATCATGTTGTATATTCTGTTTATTAAATAAATACTGCTGATGTACTTTGTCCCAACTGCCTCTATGCAAACTTTTATCTGTTGTTTGATTTCTTCGTTTATATAGCTGTTGTTTAAGCTTCTGACAAAATATTCCAGTACTCTCAAAATTCCAATTTTTATTTCTTCAGATTCTCTGAATATTAATGATACACAAAAGCCGAGCAAATTGTCATTTTGCTCATCAGAACAAATATTTAAAGGCAGATACAACATAGAGTCTAAAAGTATAAACGCTGTTGAATCATCAATTATTGAGGTGGTGAAGTATTTGATGATCAGGCTTAAATATTTACTTTTCTCTTCTTCTTTTGCCCTGGAAAGCATTGCCTTAATAATTATTTTAAGAGTATATCCAATCCATCTCTTATGGTTATCGGCAATTTTATGTTCCGGAAAAATTATTTTATTAAAATATTCATCACATAAATCTAAACTGGAATAATCATCCCCCATTTCTTTTACTCCCTTAGGGATTTCTTTTCTGAATTCTTCATCAAAATTCACTATAAGGATTCCCATAAGTTCAGCAGCTAATCTACGGATATCACCTTCTCTGTGCATAAGAAGTTCATACAAATAATTCATTGTCATCAGTTTCTGTTTTTGTGTCATATAATTTGAATACTCATAAAATATATTAATATATGATCTTATTTTTTTCCATTGTTTCTCTGATCTTGCCGCCTCCAGCAAATCTCCAAATTCAATTTCATCATTAAAGATTTTCATCAAGTATATGTTGTGTTTAATAGCCAGATCTTTTATTCTTTTTATTGTTTCATTACTATTTAAAAGCGGATCGAATTTTTTCTCGACGGGCATTATTTTTTTACTTGTTAAATCAATGCTGACGCCAAGTCCAACCATATATTCTTCAAAATCCCTGATTTTTGAGTACACTTTTTCGTATCTTATTCTTTTAAGCTCATCCATGTTATCAAGTTTTTTTAATATGACCTCAAAAGAATCTTTCAGACTATAATAACAAATATGTTCTATCCCCTTGCTGTCCCGGTATCCCTTTACTCTAAAGTCAGAATAGATTAATACAAGTGATTCTGCAGAAAGATTTTCAAGTTCCAAATCCCAGGTGGAATGGTTTGTCGCTATATGGCCAATAATTGGCATTTCATTGCTTTTAAAAAAAATATCCGTATAATAATAGTGTAAATAAGGTGTCCTCGCTGATTCAGTTTCCTTGCAGCCAAACTTCCCAATATCATGACCGATTGCTGCCCCTGACATTAATGCAATATCCAGCGGAACTCCCACTTTACGAAGCTGTTCCCCTATAATCAACGCAACTTTATGTACGCCAGAAATATGCCCGATGATATTAAAACTGGTTTTTTCGCCATAAATCAGCATGAACTCATTAATGTAATTTCTGCTCCAATATTTGACCAGTTTGTCATATTCCTGTTTTCCATTACATGATTCATATTCTTCCGGCTTGAGAAAAACAATTATTTCCTCCTGATTTTGAACAGTAAATTTCTTTTCTTCTATAAAAGTTCTAATCGTTTGCAGAATTACGCTCCTGCAAATTCTATTCTCTTTATTTTCTTCCTCATAAACCCCTTCCGGGAAGAGCTGTTTAATGGTTAAGTCAATGATATACTGCTCCCATCCCATTTCAGGTTCACTTGTGATTCTGTTTAAAATCGGAGAAATACAGTTTATTATTTTTTTGCAGTTTATTATTTCGTTGTTTTTCAATTTATCAAAAGTAATAACCCAATCATTATTCTCCAAAATTCCCTGCATCTCTTTTTTTGAAATATTATTATACTTAAGAAAATGTCTGCTCGACAAATTTCTTTCTACATGCTTTGATATTTCTGATTGCATTATTATTCACCTCTTGAATGCTTTATCCCCGATTGTTATTCATATTGAATTGTTCAGTATTTTATTTTTAGATTATAATGAATTTGTATATTTGTCAATCCAAAACAAAGTTACAATCAAAGAAAGATCCACGATATTAAAATCGTGGATCTTTTATGATTTATAATTATAAAAATATTTATCGAATTTTTAAGCTTATGCTTTCTCTTCATCAACATCAGAAACGACAGCAACTTCTTCGGTTTCTTCAGTTTCCTGAAGCTTCGATTCAACTAATGTGGCTACCATATGCGCTGGATCACTTTCGCAAACAATTCCTTTAGGAAGTTTAACATCTCCAAAGGTTATGTTTTCTCCCAGCTTCAGTTCTGATACATTTACTTCAATTGAATCCGGAATATCCTGAGGCAAACCCTTTACAGAAATTGTATCTGCATGATGAATTAAAATCAGTCTTTGCGCTTCAATCACTTCTTTACCGATTATCTTGATTAATACATCTGTCTTCACATCTTCAGTTAATGATATCTGCTGAAAATCAACATGTGTAATGCCTTTTACTGCGTGACTTTGAATTTCATTTGTCATTACTGTATAAGTTTTATCCCCTGCCACTTCAATTTTAAATACAGCATTTCTTCCAAACTTGCTCATTTTCTTTCTTAAATCATCTTTATTAACAGTAATCGCCATTGATCCGATTTCTTTCCCGCAAATATTACCTGGTAAAAAACCTGTTTTTCTCAATCTCTCATTTCCTCCAGTACTTGCATGTTCTCTTTTTTCAACCTTTATTATTCCAATTGCTTTCATATTTTTTTACCTCTTGCGTTTTAATTGTAGAACCTTTAACTATATTTACTGAATTCACCTTTAGATTATTTTCCAAAAGAATAGGATACTCCCAACAAAATGCAAACACTCTCTAAGCCATTATACACTTTCCCATGAGGTAATACTACAAATTAAGGCAAATAAGCCAGTTCTTTATTAAAAAAATAAATTATTTGTATTTTCTGAGGATTGTACATATCTGCCATACAAATTCTTTTATTCGAAACAGCTCGCTTTCACGGCTGGTAACTCTCCAATCCCTGCAGTAATCCATAATCCAATATTCAAGTTTTCCAGCCAGTTCATTAGGAGTACCAATCAGGCTTACATCCTGATCATATTCTTTTCGTTTCATAACCAGTGCAAGTTCCTGCATGATTGCTATACCTCGAGCGGCAAGATAAAATTCCTTTTCATCCCGTCTCTCATCTGCATGGGCTGTAATATCATTCTGTTTCAATTCTTCAATGATTTTTTCACATTTTAAAATAGCTTCTTTAAGCTGATTTTCTGAAACAGCCATTATTTTAGTTTTAGTAATCTCATGCAGAAAGACACCATCCTGAAGATAAGTCTGATTGTATACTTTATAATCTCGGAAAAATTCAAAATCCTTGAAAATAATCAAATCCTGATGAGATAATTCATGTAAAAGTCCAATCAGATTTTTACTGTGATCATCGTATTCCACTAAGGAAATAACCTGATTTATTGTGGTAAAGTCTCTGGAATCTTTCACATTCCACCCTTTTGCTGCACCATATATCATGCATGGGACTGTAAGAGCCGGCATATTCACATGTCCGCTGTCACCCCAGTCAGTGTTCAAAAAACCCTCCACATGATATTTACTCCCCAGTTCTGCCATCTCTTTTATATTGATAAAACTCAAATCATATGCATTAATCAAACGGCTGTGTCCCGAAACACTTGGGCATGCATATTGTTTCAATTTACTGTCTGAAAATGGCTTTAGAAGTTCATCTTTAGCACCTGCTTCATACCACCAGTTCAGGCAGATAACTTTCTTATTTAAGTTACCGATCAAATCGTGATCTTGCTGTAGAACATCTCCCCAAATCATTACCTGTTTACCTTTTTTTTGAAGAAACTCAGCAAGGCTGTTAACATAATTAATATACATTTTACTTTTAGTTATTTCTTTTGATAGATTAGCACTTTTACCTTTACCTAAATCAAATGTTTCATCACAGCAGATATTAATTTTATTGCTCCGGAATAATGATATGTATTGATCAAGAATACCTGTAATAAAAGTTATACTTTCTGGATTTGAAACATTTATAGTATGGTGCCTCATCCGGTTGTACCATGTAAATTTTTTGCCCGGTTCCGGCTCTATTTCACTATATTTACCAAAGCTCTCTGAATCAAGTATGTTGAATAAATGCCCAAAGGTGGCTACACATGGTACCAGCTCAATGCATCTCATGTGACAATGCCTATCAAGGTCCAAAATTTCCTCTGCCAGAAAAGGATCAGTTTGGGACCATATTTCTTCAAAACCATCTAAACGCAAACTGTTTTCCACATATAACTGAAGCTGATTGATTTTATAAAGTGCCAGCTTATCCACCAGTTCTTTCAGGCTATTCATGGTTGGAACCCTTCCGCGGCTGACATCCAGTAAATATCCTCTGTTTGGAAAGGATGGCTCATCTTTGATATCTACACATCCAATTACCCCATGCGATGTTCGGCATAACTGAATAAGTGTAGCTGCGCCATATAAAAACCCTGCATTGGAACTGGCTGAAATTGTTATTTTTTTTGGTTTTACTGAAAGACTGTACGCCTCACTTCTATTATCTGTTTTACTAAATTTGAAGGAGATGCAGTTTTCAATGTGAGCACTTTCATTATCCGATCCTTTTTTTATAAGAAGCGTGATTGCTATAACTTTTTCAATTTCCTTTTGTAATAACTTTACTGTTTCAAAATCAATGCCATCCTGGTTAATGTCTAACACAATGCTTGTATTGTAAACCAGATTAAAAGTACCTGAATGAGGTATAATCTTGTCTGGTAATGGTATGAGATTCATATTTTCTTTCCTTTCCTGAAATTCCAATTGCTGTTTTAAAACTTTATAAAAGCTTCGCAGCATTTTTTTCTATAATTAATATTGCATTCGGATGGAGCTGCAAAATTGAAGATGGGACTTCAGGGCATATTTTCCCTTTTACCGTTTTATATATTGCATCCGCCTTTTTTCCCCCGTTTGCAAGCAGCACAAGCATTCTTGACTGTAATATGGTTTTTATGCCCACACTGATAGCAGTGGCAGGCACTTCATCATTTGAGTCAAAAAATCTCGAATTGGATTGAATTGTTAATTCATCCAACCTGACTAGATGAGTATCAGACTCAAAATTAACATTTGGCTCATTGAAGCCTATGTGCCCGTTAACACCTATCCCCAGGACTTGAAGATCAATGCCGCCTTTATCCTTAATCAGTTTTTCATAGTTCCTGCATTCTTCTTCAGCATCTTCTGCTGTGCCGTTTGGAATATATGTATTTTCCGTTTTAACGTTTATATATTGAATAAAATTATGTTTCATATAATAATAATAACTATGTGGATTATCTTTACTTAGATTACAGTACTCATCTAAGTTAAAAATAGAGACTTCTGAAAAATCAACTTCTTCTTTCTCATATAATTTTATCAGATTCCTGTACATGCCAAGAGGCGTACCTCCTGTGGCCAGACCTATGACTGCATCAGGTTTTACAACAACCTGACTTCTTACTATATTTGCCGCCATCTTACTCATTTCCTCATAATCATCTGCTATTATTATTCTCATTTGCTTCTCTCCTGCTTAAATTTGGTAAATTATTTTTCCTTCTGATATGGTCAATTCAACTTTTAATTCCTCATCAAAAATAACAAGATCTGCGTCTTTCCCAATTTTTATGCTTCCTTTCGTGTCATCCATATGTATAAGCTTTGCCGGGTTTAAACTCGCCAGTGCTACAGCTTCATAAATTTCCAGCTCTGTGTATTCCATTATATTAAACACTGCTTTATTCAACGTTAGAATGCTTCCTGCCAGTGTTCCATCTGATAGTCTTGCCGAATTATTTCCAACAAAAACCTCCTGGCCTCCAAGTTCCCAATTGCCGTCTTCCATGAATCCAGCTCTCATCGAGTCTGTGATTAAAATCATTTTGTCTTTTCCTTTTGCATTTAATAATATTTGAAAAATGGCTGGATGTATATGTATGGTATCCGCTATTAATTCAAAAGAAATATTACTATGAAGTACTGCACCAACAGCACCTGGAAACCGATGATGAAACGGCGGCATTGCATTGAAAATATGGGTAGCGTTACTAATTCCAGCATGAATGGCATCCATTGCTGTTTCATAATCCGAATTTGTATGACCCATTGACAGCACGATATTTGATTTTTCTTTGATACTCTTTATAAACTCAAATTGAAAATCTTCTTCAGGGGCTAATGTGATAATTTTAATGATGTCCAGATAATCATCGATCAACTGAAGATTCGGCTTATCTAAGTAATCTGCATTTTGTGCACCTTTGAACTTTCGGCTAATAAACGGTCCCTCCATATGCGCCCCAAGTATTTTTGCCCCTCTAAAATTGTTATTCATAGCTAGTCTTACTGAATCAAGCCCTTTATATATCTTTTCTTTACTCATCGTCATCGTTGTCGGCAAAAAACCTGTAACACCGCTTTTGGCAATGGTTTCACTTATTATTTCCAGATCGGATATTTCACCATCCATGGTATCTTTTCCTCCTGAACCATGAATATGAATATCAATGAATCCTGGCGATACGTATTTCCCATGGGCGTCTATAATTTTCATACCTTCATTCAATCTGTTTTTTACAAAACTTTCTTCGTCAAGGATATTAATTATTTTATCATTATAAAGAAGCACCTTACCATATAAAATTTCGTTTTCCAGAATAATTTTCCCGCCTGTAATGCAATTAATGTTATTATCCATTATCACTCATCAACTTTCCTTTAATTCAGGTGTTAACAACGCTACAGAAGACTATCTGTAGCGTTGTTAAAAATGGCTGTTATTTCTGTCACCTTCTTTATCCAACGTTTACGAGATTAGCTGGTGGATTCAGATTTAAATAATAATATGCTTACTGAATTGGTTAGATCTGTTTGCTCGATACAATATTCAAATATATTGATTTATTGTACCATAAAGTATTTATATTTTATATAGAGTTCACCGAATCAACGTACTTTATTTCTTTAATATCTTTCTTACATTTCTATAAATACAGGGTACCATGCTCCCTTTTTACACGTTTCCAATATATATATGTTTTAACCCGGCTTTTTCACCTGTTTTTCTAGCCATTTCCAACGTTTCAAGCGGTGTAACAGGAGTATTCATCATCTTCCAGGCCGGGAAAAATCTGCTTAAGTGCCAGGGTACCTCTCTGCCAAGTTTACTGGCAATGAATTCGGCAATATATTCAAAATCTTCAGGTCTGTCATTGACACCAGGTACAATAAGAGTTGTAATTTCAGTATGGATGCCAGCCTTATTCAGGTACTTCAGCGTTTCCGTAATAGGATCCGCTTTTCCACCGCAGTATTTTTCATAAACGCCATGGTTTACCCCCTTAAAATCAACATTTGTTGCGTCAAGATAAGGAGCGATCAATTCAAGGGTTTCTGTTGTCATGTATCCATTGGTAACCCAGATGTTTTTCAACCCTTTTTCATTGGCTAGTTTCATTGTATCCAGCGCATATTCCAGAAAAATCGTTGGTTCGGAATAAGTGTAAGATATGGAAGGACATCTTGATTGAATCGCCCTGTCCACGTGTTCGTCTGGTGATATTTCAACACCCTCCACCGGCTTGTCCGGTTTTGGACTCTGAGAGATTTCCCAGTTCTGACACCATAGACAATGAAAATTGCATCCAGCGGCAGCAAAGGAATACGTCCTTGTGCTGGGCAGAAAATGATACAGGGGTTTTTTCTCTATTGGATCCACATGAACTGCGATAGTCTTTCCATAGTTTAAAGAATAAAGTTCGCCTTCCCGATTTTCTCGTACACCACAAATGCCCCTTATACCTGGCGAAATCATACACCGGGTGCTGCATACAGCACATCTGATTTTTTTATCCTCCAGTTTTTCAAACAACAATGCTTTTTTCATTTTACCACCTCCATTTATCTCCCCCCACATTTCTGTCACAGAATATAGTCAACCTTGATAGTTTCACCTTCTTCAAACTCAAAATGTCCTGATGCGTATGGTTCCCCTTCAATCGTCAGAATTACCTCCTTGGCATTGTAGTATTTACCGAAGGTATCAGCCACACTTTGGAGAATCATTCCTTCATAGCCAGAACCCGCATTCATTTCTGTTCGAAATGCAGAATTCAAATCAATCTCTACTTTATTCTCCTTATTTAGAGTCAACCTGTTAATTTTTGTATTACTGGAAAACACTACACCTGAATTGCTGGTGCTCGCCTCTTTATATGCGTCTCCCAGAATTTGACCCGTCTCATCATTCGTTTTAAAAGAAACCTCTTTTTCTACAATGTTAAGTTTATCATTGTCACCAGGAAAATAGAATTGAATGGACTCAATTCTGCGAGTGTTCTCTTCAATCTCTTTCAGGGATGAGCTGACTTCATAATCCTGCCCCGAAAAGACTGTCTTTACTAGACCAATATCCTTTACGTAATAATCTGTAACTGTATCGTTTTTGCCTTTCGATACCACCTCAATTGCTTTATAACTGCCTAAAGGGGTAGTCACGTCCGCATCGACTTTAGTTATGGTCCTTTCTGAACCGTCTGCAAGTTTCCATACAGTCCCTGCTTCCAGGGGCTCCATTAACATAATTTCTTTAGAATTGTCACTTCTGTCAAGCATATTTTCTCGGTAATAGGTTTCACCTCGAGAAAGAAGCCTTGTCAACTTTCCATCCTTTACTTCATAAACCCTCGCTTCAACGGTCCCGCCGTTATCTACCCTTTGTTGAACCAGCCCTTGAGCAGTGTACTCTATGTAAACATCATATTGTGCATATTCATTTCCCATTCCCTCATATACATATTTCACATTATCTTTAATCGGAAAATAATCTTCAACCTTTAATGCCTCCGGTACTGGTTTTTCATTGTCGTCTTGCGTACCACATCCGTTGAATAAAAACATTGCCAAAAGTAAGGTTAAAGACAAACAAAATAATATTAATTTTCTTTTCATTCTTTCCAACTCCCTCCACCTTTAAACTTTGAGGATATATTACGTGCTTTCAATTTACTTATATACCCAATCTCAGAGAGAATCAATGCAATTTCTTTGCTATTTTTTCCAGACCACTAAGTTCTATTCTGGCCCCAATTAAATCTAGTCTACTGCTTATTGAGAAGTTTTCTGGAGCGTACAACTGGTCTCTTTCATAAATTTTGAATAAAACATTACAATAGTTATTCCCATACTACTCTCATTTTTTAATTGAATTATTAATCCAAAAAACAACGAAACCCCTTGGAATCAAGAGGTTTGCATTGTATCAATATTTAATTGATTATTTGGTGGAGACGGGGGGATTCGAACCCCCGGTCTCTGCGTTGCGAACGCAGCGCTTTCCCAGCTAAGCTACGCCCCCGAAAGGTGCACAGGGAACGTCTCAGTAATTCCCTGTGCTGTGAAAATTTCACATCTGAGATTTAAGCTATATTAAAGAAAGAATACCACTGTATCCAGTATGAATAATGGGATCAGAATTCCAATAGACCATCCCATATATCCAAAGAAACTCGGCATTTTGATACTCTCAAATTCAGCAATTGATTTGACCATAAAGTTTGGCGCATTGCCGATATAAGTATTTGCTCCCATGAAAACTGCGCCGGCAGAAACCGCCAGCAGTAATTCCGGTGCGATAGATCCTACCATCGTTGCAAGTCCGGGTAAATTTAAGGAGCCGGCAGTGGTCATGAAAACAAGATATGTTGGTGCGTTGTCCAGAAAACTTGATAAAGCTCCGGTTGCCCAGAAAAGCTGCCAAGGTTCAACAAGACCAAGGGATGCTCCTCTTGCATTTAATATCGCCAATGCTGGTATCATTGTGATGAATATACCAATAAACAATGTTGCTACTTCAATTATGGCATCATAGGTAAAATTATTGTCTTTGCGTATAATCTGCTTGGTAGTTTTGTTGGACAATAACGCAGCAATCAGAATGATTGCCATTTGTATGATGTATGTGAAAGGCATAGTCACTTCATCATAAATATGAAGGCCATATAGTTCTCCTGTACTCTGGTCAGCAAAGGCCGGCATGCCTGCTAAAAGACCAGATAGGATTACTGCGCCGATGATCATAACCAGGAATATCAGGTTATGGATTCCCTCGACCCTCAATGGCTCTTTTGTTATGCTTTGACCATGAGCACCAGGCGGTAGGTTGCCGTCTGCAATCTCCCTGTTATACAGTCTTTTATCCAAAAAGAAAAACACTAAAGACAGTATAACCACGTTAAAAGTCATCAAAGGCAACAAATGCATGGTCCAGAAGAAAGGAACACCGCGGAGGAACCCAAGAAAAAGCGGCGGATCGCCAACCGGTGTGAGACTTCCTCCTATATTGGATACCAGAAAGATAAAGAAAATAATCACATGTGCCTTTTTGTTTCTCCAAGCGTTAGCTCTAATCACAGGCCTGATCAGAACCATACTGGCACCGGTAGTACCAATCCAACTCGCCAAGAAAGTCCCAATTAATAAAAGTAATAAATTGACTTTTGGAGATCCAACTAGAGTTCCACGAAGAAGAATGCCTCCAGCAACAACAAATAAGCCAAATAGTAGAACAATAAAAGGCAGATAATCCAGCAGAACAACTTCAAGGAAACTAACGAAAGCTGTTTTAGAGCTATACCCTACTGCGAACGGAATAATAAAGGAAAGAGACCAAAATAAGGAAACCTTCCACTTGTGCTCTTCCCACCACTCTCCTTTGACCAGAGGAATGATTGCAATAGATAACAGCATCCCAACGAACGGAATGATACTAAATACCGGCAAAGATTCTCCAATGCTTTGTTCTTCTCCTCCAAACGCAATACCAGCACAAGAAAGCACAAGAAGAACAGAGAGCGTGATAATGTGCGATAACTTACTAAATTTCAAATCGTCACCCTCCTTAACTTAAATAAATTTCGTACACTACTTATAAATTTTCCAAACTAAACTTCTCATTAAGAAATTACTTTTATAATTATATAACAGCAAGACGATAAAGTAAAATATATTCGCCAATATTTGAACAATTTATTGTAGTTTTGCCAAACATATGTTACACCTTAAAATCATCAAAAGTCAAAAGCGCAAAATAAAAAAGAGCCCCGAAACCTCGGAACCCTTTGAAATCAACCTATTTCTTCTCTATCAAACAAACACACTCAATGTGCGTAAGCACAATAATTGAATACTAGTACACATTATATCAGATTTTGCGTAATTGTGCCCCCTATGTATTAATGCTCAACATTTTTCTTTCTTTACTCTTTACAAAATATAAACCTCATGATTTTGAGTTTAAATATTTAATCATTTTGAATTTCAGATATCAGTGGCACGCTGCCTTGGTGCTTGATTTTTCCATTGATAATTAATACAGGTGTCATCATGGTACCCATATCTTTTGCCATATTTTCAAAAGTTCTAAGTCTATTATCTAAAATCGCAACTTCTTTGAATAGTTGTTTAAATTGCTTTAAATTTTGTTCTAAATTTTCCGCTTGATTTTTAAACTCTAGGGCCACCACAATATCTTCTTCCCAATTTATATCAATATTTGCTATTCTTGCTACATCCTTTGCTGTACCAGGAATCAAACCACTATCTCGGGCATATTCATATGCCGCATTAGAGGTGTAAGCTATATGGCTTATATTTGCGTTGAGTCCCATTGATATTGATTTTTCGAGGATTATTTTAGTAAGCAATTCACACCTAGAGCATTGTGGTTGTGTCCCAATAATAATTATTTTATTCATTTGTTTCCCATATAACCTAATTACCCCTTTCCAAGAGTTTTAAATTATATTTTTCTTTCTTCTTTTGTATTTATAAGTACAAACTGATATTGCACCTACCTATTGTCAATCTTTTCCGGATATAAATCATGCAGATGAAGTCTTTTACTTGCGACCTCAACCCACTCAGTACCATCCTTTCCATAATTACAATATGGATCAATAGAAATTCCACCTCTAGGTGTAAATTTACCCCATACCTCAACATACTTGAGATCTAAAAGTTTAATAAGATCTTTCATATTTTTCAAGTACAGAACCAATAGGCTCTTACATATGATATGAAACGCTTTAATCAGACGTTATGAAAAAATTTCAATTTACAAATTATAATTGTTTCACCTATAAGCTTTTAAGATTATGTCCACTTTTCGGCCATCCCCAAAGTTTTGAAGTTTTAACTGTTATTTATTTACTTAAATACAAAATAAAATGTTTAAAAAGTCACTTTATTCTATTTGACATCATATGATTATGTTGGTACTATATATTATAGATTGATGACTAAGGTCACATGAAGGGGTACACCACCACGGGTGTAGTGCTTCTTGTGACCTTTTTTTGTGCATTAAAATTTGGAGAGGTGAATTATGATATACGTAAATGGCAATAAAATAAGCAATACAGATAATTTGAATCTATATGATTATCTAGTAAGAGAAGGTTATACAATTTCTTTAGTTGCAGTTGAAAGTAACGGTTCTATTGTGCCTAAAACTCAATATGAAGAAAAAATATTAGCTGATGGTGATGTTATTGAAGTTGTAAGTTTTGTAGGAGGCGGCTGATTTGAATATAAAGATTAATGGTAAACCAGTAACAACTAATTGTTTAAATCTTCATGATTTGCGTAAAAAACTTTACGATGATGGAAAAAATATAATAACAATTTTAAATGGATTTCAAACATTTGATGATTATAAGATTAGTGAAAATGATGAAGTAAACTTTATTGAAAAAGGTAAAATGCCACCCCAAGATGAATTTGAAAACTTGATGTGTGCAAGACATACTCCACATGTATTTGAAAAAGTTAAAGCTTCCAAGGTTGCAATTGCTGGTCTTGGAGGTCTTGGCTCTAATATAGCAGTAAGTTTAGCAAGAACAGGAGTAGGTCATTTACATTTAATTGATTTTGATATCGTAGAACCCAGCAACTTAAATCGTCAGCAATATAAAATTAAACATCTTGGACTATATAAAACAGAATCATTAAAAAATGAAATTGAAGAAATAAATCCATTTATTAAAGTAACTATTGATACTGCTTTAGTTACTGAAGAAAATGTTCAAACATTATTTAAAAATGATGACATTATTTGTGAAGCTTTTGATAATCCAATAGCTAAGGCTATGCTTGTAAATACGCTTCTTAAATGTTATCCGCTGAAAAAAATTGTATCAGCTTCAGGAATGGCAGGGTATGAAAGCAGTAATACAATAGTCACAAAAAAAATAGCAGATAATTTTTATTTGTGTGGAGATGGGAAAAGTGGCGCTATGGTGGGGCGAGGGCTAATGGCTCCCCGTGTATCTATTTGCGCAGGTCATCAGGCAAATATGGTTTTAAGATTAATACTTGGGATAGAAGAAATATAAATTTAATAGTAAGACAATAAAGGAGACCAGCTATGAAAAGTCAACCATAAATTAGTAAAATATTTATATTATCTTTTGGCCTAAAAATGTATAACTTTAATAAAGCGCCGCAAAGGTGCTTTTGAAAAATTCATATAATCGGTCA
>Ga0209386_1000378_pt1 | contig 22746 bp, 36 predicted proteins | sample NGEPertwo_FD_184510 | JGI IMG/M metagenome (GOLD analysis project Ga0209386, IMG submission 184510) | Arctic peat soil microbial communities from the Barrow Environmental Observatory site, Barrow, Alaska, USA - NGEE Permafrost154B-two... | ecosystem: Environmental > Terrestrial > Soil > Wetlands...
GTCACCGGCCCCATTCCCCTCTGCACCCTTCTTCTGCAACAATGACATCTTCACGCACTCCGATCTCGCCCTTCTTGCTCAGTAATTTCTCGGTCATGATCGTCTCACGGTATGTTGGCAGAGAGGGCCGCCGATAGCTCCTCGGCCATCAACCGGAGTAGCTCTACGGGATCGCTAGGGAAGTCGGAGCGGGCGTCCGGCTCCCAGCCCAGCTCGATGTCCCCCGCCTCGAGAAACGCGATCAGCTCCTGAATCGTCTGCAGGAGCTCCTCCTCCAACGCGGCCTCGTGAGTCGCCCAGGGGACAGCGGCCTGCACCGCGTCTTCCGCAGAGGAGACTTCCGTGATGGTCGAGGTCGTCATGGAGTCGGACGTGCCGCCCCCTTCGCCCTCGCCGCAACCAGGCAGCAGAAAGGCCCCGAGGAGCAGGCCAAGGAGGGCGGGGATCAGAACGGCAATCGGGTTTGAGCCGCTGCCGGTGCCGTTCGTCCCGCAGCCTCTGCCTGGAACTCCGCCTGCATGGCTCCGGCCCATTTCAGCCTCCCTTATCCCTGGGATCACCAACATCTCCCTCGTGCAACCTCACAATCGAGAATGCGGCCGAGTGTCCATTCACGTATGCCGCTTGCCCCCGACCGCTCACGGGCACTAAAGTTGGTAGCGCATGGATACCCAACTCATTGAACGACTTCGCCGCGCGGCGGAACGCAACTTCCCCGAGCACGGGGTGCTCGTGGCCTACGCCCACGGCAGCCGTACTTTCGGCACGCCCCGCCCGGACAGCGACCTCGACGTCGGCTACTACTTGTACGGATATCGCGAGGGCGAGCAACTTGCGATAAAGACCGAGATGCTCCTCGCCGATCGCCTCTCCCGCGAGGTGGGCGTCGACGTCGACCTCCGCAACCTGGGTCCGGCGCCCCTCGAGGCCCGGGGAAGGGTTCTCGAAAACGGGGTGAGGGTGTTCTCCGGCGACGACGTCGAACGGGTGGCCCTGGAGCGCGAGCTCCTCTCCCGCTATCACGACCGGAAGGCCGAGTTCCAGGAGCTCCGGCGCCTCAGACTGCGGCACCACGCCGAAGACGGGCTTCTGTGATCGACAGCCCGAAGATAACGGAGCTCCTCGCCCGCCTGCAGACCTACCGAGGCGAGTTGGGCCGCCTCTCCCGCCTGTCCAAACAGGCACTGCTTGCAGATCCCGATCGCGTCGGCAGCGCCAAGTACCACTTCGTGGTCGCCATAGAGTGCTGTATCGACATCGCCAACCATATCGTTGCCTCAGAAGGCTATCGGATTCCGGCTGACTCCGGGGACGCCTTCACTGTTCTGGTCGAAGAACGTCTGCTCCCCGCAGAGATGGAAGCCCCTCTACGGGCCATGGCCCGGTTTCGGAACAGGCTGGTCCATCTCTATTGGGACGTAAACGACGAGCTGGTATTTGAGTACCTGCAGACTTCCCTCGAGGACTTCGACCGATTCGCCGCGGCCGTAGCGCAGGTGGCTGACTAGCGGAACCCCTGACCGAGAGGTTGGGGGCGGGGCCCTCCTCTCCAACTGTGGCAGCGCGAATAGTGGTCACGGCTCGGGCATCTAGGCGGGCGGCTCGGCGACCACCGGCGCCAGCGCTTCGGCAAGCTGCCAGATCTGTATCCGGATCTCCTCGGGGCCGTAGACATAGACGGTGTTCTCCGGCAGCTCCAAGCGGAAGTAGACAGTACCGTCGCGAACCAGTTCGTAAGCCTCCCGGCCCATGACGCTCGCGCCCGTGGCCTTCCACAGCTGTTCGTTATCTCGGACCTCAGGCGAGGCCAGAGCGCCGAGGGTGAAGCTAGGCGCCGTCAGATCGGGATTAGCCACAAGGCGAATCGCCGTTTCGTTGTTGGAGAAGGCCGCTCCGTAGAAGGCACCGTCGACGGCGGGGTTGTGGTAGCTCCCCAGCTTCTCGCCCCACGCTCCGGCGGGTAGGAAGTCCTCGGGCAACTCGGATGGAAGGTAGACATAGCTCCGGCCGGTGTCGGGATCGACCGGCGCCTCGACCTGATCGAGGACCCGCCGCCGGAGTTCCTCCAGCGAGAGGTCCGGCCAGGCCGTCAGATATCCGGGCCGGTCGCCGGTGTTGCCGGGACCAGGGCCAAAAGGATCCCCCTCTGTTGCGGGGACGACGGGGGGGAACGCAGATGCGCCCTCCGAGGCGGCGCCGGGTGCGCCAACGCGGTGCGCCGCGAGCCACTTCTCCGCTTCGGAGGTATTGGCCTCAGCCTGAGCAAGCAGTTGAGAGAGGAAGATCTCGGCGTCTTCTACCGCGAACGGCTCGCCGTAGTTCACCTCGTCAACTGCGGGATCGGGCTCAATCGCAGAGGCGATCTCCTCGGCAAGTTCGGGATTGGTCGGCCAGACCTCGAAATTCACCTCAAAGCTCTCCACGGGATGTTGGCGCAAGATCTCTTTCCGGCTCAAGCCGGACCCCTCCACGATACGGTCCACCACCTCATCTTTACTCAGCAACTCATAGCGTTCTACCTGAGGGAGAGATTCGATCAGCTGTCGGACTCGCTCGATGTCGGCTTCGGTCGCGTCGCGCGAGAGGCGGACGCTCAGTTGGGTAGGGCCGGCTGACAGCCCCTCGGCCATCGACCGGAGCAGCTCAACGGGATCGGCGGGGAAATCAGATCGGGCGTCCGGTTCCCAGGCCAAGTCGACGTCCCCCGCCTCGACAAACGCGATCAGCTCCTGGATCGTCTGAAGGAGCTGATCGCCTCTCTCGAGGTGTTGCTCAAGCCAGGCCTTCGCCTCCGCCGTCTTAGGCTCGGCGTGAGACAACAGCTCCTCCACGCCTTCGCGGATCTCGGGTAGGTTGGGAGGACTGTAGGCTACGGACGCGACCGCTGAGTTGGTAGACAGGGTCTCGGGACCCGAGGGAAGCGTTGAGGTCGGCGATTCGTTCTGTTCCGGAAGCCCATCAAAGAGCCAAATCTTAAAGCGGGCCGGCGGCGGCTCGAACTCGCCCTCACCCGTCCGCGCCTCCGAGCCAAGGTACTCGTATCGCTCGACCTGCGCCAAGGACTCGATCTCCTGGCGAAGACGTCCGATTTCCTCTTGGTTGGCGTCGGGCTGCAGAATAAGGGTCATATCGGGGGCCAGCAGCTGCTCTTCCCAGCTTCGAAGTGCACGGACGGCAATAGTCTCCGTCACACCGTTTTCCTCTTCCGGCGCCCAACTGAGTTCGATCTCCCCCGCCTCGACAAACTCGATCAGCTCGTGGATCGTCTGGAGGAGCTCCTCCTCGGACGTCCGCGCGACCTCGTGGGTCGCCTCCGATCCCGCCACCTCGTCCGTGTCCCGATCGTCGATCACGATCAGATCGGGCTGCCGGAAGACGTCTGCTGCCAAGGTGCCGAAGGCGACGAGCAACACCACGGCGGCAGCGAGCGCCACCGCTTGCACTATCCGGCTCTGGCGGCGCTTGTGCTTGAGCTTGGCCTCGACCCGCGGCCACTTGCCCCCGGTCTGCACCTCGGGCACCAGTTGATCGAGCGCGGCGCGCAGTTCGAGGTCGAAGGCTGTCTGCGGCGTTCTACTCATCGCGTCCTGCTTTCAAGGTGCGTCTCAAGGTTTCCCGACCCCGGTCGAGGTGACGCTTGACCGTGCCCTCCGAGACCTGCATGGCCTCGGCCACCTCGACCACGGAAAGATCCGCCAGATAGAAGAGCGCGACCGCCGTACGCTGCTTGAGGGGAAGCCGACGGAGAGCGCGGTGAAGTTCGGTGTCGGGGAGCTGGGCCTGAGCCGAGTAGCGGGGCTCGGCCTCGAGGCGGACCAGAGCGGTGGCGCGGCGGCGGAGGGAGCGCTTCTGATCCTTGGCCTTGTTGATCGCCACGCGGCGAACCCAGGCGGCCTGATCCTCATATTCCGAGATCTTGCGCCAATTCTTGCAGAGCTCGGCGAAGGCTTCCTGCACCGCGTCTTCGGCGGATTCCGTGTTGCCGGTGACGAGCGCCAGGGCACGCGAGAGCGAGGCGTACTCCCGGGCAAACAGGGCTTCCGGAGAGGCGTAGCGGGAGGTGGCCCGGTCCTCGGTCTCCTTGCGGCGCGGCCAGCGGCGTCCGGGCTCCGCCGGATTCTCCCCCGCGTTCAGCGTGTCCGCACCACCTTCGATGCCTCGCTCCCCTTACTTCGGTGAGGAAAGCGGCCGCAATGCACCGCTTCTCATTCAGCTACTGCACAAGGTACACGACGAAGGGGGTTCGCGGGTTGACAGGAATTCGGAAAGCCGCGCGGATGGCTCGACGGTCAGCGGAGCCGGCGTCTCGTTGAGACCGTTGCGTACTCCGGTTTGCCCCTCCTCCGTGGCAGGTATTTTCCGTACAGGTTAATTATCCAATTGGTTTAACGCGCGATGAGCACCGATCAACTCAGCGACATCTTCGCCGCCCTGGCCGATCCCACCCGCAGGGCCATTCTCATCCGACTGTCCGAGGGGGAGGCCTCGGTCACCGAGCTCGCCGAGCCCTTCGACATCTCCCTGCCCGCAGTATCCAAGCATCTCAAGGTGCTTGAGCGGGCCGGCCTGGTTAAGCGCAGCCGGGAAGCTCAGTGGCGCCCGGCCCGGCTCGAGGCGGGACCGTTGAGGGACGCCTCCGATTGGCTCGAGCGCTACCGGGAATTCTGGGAGGAGCGGTTCGACCGCCTGGACGACTACCTTCGGGAGACTCAGGGCCAGCACGGTGCGGATCGAAAGGGCCGCAGCGAACGGGCGGCCACGCACGGCGAGGAGCTCGACTCCTCCCCATCAAGTAACAAGGAGACACCATGAGCACCAACAAACTCAACGTCAGCGCCCCGGCCGACGAGCCGGTGATCATCCTGACGCGCACCTTCGACGCTCCGCGCGAGCTGGTTTTCGCCGCGATGACCGATCCCGAGCTGATCCCCAAGTGGTGGGGCGGGCGGCGTTCCACCACTGAGGTGGACGAGATGGACGTGCGCCCGGGAGGCCGCTGGCGCTTCGTCGAGCACGACAGTGACGGCAATGATTGGGCCTTCCGCGGGGAGTTCCGCGAAATCGTACCGCCGGAGAGGGTGACCCAGACCTTCGAGTTCGAGGGCATGCCGGGGCACATCTCGGTGGACACCATGACGCTCGAGGAGGAAGACGGGCACACCAAGATCACGGCTGTCTCGCGCTTTGATTCGTTCGAGGATCGGGACGGCATGCTCCAGTCCGGCATGGAGGAAGGCGCCGCCGAAACCTACGACCAGCTCGAGGAACTCGTCACCAAGCAGGCGCAGCGAGAGGCGCCGCAGGAAGCTTCCCAGGAGGCGCCGCGTGTGTAGGAACATCCACACCCTCTATAACTACGACCCGCCCGCGACCTCCGAGGAGGTCCGGGCGGCGGCCCTGCAGTACGTGCGCAAGGTCAGCGGCTACTCGAAGCCATCCGCGGCCAATGAGGAGGCCTTCAACCGGGCGGTCGAGGAGGTGGCGGAAGCCTCGGAGCGCCTGCTGGAGTCACTGGTGACCGCGGCCCCACCCAAGAACCGCGAGGAGGTGGCGACCAAGGCGCGGCTGCGGGCGGAGCGGCGGTTCGGGTAAGCGGGTCTTCGCCTCGGCATGCCATAGTATGTCTAAAGGCTGAGCGCGACGTAGCCCTCTGTCGGACTACAATCCGAAGAGGGGAGAACCGAGAGGACCAAGTCGTGAAAGAGATCATTTTTCTGGTTGAAGAAGCGCCCGAAGGTGGCTACACGGCCCGGGCTCTGGACGTGCCGATCTTTACAGAGGGCGACGACCTGTTCCGTGTCGAGGAACAGGTCCGGGACGCCGTGCGATGCCATTTCGAGGAATCGGAGCGCCCGGGGATAATCCGTCTGCACATTGTTAGAGAACAGGTAATCTCGGCGTGAGACTTCCCCGGGACGTGTCCGGGACGGACCTTGCGCAAGCCCTCGCTGTTCTCGGTTACCAGATCACCCGGCAGACGGGGAGCCACATTCGACTGACCACCCAAAGGGGCGGGCAACACCACGTCACTGTCCCGCGTCATGATCCACTCCGCGTCGGAACCCTCTCCAGCGTTCTTGCCGAAGTCGCAGGTCACCACGGATTCGAGCGAGAAGAGTTGCTGAAGCTCATCTTCTAGCGGCGAACTCGCGGAGGCAGACCAACTGTGCGATGTCAGCTTATGTCCGGATTCCCTCTGTCCAGCACCCACACGGCCTCCCGCTCAACTCGGGTCGCGAAGGAAACACCCTCGTCTCGCATCCGACGCCACTCGTCGACAGTGTAGACGAGTAGGTCGGCCGGCACCGGCAACTCAAGCGTGTCAAACGCCAGAGCTCGGCGGGTGAAAGGCTCGGCGCTGCCGTCGACTATCACGATCAGGTCGAGGTCGCTTCCCACCCCCCAGTCGTCCCGGGCGTAGGAGCCGAAATACCCCGCGCGTTCGACGGCAGGATGAGTGCCGATCAGATCCGCCGACCAGGCTCGAACCGCCCGATCGACAGTGTCCCTATCGGGCCATCTGAGAACGGACGAACTCGAGGATCTCACCGGCATAACGGATGGCCTCCTCGCTCTGTAGGGTTCCGTAGTGTTCGAAGGGCGCGCCTTCTACGTGACCGTTCGCGTACCGCGTGGCCACGTAGAAGGTGTCCAACACGCGTCCTTTCTCCAACCGGCGCGCAGTCAGTATCGATCCAAGGTTCGTGAGACAGCCCCTCGTCCTGCGGGCGCCACACTGGGTCCTTCGGCGTATTCGTAACTATCTCCCGGCTTCCTAGACTGGTGATAAGAGAGTACACTGGTATTACCTCGGTAATACCAGGAGGAACCGATGCCAGACGAGAGGCAGACCGTGAGCCGATTGACCAAGAAGTACCAGGCCACGATTCCAAAGCCGGTGCGGGATGCCCTGGGGCTGGAGCAGGGTGATCTTGTGTCGTTTGAGTTCGACGAATCGGGGCGGATAGTCCTAGGGAAGGCCACGCCGGTGGACGTGGAGCATCTCGAAGCGCTCTCTTCAACGCTCGAAGAGTGGCTATCGCGGGAAGATGAGGAGGCCTATGGGGATCTTTGAACGTTGGTCCGTGGTGGTCGTTCCGTTCCCGTTCACCGACCAGCATACGTCGAAGCGCCCCGCTCTGGTTCTATCGAATAACGGATTCGGGGAGACCTCCGGGCATAGCGTTCTTGCAATGATCACGTCTGCCCAGAGGTCCCGCTGGCCGAGCGACGTCAGCCTCGTGCGGCACAAGGAGGCCGGGCTTACCTCGCCGTCTCTCGTTCGCTTCAAGCTCTTCACTCTAGACCAGCGCCTGATCCTGCGCCGTCTAGGGTCACTCCGACCCGAGGACCGATCGCGGGTTGAAACTGGTCTGCGCCAGGTTCTCGGGCTCTGCGAACGCGCCTCGGATCTCTCTCAGTGAGAGGCTCGCTCGGCGCACAGTCAGGCTAGATCACAGGTGCGAAAGTCGCACGTTCCGTGTATATTTAGTATATACGGGAGGAGGTGACCGACAGTGAGAGTCAAGGCGCGTAAGGTCGGCAACAGCATAGCGGTGACCATTCCGAAGGAGATGGCAGAGACGCTGGCGATCACCTCGGAATCTGAGGTCGAGCTCGAAGTCCGGGAGGACTCGGTCATAGTCACCCCCGTTGCCTCACCCTGGGACAGACTTGTGGCCGAGGTTCGCGTAACCGCAGAACGGCAAGGACTGACCGAGAAAGACGTGGACGAAGCGATCGCAGAGATCCGTGGACGGAAGCGCCCCCAGGGCAGTCCTCGACACTAACGTCCTCGTCTCGGGCGTACTCTTCGATGGCGCGCCTGCGACACTCCTCGAGCCAGCCCGCTCTGGACTCGTGCACGGCGTAACCTCACTCTACATCCTCGAAGAGTTTCAAGCCGTTCTCCAGCGCCCGAAGTTCGAGATCGACCCCTCATTAGCTCAGACGCTCGCTCTTCAGATCGCGGCCTTCAACGAGGTCCTTCCCTTGGAAGAGTCCACCAAGCGGTGGTGGACCGACCCCGCCGATGACCCGGTCATTGAAACGGCGCTGGTCGGAGGCGCCGCATATTTGGTCACAGGGGATAAGGAACTACTTCAAGTTGAGCTCGCCGGCCTCGAGGTCGTGACTGTCGCTGAGATGCTCGAGATCCTCGGACTCAAGACCTGAGCAAAGTTCTCCCCTACTCGAACTTCTCCCGCGCCAACTGCTCGATCTGCGCGAGCGTCTCGCGGAGTGGCTCCAGTTCGGCCCGATCAGCTTCCGGTCCACCCCACCAACGCACGCCGTGCTCCACCTGCCCCCAGCCCGCGCTCAACACGAAGGCCTCGAGATCCTCGATATCCTCCGGGGACTGGGGATCTGTGGCGGCGGGTTCAGGTGAGGGGCCCGGCTCGACCGGATACTGGAGAAAGTCAATCGCCTGCAGTCGCTCGTAGACAGCCTGCACCTCCTCCCGCGACAGAGTGGCGGTTTGCTCCTGGGCGCCCGTCGCCCACTCCGCATAGGAGCCCTCGTGGCGGTAGCTCGCCTCCCACGACCCGCCCTGCGGCCGCACCTCTATGGCCCAAGTCGAGTCGGTGGTGGAAAAGCCGGCGAACCAGAAATCCTCCGGCATCTCCGGCGGCAGCTCGGTGATCCCCAGCTGCTGCGCGGAGCTCGGAGCGGGCTCCACCACCGACTCCCCGGGGCCCGCGAGAACGGTCGAGGTGGGTGAAGTCCGACCCGGATCGGTTTGCGAAACCGGCGAGGCGCTCTCGGTTTCAGGCTCTCCGCACCCCCCGGCGAGCACGACGACCGCCATCAGCAGCAAGGCGAGTCGAATCCCGCCTCTACCTCCAAGAACAAGTCGTCCCATCATCCCCCTCCCTGCTTCTCCGCCCGCTCTAGCCGCAGCCAGTCGCGCTGATAGGCAAAAGACACCACGAGCAGCACCACACCGAGGAAGAAGAAGCTCAGAATGCGGTAGACCTGCTCCAGTTCGGCGACGTCGTAGACGAAGGCCTTGACCGCGGTGGCCGCGATGACCCCCAGCGCCTGCCACCGGAAGACGTCGAGGCGCCGCCAGAAGCCCACCGCCATCAGACCGGCCCCATAGATCAACCAGAGCGCGGAGTAAGCAAAGTCGCGCACGAGCTCGTAGTTGGCGAAGCGACTGGGGCGAAGGCCGCCGGTACCTTGGAAGAAGTGGTGCACCTCCAGAGTCAGCCCGAGCAGAGCGAGACCGTTGACCGTCATGGTGGCGGCCCAGAGCAGTTCGCGCCGCCGATCCTCCACCAAGAGCGTCGCCGCCCGCCAGAGCGCCAGGGTTACTCCGACGGCCAGCAGGTAGGTGCCGAAGCGGGCGTTCAGCAGCAGGCGCGAGGGGTCGAACTGGTCATAGAGCGCGAGCCGGGCCACCGCCAGTCCGAGCACCAACGCGGCCAGGACGAGCGCCAAGCGGTGACGGCGGAGATAGCCCACGGAGGTGACGGCCAAAGCCTCCAGCAGCAGGAGCACACTCGCCCAGGGGGTCTGGAAGCGGAGTTCGATGGCGCCGGTCAAGAACAGAACGGCGAGCGACCAGTGCAGACCCTGGAGCAGTCCCCCAATGCTGCCTCCCCCGCTCGAGCGCCGGCCGATCCCCAGGCCCACCGCGAAGGCCACCGCGGCGATCCCCGCCGCGACCAACGCCTGGGCCGGCCGCCCCTGAGTCTGCAGCAGTTCCCGCGCGAAGAGAAAGTAGGCTCCCGCGTTCGCCGCGGGAAGCAGGAGGAGAATGTTGGGCTCCAGCAGTGCGCCGGCCGGCCCGGGGGCTTCACTTTCGGGGAGACGGCGGACCACAAGCGGTACCACGGCGAAGATTACGAAGAACACCGAGGCAAAGCCGAGCGTCACCTCCAGAAGCCCGCTGGAATATTCGAACGCGCGCCAACCCCAGAGGATCAGGGTGGTAGCCAGAAAAGCCTCGAGAGCGACCAGTAGCCAGCCTCGCATCCGAACCACCGCAAAGGCGCCGAGGTTGAGGATGAGCAGATAGGAGAAGAGCGCAACGAGCTGACCCTCTCCCAGCGAGACGAACACCGGTGCTGCGTAGCCGGCCAGCAGCGCGAAAAGGGCGATCGGCTGCGCCTGCAGGTAGACGGCGCGGACGGTCATGGTCGCGGTGACCAGTACCATCGCTGCCAGGGCCAGCCACTGAGGTATCAGTTCGTAATGGTCGAAAGCGGCCCATAGCGAGAGATACAGCACTCCGATCCCGAGCGCGTCGAGCGACCAGGAGAAGGCGGTGTAGCCGCGGCGGCGGAAGCGCTCGCCCCAGAGAATCACACCCACCCCAGCGGCCAGCCCGATCGCCACCCTCCCCCACGGGCCGATCCAGTCGTTTTCGAAGGCGTAGCGCAGGAAGAAGGCGGTGGCCACGAAGAGGGCGATGATGCCGAGCCGGTTCAGCCAGGTGGAGCCGATGAGGTTTTCCAGCCCACGGCGTTCTTGTTCCCGGGCGGTGGCGGTGCGCCGGAACGACTGGACAGGGCGGCCGCCGGGTTCCGCTGGCGACGCCGTGGGGGTGGGCGCGGAGGAAATAGCGGGCGGCCAGGCCTCCGCCTCAACCTCGGCCTGCAGCGCCGGTTCCGGCTCAGGGGCGCCGATTAGCTCCTCCAGCGCAGAAAGACGCTCGTTCAGATGGGCGACCTCTCGCCGGAGCTCCTCGAGTTCCCGCTGGTCACCGTTCATTGGGATACCACCTCCGCGGCGGGCTCATCCCGGTTGCCACACCCCGTCGCCGCCGCGGCAACGCTGAAGGCCATCGCGATCAGCAGGAGCACGTGGCTGCAATCTCTTGCTTTGAGCCTCCTCCTCATGATTGAAGTTTCGCCTTCGCCAGGTCCAGATCCTTTCCCCTGCATAGCAGAGCCGCCAGAACCAAGGAGGCCGCCGCCAGGTGAAACGATACGAGGACGAGGTGGGCCAAAAGGACGTAGGCGGCGAGGACCGACGCGGTGAGGGTCGTAAGGGCCAGCCAGTCGTCCGGCGGGTTCCCGCTTCATGCCCCAGCCGACCCGCGAGCCAGGGCGCGCAGTTGAGCGGCGGCGTCTGAGCGCGTTCCGGAAACCGTGATCTCGAACCGCACGCCGCCCGTTACGGTGACGCGGAAGATCAGCGGCTCGAGTTGACTGCCCTCGCCCGGTGTCCATCGCACTTCCCAGCGCTCCACCCCATTCCACTCCGGGTTCAGCGGCGCCGCCTCCCACCGGCCCGACTCATTCCCGGCAGCGGCATCCGAGGAAACGAGAATTCCCTGTACCGTGCGGCCCGTTCCCGGCACCGACTCCGATTGGACGACCCGCACGGCGCCGTCACCATCCTCTATCGGCAGAGAGGTGACATTGCTCAGATCGAAGACAGCGTGAACGCCCCCTGCCACGACGAGTAGCGCCACCAACGCCCCTGCGAGTGAGGCAACACCCCGGGCTCGACGCAGCAAGAGCCAGACGGTGCCTCCCAGCCACACCGCCGGCACGAGCAGAAACATGACCAGGTTGAGCAGAGAGAAGGCTTCCGTCTCCGGGAGCGAGAGGATCGCCAACCCAAGCAGGAGCAGACAGGCCACGGTGAGTGTAAGCAGTCGTCGTCGGAGCTTCATGGCCCTCCTACAGAACCGGCCTTGACGTCTGCTTCCAGACCGGCCACCGCGCGCGTGAGAGGATGCTCTCCTCGAACGTGGTAGTTACCTCCACGATAGCCGACCCGGACGGCACCCTGCTCGACCGGCCCGCCGTACCACCGGAGAGTAACGTCCCGTCCCCAGTCGTTTTCCAGCCCGACGAGCATCACTCCTGGGGAAGTTATCTCGAATCCGGTCTCCCCCCGCTCCCAGGATCCCTGGTAGGCATCGGCCAGACGCTCGATCCACTCGGCCTGCGCGACCTCGCCCAGTTGGACCTCATCCCCTTCGACGAGCGAAATCCTGATGCCGCCAATATCGTCTGGTTGGAGTCGTGGTGCGAGGAGGGTGGCTTGCGAGCACCCGGCTGACAGCAGCGCAAGGGCCAGCAGAAGCACAAGGACGAGCATCCGGGCCGGCTCCACCACCGGCTACTCCTTCCCCCTCGCCAGGTACTCTTGCAGTTGTTGCTCGGGTAGGAACGACCAGTTCGGTTCGCTCAACGAGATGTCGCCGGTGTACCGCTTGACGAAGAACTCCAGTTCTCGTGTCTCGTCAGTTCCGGGAGCGTTGTAGGTGACGATCCAGAAGACGCCCTTCTCATCGCCTTCGAAGAACGAGTCGTAGAACTCGTTCTGTTCGACCGTCCACTCGCCCTGAGCGCCGGCCGCGGCTTCATGGGCCCTCACCACGTCTCCGTAGGTCAGCCCGCCGAAGTAACGGTCCTCTGCATTCTGAACCGCTGACACCGCTTCCTCAGGGGAGGTGACCAGCAGCGGCCCCCAGAGCAAGAGGACGAGGATAGGAGCGGCGGCGAGCATAATGAGGATGTTCAGCCGGGTCTTCTGTCGCAGTTCCTCAGCTTCCGCTCGTTCTGGTCGACCCACTACCGTCACTTCACCACCTCGTAGAGCGCGGCCAACTCCGTTCAGGGGCTGGTCTCCGTCGACCCAGTAGCGTCCTCCCCCATAGCGGACCACGCTCACCCCGTTCGCAACCGAACCGCCACTCCCACCAGTCCTGCACTTGACACTTCACCTCTTACACGATTGTAAGACGAATCGGGTTGACAAGGGGCGCGGCTTTCGCGAGTCCAGCGGCCGCCCCTACTCGCCATAGGGCAGGAGCTGGAAGGCACTGACGTGGTTGGGACGGACCACACCGAAGTGCCGCAGGTCTAAAGTGGCCACGGTCTCCACCTTCAGTCGCTCGCAACACGCCACCACGGAAGCGTCGACAGTTCCTAGAGGCAGGTCGCGGTACCGGTAGACGAGTTCCGCAATACGGAGCCAGTCGGAGGCGGCCACGGTCTCGGGCACAAGGCTGCCTGAGGCGAGGTCCCCGAGAAAGCGGACCTCTGCCACAGCTCCGAGACGCGTGCCGATGAGGTGGGCGACTTCAGAAACGACGAGCATGGGAACCACGAGCGGTCCGGGGTGGGACTCGAGGAGTTCCAGCGAGACTTCGTGGTGACGGTCATCCGCGTCCACGTAGGCGTAAAGCGGGCCGGCATCGACGACGAGCGTTATCCGCGCCCCTCTTCCGCCAGGATCTCTTCTATCCGTTCCGAGATGTCGGAGTGGCCGCTTCTGCCCGCGGTAGCCGCGCCCAGATGACGCCTGGTGCCCCCCAGGTACTGCTCCAGTGCTTCTCGCGTGAGGGCCGAAACGGTAGCGCCGCGGCGCTCGGCCTCGTGACGCAGCCGAGCATCCAACTCGTCCGTGATCTTCACTGTCGTGCGTTTCATGTATGCCAGCATACCACCTCCGCGCACCACTTCTCGCGGCGCCACCAGTTCGCCAGCTCAATCTACAGCCCCGCACAGCAGCGATGTATGGGACTTAGGTATCAGGACGTGCAGGACGTGTCCACCCGCGATCTCAAGCTCAGACGATTGGCCGCAAGCTAGTTCTCCTGCCAGCCTTCAGGCGGGTCGAAGTGCGACGGCGGCAGTTGGTCGAGGGGTACGAGGGCATCCTTGACCTTGTCGAGGCTGAGGCCGAGGTGGGCGAAGGGGTCTTCGGGAAGACCCATTGTCGACCCGTCCACGAGTGTAAGGCGGACGACAGCGTCTCCCCGGCGAAAGGCCGTAACCAGCGAACCCTCGTCGTAGGTCGGCTCCTCCCACCGTTCCAGTTCCTTCCCGGCTTCAGGATCGGCAGCCGGGAAGTGCTCGATGATCACCGCAGTCACGGGTTTGTCAGGAAGACCGTACTCCAGCCTCAGCCAGTTAGCAGCAGTTGCACGGATGACGTTCAGCCTTAGTCCCGGATAGTCCAAACCTACCGCCTGATAGGGGAGCGCCCGGGCCGCTTCTATCTCGCTCCGCCACCGCTTCGCCGCAAACTCCCTTACGTCGTCTAGAGAGGGTGGATCGGTGATGGCCGCCAGTGGAATCAACCTTCGCTGCACTTCGGTCACCTGCTCCGCTCCTCCCCTGTCCCGCACTGCCAGCCGTGAGTACAGCGGGATGCGGGTGCCTTCGTCCACCAGCACCTCGAGAGTCACTTCCGCCGTGGCGTCCTCCGGCACTTCGGCACTTGGAGGAGGCCTGAGGGTGGCTTCGGCCCGGTAGCGGTTACCCGAACGCTCCCAGCGCGCGCCGGGTAAGTGGTCGGGACCGACTACTTGTTGGAATGCCCACTCGAGCCCGTCGGCCGACTCGCCGGGCCCCATCGGCTGGCCTCGCCGCACGCCGATCCCTTCTGAGTAAGTTAGGACGCCCTCTAAAGTCCGGACTTCAAGGGTTGAGAAAGGCTCTGACCCTCCAGGTCCGTGATCAGTGCGCTGAAGCCGGTAGCTCTCGGTCTCCGGTATCACCAGCGCCTCGTTCTCTTCGCCAGCTGAGCCGGAGGTGGACGCCCGGACCTGCACCGCGAAGCCCGGCGGCACCGCTTCCACCCCGGCCAGTTCGGGAGGCTCATCGAGCGGCCGCCAAGGCTGGGAACCGGCTGCCGCGCCGGGAATGACAGGACGAGCGAGCATGACCTCAGCCGTCGGCCCCTCCGGATCCGCGTCCTCCCAGTACCAGGTGGCCCTTCCTCCAGCCAACTGAATCCAGCTGCCCACCTTACCCTCGCGGGCGATGCGCTCCAGGCGGCCACTCTCGACCTGGTAAAGGTACATCTCACTCCACTTCTGCGGCCAGGAGGCCGTCGCCACCAGACCGCCGCCTTGTTGGAGCCAGGCGAAGGCTCCGGGGAGGACAAAGGTCTCGCCAGTCGACAGATCCCGCATCTGGACAGACCGATTGGGACTGGGAGGTCCGATCGGATCGTAGGCCTCCCCTTGCATCTGATACCAGACTAGGGTGGGGCCGCCGAGGACGGGGGCGACGTCATCGACTTCGTTGTCGGTCAGCTGCTCCCTTCGCCCCGTTTTAGAGTCGTAGAGGAAGATCTCGCGATTTCTGCCCTCGAGCATGCTCCAGACGACACGTCCGTCTGCCACCCAGTTGTCCTCCATCCAGGACCCCAAGGCCAGACCACGGGCAGAGGGCGCGATTATCTCGAGGCTCCCGGTCTGCCACTCATACAAGAAGAGATCCCCGTCACCGCGGGAATCGACTGCCTGAACCCCGACGTGGACTCCGTCGGTCGTGGGCCAGACCTCTTCGTACTCGCCGAGTTCGACTTCACGGGTCTCCCCGGCACTGAAGCTGTGCACCTTGAAGCCCACCTTCGGACGGGAGTAGTCCGGCCAAACCACCAGGTCACCCGCGATCACATACTGGCCGTACCAATCAAGGCGGCCAAGCTCGCGACCCTCCCCGCTAACGTGGTTGTACGCCCACAGCCGATATGGACCGCCCGAGTCGCCCTCCTGCCAGACGATCCAGTCTCCGGACATCCGCGGCTCCCACTGGTCCTGCTCGTCATCGGTGAGGTTCTGCTCGGTACCCTCCTCGAGATTCACGACGAGAATCTCCCAGTCGTGCCCGTCGTGCGAGCGCCAGGCCAGATAGTGGCCGTCCAACCAGGGCACCATGCCCATTCCCGGGTTATCACTGATCTGCGTGATCTCCCAGCTCGAGTCCTCGGAGATAGCGACAGTGGTCGGTGGTGTGTCCCGCTCCGAGGCGGCTCCCGAGTCGTCGCCCACCACGTCGTCGGTGATCACCACCACATCCTCGGCGACCAGGAACTCCTGCCAAAAGGCCCATCCCCCCATCACCAGGAGCAGCGCGGCTGCCAGCGAGAAGACGGATCGCGCAGCCAGCCGCCGGCGGCGCCGTTTCTCCGCCTCCGCCTGGACCGCTCCCCAGTCGAGCCGGGCACTGGGGGCGGCCTGGCTCAGGAGCTGTCCCAGCCGGCGATCCTCGGCCGACTTCTTTCTCTGTTCCGAATCCCTCATCGCTCATCCTCCAGCAACGACTTGAGAGTCTCACGGGCGCGGGAGAGGTGCGTCTTGACCGAGCCCTCGCGGACCCCCATCGAGCGGGCCACTTCGGCAACCGACAGGTCGGCCACGTAGTAGAGAGCGGCCGCCGTGCGCTGCCGCTCGGGAAGGGCTTTGAGCGCAGCCAGCACGCGTTCTCGGCGCAGGTCCTGAGTCGGTGGTGCTGAAGACTCTGCTGGTGCGCGTTCGCCGGCAAGGCGGCTCACCGCCCGTAGCCCCCGGCGGTAGCTCCGCTGCTGGTTTCGCAGCCGGTTGATCGCCACCCGCCGCACCCAGGCGCTCGCGTCCTCGTACTCTCGAACCTTCTTCCAGTTGAGGCAGAGCTGCACGTACCCCTCCTGCACCGCGTCCCGGGCGGCCTCCCGGTCCCCGTCCGCCACCAGCACCAGGGCTTTGACCAGCTTCTCGTGCTCAGCACGGAAGAGCGCCTCGGGGGTGGAGTAGCGGAAGGAGCGCTCCATTTGGCCGTCACGTCGCGAGTCGTCGGCCATCACTAGAGCAGGCGTGTCGAGTTCGGTTTCCACCTACGCTACGACTTCCTCCCGCTGGTCCGGTTCTGAGCCGACTTACGCCTACTACACCCCCGAAAGCTGTCCTCCGGTTGACAAGGCGTGGGCGCGGTGGCTGTGCCGCCTGTTTAGGTAACTCAATGAGGCGGCGCAATCAGATCAACGGTGGGAAAGTAGGTCGCGTAGCGCCCGGCGTCCCGAGTCAGCAGGCGAAGCCCGCGAACGGCGGCATGCGCGCCGATGAAGAAGTCCGGCAGAGGCCGCTGCCGGTTCCCTCCCTGGCGGCGGTATCGCAGAAATGCCTTCCCGGCCAGAAACGCAGCTTCCCAGGGCAACGGGGCACGCACGTAGAACTCGGGCGGTAGGAGTTCTTCGAGCAACTCGATCTCGGCAACACCGACGGAGACCTCCGCGTAGATGATGGGGTTGATGACGAGGGCAGATCGTTCTGCCTCCTGGATCAACTGCCCGCTGGACCACTCGAACCAGGCCGGATCTTCGGAAATCACGTCAAGGAGCACGTTGCTGTCCACCAGCACGGGTTGCAGTTCGCCCGTCCCCTCCTCCGGTAGAAGAGCCAAGATGTCTTAGTCGCCCCGGGTGAGGGCCATTATCTCGTCGGTGCTCATGGCGACGGCCGAAGGGCGCCGCATCCGTTCGACGAGGGTTCCGCCACGGGAACGTCCGGCAGTTTCACGGCCTTCGACCTTTTCAAGATAAACCCGGCCGCCCTCAAGCACGAAGGCAACCTCGGTATGAGGTAGGAGGCCAAGCCGTTCGCGGATCGGTTGGGGAATGGTCACCTGACCCTTGGTGGTGATGCGCATGCCTGGCTCCCTTCGGGCGCCGAGTCGGAGCGGTGTGTGGTATTACTGCTGCAAGTAATACTCAGACTACCACGGCTCCAGTTACTTGCCGGCAAGCCGAATTTGGATGAACGCCAATGCCGCTCGGGTCCCGTCCGTCCCGTCCGCCAGTGGGCGTCCCCTAACACCTTGCACCTCTATGTATAGTGGTGCTAGAGTACCCCGTGAGATGAGCAGTCGGATACATATCGACAAAGATCTGGTGGCGGCGTCTGCCACTCCGCTCGTACTCGCCATCCTCAGTGAGGGTGAGAGCTACGGGTATGCGATTTTGAAGCGCGTGCGGGAGTTGTCCGGAGGGGAACTCGAGTGGACCGACGGGATGCTGTACCCGCTCCTCCACCGTCTCCACCGCCTGGGTTACGTGACCACTGACTGGCGGATCCCGCCCGAAGGCCGCCGGCGCAAATATTACGCGATCACCGAGGAGGGCCGGGCCGCCCTCGCCGAGCAGAAACGCCAGTGGGCGACGGTCACCCGCGCCTTAAACGACGCCTGGACCCGGTTCGTTCTCGTGCCGGCACCCGGGGAGGTATGAAGAGATGGACGTTCTCGAGTCGCGGATCGCTGAATGGCGGGCCTACGTCGGCCGTTCCCGAACCGTCACTGAACCCGATATCGATGAACTGGAGACCCATCTGCGCGATCAGATGGCCGACCTGGGAGCGGGCGGTCTCACCGCCGACGAGGCCTTCCTCGTCGCCGTCAAACGGATGGGGGACATCGACGGGCTGTCGCGGGAGTTCGCGCTGGAGCACAGCGACCGGCTCTGGAAGCAGCTGGTGTTGCCGTCCAAGTCCGAGTCTGAGCGTTCCTCGAACGGTCTGGTCGAAGCACTCCTCTTTGCCGTCGCCGCCGCGGTCACGATTCAGATCGCGCTCAGGGGAGACGGCTGGTCGGGTGACCCCTCGCCATGGTTCATGCGCAACGTCAGCCTCTTTGTGGTGCCTTTCCTCGCCTGGTACTTCGCGCAGCAGCGCAAGCTGCCCCTTCGGCAGAGCCTGCTGACGGCGGCACCGTTCGTGGCGGGCGCTCTAGTGATGAACCTCTATCCCTTCGGCCCGGAGTCCTCCACCGAAATGCTCGCGGCGCTGCATCTGCCCGTGGCGCTGTGGTTCGCCGTCGGCTACGCGTACGTGGGAGGCGAGTGGCGCTCTCACGAGCGGCGCATGGACTTCGTGCGCTTCAGCGGGGAGTGGTTCATCTACTACGTCCTGATCGCCCTCGGCGGAGGGGTGTTGATGGGTCTCACCCTGGCCATCCTCGAACCGGTGCGTGCCGGTCTTGGGGAGAGCGTCATCGAGTGGGTGGTGCCCTCGGGAGCCGCCGGGGCGGTGATCGTGGCCGCCTGGCTTGTCGGAGCAAAGCAGAGCGTCGTCGAAAACATGGCGCCCGTGCTCACCATGGTCTTCACCCCGCTGTTCGCGCTGATGCTGACCGGCTCCGCCCTCACTTACGCAGTATCGGGGCTCGGCGGCGAGTTCGACCGGGAACAGCTCGCCGTGTTCGACGTCTTGCTGATCGTTGTCCTCGGACTCGTCCTCTACGGGCTTTCGGCGCGAGAGTCCACGCAGAGAGCCGGCTTCATGGACGGCGTTCAGCTCGTGGCGGTCGCCGCCGCCCTGGTTCTCGACATGATGGTGCTCACCTCGATGCTTGCCCGGATCGGCGACCTGGGGTTCACCCCCAACCGCGTGGCCGCGCTCGGCCTGAACCTCGCACTCCTGGTGAACCTGATCGGGGCAGCCTGGCTCTCTCTGCGGCTGCTCACCGGCCGAGCTACCTTCCATCGCCTTTCGCGTTGGCAGACGAGATACCTGCCGGTCTTCGCCCTGTGGGCGGCTGGTGTAGTCGTCGTCCTCCCACCCCTCTTCGCGTTCGGATAGTCCCCCGCTACAGGTTCAACCTCCGCGCGCGCGAGCAGTCCATTCCTGCAGGAGGCGACCAACGGGAGAACTTCTCACTCTCCTGAACCGTCGATAGTTGCAATATAGCGATAATGCGATATCCTGCTGGTCCGACCACTGGCCTATCGGGGGGACCACAATGGCATCAGTGCTCTTCGTTCTCAACGACGCACCTTACGGATCGGAGCGCTCCTATAACGGCCTGCGTCACGCGCTGGCGGTGGCCAAGCAGGATAACGCAGAGGTGAAGATCTTCCTGACTGCGGACGCCACCGCCTGCGCCCTGGCGGGCCAAGCTCCGCCCGAAGGCTACTACTCCGCGGAGCGCATGCTGAAGGGCCTCGTGGCCAAGAAGGCTGCAGTGGGGTTATGAGGTAGCTGCATGGACGCCCGTGGCCTGGCGTCCCTACCCTTGGTCGACGGCACCGTCCGCGGCTCCATGGATCTGCTCGCCGAGTGGACGATGGAGGCGGACAAGGTGGTGGTCTACTAACGGTGGCCGACCGGAGCGACTCTATCGACCCGAGACTCTACGAAATGCATGCCGAGGTGTGCAAAACCCTGGCCCATCCCCTGCGCGTCGAACTGATGAAGGTTCTCAGCGACGGCGAGCGCAGGGTCAACGACCTGGCAGAGATGGTGGGAACGAGGCAACCGCTCGTTTCCCAGCACCTCGCCGTACTGCGGCACCTGGGCCTGGTGCGCACACGCAGGGACGGCAACGAGATCTACTACCGCGTGGCCTACCCCAAGATGGTCCAGGCCTGCGATCTTTTGCGCGAGGTGCTCTACGAGCAATTGCAGACGGGGGACGGGCTCGCCGCGAGGTATCGAGAACAAGACAAGGGAGAGAAGATGGCGAAACTTCAGGGCTTTCTGGGGAAAGACTTCGACCTGCCCGGCGACCGGCTCTATGACGGTGCCCGCCAGTACTGGGTGAAGAGCGAGGCCGGCGCCGACGGAGACACGGTACTGGTCGGCGTGTCCGAGCCGGGAGTGGCCCTGATGGGCGGCCTCATCGAACTCGAAGTCTTCCCCGAGGCCGGCGAGGAGCTGGTCGTGGATCAGGAGATCGCCTTCGCCACGACCAAGAAGAACATGAAGTACTTCCTCAGCCCTCTCGCCGGGCGGGCGCTGGAAGCCAACCCCGACGCCACCGCGGCAGCCGTCAACGAGCATCCGCATGAGACCTGGCTGGTCAAGATCCAGGCGACGGAGGGGTGGAAGGACCAGCTACTGGACGCTGAGACTTACGCGCGGCGCCTCGGGGGCACCGAGCACGCCACTCCGGCGGCGGCGGAGGCCGCCAAGACCGGTAAGAGCTCACCCACCTGCAAATCCGTCTACAGCGGGATCAAGGAGGGCTAAGGGTGAGACTGCGGATCCCGTTTCATCCTTTGCTGTTCCAATCCTCCCTGGCCGCGGGCGGCATCGCGCTCATGGCCTTCAACTACCTGCAGTTTGCCATCCCCCACGGCGAGGGTCTGATCACGCTCTCCAATGTCACCTGGGGAACCTTGTCCGGCACCGAGAGCGCCCTCTACCTGCCCCTGGTGGCCATAATGCTCGCCTTTACCCTGATCAACTTCGCGCTCACGGTCTACTTCCTCGGGCGGCTGTGGGGTTGGCTCAGGGAGTCCGGAGCCTACCGTGCCTTCGTGAACAATCCCCACAAGAATCAGAACGCGGGGATCTTCGCCATTGTGGCTTCCCTCGCCATGACGGTCAACGTCTTCTGGGCGCCCTTCGGCTTCTTCGTGCCGCAAATGAGCGCGCACATGCAGGCGTTCATGCTTCCTTCGCTAATCGTCTTTGGCCTGCTCCTGGGCGTTCTCGTCTTCCTCGAAGTCACGGTCGGCCGGACCTGGTTCTCGGAAGGGGTCGACCTCACCCAGTTCAACTTCATCTGGCTGCTCGACGTATTCGCCTTTGGCCTGGTGACGCTCACCGGCTCCGGGATTACCTCCATGGCCCAGAACGACGTCGTTGCCGGTATCGCCGCCGTGGGGACGGTTTTTGCCCTGGTGATCGGCGTCCTAATGCTGGTCGCCAAGCTCGGGTTCTTGCTCTACACGCATATCAAGGCGCGAGAACTGCCCCCCAATCCAATACTGCCCGGCTTCTTCTTGGTCGTGCCCATCTCCTGCCTGCTGGGACTGGGCGCCTATCGGGTGGCCGAGTACGTGCAGCCACAGGTCTCCTTGAACGTGCCGGGGTCGACGTCGCTGCTGATAACCGGCTCCTACGTCCTGGCCATTGGCTGGGCCCTAGCGGCGGTTTATGTCGTCCGTGACTACCTGAGGACGGAGTTTTCCAAGACCGCTTTTGCCCCCTCCCAGTGGGGCTTCGTGTGAGCTTTTGTCGGCTCCCAGGTCTTGGGAGTGTACGTCTACGGGTTCTTCCTCCAGTACACCGGAATCTCGGCCCTCAACTACGCCAGCGTGTACCTGGCGATCCTCGTCTACTTCTTCATCTTGAGCAAATTCGTGAAGGCACATCGCGTCGTCGAGGAAAAGCTCGCGGCCGCCTGACGGGGAGTCGAGAACTGCCGCCACCCCTTGGTGGCGGCATAACCAAACCGAGGTATTCCAGCGTCTCTACTGCGGGCCTTCACCGGCCGCGCCGTCGGCGCAGTAGTACCCATCCTTCAGGTCGAACTCCTTGAAGTTCTCGCAGTCTCCGCAGACGCAGCCGCGGCGGGTGACGGGCTCACTGCCCTTCCCTTTCGCGCAAAAGAAGCCACCTTCGCCCGGGTAGCTCGGGCAGTTGCCGCAGATGCACCGATCCATGTACTGCTGTTCGTCCGGGACCTTAGCCATGGCCGCCTCCTCATGCGTGTTCCCTCCGGCCGGCAGCGGAGCCGTTCACCAGCGCTCTACTGACTCGCAACCTACCGCCGAACCGCTCTGGCGCCCGCTCTCCCCGAGGAGGTGGATCTCAAAACGGAGTTCGGCTGTCGGCTATGTTCGCGGCCCCCAAAGTTGGGTTGGGGGGAAACGTCAGTTGCGCAGACTCCCCAGCGGCGCCGGGAAGCGTCCGCCCCTCCTCGCGAATACTGTGCCCGCCCAATCGTTGACCGCCATCACGGGGGCTTCTCCCAGCAGGCCGCCGAAGTGCACCCGATCGCCGAGCTTCTTCCCGACCGCCGGAATCAGGCGCACCGCCGTGGTCTTGGAGTTGATCACGCCGATCGCGCACTCGTCGGCAATGATGCCGGCGATGGTCTCCGTGGCGGTGTCTCCCGGTATGGCGATCATGTCGAGCCCCACCGAGCAGACGCTGGTCAAGGCTTCGAGCTTCTCAAGCGAAAGCGCTCCCGATTCCACCGCGCGGATCATACCGGCGTCCTCGGAAACCGGGATGAAGGCACCGGAGAGGCCGCCGGTCGAACTGGTGCCCATGGCGCCTCCCTTTTT
>Ga0209386_1000379_pt1 | contig 22733 bp, 24 predicted proteins | sample NGEPertwo_FD_184510 | JGI IMG/M metagenome (GOLD analysis project Ga0209386, IMG submission 184510) | Arctic peat soil microbial communities from the Barrow Environmental Observatory site, Barrow, Alaska, USA - NGEE Permafrost154B-two... | ecosystem: Environmental > Terrestrial > Soil > Wetlands...
TAATCCCGTCTTTTGTGTTTGCATAAGTCTTTGAGTTTTATTGATTAAGTAGATAATCAAAAATAATACTCTTTGGACTTATGCTACTCTATTAAAAACGCATATTACAAACATAGGGACTCGTTTGCAACGAGGGGTCAATGGTCTATTGTTTTTAACAACATCAAACTTTTACAAATCAATATGATCCGAAAACAAAAACACACCCACAGGCCTCCCCTTGGTCTCATTTTCTGTCACACTTTTTGCAAACCTGCACACCAATAGCCCATTGTCTTTTCGTTCCTCAAATCCAAAGAGCTATGCCAACCCACAAGGCAAAAAGACACTTCACTCCAACCTCCTCCACCATTCCGCTTGTGCCCTAAAATTCACCACCTAAGCTATTGATAAATAATACGCTATTCTAAAACAAACCGCACGAAACCCAAACACCCGTCTAAAGTGCAGTACATGAATAGTTTTGTGGCCAAAGCCTGCGACCAGTAGCTTCCGCTTCTCTCCATTACACATCCAGGGCTACACTTCGCTTCGCCACCTTACGTTCCATTTCTTTCATTGTCAGCCACTAGCCTCGGCAACCCAGGTAAGAGTGGTTCTTTCTTACATTTCGATCAGGATAACTACGATCGAAATATATCATTCGAAATTCACTTCGATTTTGTTGTCACCACACTTACCTCTCCTTCCCCACCTCCAATGTTTTATTAGCTTAAATTACAACTTATTGTCAAAGAATATTAAATTAGTAAGCTCAGAATCAAAAATAAAACCCAATATTTTAGACTAGCTAAATAATTTATTATGAGCGCGATAAATGACCATACCAAGTATTTTTTAGAATCTCCAAAAAGTACATATTCGTTCGGGACACATAAAGAGGAAAAAATTAGTTTTTGGAGTCCAAATCTATGTATTACATTAAATGAAAGAGCAGATTCTATTCCATACATTGGAATAAGCTATAACAAATATCAGGATGAAAAATTTGAAATTCCAAGATCATCAAAATATGAAAAAGTACGTCCTATTCTCCCCGAATTATTTGATGATTATTACAAATTTTCGCTTCAATCGTTGGCTAGAATGAATTTTAATTATGACGATGAATTCTACAAAGAAATGATTTCACATGATTATCTTTCACTACAGAGCCTTTCTAATGATAAAAAAAATCCATACAATAGACTATCAATAGTTATTGACGACTCGATCAAATATTTTTCGGTTGATATTTATAGAACCACAAGGAATTCAAATCGGCGAAGTTTACAGAAAAATGCAACCGTAATTTCAAGAGATGATTTTTTCCAATTTGTCAATCTCACTTTGCAATACTTATCGGACCGAAATAGTCTGACAATTTTTATGAAAGATTATTCAACGAAGTTCTGTCAATTATTTAAGGAGCCTGAACCTTTTTCCGGATATCTCGTTAATCCAACAGATACAATTGAGCAGATTTACAAACAAATTGAATCCAGAAAAATTTTCATTGAAAAACAGTTGATTGAAAATGATGATACAGCACCTTTCCAACGTGTTCAACTGAGAGGTCAACTTGAAGGATTAGACTACTCTCTTAAAGCAATAAGAGCAAATAATCCTCAATAGCATTTATAACAGGAGATAACTGGAGAAATAAATCTTAATTTGTTTAATAAAATAAAATCTAAAATAGTTGTACCTTATTTGTACCTCCATCGCATTATAATATTGATTTAAAGCTATTTATATTTTCTGTATCGGCAAGTAATGCATCGGGAAATACAGAACCGTTATTTTACAATTTACCTGTTTCAGAAAAACAAAAATTTGCTTATGCCCGCAATTTGGGGGCTAATTTCACATACTCTACAATAAGTGAGTTGATGTTTTTAAATAAAAATGGAGATGATATTAATGGTAATCCAATTGGCACGCCAGGTAGTTTCTGGGATTCCGGCAATACAATTGAAAAAGCTTTTGACAAAGACATTTTAACCTTTTACGATGGAGTAAGACAAAGCGAACATGGGTTGGCATAAAATTCTCGACTCCTTCAATTATAAATACTATACGATTTATGCCGAGGAGTGATGGAAATAGTGTTGAGATTGGTGACAAATACGAACTGGAATATTGGAATGTTAAGGAATGGGAATCACTCGGCAGACAAGAGGCAAAAACTGATTCATTAATATTTACTAATTGTCCGACAAATGCACTTTTCATATTACATGATCGAACAAAGGGAAAAGAGGAAAGAATCTTTACACTAGATAAAAATGGGAAACAGATTTGGTGGTAAAAAGGCTGCCCGGTTCAACACCAATGCAGCCTTTTTATTAATACTACAGTTTCAGGTTCTGTCGCATTATTCCAACTTGATTCTTAAAATTACACATTATCAATAATTACGCAGCCAAACTTCAATCAACGGATAAATAAAGGGGCACATCGGGTGATAGTATTGGTCAAAAAGTTTATTAAATACTAACGTTTCGCACATCATTTTTTGATCTTTGTTTTCAGTAGTTTTGGATTACTGATATTTTATACCGTATTGGTTTTCTTTGTTTTTTGTTTTCCATTTTCGTTAGGCAGCTCTTTTATTTTGATCAGTATCATTCAGTAGCCGTGCAAACAATTCCCTTGTGTGGTCATTATGAAAGATTCTTTCAAGAAGTTCTTGTTCGTCAATTTAGCCCAAGATATTTGTGATGATTTGCATTAATTCAACAAATAGCCCCCAAAATCTTTGGTTTAGCCGTTCCTGTATTACGGCCTCCTTTAAAACAAACATCCTCACTTTTTTCATTCTTCGGTTAAAAAACGTTAATTTCATTTCATTATTTTACGCAGCTAAAAAATTGCTAAAAATGAAAACCTACGGAAAACTGATTCTAACACTGTTCTTTGCAATTCTACTGGAAGCAGGTTTTGCCCAGAATTTTCTGGCTTCAGAACTTAAGCCAGACAAAAAATATGTTTTACTGGCACATCCAACGGTTCAGAATATCGAAACCATCCAGTTTCTGCTGAATAACGACATCCTGAAACTTTCAGATGTAGAATTTGTGGGTGTCTATTCCTCCGCCGAAAATTACGACTACAGCCAATCCGTCTCTTTAATCCAAAAATCGGGAATGAACAGGTTTCATCTACAGAAACTGGATGGAGAAGAAGACCCGGCCCATATATACAGGCCAAATGGATGGAGCATAACATTCAGGAATCTGTTCGAGCACTCAGCAGGCATTTTCTTTTTTGGCGGTCCTGATATTCAGCCCGAAATTTACGGTCAAAAGAATCTTTATTCGGTAGTCACCGATCCAAACCGGCATTTATTTGAACTGAGTTTTTTGTTTCACCTTTTAGGCGATAAACAAAACGAAGAGTTTGTGCCTTTCCTGAATGAAAAACCCAATTATTTTGTGAGCGGATTTTGCCTCGGTATGCAAAGCATGAATGTCGCTACCGGAGGAACATTGAATCAGGATATCCCGGCACAAACCTATCAGAAGTTGAATGCTGAAGAAACCCTGAAACTTAAAAAGGAACAGCTGCATCGAAATTACTGGCCGGGAATGATAAAGGATACGCTATTCATGAGAATTAATTTTCATCCAATCGAATATACAGCTCACCCTTTTTTCCTGAAAAAAGTAAAAGTTAAAAAGATCATGAATCCATTGGTTTTAAGCAGTCACCATCAATCGATTGACGAACTGGGCAAAGACCTTATTGTAACTGCAACATCAATGAATGGAGAGGTGATTGAAGGAATCCAGCACCGCGTTTACCCGAATGTGTTTGCGGTCCAGTTTCATCCTGAAGTTCCGGCACTATACAAAGAGGGCAAAAAACTAAAATTTGCTCCGGAAGACACTCCGGCATCGTATTACGAAATAATCGGTGAAGAGGGCCGGGAATTCCACCGAAAATACTGGATTACCATTTCGAAGGCCATTAAATCATCCATCAAATCACAGAAACGGAAGTGATCAGCGGGCAGAAATTATCATTTGTTTCAGTTCAATCCGGATGATTTGGTAAATACGCACGGCCGTGCGTCTCTACCAATTGAACTGAACCTTCATTTATAATTGTCATTAGATTCAGAACATTTAGGATTAGAGGCAAATCGGTTTGCGGAGGGTTTTCGATGGTCAACGGATAGGTGCTTTTCATTCAATACATTCAGTCATTCAAACATTCATTCATTCGATCATAGCCAGATGTTGTGCAAAAGTTCTATTTTTGCAGCTTCAAAAAATAGGATTCGATGAGTAATCAGAAAGAAATACGCAGAAGAAGAACCTTTGCCATTGTAAGTCATCCCGATGCGGGAAAAACAACCCTGACCGAAAAGCTGTTGCTGTTCGGAGGTGCGATCCACGTTGCCGGTGCTGTTAAAAGTAACAAAATCAAGAAAGGCGCCACATCCGACTTTATGGAAATCGAACGCCAGCGTGGTATTTCGGTAGCCACTTCAGTCATGGGTTTCGAGTACGATGGGTACAAGGTGAACATTCTGGATACTCCCGGTCACCAGGACTTTCAGGAAGATACGTTTCGAACGCTGACTGCAGTAGACAGTGTAATTATCGTGATTGATGCCGCAAAAGGCGTTGAACCGCAAACCGAAAAGCTGATGAATGTTTGCCGGATGCGCAAAACACCGGTTATTGTTTTTATCAACAAATTGGATCGTCCAACTCAGGATACCTTTGAACTGCTCGACGACATCGAAAGACAACTTCAAATCCGCATCAACCCGCTAAGCTGGCCAATCAATAACGGCCCTGACTTTAAAGGTGTTTACAACATATATACAAAAAGTCTGAACCTGTTTAAGGCGAATGTTCAGGCAATTGAACCAGGGATTTCGTTTACCGACATCAACAGTCCGGAGCTTGAAGATCACATCTGGAAAGATGCCCAAAAACTGCGCGACGATCTGGAGTTGGTTTATGGCGTTTATCCCCCATTCAATCAGGAAGAATACCTCGAAGGAAATTTGGCTCCGGTATTTTTTGGAAGTGCCCTGTATAACTTTGGTGTTCAGGAACTGCTCGATGCATTTGTGAAAATTGCACCGTGGCCACGCAAAAGTCAGACCGAAGAACGGGAAGTTGATCCGGAAGACGATAAATTCAGTGGATTTGTGTTTAAGATTCATGCCAACATCGATCCCAACCACCGTTCACGCATCGCGTTTGTAAAAGTATGCTCCGGAAAATTTGAACGGAACAATATGTACAAAAATGTTCGTACGGGCAAAACATTCCGGATTACCACTCCAACTGCGTTCATGGCCTCTCAAAAAGAAATCATCGAAGAAGCCTTCCCCGGCGATATTGTTGGCGTACCGGATAACGGATCATTCATTATTGGAGATACGCTGACTCAGGGAGAAAACATCCACTATAAAGGATTGCCCAGTTTCTCTCCTGAATTATTCAAGTTTGTTGAGAACGACGATCCAATGCGGACCAAACAGCTCAACAAAGGCGTTGACCAGTTGATGGACGAAGGAGTTGCACAGCTGTTTACCAGCCAGTTTAACAACCGGAAAATCATCGGAACAGTAGGACAACTTCAGTTTGAAGTGATTCAGTACCGTTTGGAGCACGAATACAATGCCAAGTGCCGGTTCGAGCCAATGCAGATGTATAAGGCTTGCTGGATAAAAAGCGACAACCCCAAAGCTTTGGCCGAATTTAAAAATCGCAAACACCAGAAAATGGCAACCGACAAACGTGGCCGCGACGTATTCATGGCCGACTCGTCGTTTATTCTCGACATGGCTCAAAGTGAATTTAAAGAAATCCAGTTCCACTTCACTTCTGAATTTTAACTGACGACTCGTCTGTTTTATGAGAAAATTATTTTTGCCGGCTGCCAGCTACCAGTAGTCGTTTGCCGGCAAGGTATTCTTTTGCCGGAATATGTTTATCCCAACCTTCTGGCTTTTCCTATACCATTTTAGTACATTTAAAAAAAAGTTACTGTATGGATTTTTTTCAAAGTGAATGGTTCACCTATTTGCTAATTCCCTTAATGATTTTCTTTGCCCGCATTGCCGATGTAACCATAGGAACACTGCGCATTGTGATGGTTGCAAAGGGACAAAAGCTAATCGCTCCTATTCTTGGATTCTTCGAAGTGCTGATCTGGTTAGTCGCCATGAGTAAAATTTTCGAGAACCTTGACAGTTGGGTTTGCTACATTGCATACGGTGGCGGTTTTGCAATGGGAAACTACATTGGACTGATCATCGAGGAAAAACTGGCCTATGGCATTGTTCAGCTTCAAATTATCACCCGGAGAGATGCGCAGGATCTGATTGAAAAGTTAAAGAAAATGGGATATGGGATCACCCATACGGATGCGCATGGAACGATGGAAGACGTTTCCATTATTATTACCATTATTAAACGTGCCGAACTAAACCGCGTAATCAAAATTATCAAAGAGTACAATCCCAAATCTTTTTATTCGATAGCCGATGTCCGGTTTGTCAATAATGGCTTATATGTGCCCGTAATTCCAATTCACCAGCGGTGGAGAAAAGGGAAATAATGAACAGATGCCGGACATGCAATTCAAAACAACCAATTTCCCTCCCAATCTGGGTTCGATATAATCGTTTCTGAAAATCAATCGCATAAAAAGATTGAATTCCATACCGCCACCTACAACTCCCAGACGGGGTACTTTGCGTCCTGCAAGAGGTTCTCTCAAAAGTCCAAAGACCTGCGAATCTCGTCACCCCGAATTTATTTCGGGGTCTGATATACAGTTAGCTGAGATCCTGAAACAAGTTCAGGATGACGGGATCAATGACTTTTGAAACAACCTCTTATCACAGAACTTCAGCATCCGAAACTCCCTTCCCTTATTTGGCAAGTCCGGCGGGATGAGGATGGGCGATTACACAAACAATTTTAGATCAAATTCAGCTTACTACGGAATAAACACTTCATACAATACCTCTACCCTCCTCCATCTATTTCAACTTTGCCCTAATCGAACCTTTATTCTTCTGTTTCCATACTCCGTATTCCTCGTTATTCCGGACAGACTACATTTATAGTCAAAATAAACAACGAATCATTTGCGTGACTAGTTTTATAGTCATACATTTGTCATGAAGGATTGACAAAAATAAAACGACTGATATGCAACTGACAAAAGCTGAAGAACAGGTAATGCAACATTTATGGGAAATGGGTGAGGGACTGGTGAAAGATATCCGCGACCGCTTCGATGACCCAAAACCCGTTCGTAATACTGTATCCACAGTACTCCGAATTCTTGAGAAGAAAGATTTTGTATCGCATAAAATCGCTGGCAATGTTCATATTTATTTTCCACTAGTCTCGAAGGAAGAATATTCAAAAAGCCAGCTTTTCGGTTTAATGAATAGCTATTTCAATAACTCATTTCCGGCAATGGCTTCGTTTTTTGCCCGCGAGAAAGACCTGACGATTCAGGATTTGGAACAATTGATGGAAGAGACTAAAAAAGAATTGTCGAAAGACTAAAAAGAACAGAATATGGAAGCATTTGCCTTTTATCTGATCAAATCAGCAGTCTGGCTGTCAGGGTTTGCCTTGGTTTATGTGTTGTTTCTCCGGAACGAACGGTTCTTTACCCTGAACCGTATTTTTCTGGTTTCAGGAATGCTCATATCCATCATTCTTCCGCTTTATACCTGGCATTACACGATTGTGTTGCCTGTGATTCCATCAGCGGAAGTATCAGAACCTCAAATTCAGGGAATTGTAGTTGCCGAAGAATCATTTCCGACACAAACCATTTTGCTGTTCCTCTATCTGGCAGGACTGATTTTTTTGATATTTAAATTCTTTTGGCAAACACTTCCTGTTTTCCGAATCATCCGAAAATCAGAAACACATCAGTATAATTCAGCAAAATTGATCCGGACTTCTGAATACCCCGCTTCGTTTTCATTTATTTCATTCGTATTTGTCAATCCTTCAATCGACGAAATTGAAACGCGTGAAATTGTGAACCACGAACTGGAGCACATCAGGCAAAAGCATTGGATCGATTTATTGTTATTCGAAATCCTTCGCACGATGCAGTGGTTTAACCCGGCAATCTGGCTGTATGGCAGGTTGATTAGGCAAAACCACGAATACCTGGCCGACGAACGGGCGCTGCAGCGCAGTTCCAATCCGGCGATTTACCGTGCAGCCCTTCTGAACCAAATGTTCGGCGGACCAGTGATTTCACTGGCCAATTCGTTCAATTATTCACTCAACAAAAAAAGATTCAACATGATGAAACAGACTATAAGTTCACCTATCAGAAAACTAAAGCTTTTATTGGTTGTGCCATTGATGGCCGGGATTTTCTACGCATTTTCAGCTCCTGAATACCAATTTGTCCAGACCGGCAATGATCCTGTAATGCAGGAAGGGAGATCAGTAACCGGGAAAGTTGTTGCTGAAGACGGCAATCCGTTGAAAGGCGCATCAATTGTCGTTTCCGGAAAAACTATTGGAACCTCAACCGATGCTTCCGGAAATTTCAAACTTGAATTAACCGATGATTCACCCATTGTGATTTCGTATGTCGGTTATGACACACAGAAAGTAAAACCCGATTTCGAAAAAGAAATGGATATTATCCTGAAAACAGTGGTTATCGGTATAGATGTCATGGGAAATGATATTTCTGAATATAAACCGATGGAAATACCAAACTCCGCCTTAATAATTATTGATGGCAAAGAATCGACAAAAGCTGCAATGGACAATTTAAATCCGGATAAAATTGAAAAAATTGATATCCTTAAAAACAAAGAGGCGATCGAAAAATACGGAAAAGAAGCAAAAGATGGAGTCATTCTTATCACCTTAAAAAATGAAAACAAAACATCAACAACACAAGCCTTCAAAGTACAAACATCTTCTCCGTTGAAATTTCGGAATGCCGATGGATCAGAAAGCCAACCGCTGGTTGTTATTGACGGTGTTGTTGCAAAAACACAGAATGTAAATAACATACCCCCTGAAACAATAGAATCGATTACTGTTTTGAAAGACGAATCGGCATCTGATTTATATGGGGATAAAGGAAAAAACGGAGTCGTTTTAATTACCACAAAAAAGGAAGCATCTGCATCACAAAAAGGGAAACCAGAAGTTGCGGTAATCGGATATAACAACGATTTAAAAGCAAAACATTTAAATGGATCCGGTTTTGGTACAATAAACAGAAATAGCAATGTAAACGACTTTGGTAAAGACCAACCATTAGTAGTAAAGGATGGAATTATTTCCGAAAACATGAACATGAATTCCATTGATCCCAACTCCATTGAGTCGATGAATGTTTTAAAAGGTGAATCAGCAATCAGCAAATACGGAGAGAAAAGCAAAAATGGAGTGGTAGAAATTACTTCAAAACCGAAAAGTGAGGTATTTTTTATTGTTGAAGAAATGCCAGAGTTTCCAGGAGGTATTGCAGCGTTAAAAGAATATGTTGCCTCAACATTGCAGTATCCTGCAATTGCGCTCGAGAATGGTATTCAGGGAATAGTATTTGTAAATTTTGTAGTTTCAAAATACGGATCGGTTACTGATGCAAAATTCAGTAGTGGAGTCGATCCTTCACTCAACAAAGAAGCATTGCGTATCGTAAACAACATGCCAAAATGGAAACCCGGATCGCAAGCCGGTGAACCGGTCAGTGTTTCATACAACATACCAATCGACTTCAAACTTCCGGCAGGAAAAAAGAGTAAAATAAGTAAAGAGAAGCTGCGCTAAAAAACAAAACAAGGCGATCATCCGAAACGATCGCCTTGTTTTGCTTAACCAACTTTATACAACGAAACAGTCAGCGATAACTGCATAACATGATTAAGTTTGCACCATCAGTTTATCTTTCAGAAAATGAACCAGGCAGCCGAAAACATACAACGTGAAATTACTCCATTGTCACAGGGCGATTGCCTGCTGGTGTTCGACCGTGTAAAAAGTCAATTCGACTTTCCGGTGCATTTTCATCCGGAGTATGAATTAAACTTTATTCATCATGCCAATGATGCTGAACGCATTGTCGGAGACCACAGAAGCCTGATCTCCGGATTAGAGTTGGTTTTAGTCGGGCCAAATATGTATCATGGCTGGAACAATGGTCAGTGTAAAAGTAAAGAGATTCATGAAATTACTGTTCAGTTTCACCGTGACCTGATTCACGACGATCTGCTGGCCCGAAACATGATGAAACCCATCAGGGATATGCTTACCAATGCATCGAGAGGAATATTATTTTCAGAAAAAGTGACCCTGAATATTGCACCCCGGCTGGAGGAATTGTCGCAAAAATATGGAATGGAAGCCTTTATTGAATTACTTTCTATTCTTCATATTCTGTCGACATCCGAAAACCAAAAGCTTTTGTGTTCAGGAGCAATGAATACTTCCGATTTTGCCAACAGCGACCGTATAAAGATAGTTTGCGAATACATGGAACAGAATTTTCAGGAGAAAATAAAGGTGAAAGATGTTGCGGTTCTGCTAAATATGACAGAAACAACTCTTTCGCGACTGATGAAACAACGAACCGGACGATCGTTTGTTGATTTCCTGAACGATTACCGCATTGGATTTGCAGCCCGCTGGCTCACCGAAACAAATCAAACCATCGCTGAGATTGCTTTCCGGTGCGGGTTTTTCAACATCTCTAATTTTAACCGGATTTTCAAAAAATGCAAAGGATGTACTCCGGGTCAATACCGTGAAACATTTTCAGGAATTAAACGGGTTAGTTGAAGTCAATCGAAAAAAGCGATTTGCAGATAAGAGAAGTTGCCGGTTTTCCAAATTGAACTTTCAATCAATCAATCAATCCGCTTATTGATTCTCCCCGAAATTGATTTTTTGCTGAGGATCTGCCGGTAATTTAGCGAGAAATTCTTCCACGAGACCATCAATCACGACCAGACATTTGCCGCAACTAGTTCCTGCACGAGTCATTCGCTGAATATCAGAAGTTGATCGTGCACCTTTCCGGAGAACCGTTCGGATTTCATTTTCTGAAACCATATTACAAACACAAACTAACCGGGTATTCATCACAAATTAAACTAGAGTGCAATTTTCAGGAAATAAACTTATTCTCTGTAAACAGTTTGATGCCGCGGTAAGCGTCTATAATCGGATCGCGTCTGGGTAAGGTTTCATAGATCTTTTGAAGGTACTGCTTCTCGCTCAGAATCCGGAAAGCAACTTTGAAATTCAGATCAAAAGCCATTGATATCAGCAACAATTTGTAGTCGTTCATCGTTCTCATGTCACCGTAGACAGCCGTTTTACCGCTCTGAATACTTTTCATTATTTTTTCAGAAATATCTGCGTTCTTGATCAGATCAAATGTCACTATAGGTTGAATTCCATATTTTTCCTTAAAAAAACGATAAGATGAATCGTAGATATCCAATTTGTCGGCATCGCGCAGTAAACCGGCAAACAGAGTTTGCTGCTCATTATCGAGCTTAGGAAGTTTAAGTTTGCTGTGGTTCTCTACAGATCTCAAGACAATCAGTTGAATTTCTGCCGGTAACTTCGAATAAAATCTCATCTGTTCGATCAGTTTTGCCGATAAGGAAGCATGATCCCGCTGTATGTTTGTTGGTGAATCAGTACCCTGAATAATTAAGCTTGCTTTACCAAAATCGTGAAACAATCCGGTTAGTTCGGCAATTCGTTTCTCACCCTCAGTTTGCAAAACAATATTTGCAAGCAGAAGTGCGTTGGCCGAAACACGAATAGAATGTGCACGAATTTCCTCCACTTTATGTTGGTTATCAGGAGAATTGGTTACAAGTGACTGGAAATATTCATCAAATTCAAGGCGGCATTCTTTCAGCAGTTCTTTAGTAATCATAGAATAGTTTTATTAGCGTCAAAAGTAGCACAATTAACTATTTTAACAGAGGCAAGAACTGAAAATTATAAACAATTCACTGGAATCATAATCAGAACACGAGTTTGTTAATAAAAAAGAAGGATAATCTTTATGTTTTTTGAATAAAGAGGCTGATTCATTTTAAGTTTTACTATTTTTGTGCCCGCTGAATAAAAAAAACGGCCCTATAGTTCAATGGATAGAATGTAAGATTCCGGTTCTTATGATCTGGGTTCGAATCCCGGTAGGGTCACCAAAGCCACTGATTATCAGTGGCTTTTTTATTTAGCATACCCTAAAGTATATTTAGATGTCTGTTTGGCTTCACCTGAAGAAGAGCACAATTGAATGAACTATTCATTAAAGGTAATGATGCCATAAAGAAGAGCCAGAGGGTATCGTAATATCGACAACTTTATTATAATGATTTAGAAACTGTTTAAATTTTATTCGATTGTTCCGGTAGGAACAAAATGTGGGTAGAAAGGGAATGAATGATGAATCTATTTTGTCCCGTACGGGACAAAACGGTGAATGAAAGTTGCCATTTTCTACCCATATACATTCCCTACGGGAAATTTAAACAGCTTCTTATTTCCTCTGTGGAAAACTTGAATTTAATTACCCACACTATCAGTTATAGAACCACAATTTTTATTATTGCATTTTTGTTTTCCATACAAATCTGTAAGTAATGAGAACGTAGGAAGCTACTCGCAGGGGCGGATTGCGGGCGATTTCCTGTCAAGCCGAAAAGCAGCCCGAGCGGAAAGATACACACCGGAAACCACTGCTGCCGCACTTGACGGGTAGCTGATGTTAGCAACTGGGTTTAGTAACTGAAATATAAATCTTTAAAGAATTCTCTATATTTCCATGGAACCCATAATTTCCAAATCTCATTCCATTTCATTAGTTTCTTGTTTACTAATCTCCACCCGTCAATTAGAGGTCGATATGCAATAGCATAAGTAAATAACAAAATTGTAAACCACATTGAGTCACCAGATTTCGCTACCCAAACCAAAAATGGAATTGGAATCAAAATGGCAGAATAATAGACAAAAATGTTTTTCATCCTATTTTTTATAATTATTGTCCAAACTTGAAGAATCTGTGTCCATACGAACTTTTTTTATTTTAAAATTGTCTCGAAAGTCAATGTATTTCTCGGTTGTCACTATGAATAAGAAATATACAGCAATAAGCAATCCGAGAATGTATCCAAAGATTTTGATCCCATTTAATTGATTCCAACCAGATATTGTATAATAGAAAATTTGTCCTAAAACTAAAATGAACGGAATTGCTCTAAATATCTTTTTCATAGTTTCCAATATTACTTGTCAAAATAAAACTCTGTCCGAATGCGGCTTTTAACCTGGTTGCTAACTATTAAATGTCGTTCTCATTACTTACAGATTTTTACGGAAAACCGGATAATTATCTTCAGTTTATTTTTTCTACCCACAAATTACGGAATTGGATTTTTGAACCTTCAGCCTGAAGACCTATAGCGCCTTTGGTTAGCGAGCAATTGTCCGCGATATTCTGAAGTAACCCGTTTACCCTGATTTCTATCGTATTCCCCTTACATGTGATGTCATAACTGTTCCATTCACCTGCAGGCTTTTCGTTAGTTGGATGTAGTTTTGGAATAAGCGGCTTTACTGTTTCGGTCGACACATAAACAGTATCACCAAGTGTTGCACTGACACCAACCCCATGTACAATAAAATCACCGGCATTTTCATGTTTAAGTTGTGCCTGATAATGAGTCACCCATATTTTATCGGGACCGTTGACATGCAAAAGCACTCCGCTATTGGTCGGATTTTCAGGATATCTCCATTCCACATGCAGCTGATAGTTTGAATATTCTTTTATCGTCCTCAGGTAACCAGCCGGCACTCCCAACGTTTCAATAACACCTTCATTGACGTAAAAAAAGTTTTCAGGATTAATAGTAGAGTCACTCACAAAAATTGTCCAGCCATCCAGATTTTTTCCATTAAATAATGATTCTTTCTTTTGAGCGCAAGATGCAGCAACAAAAAGTACAAGTACAGAAATTAATATTGTTCTCATAAGCTTCGAAAATTTTAAAAGTAGCCTAAAAGTAAAAATATATTCCTGAACATTTTAAAACATCTTTGTTTTAAGAAGCAACAGTCAGATTTTTTATACTTTTCCACCTTCTCATTCAATACAAATGATTTTCACAAACATTAAAGTATCAGCATGGAAAACATTGATTCGATAAACCTTTCGTCCATATATAAACTAAATAAAACCGATCGCGACATTTTTCAGGAATTGATGCCGACCAAAGTGAAAGAGGTTCTTTTGCTTGCTACGCTTTACGACAGTTATTCCATCGTTCGGGAAGGACAATTTAACGATAAAATTTTCGGCGAATTTCTTCAGCTAAACCTATATACTTATCCTCGTTTCACCAGCGTAAACACTGAAGAAGAAGCTCTTCGTATGGCCAATACCCGCGATTTTGATATGGTCATCATCATGGTCGGGGTTGATAAAAACATTCCGGTACAGGCGGCCAATGCCCTTTACAAACAGAAACCTCAGATTCCAATACTCCTACTCGTAAACAATAACGGAGATTTACGTTATTTCCAGACTTCTTCCACGAAAATTGAGTCAATCGACCGGGTATTTGTATGGAATGGGAACTCCAACGTTTTCCTGGCTATGATCAAGTACATCGAAGACAAAAAAAATGTCGAAGAAGATACCAGAAACGGGAGCGTCAGAATAATTCTTCTGATCGAAGATTCCATTCAGTATTATTCGAGGTACTTGCCCATGCTGTACACCAACATCATGACACAAACCCAAAATCTGGTGGAGGATAAATCGGCCGATGAGCTGCACAAGATTTTAAAGATGCGGGCCCGGCCCAAAGTAATTCTGGTAAGCAGTTACGAGGAAGCGGTATCTTTCATCAATACCTACAAGGACTTTCTGCTCTGTGTTATTTCTGATGTCAAATTTCCGAGAAAAGGCATAGAAGATATGGATGCCGGAGTTGATCTGCTGAGATACGTCAATTCGATTTTACGTTTCCCGATACCCGTTTTACTGCAAAGCCACGATGTGAATAACGCGCAAAAGGCCCGTAATGTTGGAGCCGATTTCATCAACAAAAACTCCGAAAGTTTATCGCTCGACATTCATAACTTCATTTACAAACGCCTTGGCTTCGGAAATTTCGTTTTCAAAGACACGGATGGAAATCCGATCATGGTAGCACGAAACATGGTCGAATTTCAGGAAATGTTCCGGATTGTTCCTGAAACGGCACTTGCCTACCACGGGAAACGTAATTCATTCTCTACCTGGCTGATGGCCCGCGGTGAAATTAACATTGCCGAATTGCTTCTTCCTTACCGTCTTGAAGATTTTAAAAACACGAATGATTTGAGGCAATTTTGTCTGGATGTATTTGAAGAAGTAAGAAACCAAAAATTCAGGGGAAGTATTATCGATTTTGAACCTTCGCTGGTTTCGGGCAACCGGTATGTGATGAGGCTAAGCAAAGGATCGCTTGGAGGGAAAGGACGTGGCATGGCTTTTATGTGCAATTTCATTGAGAACATCGATTTTGCCCAGATTATTCCTGAATTGAATATCCGGATTCCGGCAACAGCAGTTATCGGCACCAGTGAATTCGATCAGTTTCTGGAAACCAATGATATGTTCGAAGAAATTTATTCGACGAATGATTACGAACGGATAAAGGGAATTTTCCTCGAATCGCAGTTTAGCGAAGAGCTTCAGGAACGTTTGTATAAATACCTCGAAGGGATGGACAAACCTTTAGCTATCCGTTCCTCCGGACTTTTTGAAGATTCGTTGACACAGCCATTTTCAGGAGTTTATGCAACCTACCTGATTCCAAATAACCATCCCGACATTGAGGTACGCTTCCAACAACTCGAAACAGCCATAAAACTGGTTTATGCCAGCATTTTCACCGAATCGGCGATGTCGTATTTCGATGCGGTAAACTACAACATCGAAGAAGAAAAAATGGCGGTTATTATTCAGGAAGTAGTTGGCCATCCTTACAGCGATCATTACTATCCGTCAATCAGCGGAGTGGCGCAATCCTACAATTTCTACCCGGTTTCGTACATGGAACCCGAAGACGGTTTTGCGGTAGCAGCCGTTGGCCTGGGAATGTATGTAGTTGGTGGTGAAAAGGCTTTCCGGTTCTGTCCCAAATACGCCCAAATCAATACATTAAGCGATCAGGATCTGGTGCGCGATTCGCAAAAGGAATTTTACGCCATCGACATGAAAAATCCACAATTTGATCTCGAAAGTGGTGGAGAAAATGTGGCTATCCGGAAATTAAAAATTTCAATGGCTGAAAAAGATGGGGTTTTACAGCACTGCGCTTCGGTATACGATTATGAAAACGATTGCCTGATTCCAGGTATCGACACCCCGGGACTACGTGTCATTGATTTTGCCAACATTTTAAAGTACAAACACATTCCACTGGCCGACACTTTAAATTTGCTGCTCAAATTATTCCGTGAAGCCATGGGTTCGCCTGTCGAAATTGAATATGCAGTGGATCTCGAAAATGGAGATAATGGGCTTCCAACCTTCTATTTGCTGCAGATTAAACCCTTGATCCGACGTGATGAACAACTTACGGTCAATGTAGGGAATATCGATCCGAAAAAGACGCTGATGTTTGCCAAACGCGGGATGGGTAATGGAATTATCTCCGGAATAAAAGACGTTATATATGTTAATCCTGATCATTTCGATAAAATGAAAACACGCGAAATGGCTGAAGAAATCAATCAGTTCAACCGGAAGATGGATTTTCTGAATAAGGAATACATTTTGATTGGTCCGGGCCGCTGGGGTACGCGCGATCCGTTCATTGGCATACCGGTTTCCTGGGCAGGCATTTCAAAAGCCCGCATTATTGTTGAAATGGGATTGAAAGATTTTCCAATTGACGGCTCTCTGGGTTCCCACTTCTTTCACAACGTGACCTCCATGAATGTTGGCTATTTTACGATTCCACACCATTCAACCGAAGCAACCATCAACATGGATCTGTTGCAGAGTATGCCCGTCGTTGAAGAAGGAAAATACATCAGACATGTTAGTTTCACCAACGAATTAAACATCATCATGGATGGCAAAAACCGACAGGCATTGATTTCCTTCGAAGAATGAAAAGTGCAAATGAACCGCAATACGAAAAGCAAAAGCAAAAATATAAAAAATGAGAGTCCGGTATCATACCTAATTTTCAAATGGAGTCATTAAATGGTCATTAATTGTCATTGGTTGTATCTCATAATGACTACAAGTGACGATAAATGACTATCCAATGACCATATTCTTCAGAACGAAAATATCATTGGGTAAGGATGCAGATATTCATTTATAAAATATCATCCTTTAAAATTAAACTAAAAGCCAGGTTTAATCGTTAAATCAAACACAATAATGCGATTATGAGAACAACAGAAATAAGAAAAGAAATGCATGATTATATTGACCATGCAGATGACCGGTTCTTAAAATTGGTTTATGCAATGAGCAAAGAGTATGAAAATACTTTGATTGTTGGTTATACCCCAAAGGGAGAGCCAATCACCAAGATTGATCTTCAGGAACGTGTAAAAGCGGCTTCGGAAAGAGTGAAATCGGGAGATTTTATATCAAATGAGGAGCTGGGAAAAGAAGTAGAGAATTGGTAGCCAGGAAGAAAATAGTTGCTATTTTTCACACCCGTCAGCATCCCTCACAAATCAGTAAACAGATTAAACCATCACAAGAATAATCCCGACAAAAACAATCCTTTCGCGCACAATTCACGAACATCTTTGACGTGGATTGGGGCAGAATTGAGTGGAATTATGTGCATGAGTTGATTAGTTTTTCTGAACCAATCGATTCAGGTAAAAATTACCATTCGGAAGTAAGAGAAACGATTAAATAGAGATAATTAAACAAAAAAATTCCAAATTCCAGTTTGTCTGTTGAACATGGAATTTGGAATTTAAAATTTGTCCGCCTACCGGCGAGACAGGGAACATGGAACTTTTTAATCCAGTTTTGCTTTCAGATTTACAAGTTCAAGATTCATTTTTTCGAGATCCTCCATCATGTTATTCTTTGAGGTAGAATCGTCGAGTTGTGTTTTGTAATTTTTAAACAAATCCCTGTAATACTCAACACCCTTGTTCAGATTATCCTGAAAAGTCACGAAGTATTTCTTTTGTTTATCCGAAAAAGGTTTGACGGTATCCTCAATCTTTCCACCAAGATAATCAACGTACATTTTCAATTCTTTCACGAATAAATTCGGACGATCAGTTCGCTCCATCACATTGGTTCTGCCGTAAATATGGTCAACCATATTTTTCAGCGTATAGATACTCGAGAAATAGGCCAGATTCGGTCCCGGACAAATGCTGACTGCATTACCTTCTATCTTGGTATCCAAACCGTTCACCATCAGTGTAGAGGCAGTCAGTCCGTTGCAGAGGCAAGCCTTATCAGTTATTTTATTCAGTTCCTTTTCAAATTCCATCTCATTCAGGTTCTTTTCTTTTAATTCCTGAATTACTTTGCGCTGATATTCTTTCGACGCAGTACAAGTACCTTCATCGTTAAAAACAGGAGTCAAGGCAAGATATTTCTTTTTGCAAACAAAACCATATTTTCCAGCTTTGCTTTGAGCTTCTTTCAACAAATCCATACCCGTACCACGAACATTGTTAAAGATAACCCCCAAAGGCGAAACATCGCTCATGTAAAGATCGTCTTCTTTGGCTTTGCACAATACCTCAAGTGTTTTTTCATCAATATTGACAGCTTCAGGAACCAGTAAAAATGGAGTTCCCCAACCAATAGAATCTAACTGATAATAATTCAGAAGAAATTCCTGTTCGGTATTTGAGCCAAGCCCACCCTGTGCAGTAATTTTTACATAAAGAGGTTTTTCTGGTACTGGCTTATTTTTATCAGCCAATGCCTTGATATAAATATCGTGTACTGCTTCAATCAATTGTTCTTTGCTATTCCTGAACTCTTCCAAAACCGGCCCCATCAGAAATCCATCGGTTGCAAAAGCATGTCCTCCGCAATTCAGACCTGATTCAACGCGATATTCAGAAACCCAAATACCCTTTTTAGCCAGAAACCTGCCCTGAATCATAGCAGAGCGGTAATCGCTTACTTTCAGGATTACCTTTTTCTTTAACTCCATTTCAGCGTTTGGATAGAAATCATCAAACTCTTCAAGATAGCTATACAAACGTGGATTCATACCTGCAGAAAGTACGATGGAAGAACTTAAATCACTCAAAGCAAAACCGCGCAAAGCCGAATGGGCATCGTTATGCATGGGAGGTAATTTTTCCCCGCCACTGAAATTTTCACGATCGAGCTTCGACATGATATTGACATCAATTTCACCGGCAACCAGGTTCTCCTTTAACCAATCCGACAATTTTTGCTTCATCTCGTCAGTTTTTATCATCTGATTGAATTTCAGCTTGATTTCTGACAGATCAGGCAACATATCGATGTATTTCTGCAATTCTTCTTCCTTCTGCGAAACAGAGTTCTTCAGTTCGTCAAACTTTTGTTTTACAATTACCTGAACGGTATTCAGGTAAGCAGTAATTCGTTTTGCACGGTGATCCTCTGTCTTGGTTGGAATAGATTGAAAAGGCAAATTGAATTTTTCGCAATAAAATTCCCTCATTTTTTCCATGGTAATATCATCAACCAGAGAAATGACCGAAGAAATGCCATAATGGGCAACTTTCACAGGTGTATCCATGGAATAGCCAAGGCCTAAAACTGGGATATGAAAGGTGTGCGGGTTATTTTGAAAACTCATAAAACAAATTTCTTAATTGTTAAAGGCAGTAAAAGTAATATATTCGGTTTGAATTTGAACGTACAAATACTGATTAGAATGAAAGTTTGAAAAAAAACCGTATGTTTTTGGGGGCTGATTGTCATAATTCGTGAATAATTTAGACCTTTTCTAATAATTTGTCCGGAAAGTCGAAAAAAAATGAAATTTTGGTTCCCTCAACGATATCTGCATTTCTGCGTTTAAAGTATTCCTTTGTGTTTGTGGAAAGGATTTTTTGAATTTTAGATTCCCGTTTTCCATAACAATACTCCAATTCTTTCGTAAACCCTCAAACAATTTTTACTGATCTAAATTCTCTTTCAAAAACATTAACTTTTCAGATTTACATTAAAAATTTAAACCTAAAAAATTATGCCTGACAGTGTTTACAAAATCATTGAATTAGTTGGTTCAAGTCCTGTTTCATGGGAAAAAGCCGCTGAAAACGCGATTACAAAAGCTGCAGAAACCTTGCAAGACTTGCGCGTTGCTGAAGTCACCAAAATGGACCTTCACATTAAGGATGGCAAAATCGAATTTTACCGTACAAAACTTAAAGTATCCTTTAAGTACAAGGGGCATTAAGTTTTATTACACGCATTAAAAGAGACTGTCTCAAAGCTATTTTGGTAATCATTAAAACTTACATATTGAAAGTACAGTTACCTTTTGCACCTCTAAATCCCCTGAAGGAGACTTCAAAGCCGCCCCTTTATGGGAGGTTTGGAGGGGTAATTTGAAACTGAACTTACAAAATCGAAAACTCTGGATTTAATAAATCGACTTTTGAGACAGCCTCTTTTTTCTGCTTTTTAACTTCCGGATTAAACAAAAATGTACAGCTCTATATTTCAATAACGAATCTTAAAATAAAAGACCATGGAAAAAATGACAAATTCAATCAATTGGTTTGAAATTCCGGTTCTCAATTTTGATCGGGCCAAAGAATTCTATTCACGAATTTACGACTTTGAAATGACAGAAAGCACAATGGCTTCAGTCCGAATGGGATTTTTCCCGATGGATACCGGCTCTCAGGGTGTTGGTGGCGCCATCGTTCAGGGGAATGGTTATTTGCCAACATCCCTTGGAATTAAGGTATATCTGAATGGAGGTAAAGATCTACTTTCCGTATTGAACAGGGTGAATGCAGCTGGTGGCGATATTATTGTTCCAAAAACAAAAATAAGCGATAAAATCGGGTATTTTGCAGTATTCGAAGATACCGAAGGAAATCACATATCGCTTCATTCAATGGAGTAATGCAACACTAAATTTGTCCGTCAACTGAAGTCAACGAACTTTCAGTTAATTCATTAGCCGCACCTGAATTTCATCGCCGTCATTCCATTTTCGCGAAATCTGGCAATATTCGCCCGGATGGGATACGTATTTTACATTTCCATGTGTGACTGTTGGATTTACAGCCCATTCAGGAATACGGATAAAAACATCCAGATAACGCACATCATTACATTCACATTTTATCGTCAGCTCATTGACTGCCGGAAAATCGGTTTTCTGAATTAGCCTGATATTTCCTCCAGTGGTGTGATGATGATTGACTGCTGATGAGCCGATAACATTAATAAAAATCTGATCATCAATGTGCGTATAAATCATTGATTTTAGAAGTTTTTCAGATAAAACCGGCAACTTCGGTTCGTACAGTAATTTTTCCAACGCATCGCCAAACCATATTTCGCCTGACAATTTCAACAGATTGATATTTAGTTCAGCCCATTTTCGAGTCGCTCGCATTGATTCTTTATTTGCCAAAGAATCGGTAGCAGATTTTGACTGAACAACAGGCAATCCACTGGCATCAATATGATTTACCCGAAATTCTTCCCAATTTGCAAAAAGAGCAAGCCAGATACTATCCGATGGAAACTTCCTTAATTCTTCTGCCATCGAATTCATTTGATCAATCCTTTCGGTCAATACATTTTGTTCCTGAATAGTTTCTCCGGAATCCGAAAAGACAGAATCCGTCAATAAATGCTGAGATAAACTGCCATCAAGAGTGATCTGATTTTCAGGAAAAGATTCGGAATTGATTATTGTCAAACGATTATCCTCTGATTCGCAAGCGCATAAAAACAGGGAAATTCCGGTTATTGTTATCAGCTGTGTAAATTTCATTTTATTCATTTTACCTCTGAAACATTTTCATCATCAACAGGTTCACACCGAAATGCCAAATTTGCTTATATTTGTATCAATTCAAAAAGACCGAATTATGAAACTGACTTCAACTCCGGCGGTCTGTTATTCCGCAATCTGTTAAATTTCTGTCATACAGAAAACGGATTCATCTGTTTATTACCCATTTTTTTTCAATTTTCACATCCATATATTTTTATCATGTATGATAAAAAAGTGATATCTGTTTTGGGCCAACTAAAAACCATACGACTACGGTCGTTAGGTGCCGATATCAAAGAAGCCATTGCCGGCAGCGACCGCGATTTTACGAGTGACACGCTTGGAAAAGCGCTGCTCATTCTTTCGATACCGATGGTTCTGGAAATGATCATGGAATCGGTCTTTGCAGTTGTTGATATTTTTTTCGTCTCGAAACTCGGAGCCGATGCTGTGGCCACTGTTGGAATTACCGAATCGAGCATGACCATCGTTTAAGCATTAGATACATAGTTACACCTAATAAATTTTTCCTTATATTTGGAGAAGCAATTAAAAATTCAACCAGATGAAAAAGGCACTAGCTTATGTGAGATGTAGTGTAAATTCCGGTCAAAGTGACCACCGTGTGCCGATTCAAATTGACCATGCGTTGCCGATTTAAATTGACCACCTGAAAATGCCTTCTAAAAACTACTTTTTTTCATGCCGTAATTCGTATTCAAAA
>Ga0209386_1000380_pt1 | contig 22703 bp, 21 predicted proteins | sample NGEPertwo_FD_184510 | JGI IMG/M metagenome (GOLD analysis project Ga0209386, IMG submission 184510) | Arctic peat soil microbial communities from the Barrow Environmental Observatory site, Barrow, Alaska, USA - NGEE Permafrost154B-two... | ecosystem: Environmental > Terrestrial > Soil > Wetlands...
CTTAAATTCAGTCGAGTAGGTATTGCATTTTTTCCTCATAACTATACCCCCTAAATTTAGTCTACACTACATTTCATTTTCGTGTCTACTTAAGGGGGTATAGTTCAACATAGGGTCCACTTTACAATTAATTGTTTTGGGCTTTTCTTTTTAACTTTCTTACTGTCTTATTGTGATAAAAAGAATAAGCTCATAATATTATTAGAATTTTATGAATTTGAAGGAAATATGCTTAAACATCACGAATAATTAAAAATATAGGATAAATAACTATTCATGAGGAGGAGTCATATGTACCGCGTTGTTAAAAAAACAATCTTGGCACCGGCCATAGCCCTGCTAGAAGTTGATGCCCCCGGCGTGGCTGCGAAAGTAGAGCCAGGCCAATTTGTTATTGTGCGTGTCAATGAACTGGGCGAGCGAATTCCACTGACAGTCATGGATTTTGACCGAGAAAAAGGGACCATTACGATTGTTGTACAAGATGTGGGATATTCTTCATCCCTGATCATCGCTATGAATGAAGGGGATAAATTTGAGGACTTTGTTGGACCGTTAGGTGTGGCTTCAGAAATTGAAAATCATGGTACCGTTGTTTGTATTGGAGGGGGTTTGGGAATAGCTCCCATTTATCCAATCGCGCGGGCTTTAAAAGATGCTGGGAATCATGTCATTTCTGTCTTAGGTTCAAGAAGTGCGGATCTTTTGATTTTAGAAGATGAAATGCGTGCTGTGAGTAGCGAAGTGGTTATTGCCACGAACGATGGCAGCAAGGGCGTTAAAGGGTTTGTGACAGATGGGTTAGCACAAGTCTTAGCCCAAGGAAATAAGGTTAAGGTGGTCTGGGCCATTGGCCCAATGGTTATGATGAAAGCCGTTGTGGAGTATACTCGGCCGTTAGGAATCAAAACGATTGTCAGCATGAATCCAATCATGGTTGACGGGACTGGAATGTGTGGGGCTTGTCGGATTAGTGTTGGCAACGAAACAAAATTTGCCTGTGTGGATGGACCAGAATTCGATGGACATCTGGTGGATTTCGATTTAGCGATGAAACGTCTAGCTTTCTATAAAGATGAAGAGAATCGAGCCAAGGCTCGGCTGGAATGTGACCACGAAGGAGGGCACCACTAATGGCTGAGATTGTTGAAAAGGTTAAGAAAGTAAAAATACCTCGTCACGCAATGCCTTGCCAAGATCCTAAGGTAAGAGCCCATAATTTCGAAGAAGTAGCCACAGGCTATACAACTGAAACTGCGGTGGAAGAAGCCAAGCGATGTTTACAATGTAAGGAGCCAAAGTGTATTACAGGGTGTCCTGTAGAAGTTCTGATTCCAGATTTTATTAAAAAAATTGCTGAAGGGGATTTTGAGGAAGCCGCAAGAGTCCTTAAGATTAAGAATTCCTTACCTGCAGTTTGTGGTCGAGTTTGCCCACAAGAATCTCAATGCGAAAGTAAATGTATCCTAGGTATCAAAGGGGAGTCTGTCGCGGTGGGGCGTCTCGAGCGTTTTGCTGCAGATTATGGAATGAAGGCAGGAGAAGCAACGTTTGAGGAAGTGTCCCCAACCGGTAAACGGGTGGCGATCATTGGGGGTGGACCTTCGGGCTTGGCCTGCGCTGGTGATCTTGCTAAGGCAGGACATAGAGTGACGATCTTTGAGGCACTGCATGTCGCCGGGGGCGTTTTGATGTACGGAATTCCTCAGTTTCGGTTGCCCAAGGAAATTGTGCAGACGGAAATAACCAACCTGAAAAAAATGGGCGTTGAAATCCTCACGAACCAAGTGGTGGGCAAAATTACTTCGGTGGATGAACTGATGGAAAACGGCTATGACGCGGTGTTTATTGGAACCGGCGCCGGACTTCCGTACTTTATGGATATTCCTGGAGAAAACCTTAATGGGGTCTATTCTGCGAACGAATTTTTAACCCGGACTAACTTAATGAAGGGTTACAAATTCCCTGATTATTGCACCCCAGTTAAAGTAGGCAAAAATGTAGCAGTTCTCGGTGCAGGAAACGTCGCAATGGATTCGGCACGCACCGCCTTACGTTTAGGGGCTGAAAATGTTTATATTATCTACCGACGTTCTCGTAATGAAATGCCAGCAAGGAATGAAGAACTGGAACATGCGGAAGAAGAAGGAATTCAATTCCGTCTCCTAACGAACCCCGTTTCCATCCAAGGCGATGAGCGAGGTTGGGTTAGTAGCTTAACTTGTCTGCGCTATGAACTTGGAGAACCGGATGCTTCTGGACGACGTTCTCCCATCGCTATTCCAGGCTCCGAATTTGATATTCCGATGGATACGGTGGTTGTGGCGATTGGGCAAGGTCCTAATCCTTTGGTAACCACGTCTACTCCAGGATTAGTTTTGAACAAACGTGGCAACATTGTTGCAGACGAGGAAACTCTCATGACGTCTAAACCAGGTGTTTTCGCGGGTGGAGATATTGTTACCGGGGCTGCTACCGTCATTTTAGCGATGGGCGCTGGTAAAAAGGCAGCTAGTGGTATCAATCAGTACCTTAAACCAATATAAACTATATTGAGTTTGTGTATAGTATAGATATTATAGAAGGAGTGTTGTCAATTGACTCAGTTATTGGACGGTAAAGCAGTGGCGAAAGTTCTGAAGGAAGAAATTCGTGTTGAAATTGCTCAGTGGAAAGATAAAGGGGTACAGCCAAAACTTGCGGTGATTCTTGTCGGAGACGACCCTGCCTCAGTGGTTTATGCACGGTCAAAGCAGAAAGTCTGCGAGGGTATTGGCATGGCCTTTGAACTCTTCACAATGCCTCCAAGTACTCCAGAAGCCGAGATATTAGCACGCATTGAGGTTTTAAACCAAGACCAAGCCGTGCATGGCATTATGATTGAACTGCCCCTTCCTAAGGGAATTTCGAAAAATGCTATTATGGCAGCAGTGCGCCCAGAGAAAGATGTCGATGGGGTTCATCCCATTAACCGTGGATATATACTCAGTGGACAAGAGGGGCTTTTCCCGGCCACACCACTCAGTTGTATTGAGTTGCTTTTGCGTTCCGGTGTTAAAATTGCTGGAAAACATGTGGTGCTTGTTGGTCGTGGAGAAACTGTTGGCAAACCTTTGGTCTTTCTCATCTTGAAACACGATGCCACCGTCACCATCTGTCACTCCAAAACACCAGATTTAGGGGCGTTCACTCGTCAGGCAGACATTCTCATTGCAGCCGTTGGTCGCGCTAAGATGATCAAAAAAGATATGGTTAAGCCAGGTGCGATTGTCGTTGATGCAGGGATTAATCAAATCCCTGGGGGTATTTGTGGAGATGTAGATTTTGAAAATGTTCAAGAGATTACCTCGTTGATCTCACCGGTACCGGGAGGAGTGGGTTCGTTAACCACCGCTTTGGTAATGCGTAACGTTCTAAAAGGAATCGTTTTACAAGGGGGAGCGCTTTAATGGACACAAACAAAGTTTGGGAATGGACCACGGAAGAATTTCTGACGGTTTCTGCTAGCGGCTCACCGACACCAGGTGGGGGCAGTGTTTCCGCTTATGTTGGAGCCCTTGCTGCATCGATGACTTGTATGGTCGCTAATCTGACCCTTGGCAAGGAAAAGTACAAAGAGGTAGAACCGCAAGTGAAAGAGATCCTATCTCAGGCCGAGATGGTACTTTCGTTATTAAAGACTGGCTTAAGTCAGGATATTTCCGAATTCTCTAATTTTATGGCCGTTTTAAAATTACCAAAAGGCACCGAAGAGGAAAAAACTGTTCGTACTGATAAACTGCAAAAGGTGTTAGTTTCAGCAACGGATACTCCTCTTGGGATTTCCCAAAATTGTTTTAAGATCTTACAATTGGCCCAGGAACTTGCTCCAATTGGTAACAAAGGCGCCATTAGTGATGTTGGCGTGGCGGCATATTTAGCGGAAAGTGCGTTAAAATCAGCCATGCTTAGTGTAGACATTAACCTTCCCGGGATTAAAGATGAGGACTATCAAGCACGGGTAAAGGCTGAAAGAACTAAACTCTTTGAACAAGCAGCTGTCCTTAGTGCCGAGATAGTGGCGGTCGTCCAAAGCAGAATGTAGAATACGCAACACCTACAGTAGGGGCACGATGCATCGTGCCCTATTTTTTGTTATGATAGACATTGAGGTGAGTGTATGCCTAAAATATGGACGGTATCGGAGATTGTAGGTCAAATCGGCCAAGTCCTCCAGGATAGAGTGGACTTGCAAAACTGCTGGATCAGTGGTGAGCTATCGAACTTTAAGAACCACCGTGCTTCTGGACACTGGTATTTTACTCTCAAAGACCAGTCGTCTAGTCTCAAAGGGGTGATGTTTCGAAGTCGGTCCGAACGCGTGAAATTTATCCCTGCGGATGGATTAAAGGTGATGATTCGTGGAAATATACGAATGTACGAGCGAGAGGGAACCATTCAATTCTATGCCGAAGAGATGGAGCCAAGTGGACTCGGTCAGCTCTATTTGGCCTTTGAACAACTTAAAAAGAGGTTAGCGGAGGAAGGGCTATTTGACCCCTTAGCGAAAAAAGAGATCCCACGTTTTCCCCGACGTATCGGCATTATAACGAGCCCAACGGGCGCTGCCATCCGAGATATCATTAACATTATCAGTCGTCGTAATCCAGGGATGTCGTGGATCTTGGCGCCTTCTGCGGTCCAAGGGGAAGCAGCACCACGGGAATTAGCTCAGGCACTCACCCGGCTTAACCGCTATGGAGCCGTCGATGTGATCATCATTGGACGTGGTGGGGGATCCTTAGAAGAGCTGTGGGCTTTTAACACAGAAGTCGTCGCTCGTGCTATTGCAGCCTCTGTCATACCCGTCATATCAGCGGTAGGGCATGAAACAGATGTGACCATTTCGGATTACGTTGCGGATTTGAGAGCACCTACTCCGTCGGCCGCGGCAGAACTCGCGGTACCTATATTGGAGGATTTGCAGGCTCAAGTGGCTCAACTGATGGTTCAGTTAAAAGCTGCCATGGCGATGTTGATTGAGCGCAAACGCCAGACGCTTGAAGGGCTTGCCAATAAGGGCCCGCTGAAAGATCCTTTCTGGCGTATCGATCAAAATCGTCAACGCTTAGATACCTTGCAAATGCGTATTCAGGAGAGCATGACTAGATTTGTAGCGGATAAAAATGGTATACTAAATCTATTGACGGCTAAACTAGATTTACTGAGTCCTTTGGCTATTCTAGGCCGAGGATACTCTTTGAGTTACGATGTAGAAGGGAATCTTTTGCGCTCTACTAACCAGGTAGAGGTGCAGCAACAGATTCGGATTCGTTTAGGCGAAGGCACCTTAAGTTGTCAAGTGTTAGAGAAGGAGATTTAATCCATGAGCAAAGAAAAGTGGGCGGATGACCTCTTTGGTGAATCTTCTGAGCTTAAAGAAGCTAAAGCTACTTGTGATGAGCAGAAAGAAGAAGCGGTTTCCTTGGAAACTGGTCTTCAACAGCTAGAAATGATCGTTAAAACACTGGAGCAAAAAGATCTTCCCTTGGAAAAGGCCTTAAATTTTTTTAAGGACGGCGTGGGTCTTGTTCAGTATTGTTCTAGCGTGCTGAATGAAGCGGAAAAGCAGATGGAGATTCTACTAGTTGGTCCGGATGGACAATTGCAAGTAAAGCCAGTAAATTTTGGAATGGAAGGATGAACGACGAACGTGTTCAAGGAAACCTTTCAACGATATATCACCATGATCGAACAGTTCCTGGCTCAATTGCCTTGGGACAAAAAAGTTTTAAATCAGAGCATGTACTATTCCCTCATCGGAGGAGGCAAACGTATTAGACCAGTTTTGGCGCTCGCTTCTGCGGCAGCCGTGGGGGGAGACCTAGAAGCGGTTCTGCCCTCTGCAGTTTCGTTAGAGCTGATTCACACCTATTCGTTAATTCATGATGATTTACCAGCGATGGATAATGATGACTATAGAAGGGGTAGATTATCCAATCATAAGGTATTTGGTGAGGCTAACGCAATTCTAACGGGGGATGCGTTATTGACCTATGCCTTCGAACTACTCGCTGACCCAGGCGCGAACAAGCCCGAGAGACAGCTCCGTATTATTCGTGAGGTTGCGGTAGCCGCCGGAAAAGAGGGTATGGTTGGAGGGCAAGTCGCGGATGTCGCCGGAGAGGGAAAAAAGTTAAATTTGGAAGAAATAGAAGCAATTCATAAGAGGAAAACAGGGGCCCTGTTGATCGCTTCTGCCCGGCTCGGAGGAATTTTAGGCGGAGGAACTGAACAACAGGTTCAGGCTCTCACTGATTATGCCCAGGCGCTGGGACTTGCCTTCCAGATAAAAGATGATATTTTGGATGTGGTAGGGAACAGTGAAATACTTGGTAAACCTGCGGGGAGCGACCTTCGCCAAGGTAAGGCGACCTACGTTTCTTTGCTTGGGCTGGAAGGCTCAGAGCATCAATTGCATGACCAAATTCTCAAAGCACAAGCTTCTTTAAAGTCCTTTGATGAAGACGCAATCTTTCTAATTGAGCTAGCTTACTATATTGAACAACGCCAGCATTGAAAGAGGTCATTAGCATGCCGTTTATCCCTGGAATATTTTACAATGCTATCTTAGTCTCAGCTGCGACTGCATGGGCTATAGCCCAACTACTTAAAGTACTTGTCAGTGTGATTCTGTTAAGAAAATTAGATTTACAACTTATTTTCAGCTCAGGCGGGTTCCCAAGTTCCCACTCTGCAACCGTGAGTGCATTGGCTTTAGGGATTGGGAAATACTATGGGTGGCATTCTCCGATCTTCGCGGTAGCCGCCGTTTTTGGTATCATTGTGCTGTATGATGCGGCAGGCGTACGCCGAGCAGCGGGGCTACAGGCAGAAGTTCTCAATCAATTGGTGGAACGTATGTATCCGAACCTAAACATTAAGAAAAAGCGCTTGAAAGAACTGATCGGGCATACCCCGTTCGAAGTATTTGCAGGTGTGATCGTAGGAATCATTGTAGGTTTGCTACTATAAAATGACGGATTGACGTCAACAAGGGGGCAAGAAAGATGAGACTGCTCGATAATATTCATGCGCCGAAGGACTTGCGCAAATTGAATTTAAAACAACTTAATAAACTAGCTCAAGAGATTCGGCAAGAAATGATTGACGTGGTCTCCAAAAACGGTGGACATTTGGCGTCGAACCTAGGGGTCGTGGAACTTACCTTGGCGTTACACCGGACATTTGATAGCCCTTGCGACAAGATTATCTGGGATGTCGGTCATCAGACCTATATACATAAACTCTTAACGGGTCGCTTGGAGCAGTTTAAGACCATTCGCCAATTTAATGGACTGTCAGGGTTTCCTAAACGCACAGAAAGTGATTGCGATTGCTTTGGCGTCGGCCATTCTAGTACGTCTATTTCGGCTGCTGTGGGATTTGCTAAAGCACGCGATGTTTTGGGAGAGGCACACAACGTTGTGGCGGTGATCGGTGATGGAGCCATGACGGGTGGCATGGCCTATGAGGCGTTAAACCATGCCGGACATAGTGAAACCAATATGATTGTAATACTCAATGATAATGAAATGTCTATTTCCCAAAATGTGGGTGCCATGTCCTCTTACCTTAGTCGCTTGAGGGTTGACCCACGGTATGATAAACGAAAAGAAGATATTGAGTATTTGTTGAAACGGATTCCGGTGATTGGAACAAAAGTTGCTAGAGTGGTCGCTAAAGCCAAAGATAGTTTAAAATATCTTCTGGTTCCGGGCCTAATCTTTGAGGAATTGGGTTTCACTTATTTGGGACCCATTGATGGACACGATCCAGTCATGCTAGAACAGATTATGTATCAGGCTAAACATAAAAAAGGCCCCGTACTAGTCCATGTCGTGACTCGTAAAGGAAAAGGGTACAAACCCGCAGAAGAAAATCCAGATATCTTTCATGGGGTCGGTCCGTTTGATCGGGAAACTGGGAAAATAATTAAGAAAGCAGCTCCACCCACCTATACCGCAGTGTTTGGAGATACACTATGTGCTATCGCAAATCAAGATTCTAAAGTTGTAGCCATCAGTGCTGCTATGCGTGATGGAACCGGACTTAAAAATTTCGCAATTCAATTCCCAGATCGTTTTTTTGATGTGGGTATTGCAGAACAACATGCCGTCACTTTTGCAGCAGGGTTGTCGTTTGGGGGTCTTAAACCTGTCGTAGCCATTTACTCGACTTTTTACCAGCGGGCCTATGACCAAGTATTACACGATGTCTGTTTACAGAAGGCCAATGTTGTCTTTGCCATCGATCGTGCAGGCGTCGTCGGGGATGACGGACCGACACATCATGGCGTCTTTGATATATCTTTCTTTAGGATTATTCCTAATCTGATCTTTATGGCACCAAAAGATGAAAATGAATTACAACATATGCTTTTTACAGCCATACAGCATTGTGGACCTGTGGCGTTGCGTTACCCAAGATCGGCCGGTCAGGGTGTGACAATGGATAAAGCGTTGAAGGAAATTCCCATTGGTAAAGCAGAGGTTTTACGAGAAGGTCGAGATTTGACATTAATCGGGGTGGGACCGATGGTTAATACTTGTCTTCTGGCAGCTCAGGCGTTAAGTCAGCGCGGCGTTGAGGCGGCGGTGATTAACCTGCGCTATATTAATCCTCTCGATCGGGAAGTGCTGACGCACTATGCACGAATGACTAAGAAAATAATAACCATAGAGGATAATGTTCTCAAGGGTGGCATGGGCAGCGCTATTTTAGAATTTTTACAAGAGGAAGGCCTTAACGGTGTAGCGCTCGAACGTATAGGGTATGATGGCTTCGTGGATCAAGGATCTACTGCCAAACTTCATGAGGTTCATGGCTTATCAGTTCAGGGGATTGTACAAGCAGCAGAACGCTTGCGCTTGCTTGGCCTGGTTACTGGGTCCGAGAAGGACCTGCTCATGGGTAAGTGAAGGAAGGGATATTGTGGGTAAAGGGAAAGAACGCATTGATGTTTTACTGGTTAAGAATGGATTAGCAACGAGTCGCGAAAAGGCTAAAGCAACCGTCATGGCGGGACTTGTGTTTGTCGGTGGACAACGCGTGGACAAGCCTGGCACTGAGTTGCGAGAGGACGTTGTGATCGAACTGAGAGGACAAACCCTGCCATTTGTTTCTCGAGGTGGACTAAAACTAGCGAAAGCAGTCGAGACCTTTTCGCTTCCCTTTAAGGATAAAGTGGTGGCAGATATAGGGTCTTCGACAGGAGGCTTTACTGATTGTGCCTTGCAAAACGGTGCGAAACGAGTTTATGCAGTGGATGTCGGATACGGACAGCTGGCGTGGAAACTCCAAACGGATCCTCGTGTTGTCTCAATGGAACGGGTGAATGCCCGCTATTTAACGAAAGAGTCTCTACCTGAGCAGGTGGATTGGATTGTTTCAGATGTAGCCTTTATCTCAATTACGAAGATATTCTCAGCCATGCTTGCCATTCTTAAGGAAGATGGGCAGGTGTTGTCTTTGATTAAACCTCAATTTGAAGCAGGTAGGGAACATGTCGGTAAAAAAGGCGTGGTCAAAGACAGTGCAGTACATAAACAAGTTTTGGAGTTTGTCCTCAGCCAAGCAGAAACTGTGGGCTTCCAAGTGTTGGGTCTGGATTATTCGCCAATTCGTGGCCCAGAAGGGAATATAGAATACCTTGCTTGGCTTGGCTTACAAAAGGGTTCATGCATAGATTGGCATAGTGAGCTAGAACGCGTGGTTCAAAATGCCCAGAAAGAGACGGGTTAACGAATGGAAAGAGTCGTTGGTTTATGGATTAACATGAGTAAACCGGAAGCCCAGACGTTTAGCCTCCAAATTAGAGCCTGGTTTGAAGCCCATGGGTGGGAAGTTTTAGAAGCGTGGAAGGATATTATTGAACGTAGAGCCCAATTCATTATTTCTTTAGGTGGCGATGGTACACTTCTGCAAGCAGCTAGAGAAGCAGCCTCGTTTGGGATCCCCGTGTTAGGGGTTAATCTCGGACGCTTAGGTTTTTTATGTGAGATTGAGCGGGACGACATTTTTGGCGCCTTAGAGAAGGTCGTGAATCAGAATTATATCATTCAAGAACGCTTGATGTTGAGTGCCACGGTTAAGAGGGTTGGCGAGGAGGATCTGACGCATCTCGTCTTAAATGACGTTGTGTTTTCTAGAGAGTGCACTGACTCTGTCATCACGCTACAAGCCAATCTGTCGGGGGAACCTACTATCAGTTATCCTGCAGACGGTCTGTTAGTTTCGACGCCAACGGGTTCTACGGCCTATTCCCTTTCGGCAGGTGGACCCGTTATCAGTCCAAATGTTCAAGCGATTTTATTGACCCCTTTGGCTGCGCATTCCTTGTCGGCACGCCCGGTAGTTGTCTCGGATTTAGAAGAAATAGAAATTATATTAATCAGTGGAGAGCAATGCCAAGTGATCTTCGATGGTGGTCATAGTGTTAGGATAGGTACTGGAGAAACCGTCATAATAAGAACTTCTCCCATTAAGGCTCAACTAATTCGTTTAGGAAGTCGAAGTTTCCCCCAAGTGGTGCGAGAGAAGTTGAGGGATCGTTGGCATGAGTAAGAGAGCGTGATGGTTCTTTGAAAGAACAAGGAGGTAGAGTATGAAAGCTCGACGCCAAATGAAAGTTCAGGAAATCATTACTAAGGAAATCATTCGCACTCAAGAAGATCTTGCAGATAAATTACGCCTGTCCGGCTTTGATGTCACACAGGCAACGGTCTCACGGGATATTAAAGAAATGGGTCTCATTAAAGTCCCCAGTGCTGGAGAGGATTACCGTTATGCTGTTCCGGCTGAAGTGCATCCGACAAACTTGCAAGATCGTCTTAAACGATTGCTTCGCGAAACAGTGGTTTCCATTAATGACACAGAAAGTCTCATCGTCATACGAACCATTCCTGGAAATGCCCATGCTTTAGCAGCAATCCTGGATAATAGCAATTGGGAAGAAGTTATTGGCACAGTCGCAGGGGATGACACGATTCTTTTGATTATCAAGCCGAAAGAGGCCGTTCCAGGGGTCTTAGGCCGGCTTACCACCTTGCTTGGATAGGAGGGGCTTTATGCTAGCTGAGTTAAACGTTGAGAATTTCGCCCTAATGGAAGCAGTACGCTTGAAGTTTGGGAGAGGGTTAACGGTTTTCACGGGAGAAACCGGCGCAGGAAAATCAATGCTGATTGATGCACTTGGAGTTCTCTTGGGTGGACGAGCCAGTGCAGAGCTGATCCGACATGGTGAGGCACAGGCACGGGTAGAAGGGGTCTTTGAAGATCTTCCGCTAGAGAGCTTAATAAAGCTTGAATTGGCAGGATATCCTGTTGAAGAAGGGCAGCTGTTTCTGTATCGCGAGATGAATGTCTCAGGGAAAAACATCTGTCGTCTTCAGGGACGGAATATTCCCCTCTCGCTCTACCGTTCACTCTGCGAAGGTCTTGTGGATATTCACGGCCAGATAGATCATCAATCGCTGTTTCGCCCAGAGACCCATAGAGATCTCTTAGATGCGCTAGGGGGGCTTCAGTATGACGTGGGCTTAGTTAATCAAGCCGCGAAAGCGTATAATGCCTTGCTTCGAAAAGAACGACAACTGTCTATTTCTGAAGAGGAGCGTCAACAGAGAGAGGAAATGCTGCGTTATCAAATTGAAGAGATTGAACTGATTAATCCTCTTCCAGGAGAAGAGTCAGAACTGAACCAAGAAAAAAAACGTTTAACCAATGCGGAGCGCATTACCAATTTAGTTTCTGAAGCCTATGTTGCACTTTATGAGGGCTCAGCGGGTCAGCTCGCAGTGTTTGACCTATTAGGTCAAACTCGTAAGGACCTTCAAGAGCTTGCTAAGTTAGATGAGTCGTTTAAAGGGTTCGATCAAGTTGAATCCATCTATTATGCGGTAGAGGACTTGGCCGATCAAGTCAGGGTGTATAAGGATAACTTCCAGTCTGAACCGGGAAGGCTAGAAGAGATTGAAGAGAGGCTTATTCAGTTAAGCAAACTTCGAAAATATGGCAAGAGCCTCAAGGATGTTATGGAAAGACATTTACAAATGCTTGAAGAGTTGGATCAAATCACGCATATCCAGGAACAATTTGAAACCTTTCATCAAGAAAAAAAATTATCATTAAAAACCTATAAAACGGTCTCAGAGCAACTTAGTCATAAGCGTTTGAACATTGCCAAAAGCATAGAGGCTGGGCTACTGCTTGAACTTGCTGATTTGAGCTTAGAGAGAAGTCGATTCGAAGTTCGATTTGTAACGAACTCAGAGCCAACAACCGGTGGAGCAGAATTGGTCGAATTTTATTTCTCAGCGAATCTCGGCGAGCCCCCTAAACCGTTAGCAAAAGTTGCTTCTGGAGGAGAGATGTCTCGCTTAATGTTGGCTTTGAAAAGTTTATTGGCTCAAGTTGAGTCAGTCGGAACCTTCATCTTTGATGAAGTTGACAGCGGAGTTGGCGGTAGGACGATCTATAAAGTGGGTGAGAAGCTCGCGAGAATTGCCGTTAGTAAACAGGTTTTTTGTATTACTCATGCCGCCCAAGTGGCAGCCTTTGCAGAGGCTCATTATGGTATTTCTAAAGAAGTCAAAGGTGACCGAACACGGACACAGGTTGAGCCTTTGCCAGAATTAGAGCGTATTGATGAGCTAGCTCGGATGTTAGGTGGCGGCGAAGTGGAAATAACCCGTAAACACGCTCAGGAGCTATGGCAGAGTTCTGGTAAACATACTTCAACTTAAATAGTGTCTTCATTACAAGGCTATAATTTATAGAATACATAAATTAACTTATAAAGGTTGATCCATTAAATAATGGGGTTTTTCTGACTTAAAGACTGCAAAAATAAGGTTGCAGTTTTTTTTTTGTCTTAATTCCCATTTATTTAGATAATATGGAACGTTTTTTACAGGATGAAAACAATCAGTATTGGTTAGTTTAACATAGAATTCGTTTTATCTATTTTGAGGAAAAAAGGATGATAGATGGGGAGAAATTAGGAGTGGAGGATGATAAGAAAGTGAAAAAAAAGAGCATTCTAATTTTCTTAAGTCTCTTGTTCGGTACCTTCCTGAGTTTCACCCCAAACTTTCAACAGTTGGCGAAACTTCCGAATGATCATTTTCTTATCAATAAAGAGGGCGTTGAATTAAATAGTGTCTGGTCTAAGATCATCAAGATCGATAAAGAGTTATTGAATCAAACTGTTCCTGCATCATCTCCGATATCAGATTCACTAAGTTCCGGAAAACTGCTCGTATCTTATAAGCTGTTTGGAATTTTCCCGTTAACTCAAGGTGAAGTTCAAGTTATGAAACCGATGTCTTTAATGCCAGGTGGACAATCCATTGGCGTCACTTTGAAAACAAAGGGCGTGATGGTTGTTGGGCAGGCAGGAGTCGTCGACAAAGCTGGCAAAAAAGTATTTCCTGCTAAGGAAGCTGGAATCGAAGTGGGAGATATTTTATTGAAAGTTAATAACAAAGAGGTCAGCACAGATCAAGATGTTTCTAATGAAGTTCATCAGGCGGGAGAGAAAGATGGTCAGACAACTGTGGTCTACAAACATCAAGAACAGATTGTAGAAAAAGTTATTAAACCAGTTTTTTGTGCAGAGACTGGGAGGTATCGCATGGGTTTATTTGTTCGCGATGAAGCAGCGGGCGTAGGCACGCTCTCTTTTTTAGACCCAATTACCAAAAAATATGGTGCTTTAGGACATGTCATAACGGATGCGGATACCAATCAAAAAATTGAAGTGTCTAATGGAAAAATCATTGCTTCAACTATTTATGCCATTGAAAAAGGAAAACGTGGTCAACCTGGAGAAAAAATTGGTTCATTTGTTTTGAATTCTCCGTTCAATGGAACGATCGAAAAAAACACGATCACAGGAATTTTCGGTAAAATGACTGGCCAGTTGGTAAACCCCTATTTCAAAGAAGCCATTCCCGTCGGCTGGGAGTCAGAGGTTAAAGTAGGGCCTGCGAAAATTTATACAGTCATTGAGGGAGAAAAAATTGAGGAGTTTGAAGTCAATATTGATCGCGTGATGCATAACAGGGCAGATAGTAAAAATATGATCGTGCGCGTCACCGATCCGAGACTCCTCGAACTCACAGGAGGTATTATCCAAGGTATGAGTGGAAGTCCTATTGTTCAAAATGGGAAAATTATTGGGGCTGTTACCCATGTATTTGTGAATGACAGTCAACGTGGGTATGGTGTGTTCATTCAAAATATGATGAAAGAAACGATTGAGTTAGCAAATAATATGGCGGCTTAGGATTTGGGAAAATAATGAAGAAAGAGTAGTCTTTTGTAAAAAAGTCTGCTCTTTCTTCATGAAGTACTCTAGAAAAGAAGGTTATCGAAAAGAATTGTCGAAATTATAATTTAACAAGGCTGAAATGAGGAGGATCCTGGGAAATGCAAAGGCCAATTCGAGTTTTATTAGCAGATGACAACCGGGAATTTGTTGAGGTCATTAAAAAATTCATAGAACGGCAAGAAGATATGACGCTTGTTGGGGTTGCCTACCATGGGAATGAGGCTCTTGAATTAATTTCCCGCGAAAAACCTCATGTTGTGCTCTTGGATATTATTATGCCTCTTCTTGATGGCCTAGGTGTCCTTGAAGAACTTCAAAATTCAACGCAAAGACCTAAGGTCATCATTCTAACAGCGTTTGGACAGGAAGCCATGACCCAACGGGCTGTAAATCTTGGGGCTGATTACTACATATTAAAACCGTTTGATTTGGAAACGTTGGGTAAACGAATTCGCCAAATACAAGATGAATTTTCTGATTCAGTCAATATAATTCAACCAACCCTTGCTGGAACAAATGTGCAAAATATAGCAAATCCCCAATTCTCAAATGGTATTTTGCCACCGTCGACGGTAAATTATGAAGTAGAAGTCACGCGAATGATACATCAGATGGGGGTGCCAGCACATGTCAAAGGGTACCAGTATTTACGGGATGCTATCGTGAACGTCGTTTTGGATGTATCGCTCCTTGGCGCAGTCACCAAAGAACTTTATCCAATGATCGCGGTTAAATATAAAACGACACCGAGCCGTGTGGAACGAGCGATTCGCCATGCGATAGAGTTAGCTTGGGATCGAGGTAACGTCGATTTCATGAATCGTTATTTTGGCTACACTATTAATGTCGATCGTGGGAAACCCACGAATTCGGAATTTGTGGCGATGGTCGCTGATAAATTGCGTATGTCAATGACATACTAAGAAGTGGCTAGTAGTAGGGGATACAGGGTTTTAGATACAGAAGGTATGGCGACAAACTATCTAAAACAGGTATAGAAATCAATGTTTATACTGTTGATTTGGATTTTTGGCAAATCAAAGACCACGTGTTAATGCGTGGTCTTTGATTTTTAAAGGTTTGCAATTTCTATACCCTCTTTACGAGCCAGTCTACACCCTTGTCAAAAACATCTGGTGCTAGTTACAATGCTTTACTCAAAAGCCTTGGGTCAGAGAGGCTTTGAATATCAATAAAAACCTGGAAGCCTTTGATATCAGACGTTCCAGGGATCGGCGAATGTTACACAAGGACATTGTGTAACATTCAAAAGTTAAAAGGAAGGAAATGGTAGTTTGCGTTAAATTTTATCTGGATATGGGATAGGAGCTACACCGAATGAAAATCTTTCAATTACAACATATAAACGAGAACTACGAAAATGGTATTGAGGATATTATAACAATAGATAACTTCGATCGAACCAGGAAATTATCTATTGTTTTGTTTTTGGCTAACTTTCTTCTGCTTTACATCGACTTTATTAATAACATCAAGGGTCTCTGGAGTATTAGTGATGGTTATAAGTACTTATTTTATTCGCATGTTGTTTTAGGCTTGGTGACACTTCTTTTTATTTTGGTTTACTACAGAATTATTACCCGGTCAACAAATGAAATAACGTTAGTTCATAAATTCTATGGAATCCTATTTGCCTTTTTTTCGCTAACCCTTGCAGCAGTGACATCAGGTTGTATCGATCAAAAGATGCATGGGCAAATTACCGTATACGTAATAGTATGCATTATTATAGCTGGCTTGTATAATTATAAACCGAGCGTTACTGTACTTTTGTATGGATTGTCCTATGCTGTTTTTATGATTTTCCTAACTATTAGTCAAAAAGATCTGATGCTTCGGCAGGCGCACTATGTAAACGGATTTTTTTTGGTGGTAGTATCATATTTTCTCTCCACAATTCTTTATAATCTTAGACGACAGGATATAATGAATAAATATTATCTAGAGGATCTAGTCACAGATCGGACTCAGGAATTACAAGTAGCTAATGATTTGCTTTCACAGCAAATATTGGAACGAGAACGAGCTGAAATAGAGATGGTGCGGCTTGATAGGTTAAACTTAATTGGTGAGATGGCAGCTAGTATTAGCCATGAAGTCCGGAATCCACTGACAACAGTAAAAGGCTTTTTACAATTACTTAGGAAGAAACAAGAGACAAAGGATCAGGAATTCTTTGACCTCATGATCGAAGAACTAGAACGTGCAAATTCTATTATCACGGAGTTTCTTTCCATCGGCAAAAACAAACCAACTATGCTTGTATTACACAATATTAACGATATCGTCACCTCCACCTTGCCGCTCATTCATGCAGACGCACAAACCAATGATAAATTATTAACTGTTGAGCTTAATAATGTGCCGGATTTGCAACTTGACATACAGGAGATCCGGCAACTTTTATTAAATCTTGCTCGTAATGGATTTGAAGCAATGGCTTGTGGCGGACAATTAAGAATAAGGACTTTTTGTGCCAACAACGAAGTAGCAATTACAGTATCGGATGAAGGTAGTGGTATTGAACAGAGTATACTTGAAAAGTTAGGCACACCATTTCTTACAACGAAGGAACAAGGTACGGGTTTAGGATTAGCCGTGTGTTATGGTATAGTTTCAAGACATAACGGAAGGATAAGTGTCGAAACTAGTCCTAAAGGTTCTACATTTTGTGCAAGCTTTAAGCTGAATAAATAGGAGCACGGCCTAAGTTTAACGCCTATATTGCTGAAGAAATCGCTGAAGCTAGATGAATCTTAACGAGGTCAAATTTGGCTAAGCGGCACACACGCAAGAAACCTCTAGAGATTTATGAGCGTACTTTTCTTAATGTAACTTTTTCAATTTTAGATCAATCCTAAACCTATAGACTTGTAGAGTCTATGGCGCTATAAATATTCTGTCCACAAACATCTCTATGTTGAAAAACTTGGTGGTGTTTTTTTCAATGTGTAACACCACCCGTAGTAGCACCAACCGCTTTACAAACAGCAACAATTGCCCTTGCGTTTGGCGAAAAAAATATTAGTATTCTTATAATGAAGGACGTTTCTTTAAAGGGTTTGTTTCTCACGTTATTTTGGGGTAAGATAACGTAAGAATATTTTGTGGAAGAGGTAAACACCGTGGAAGATGAAAATCTTAAAGAAGAGCGCCTTGAGGGAGAAGTTGTTTTTAGCGGACGTATGCTTCATATAGAACGTGATACCGTTCGGTTGCCCAATGGGCTTGAGACGTCTCGCGAAGTCGTTCGGCATCCGGGTGCAGTCGCAATCATTGCCTTGAAAGATCAACAGGTGCTCCTAGTTCGGCAATATCGTTATGCCGTCGCTCAAACAACGTTGGAAATCCCTGCAGGAAAACTTGAGCCGCAGGAACTCCCCCTTGACTGTGCCGTGAGAGAGCTCCGTGAAGAAACTGGTTACAGAGGGACTATGGAGCCTATCAGCACCGTTTATACCACGCCGGGTTTTACAGATGAAGTGATCCATCTTTTTCTGGCACGGGATTTGGTCTGGGATCCACTGACGCCCGATGACGACGAATTTATCGAGGTGGAGAAGATTGCCTGGGATGAGGCGGTACTGAGGGCACAACGCAACGAGTTTAATGACGCAAAAACTATTCTAGGTATTTTGCTGGTTAATAGTCGGCTCGGATAATTAATACAGAGTGAATTGTGGACATACTTTCCCAGTTCGTGGAATAAAATTCCATAGGACGTATGGGGAGGGATGGTAAGCATGTGGAAAAAACTTGGCGAGCACATTCGTCAATATTGGGTTATTTATCTCACACTTTCAAGTGTCTATCTTGCAGGTGTGGTGTTTGGTGCGGTTGGAGTGGGTGCCTTGGGGGTATCGGAAACCTCACAATTGGGAAAATTCTTGGACACTCTACTAAAAAGCCAACCAGAATCAATTGATCCGGTTTTCTTAGGGCAACTTGCTAGGGATATGTTTATCATGATGGCTGGAATTTGGATCTTAGGACTTACGATCATTGGGGCACCCTTGATTTTTCTCATTGTCTTTACACGGGGATTTATTCTTGGGTTTACTGTAAGTTTTATCATTGGCGTCAAAGGCGCACTCGGTCTGGGCTTGATCCTAATGACGGTTCTTATTCCCGCTATCTTGGCTATTCCCTTACTGCTTTTAGGAGCAGGACTCGCCACTATTTTTTCCTTTCTATTACTGAGAGGTAAGGCTAGAGGGGAATCGTTACGCAGAGAATTCCTCTATTATACGGTTGCAGCAACGTTTGTTACGGTGGGCGCGGTGGGTGTTGGCGTCTTGCAAGGATACTTCTCAATACTCGGAGCTAGGTTTCTTGGACTTTAATGAGAAGGCTTAGACGTTGAACGAGCTATAAGAGCATTAAATTGCTTGCAAATGGGATAATAGTTGCATTATAATGAACTATGAGAAGTTTAATGATGATAATGGAGGTAGTATTATGCTGATTGGAATTCCAAAAGAGATTAAAAACAATGAAAGTCGGGTAGCAATTACCCCTGCAGGTGTTCATGCTTTAACTTCTACGGGCCATCAAGTCGCTGTTGAAAAAGCTGCAGGTAAAGGTAGTGGTATTACCGATCAAGAGTATATTGAGGCCGGCGCGCAGATTCTTGAATCTGCTGTAGAAGTTTGGAACGCTGATATGATCATTAAAGTGAAGGAACCACTGGCCACCGAATACGAATACTTCAAAAAAGGACAAATCCTTTTTACGTATTTACATTTGGCTGCAGAACCGGAATTAACGAAAGCTCTCCTGGAAAAAGAAGTGGTTGCGATTGCCTATGAAACGATTCAATTAGATAATGGCTCACTGCCTTTGCTTATCCCAATGAGTGAAGTTGCCGGGAGAATGGCGATACAAATTGGAGCCCAATTTCTTGAAGGACCTTTTGGTGGAAAAGGCGTGCTGCTGGGCGGTGTCCCTGGAGTAACTCCCTGCAATGTAACCATTATTGGTGGCGGAATTGTGGGTACGAATGCTGCTAAGATGGCGATTGGTCTAGGCGCACGAGTGACTGTTGTTGAAAAGAACGCCCAGCGGTTGCGGGAGATTGATGATCTGTTTAATGGCCGGGTAAGAACTTTAATGTCCAATCCTTTTAATATCGCAGCGAGTGTCGCTCATGCGGACTTATTAGTTGGGGCGGTATTAATCACGGGTGCTCGTGCTCCTCAATTGGTTACAGAAGATATGGTGAAAGCAATGACACCAGGAAGTGTCATCGTCGATGTTGCGATTGACCAAGGCGGTATTGTGGAGACGATTGATCGGATTTCAACGCATAGTGATCCCACATATACTAAACATGGGGTAGTCCATTACTCTGTCGCCAATATTCCAGGAGCAGTTGCTAGGACATCAACGTTTGCCTTAACGAATGTAACGTTGGGTTATGCGCTCGAAATCGCTAATAAAGGATTCTTTAAAGCCATTGATGACAATCGTTCGTTACGAAAAGGAGTCAACGTTATACAAGGTAAGGTAACGTATAAGGCTGTCGCCGAAGCGCTTAACATCATGTATACACCACTTGCTGAAGTGTTACTATAATTCGAGGTTCTAGTCTGTCGTTGCTATGTTAAAGTCGAGTGGAATCCGTTCAGCGGGTTTCACTCGACTTTTTATGAGCTCCTATCATCGTTTGAGGCGTTAGACAAACTGCTGATGCATAGGCTTGAAGGATAGGGGGGCGTGAAATGCTCACGAAACGATGGAGTAGAATACCAACTAGGCGATGGCGTAGAATGCCATCAAAACGATGGAACAATTTTTTTAGGTATCTTGCGAGGGTGTTGATCCTCCTTGTTATATTGGCCGTACTCTTGCCAAAGCTAGGGGTAGTGTGTAACCATTGGATGTTATCACGCTTACATGATGAGCAAGCACCCATAGGGAACGCACTGCGTGTCGATGCACCCGTGTGGAGCAAGTTTATTATCCAGTGGTTCCCGGCTACCGAGAAAGCACAATAATTTCATCCATATCACACCGCTGAAAAGGAAAACCCCATCCTGTGTAGAATGTCTTTAACAAAAGGGGGGGGTAAAGTGACCTCCAAGGAGCCACTTCTGAAACAGTATATGAACTACTTAAATATTGAACGGGGACTTTCAGAGAATACAAGGCAGTCTTATGAGCGAGATCTGCGTCAACTCATGATTTTTCTCACAAATCGGGGGACGAATTTTACAGGATGCGAGGCCAACGATCTATTTTTATTTCTTCTGCAATGGAAACAAGCTGGAAAAGCACCTCGAAGTATTGCTCGCTGCAATGCCACTCTAAGAGGATTTTTTGCATTTATGTTGGATGAAGGAAAAAGAAACGATAACCCAAGTACTTATTTAGTGACGCCAAAATTAAATCAACCACTTCCGAAGGTGTTGTCGGAAGCGACAATGGATAAGCTACTTCAAACAGGGGTTGAATCTGATCTCGTTGTACGAGATTTGGCCATGCTGGAGGTTCTTTATAGTAGCGGTCTCCGCGTCTCTGAATTAATCGGACTTCGGGTGTCAGATGTATCTTTAAGTGTCGGATATGTTCGCTGTCTTGGTAAAGGCAATAAGGAACGAATTATCCCGTTAGGTGACCCGGCTATTCGGGCTGTGACGCTTTACTTAAATTCTTTACGAAAGCAATTGTGCGGTAAGCATGAAAGCGAGAGTCTATTTTTGAATGTTCATGGTAGACCTCTAACTCGCCAAGGGGTCGTGTATATTTTGAAAAAATGGGGAAAGACCCATAATCTTGAGAGAGCAATTTCTCCCCACATGTTTCGCCACAGCTTTGCGACCCATCTGCTAGAGCATGGGGCAGACCTGCGTTCAGTTCAGGAAATGTTGGGACATGCAGACATCTCAACGACACAAATTTATACGCATCTGACGCGGAAGCGCTTGTTAGATGTCTTTAAGAAGTCGCATCCACGAGCGGATTAAGCATAAGGAGTGAGAGGGAAACATGCCACGGAGAGTAATTATCATTGTTTTAGATAGTGTTGGAATCGGAGAAATGCCTGATGCAGCTGAATATGGAGACTTAGGTAGCCACACTTTGGGTAACATTGCCCGTTTGAGGAAAGGACTTCATCTCCCTAATCTTGAAAAACTCGGCCTTGGGAATATTGACTCCATTAAAGGAGTTTCGGTCTCCACTAAACCACAAGGTAGTTTTGGGAAAATGGCAGAACGGTCAATTGGGAAGGATACCACGACAGGACATTGGGAGATGGCGGGGGTCATTTTAGAGAAACCGCTCCCCACCTTTCCCCAGGGTTTCCCGCAACACTTTATTGAACGTTATGAGTTAGCCATAGGTCGTAAGGTTATAGGAAATGTTGTCGCTTCGGGTACTGAGATTATTCAGTGTTTGGGAGAAGAACACGTACGGACAGGGAAACCAATTGTTTATACTTCGGCTGATTCTGTGTTCCAAGTGGCAGCCCACGAAGGGGTTATCCCGCTACCCGAGCTGATGAAGATTTGTCAGCTCGCCAGGGATATGCTGATCGATGAGATGCAGGTTGGACGAGTCATCGCGAGGCCGTTTTTGGGTCGTGCGGGGCAATTTTATCGTTCCTCAAATCGCCATGATTTTGCCATAGATCCCCCCCATAAAATTTTAATGGAATATGTCGCAGCGCGAGGGCTTGAGGTTTGTGGAGTGGGGAAGATCCATGATATTTATGCTGGAAGAGGGATCACTGACTTTGAGCCCACCAAGGGTAATATGGAAGGCGTAACAAAGACCTTAGGCTACATGGGTAAGGTAGACGCCGGCCTGATCATGGCTAACCTTGTGGACTTTGATATGTTGTATGGACACCGCAATGATGTGGAAGGTTATGCGAGCGCTTTAGAGACCTTTGACCAACGTTTACCAGAAATTTATGCTGCTTTGCGCTCAGAAGATATACTCATCATTACGGCTGATCATGGCTGTGATCCTACCTTACCTGGGACAAATCATACTAGGGAATATGTTCCGTTACTGGTTTACGGGCCAAAATTGAAAAAAGGTGTTAACCTAGGCGTCAGGTCTACCTTCGCCGATATAGGCGCAACCGTCGCTGAATATCTAGATACCGAGCCAATATTTCATGGGGAAAGTTTTTTCTCAGAAGTGAACTTGTCGGAAGTCTAACCATTGAATTAAAGACCAGCTAATTAAAGTCAAGAATTTGATTGGTTAATGGTTAGATTTTGGTTTCGGAAAAAAGGTCATAACAAACAGGCCATTGAAAAATCCGAACAATGACTAATTAACTGATGGATTAAACCCT
>Ga0209386_1000381_pt1 | contig 22670 bp, 19 predicted proteins | sample NGEPertwo_FD_184510 | JGI IMG/M metagenome (GOLD analysis project Ga0209386, IMG submission 184510) | Arctic peat soil microbial communities from the Barrow Environmental Observatory site, Barrow, Alaska, USA - NGEE Permafrost154B-two... | ecosystem: Environmental > Terrestrial > Soil > Wetlands...
TAATACGGCTGTTGGGCTATTTTATGTCACTATAATAACTATTCCCTCTTAGCGTGTTCCATTAGAATAAAGAATCTCATAGCAAAAAGCAGCTAGCTTCTACTTCTGCTACTGCTTTTTGCTTTACTCAACTAAAACTTTCTTCCAACTTCTTCATGAAAATATCTTTTGGGAAATACCTCCCTGGGCATTCTGTGGCAGCGCCTGGTACCTCTCGATGCAACTCTACCGCCTCGATACCTAATAAGCCTCCATGATTTGCACGACTTTATTTACCGCTCCAACGAGTTGGGCATCTGGTACTTCCGTCTCACTGAAATTCCCCACGAGACAAAGCCCGATCCCAATAAAATTACGATGTGCTACATTACAATGTGCACCAGGCCTATAGATGGGTCTGCCTTGTTCACAACGTCCATCAGGTCCAATGACAAAGTGATATCCGATATCGCTCCAACCCTTTGTTTTATGCCACGCCCGAATCATCGCTGCGTTGACTGGAACGAGCTTGCCTGAGCGCCGTACTTCCGTGGGACTTGCGGTGTGGTGTATCACTATCTTTTGCCAATCCATCCTAGTTCCCCTCAACAGTTCCACCGAAGGTAGGTAATGAAATCACACCTAGCCGATCTTGGCACGCTTCAGAAAGCGCAAATCCTCCCACGACTCTAACCGTGTCCCTTAGAGCAAGGCTGATTTTTGTAAGGAGCCAAAGACACTCTTTGTTAAGATGCCTGCAACAATAGTTCCTACTAAGGTGGTTATGCTCGCCGACAAAAGTGCAATCTTCCAGTCAAGATGAATCGCATAGATCAAGCCGATCATAACGCAAAAATTGCCGGTAACCGTACAGCCCAGCATGGCTAAGATATGATGGCCCAATTTATCCATGGAGAAATTAATAGCGATCAAGGAGTAGGCAATAGAGCCGATGACATTGGCGAATAAGAAGAAAAATGCCAACGCCGAATAGCCTGTTGCCATGGCTACAATGGCTTCCACTAAGCCGGCAATAATACCGGCCGGTTGTTTATACATTAAGATAATAAGACCAGTAAAGAAGGCCCAGCAGGTGCCATTGAGTAGTAAAAGGGTAGGGTCCAAAATACCGTCAATTCGTCCTGTGACCTGCATCATAATCAGGAATACAATCCCTACGATGACGGAACCAACTAATGCTTTGGTGTCTGTTCTGAATAATTTTTGTTTCATTTCTATTCTCCTCCCCAAGTCAATAATGATTATATTAATGGTAATATCCTGCTTGCTAGGCTGATGAAGATTACCAAGAACATCGCTGAGATTAATGCAATATCGTAATGCTTAATTGTTAAGCGTGAAGTAAAGGTTCGGGTTTTGCTTCGTCCATAACCTCTCAACTCCATGGCTAGGGCCGTTTCTGTTGCGCGTCGGATAGCTCTGTATAAAAAAGGCATAAAAGTGGGAATAACACCTTTGATATTGTCCCATACGCTTTCCATATTAAGGCCCCGGGTTCTCTGGCTATCAACTATGGAGATATATTCAGCTTTCATGAGAGGTAGGAACCGGACACTCAGTCCCACTAGCATGGCATAGCGGTAGGGAACCTTGAATTTAATGAGCATCAAGGTGAATTCTTGAGGTGTGGCCGAGGTGAGAAATTGCATACTCGCAAAAACGATAAGCGTAGCCTTCAGTATACCGGTGATCGCTAGTGGGAGGGCTTCACTGTAGATCTTCAGGATTCCCGATTGGTAGAGTAGAACGCCTTCCCGGCAGAAAATTAGCTGAATGGTCAGGATCTGAAATCCCAAAAGTAATATGATCATTATCATGACCTTATACTGCTTCAAGGAGCCCGTTAAGATAAGAGAAGCCATAATGCATACCAATAGAACCAAGCACAACTGGACAGCGGTCCCAGTACTCAGTGCAAAATAGATCATCAGCGCATACCAGGCAAACTTTGTCCGTGGATCAAGCTTAGAAAGTCCCATCTTTAACCTCCTTGAAGGACATAAGATGTTGGAAATTCAGTCCAGTCGCTTTAAGCGTATCGAGATGTTGATCGAGATCACTTGTCCAAATATCAAGTTGAAGGCGCTGATTATACAGGGCGACTAAGCGATTTGAATAGTCTTTTGCCATGTTCAGATCGTGCGTAATAAGCAAAATTGTTTTGCCCTTTTTCGATAATTCGAGGAGTTTATCCATGATTATATACCCTTGGGTCTCGTCAAGTCCCGAGGTCGGTTCGTCGGCGATAATGAATTCTGGATCACTAACGAGGATGGACGCTAATGCCAAAAGCTGCCGCTGGCCTCGGCTTAAGCGCTGAGGGTGCATTTTCTTATAGTCCAACAACCCCACAAATTTCAGGCATTCATCAATCGTTTGTTCGATCACTTCCTTTTGTTCACCCCTTAGCTGCAGTGAAAATCCAACTTCTTCTTCCACCGTGCTTGCAAAAATCTGATAGTCAGGATTCTGAAACAGAAAGCCCATCTGCGTACGGGTCTTTGTCAGGTTTTTCTTATTCAGAGTCTGGTTAAACACTTTAATCTCACCCTTAGAAGGCTTTAAGAGACCAATCAGCAATTTCGCCAAGGTCGATTTCCCAGAACCATTTAAACCAATGATCGCTAAAAAGTCGCCCTGATATATTTCTAAATTAATGTCTTCACAACCCAGTAAATCGTTTTTATAATGGTAGGAGACATTCGTCATTTCCGCAATGGTACCCTGGGGCTTACCGTGATCCCAATTGAAGGAAGTTTTGCAGTTTAACCTTCTTAATCGACCTTTCATTTGCTCCTTGTAATAGTCCTCAGGCGTACACTGTTTGGCAATTTCACCGTCCCTCATATAGAAGACTCTGTTGGCATAGCTAAGGACTTCTTCAATTCGGTCCATGACCAAAACAATGGTTAAATTCTGAGTTCTATTTATTTGACCCAGCCGTTTATAAAGCTCATAGCGCCCCTGTTCATCCAGTTCAGCGGTCGGCTGATCAAGAATCAAGATAGGGGCATTGAGTGCTAAAACGCCGGCCAATACAACTCGCTGAGCCTGACCGCCCGAAAGAGAAGCGGTCTGTCTGTTTTCATAGCCGCTTAGACCCACGAAGTCCAACGTCGTTTTAACTGTTTGATCAATTTGTTGCAAGGGAATTCCCAGATTGCCGAGGCCGAAGGCTACATCCTCATAGACCTCCAGACTGATAATTTGATTATGGGGTTCCTGCATCATGTATCCTACATAATCGGACATTCTATTGAGTTGCATGTCCTTAATATCTTGGCCCATGATTGTGATCTTTCCTGTTAATTCCGCGTTATGGTAGTGAGGGATAGCGCCTGTGATGGAGTGTAGCAAAATTGATTTTCCAGAGGCCACTCCCCCGGTAATGACGATGAAATCTCCCCTATTAATTACAAAATCAATGTTTTTGAGCGCGGATTTTTCTTCCTGCGGAAATACAAGTTTTTCAATTTTAACTTTCGCAATTGTTTTCATAGCATCTCCTAAAGGATTAAACTAAAAAAAGCTCGAGCTTACCAATAAGCTAGAACTTTACCTTTGTCCTTTTCGCAATATTTTTAGGCAGGTTTCCTGACTTATAGACTAGAATGTACGCCTTCCCGGTTATCCCAGTGGCAAATGTACATTTTCAACATCTACTTACAGTGGTGGGTCCGTCCAGGATTACAACCTGGTTCCCTATTATCCCTTGCGGGCACCTATTAATATGTATTCAATTAATCTTATAATAGAATAATTCATTTATATTGTCAACAAGGATTTCAGGGCTTTTGCGCATTCAAAATGCAAACACTTATTTCCTTTGATCTTTTTCACACTATTGTCTAATGGCCCTTTACGCATAATTGTTTTCCTGGCCCACGTTGGTCTCATCGAGCGTTGACCACGCTCTAGATCACTGATAATATTGGCTACAATACCCGTCCTATGACTCCTATGACGGGGGTGTTCGAATATGTTGTTCGGTGGCAGAATTTTGGCTAATAATGGTATATAATGAATAGGAAACCAGAGAGGAGTAGAGATATGCTAATTGAGTTAGTGAAAAAGAATGCAACAAAAACATCCAGAGGCATATTATCGAAAGCTTGGTATAAAATCGACGGTAAGTTATGCTTAGTAAAAGGCAATTCGGTAGACCCGAAAGGGGTAATTGGGCATGAACCTTATTCTGAGGTCATGGCATCTAACCTTGCTAAGCTTTTACAATTTAACCACCTTGAGTATTTTTTAATGGATGCAAAGTTTTTCCCCGATGTAAAAATTCACAAGTTGAAACATGTCTCGGTTTGTGAATACTACATTCCAAAGGACTTTAAAGTAGTTTCATATTATAATTACATTATTGCTAAATTGGGCTTTGAGCCAGCAGATTATTTCGAAGCCTACAAGAAAATTCTGCCGGTTAAGCCCTTATTCGAAATGATATTATTTGATGCTCTAATCGGAAATGGAGATAGGCATCTGAGTAATTTCGACATACTGCTAGGTCTTGATGGTTCTGAGACCTTAGCGCCCTTATACGATCATGGTGCTTCCTTACTAGCTTGGTATGGAAGAAAAGAATTAGGATCGGCTGGTAAAGAAGGTAGATTCGACTCGGCTAAACCCTTTAGAACAACTCACAGTGTCCAAATCAAGCTAATTACGGAACCATTACTCCCTCAGACTGATCTGAGCGAATTATATAAAAAGCTGATAGAAAGTATTGAACCTGTCTTTGATTTTCTTCCGGATTATAGAATAGAAGCGATCAAGAACTATTTACAATGGAGAATGAAGTATATTGAGAAGGTGATGATTTAGATGCTTCGTTTGATGATGGACAACCTACAGATAGGACATCAAGAAGGTGTTGAAGGCGACTATACTATAGCATTAGAAGAGTGGGTTCCTGCCGTCTACGCACCGATGGAATTATTCACAGGTAAGAGGATTGTAAGTATGCTGGACTTCGTGGAGTGGATCAACGGTAGGGTATTCCCCCCCGAGAGAATAGGTGCAGAGCAATTGCTCAAAGAACTTGGTTTAGACGAATACAGACCCTTTGCCATCGCCAAGGAAACAAAAGCCTGTTTGATGGAGGACCCCTACTGGGTTGCTTTTGAGGAAGGCGATAGCTTTAAAAAGGATACTGTTCGGGGCTCAGCCGGGTTCCCTGAGATGACCAACGAAATGGGAAAAGTCGACCATCTGGAATAACGCGACTTCTTAAGTCACTTCTACTTAGAAACAACCCTGATATTGCAACGATTATTGGATAAGAGCCTATGTTCCATATCGGCTAATGCGTAAGATCCACAAAACGTACAAGAAGGAGCGAGCCCTAGAATACTCCTAGGGTGTGCTCCTTCTATTTATAGTTTAGTATCCTCAGTATGTAGATCCGTTCTATGTCAAGAAGGCGTAAAGTTTATAATTTGTTTATACTTAGTTTAGGGAAAATCTAGAGTTCTATTTTACAATTAACCTACTAGAGAATTTAATAGTGAATAAATAGAGGGAGAGGGAGTTTGTTGTAAAAGATGAAAAAAGCACTGTTGATAATAGTTGTATTAGGGATAATATTATTTTCAAAAGATATCAAACTCTACCTACAAGGAGAAAATCAATACTTAACTCAAAACGTCTATAATTTTCTAGGGGATACAGAGAATCGAAAAGATGTCTATGCTGCAGGTATAGAATTAAATGGGGGCAGTTCTGCAAATACCTGTGTTTATTTTGTAGCTGAAGTCCTAAGGCGGAATAATTTCAATGTGCCTAAAGAAATATGCAATATATCCCAAATAATCCCTATATTTGAGGAAAAGGGATGGGGAAAAGAAAAGGATTATAAAAACTTAAGGCCTGGAGATATATGTTTCACTACCGATGCCAATGGCGACAAAAATGGTATCCCTACCCATACCTATGTATTCATGAAATGGGTCAAGCCAGGTGACTATAATTATGCCTATATATGTGATAATCAAGCGAAGGATTATAAGATGAAAATCTATCATATTCGGAATATAAACGTAGTCACTAAAGTCAATGGTTCTGATAAGGATGCTTTTGCCTTCTTTATGTCTCCAACAGTCCGCTCGTGAACCGATTGCAATCAACCGTTTCCCCGTAAAACCTAACCTTTTCGTCTGCAGGGAATCAGAAGATTAACTAGCTGCCCATGCAGATGAGATTACATCAGATCAAAAGCATGATATTGAAGCTAAAAGCAACCCCTTCCGAATTCGGAAGGGGTTGCTTGTGTTACGGAATACATCAAAAGTCTATACGTGTTGTAAGCTAATTTAAGCCTACCATGATCGATACTGCTGATGCATAAAATACATAACGCCCTATAAACTCTCCTACAATTACCACTGCTAAGGCAAGGTAAACTGTGTTGGCAGGAATAGTTCCTTTTCCACCTTTATAGACAGCATTGAGTAAAAGAATTCCACCGGCGATGGAGACGATCCACCTTAAAACCATGGTCATCGCATAACTGTCTGTTAGCAGGTTCGCCGAAGCCATGCCTGCACTACCCTGCGACCCCAAGCCTGATATATAGAACGGCAGATATGCAAGCTGGACTGCCAAGGCTGCGATGGCAATAAAGCTTATTTTCTTCAAGGTGTTCAAAACTTCTGCTGAGATTTTTGCCCCTTTCATGCCATGAACGATAGCCGCTAACGCCCCTGCAGCACCAAAGAGAAGTGTCGTACCAAAGAAGACAATATAGGTGTTAATATTAGCCCATGCAGGGCGAACAGACGTGGCATAAATACTGGCCATACTAAAGATCGCGGCTAAACCAAAGAGTACAGTGATCCAACTTAACGTGGATCCGCCCTTCTCTTTTTTCTCGAGATAGTAACCAATCGCCCATAGTACAAAGAAACCTCCAGCGGTCACGATCTCGCGACTTAGCCAAGACGATCCCAAATTGGAAATAGACCGATATGCTCCCATAGGTGTTCCTAAGTGAAATAAGGAGAATATCAAGGCTAGAGCCATTAACGGACCCACCACAGCTACCCCACTTTTGGTGATTTGATATGCTACCTGAGAATTTTTGCCACTCAAAATTGTGCGCACAAGAACTAAGATTATATAAGTTCCCACTGCCAATTGGCTTAACAACGTGAACATCATTAAAGGCCATTCTTCAGCAAACATTGTAAGACCCCCTTCCATATTCTTTAGGTTAAATTCCAAATTAATTCAATTTGGAATTATTATTTGAGTGCCTCTTTATTCGGAGTTATGACAATCGAAGGATGTGTAATTTCCGAATCGGGTAATCCTTTGATATCTGCAGTGCCCTTATATTTCTTGCGTAGCTCTTCGATATCTCCAAACTGCAAAGCCCGCATCTGACAAGCGGTCACACAGGCTGGTTCTTCCCCCATATCGAGAAGGTCAACACACATGTTACATTTACCAGCTTTTCCTTCCTTCTCAATGTACTTTGGTGCTCCATAAGGACAAGACCAAGTACAAAGCTTGCAACCTATGCATTTTTCCTTGTCCTGCATTACGATACCGTCTTTTTCGCGTTTATATAACGCACCCGATGGGCAGTTTTTTACGCATTTTGGATCTGCACAGTGATTACAAGAGATAGAAAGGTGATACGCCCAAGGATTAGGGAATTTTCCACCTTCGAAATTATAAACCTTTCTAAAGGTGGTCCCCACTTCTAGATTATTTTTATCACTACATGCTATTTGACAGGTTTTACAGGACGTACAGACGGTCATATCATAATAAAATCCTAGTTGTGCCATTTATTCCACCTCCTTAAAATATAATCCGTTGTGGCCACGTGTAGTCTGGTGCGAGAGGTTTATTATATTTTTCGAGCTTAACATTACAGGAATTATGACCGGTATGCCCTTGACCCGATGGGATAGGTCCGTTAAGGACATTTGTAGCTCCTGCTTTATCGACCCCTTCCGCTTCGTCAAACTCGATCCATGCTCCCTCACCTACAGCAACCACCCCAACATTAATTCGTTCAGTGACATAGGCAGGACGTATGATAGATCCCCATCGGCTGGTTACTTTGACAATATCGTTGGTTTTGACGCCTAGTGTTTTTGCATCGCTAGCGTTGATCCAGAATTCTTGTGGAAAGGCTTCCCTGAGCCAGGGCACATTATCCATGGTAGAGTGTGATCTTCTCAAATAATGAATCGTCACGAGTTGGAATGGAAGTCCATCCTTTATGCCGTCTTCATATCCTTCGATCGAAGGTTCGTATTTAGGCAGCGGCGACTTAAGATTGAATCCGAACTTTTTAATGTGGTCCGCTAAAGGTTGACAATAAATTTCCAATTTGCCACTCGGAGTATCTAACTTTTTGCCTATTGGGTCCGCTAGAAAATCTTCAAACGAGGTAAATTCAAACTTATCTCCACGAGATCTAGGAAATTGATAGATACCCTTTTCCTTAAAATCCGTGTAAGTTATACGGCCCTTTTGAGGAGTTCCTTTAACGCCCATACTTTGAATGTCTACTGCAGTGAACGTTACTAATGTTTCATAGCCCGACGCATCCATTTTCATTACAGTTGCCCCAGCTAATTGGTTGTATACCTGCTGTTCAACAGTAACCGGCTCAATTGCCATAGGATCAAGCCCTAAACGTTTCCCAATCTCTTTAGCGATCCACATATCACTCTTGGACTCATAGAGTGGTTTTATAACTTGGCTATAGTATATGAGGATCTCTCTGTTACCGGTTAGTGTGCCGCCGGCCTCTTCCTCCCATTGGGAATAAACCGGTAAGACGACATCCGAATATCTTGCGTCAGTATTTAAAAATAAGTTCTGGCTAACCACGAATTCGACTTTTAGATGAGCTTCAATTCCTTTTACTGCACCAGCTCTTTGATTTAGAGCCGCTCCAAATCCATGGTAGATCATCTGAATATTAACGTCTTTCTTCGGACCAGGACCATCAGTATATTTTCCGGTAAGCACCCCATCCCACATTTCGCAATTGTTAATCTTAGTTTTGGCTTTCGGATTAACAATCGCTTTCAAGCCTGTGCCCCCAGCTTTCACCAGCACCGGACCTGCGTAGGTCGATCTAGCGTGCATATTAGGACTCACTCCCGCGCCAGGAACCCCGATATTACCAGTCATAAAGGCCAGCGTCATGAGAGAGTGGGGGAAATGTTCTCCATTGTTAATTCGGGCAGGAGCACCGCCGGTGATAACCGCTACTGGCTTAGAGGTCGCATATTCTTTGGCAAACTCCGTTATAAGTTCAGCACTCACACCACAAATTTTCGCCGCCCACTCTGGGTTCTTCGGGGTTCCATCAAAGGTACCCAGTACATAATCTTTAAAGTTTTCTTTCGGATCTACCCCTTCAGGTAAGTGGTTCGCATCATATCCAAGGCAATACGTATCCAAGAATGCCTTATCGAGAAGGTTGTTTGTAATAATGTAATACGCCATCGCGAGAATAAGCGTTGTATCGGTCGCGGGGCGAATCGGTATCCACTCATCGGCTAAAACCCTCGCCGTTTCAGTGTAAAGTGGGTCTATGACAATAAACTTAACGCCCTCTTTTTTTGCTTGTAAGAAATTGTAAGTTGGCGTGCCAAGGCTCGATGAAGCAGGATTAGCACCCCAAAGAACGACAAGTTTGGAGTCACGTAGTCTAAAACGATCATTTCCCGAAGTAGCGCCATTGTCGGGAATTCCGGTGATCTTAGGATATACATCAGCCCAAGTTCCCCAAGATACGGCTCCCCATCTTGCGGCATATCCGCCATATAGACTAAGGGTACGAGGAATCTCAGACCCGCTAGGGACAAAGATAGCAGTGTTGCCGTATTTGGTTTTAATTCGCTTGATTTCACTGGATACAATATCTAGTGCCTCGTCCCAGGGTATTCTAACCCATTCATCCTTGCCGCGAAGCTCTTTTTTACCACCACCTGGTTCCCAGTTTTTACGTTTCATCGGGTACTTCAGACGGTCTACTCCTAGGACATGTTGACGATGGGAACGCCCCCGTGCGCAACTTCTTTGTTGCGGATTATCTGGAGTATCCGGATGAGTATCATCTGTCTTCATCTTGGTTACGATACCGTCGACTACAAACGCCTTATTAAGACAGCGTCCACCGCAGTTATGCCAGCAGGCAGATGTTACCCACAGGCCTTCTTTATTGGCTAACATCTCCGCTTTTTCTGCGCTCACTTTGGCTAGCCCACATCCAGGCAGAGTGACTGCCGCCGCCGCGCCTGCAGTAAATGTAGCCGTCATCCGTAGAAATGATCTTCTACTTAACATGTAGTCCTTGGCTTTTCCTATGAGGTCCGCCATTCGTTAGACACCTCCCTAAGTTTTGAACATTTAATAGTTATATCTAGAAGCTCTCCTAGCGCTTTAAGATCTAGTTCCAAAAATCCAGCTAAAATCATAGCCATACCCTCGTAGAATTGAGTTTGGGCATTCTCTGCCATGTTTTTACTGAAGTCTGGTACCCACATGAGTAGATGATTTTCCAAAAATGCCTTTTGATCTTCAAGGACTTCGATCAAGCCGATAACATCTTGCTGGTTAACCTTTGTCTTGGCTAATTCACTGAGTTGATACATGAAATCAAGCTCCAGTCCCAGATGATCATCTGCTTCATGCCCATAGTCCTTTGGCAGAAACGCGTATTTCAAGTAAGCCCTTCTTACGTTCAGGGTTTCTTCTTGAAACAAAAGGTGCTCCTTATTAAGATAAGCCGATTCCCAGGGAGGAGCCTTTAACTCATACGGTCCTATAAACATACGCGTATAGTCCCAATGCAATTGATTGAAGACTTCTTCGCTTAAGACATCTTGGTTATCGAGATATTTGGAAATTTTTCCTACCCCTTCGTGTATTAATGCACTTTCGTCGGCGAAAGGAAATGCTTCGATGAAACCTACCTGACTAACGGTTTGGAGTAGATCTTTAGTCGGTTCGGTTAGAAACGTTCTTCTCAGCGTATCATAAGCGAATCCCCTAACTTGCAAGAGCGGCAGGATTTGTTCTAACGTCGTTTGATCTGAGGACATTTTATCAACTCCTTTCAATACGAATCTGTTCTGGTTACTGCTTTATGCAAAAAAACACCCACAAATTATTGTAATCCTAGGCGTTCACTTCAGCGTATTATACAGTTTCCCTTAGCCACACCTTTTTTCGACTCAATACTATAATACTATAATGTTCGTCGATTTCTCCTTTTTCCCCTTTGTACAGCACTCCAAAGATCAGCCAATATCTTTGTGTACCTTTCATCGAAAATCGGCTAAGCAATAGTGACGATAGAGGTTGTTTCAGATTAGAATAGACAAAAATACTCGCTAAAGGTTGTGCAGATTTCCAAAGGAATTGTGAAAAACACGGAGAATATATCGGAATACGCTGTAATGTAATCTATAAGTAAATTAACGGAGGTTATAAATTGGTAGAAATAGCACAACTTATTAAAAAGTCTTCTAGAAAAATCGTTTTAGTTCTTACACTTACTCTAATAATGTATATAGCTATTACAGGCATATTTTCCATACCTCTGAACCAAACTACCATAAGCTTTTCTATAAAAGCAGGTGGGTTATCCTTTTACTTAGTAGGGGCCTTATTCTTAATAAGTGTACTCAAGGCAACTTTTCTTGAATTTATTGAGAACAGCTTATTACGTAGTAGGGGCCAAAAAATCTTCCTGGTTCTTCATAAATTCTTGGGTTGGATTATTTTCATGCTTGCAGTCTATCATAGCTTATTTTTTCTATGCTATTACATTTGGCCTGTAGATAAACTATCTGTTTCCATAGTTATTACTGGAGTTTGTACTATTATATGCTTGTTTTTTATTATGATGTCGGGTGGAAATTCCATCTTCAAAACTCATAATTTAGAATCCGTATATTTTAGACATATTTTTGCAACTATTGTATTGATCTCCTTAATAATTATTCACCTAAACTTTCTTTAAGATAAAATTATAATCAGTACCGACATCGAGAGCGGTATTATCTAATGCTCATGAATATAGGATTCTTAGAGTCATTGGGGCTCAGCATTGTCCGAATTAGAATTAAAAATAAAAAGCTGCCGACGGCCAACTGGGCAAACAAAGTAAACATCATTAAAGGCCATTCTTCTGCAAACATTCTTTTCCTCCTTTATCTTGCCTTTATCCCCGATACACACCCACTTCCTAAGTGGGTGTGCCTTGATGTTCAGCTTAAGCTGAACGAGTTTACTTCTTTTTAACGGTTATCGTAAGTGAGGGATGAGTAATTCCCGAATCAGGTATCCCCTTGACATCTGCCACCGTTCCATACTTTTTACGGAGTTCTTCGATCTCCCCTACATGCAGGGCTCTCATCACACATGCTGATACACAGGCTGGGTCTTCTCCTTTATCCAGCAAGTCAATGCAGAGATCACATTTACCGACTTTCCCTTCATCTTCTTTGTACTGAACTGCTCCATAGGGGCAGGACCACATGCACATTTTGCAACCTATGCAAGTAGCCTTGTCATGTATGACCACCCCATCCTTGTCACGCTTACTTAGAGCGCCAGTCGGACAATTTTTAACACACTTGGGATCTGCACAATGGTTGCACCCTAAAGATATATGCTTCATTCGAGGATTTGGATAGTTTCCGCTTTCCAAATCATAGACTCGCCGGTAGAGTGTGCCTACTTTTAAATTATTTTTATCTTTACATGCAATCTGACATACTCGGCAGCCAATGCAAGTGGACATGTCATAATGAAAACCCAATTGGGACATAACGGCTCACTCCTTCCTTAAAATACTGTCCTCAAGGGCAATTCAACGTCGGGTTCTAACCCCTTACCACTAAATTTTTCGACCTGGCAGTTACACGTGTTCCACCCGCCGATTCCTTGCCCTGTAGCAATTGGGCCCGTGAGAACGTTATCCGCACCCGCCCGATCAATTCCAGTTTTCTCGTCAATATCAACCCACGCTCCGTGTAAGAGTCCTACCACACCCGGCATTAACCGTTCAGTGACATCTGCATTACGCAGAGTCTTTCCATGTCGACTCGAGATAAGAACCGTGTCCCCTGTTTTAATGCCCCGTTGTTCTGCATCTGCTTTGCTGATGAACACTGGGTTAGGAAAGGATTCTCGAAGCCAGGGAATATTATCAAAAACGGAGTGGGACCTTCTGGAATAGTGAGGATTCATCACTTGGAGTGGATAATCTCCCTTTACGTTTTTCTTAATATCTTTGAAGGTATCTTCGTATCCTTCAGTAGCTTTATTATACGTGGGAATCGGTTTAATCTCAGTGAATCCATACTCTTTGATAAAATCCGCAAAGGCTTGAGAGTGTATTTCCAACTTACCCGATGCAGTTTTCAGCGGGTTAGCCACGGGATCTTTACGGAATTTTTCATAGGCAATATATCCGTAGTTATCACCAGGTTTGCGTTCCACATGATAAATCCCTATGTCCCTAAATTCCTTCAAAGTAATTCTACCTTGTTGTGATTTTCCAACGGCTCCCTCTGCAGCGATGTCCTCAGCGGTGAGAGTCACTAGGGTCTCCATCCCTGACCCATCCTCTTTTATGACTTTAGCACCTGCGAGCTGATTGAAGACCTGCTGTTTAGTGGAAATCGGATACACTTCTTCCCCTTTGATACCTAAACGCTTAGCTATTTCAGTGGCAATCCATTGGTCATGCTTCGCCTCGAACAGGGGTTCAGTTACATTTGTATAGTGAATCAGAATTTCACGGTTACCCGTTGAAAATCCACCGTCTCTCTCCCATTCAGTCGTTGCGGGCAAAACCACATCCGCGTATCTTGAGTTAGTTGTAAGGAAATGCGAGTTAGATACGACAAATTCCACTTTGCGATGGGCTTCGATTCCTTTATTAGTGGCCGAACGAGTTTGTAGGACCGCACTGCTACTGTGGTATAGGAGCTGAATATTTATATCTTTTACTTGGTTATACCCCGCAGTATATTTACCTGTTAAGATCGCTTCCCACATCTGATTGTCATTGATGCTGTCTTTCCCAGGGTTCTTAATCGTCGGTAATCCATTACCCCCTGCTGAGATTAGACCTGGCCCGCCATTGGCTGTCCCAAAGTGGCAGCTAACCCCTGTCATCCGTCCTGGTTCTCCCATATGTCCGGTCATTGCTCCGAACGTCATGAACATTTGTGGCCAGGAATCAGAATTATTAGTTCGCGCTGCTGCCCAAGCTGTGAAAAGAGCTACCCTCTTTGTCTTGCCGATTTCTATAGCCAGCGTACGGATGACGTTGGCGTCTATACCACAAATCGCGGAGGCCCATTCTGGCGTCTTCGGTATGCTGTCATACGTGCCGAGGACATAGTCTTTGAAATTTTCTTTGGTGTCAGCGCCCGGCGGCATATGAGCGGCATCAAAGCCTACCGTACAACGATTTAAAAAGTCCCAATCGATCAGAGGATTCTTGATTAGGTCATCCTCTTTGAGTAAGGTATATGCCATACCTAAGAGCATAACATGGTCTGTGGCAGGGCGGATCGGAATCCATTGATCTGCCAGAAGTTCAGCAGAATCAGTATAGATCGGGTCAATAATCACAAACTTGGCCCCTGCCTTTTTGGCCTGTAAATAATTATAAGTGGGATTACCACCTGCACTCCAGGCGGGATTACCTCCCCAAATCACAATCAGCTGAGAATTTCTTAAATCGATACGGTCATTGATGCTGTGGGCAAAAAAACCTTCCTCCATGCCAAACTTAGCAGGACCATACCTCCAAGAACCCCAAGATGTTGTACCCCATTGTGAGGTATACCCGCCATAAAGACTTAAAGTTCTGGGCATTTCGCTCCCCCCGGTGACAAACAGGGAGTTATTGGTGTATTTCTCACGGACCCGTTTAATTTCACTTGCAACGATATTCAAGGCCTCATCCCAGGAAATTCGAACCCATTCGTCTTTCCCGCGCAGCTCTTTATTCCCACCGCCAGGTGCCCAGTTTTTGCGCTTCATAGGGTACTTTATACGATCTAGTCCAAACACCTGTTGTCGCTGAGAGCGCCCGCGGGCACACCCTCTTTGTTGAGGATGGTCTGGGGTGTCAGAATGTGTATCATCCGTTTTTTGCCTGACCACCACTCCCTCTACTACGTAGGCTTTATTTAAGCACCGTCCACCGCAGTTATGCCAACAGGCAGCAGTAACCCACTTTCCTTCTTTATTGGCTAACATCTCCGCTTGCTCCGCGTTCACTTTGGCCAGCCCACATCCAGGCAGTGTGACTGCCGCCACTGCGCCTGCGGTAAACGTAGCCGTCATCCGTAGAAACGATCTTCTACTTAACATGTAGTCCTTGGCTTTTCCAATGAGGTCCGCCATTCGTTAGACACCTCCTTAAATTTTAAACACTTAACAGTTTATATCTAGAAGCTCTTCGAGCGCTTTAAGATCTAATTCTAAAAATCCTGCTAAGATCATAGCCATATCCTCGTAAAATTGAGTTTGGGCATTTTCTGACATGTTTTTACTGAAGTCCGGTACCCACATGAGTAAATGATTTTCCAAAAATGCCTTTTGATCTTCAAGGACTTCCATCAAGCCTATAACATCTTGCTGGTTAACCTTTGTCTTGGCTAATTCACTGAGTTGATACATGAAATCAAGCTCTAGTCCCAAATGATCATCTGCTTCATGCCCATAGTCCTTTGGCAGAAACGCGTATTTCAAGTAAGCTCTTCGTACGTTCAGGGTTTCTTCTTGAAACAAAAGGCGTTCCTTATTAAGATAAGCCGATTCCCAGGGAGGAGCCGTTAATTCATACGGTCCTATAAACATACGCGTATAGTCCCAATGCAATTGATTGAAGACTTCTTCGCTTAAGACATCTTGGTTATCGAGATATTTGGAAACTTTCCCTACCCCTTCGTGTATTAATTCACTTTCGTCGGCGAAAGGAAATGCTTCGATGAAACCTATCTGACGAACGGTTTGGAGTAAATCTTTAGTCGGTTCGGTTAGAAACGTTCTTCTCAGCGTATCATAAGCGAATACCCTAACTTGCAAGAGCGGCAGGATTTGTTCTAACATCGTTTGATCTAAGGACACTTTATCCACCTCTTTTCGACTTCTACTCTAAATATTCGTCGGTTTCTCCGTTTCCCCTTTGTACAAGACTCCAAAGATCAGCCATTTTTTTGTGTACCATTACTATCATCTAAAATTGACTAGACAATAACGACTAAAGAGGCTGTTTCGATTAGAGTGAACTCGTTCAGCTAACGCTGAACATCGAAACTTCAGAAGGGGATTCTACCCCCACTGAAGCGACGTAGAACGCTCCCACTTATAGAAGTGGGAGTCTTACGAATAGATAAACAAAATTATTCACAAAGAGTTGTGCAGATTTCGAAAGGAATTGAGAAAAATACGGAGAATATATCGAAATACGCTGTAATGTAATCTATAAGTAAACTTTCTTTGACCTAACAATGATAACAGCAACATCGAGAGGGGTTTATATAATGCTCATGAATTTGTCAGCAAAACGGTTAGCAACTGTAAAGAATCCTGCGCTCAAAGACTACGGGCAAATCTATTTAAAAATCGGCGATAGCTTTTATGATTGGGTTAATCAAACAGGGCTTGACTTAGACAAGGACCTTTCTTCAGAAACAAAAATGCTCCTCGAACGTCTCAAGACAAAAGGCGCACTCTTCAGAAACGAGGGCAAGAGTATCTACGTTAACCAACTCTCTCCTGCCTGTGTTGCCTGTCAAAAAGGGGTGGGCAGCGTTACCTTATTTATTTCTCTGATGTGTCATCGCGATTGCTACTTCTGCTTTAACAAAAACCAGGATAACTATGAGCAGTTTTCCAAGCACAAGAGAAACTACCGTGGTGAACTTGACTCCCTATATAGCAATGGAGGCAAGTTGACTCACCTGGCATTAACGGGCGGTGAACCTTTACTTCACAAGTCCGAAACATTCGATTTTTTTCAGTATGCACGGACTAAATTCCCTCGCGTTAATACTCGTTTATACACATCCGGTGATTTAGTTGATGAGGACGTTCTGAGAGAATTTCAGGAAACCCACCTTGACGAGATTCGCTTTAGCATTAAAATTGATGACCCTCATACCTTACAGCTTGACATCTTTGAAAAGATAGCCTTAGCCAAGGCCTACATCCCAAGAGTTATGGTGGAAATGCCTGTCATCCCTGGAACCTTGAACGCTATGAAAAACTTACTCTTAAAACTGAATTCTATCGGCATTTTTGGCATTAACCTTTTAGAATTCTGTTTTCCCCTTAACAATACTGAGATTTTTAAGAAAAATGAGTTCAAGGTGAAAAATCCCCCCTACCGGGTTCTCTATGACTACTGGTATGCAGGAGGTCTTCCCGTCTCCCGCAGTGAAGTAGAATGTCTTCAACTTCTCGAGTTCATCATTGATCAAGGGCTGACCCTGGGTGCACAATATTGTTCACTAGAAAATAAGCATACTGCCCAAATTTACCAACAAAATCAAGGCCAACGGGTGGCCAAAACACTGTACTTCTCACCGAAAGACTATTTCTACAAATCAGCCAAAGTGTTTGGGGAGGACATTCCCAAGGTCCTCAAAGTCTTTAAGAAACTCCACAATAAAAATTATATAGTTAATGAAGATTACCACTTCCTAGAGTTTCATGTTGAGAAGATAAAGTCTCTAGCGAAGTTAGATCTTGAGATTGGGATCTCTTATAATGTGATGGAAAAGCGTGATGACGGAAGTTATCTCCGAGAATTAAGGCTTGATGTGACCTCTCCAAAGAACTTCGACTTGAGGTTAGATATCTAGAAGTAGTATAACGATAAAAGTCCTTTCCTTGGATTTCAGGGAAGGACTTTTATCGTTTGAGCGTAGGGTATTAATCACATTTATCGCCAGTACAAAATAACAGTGTGATTTTTGTATCTTTCTACAAAGGCAATAGTGAAAAGAATCGCGAATAAAAGTACTAGCTCAACTACGTCCACTTTGAATCGATATTTTACTAAATACACTGGAGGATATGCAAGTGATAACTGACAACAACCAACAAGTGACCCTCTTAGAAGTACGGGAGTTAACTTACTCTATATTGAGCTCGGCATTTCTCAATCCTCCGAGCATGGACGAAGTTAATATCATTTTGGAGGAAAAGCTGTTTGAATCGTTTCCATTAGAGATCGAAGCTGAACATTTTCGGCAAGGCCTGAACCAGTTATGTCAGTGGGCTAGGGAGATAACAGAAAACAACAAAAGTGAAATCATAACTCAACTTAAAGAAGACTTTAACACTTTGTTTGTAGGGCCAAATAAACTTCCAGCGCCACCGTGGGAATCGGTTTATCGCACTGAGGAAAAATTAGTATTTGACGCCATAACTTTAGACGTGAGGGAGTTCTACCGTCGCCATGGTTTAGAGTTTGTGAAAATAAATGTACAACCTGATGATCATTTCGGGGTAGAGTTAGAATTTATGGCTGAGTTGATCCGTCGTCAGCGTAAGAACCTTGAGCTGGTGCAATATGAGGAGGCGCGTCAACTAGCGGACGAACAACTCGCATTTCTAAGAGAACACCTCATAAAATGGGCATCCAAATTCACTCAAGCTGTGATGAGTAATGCTCAAACCGAATATTATCAAGGAATCGCCCGTATCGCTTCAGCTTATATAAAATGGGATTTCGAGCTTCTGCAGTAGACATCAAAGTTCTAAACTATGAAAGAAGATTCTGTTTTGGCTTCTATTCAAGAGCCTGATGGATTTTCCTATAGATTACAAATGGAGGTTGGAAAATGGTAATGAAAAAAGACTTCACAATTAGCCGCCGCTCCTTCTTAAAATGGAGTGCGGCAGTAGGAAGCTCCATGTCCCTGGTTGGATGCATGCCATCAGGCCAAGTTGGTGGTTCAACCCCTGCACTTGCTCAGGCTGGAAATCGGCATGAGGGTGCCAAAGAGTTACCATCAATGTGCTGGCATAACTGCGGTGGTCGGTGCCAACTTAAGGGTTGGGTAAAAGATGGAGTTGTCCTAAGTTTTAGTACCGATAACGTGGGAGATGACACGTTGGAGGATCCCCAAGCCCGCGCTTGTCCAAAAGGCCGCTCGCAGCGTCAACGTTTGTATAGCCCAGACCGCTTGAAGTATCCCGTTAAGCGCGTTGGAGAACGCGGGGAAGGCAAGTTTGAACAAATCACTTGGGATGAAGCTTTGGATACTGTTGCTTCCGAACTGAAACGAGTGATAGGCACTTACGGCAATGAGGCCCTCTATTTCAATTATGCTTCTGGATCAGGCGGCGTAGTCAATCAAAGCTATGTTGGAGGACCGGCTGCAAGATTATTTAACATGCTCGGTGGATTTCTCAGCTTTTACGGAAATTATAGCCAGGCTCAGTATATGAGTGCTATTCCCTATATGTTCGGCTCAAGTTATGGAGGCAGTTCTCCTACAACGTTCCTAAAAGCGAAATTAATTGTTATGTTTGGGGACAACCCAGCAAATACCCGGGTAGGAGGCCTAAATTCCTCTTATTATCTAAAATTGGCCAAGAAAAATGGCACAAGGATTATCGTAATTGATCCTCTCCATACAGATACTGCGTCGACCTTTGCGGATCAATGGATTCCAATTCGTCCCACGACAGACAGTGCTTTAGCTGCATCGCTTGCTTATGTAATAATTACGGAAGGGTTACATGATCAGGAATTTCTCAATAACTACTGCGTTGGCTTTGATGAAGAGCATATGCCGGATGGAGTTCCTGCCGGGAGCTCGTACAAAAGCTATATATTAGGGGAGAGCGATGGTGTAGCTAAGACTCCAGAGTGGGCTTCTAAGCGTTGTGGTATTCCTACTGAAACCATCATCATGCTTGCGAGGGAAATAGGAGGAGCTAAGCCTTGTTTCATACTCCAAGGTAGAGGAATGCAACGGCATGCTTACGGAGAATCAATGGCTCTTTCGGTTGCTTTGCTGGGTCCTTTAACTGGTAATGTTGGAATCGCGGGATCAAATCCTGGGATGTATGAAACCGGTCCTGCAATCAAGATGGGATCCTTCCCCACTTTGGCAAACCCCATTAAAACTAAAATCTCCTTTTATCTCTTTACAGATGCTATTGAACGTGGAAAAGAATTCACTAAAGCAAATTCTGGTTTGCAGGGTGCAGACAAATTAAGTAGTGACATTAAATTCATCTTCAATTATGCAGGTAATTCTCTTATAAATCAGCACGGAGATACGAGCCGCACTGCTAAACTTCTAAAAGACACGAGCAAATGTGAATTTATCCTCGGTATGGATACCTTCATGACGTCCAGTATGCAGTATTGCGATATTGTCCTACCCGGAACAACTCAGTTTGAATCCGAAGATATTTGTAGTCGTTCTCTGAGTGTTGGGATGGCAGTATTTGGCCATAAACTCGTAGAACCGCTTTATGACTGTCGTACACCTTATGATATTTTTACTGATTTGGCAGATCGTTTTGGTTTAAAAGATAAGTTCACCGAAGGGAAAACAGAGGAAGATTTCTTAAAAGCAGCTGTCACGGTTGCTCAAGCAGCTCATAAGGACTTCCCAAGCTACGAAGAATTTAAAACTAAAGGGATTTACAAAACCAAGCCTATAGAAGTAGTGGCCTATAAAGCCTTTAGAGAAGACCCAGTGGCTAATCCCTTGAAGACTCCTTCTGGAAAAATCGAGATATTCTCGAAGTTATTGTTTGATATGAATAATCCTAAGGAAATCCCAGCAGTTCCCAAATATATTCCCGCTTGGGAAGGGCCGGAAGATCCCTTAAAGGACACCTACCCATTACAGTGCATCGGACATCATTCCAAGCGTCGGGTACATTCTACGTTTGATAATATTCCTTGGCTTGAAGAAGCAGAAGCTCAGAGAGTATGGGTCAATACTAAGGATGCAGAGAATAGGGGCATTATGAATGGCGACATGGTAAAGATCTTCAATGAGCGAGGGACTGTTATGATTCCTGCTAGAGTGACACCGCGAATTACCCCCGGTGTTTGCAGTATTCCTCAAGGTGCGTGGTACACCCCGGATAAAAATGGCGTGGATATCCGAGGGTGTACGAACACTTTAACGACTTGGAAGCACACTCCATTGGCCTGGGGTAATCCTCAGCACACCAATTTGGTTCAAATCGAAAAAGTCAAAAACGCGTAGGGAGTGACATGAATGGCTAAACAATTAGGGTTTCATATTGATCAACAAAGCTGTATTGGCTGCTTTACCTGCCAAATTGCCTGTAAAGATAAGAACGGATTAGAATCTGGAGAATACTGGCGAGAGGTTCATGAATTCACAGGGGGCAGCAGTGAAGAACAAAACGGCGTCATACGAAGTAATGTCTATGCATACTGGCTGTCCATGGCCTGCAATCACTGCGAAAACCCAAAATGCACAACAAACTGTCCGACTGGCGCTATGCATAAACGTGACGAAGACGGAATCGTCTTGGTAGACCAAGAAAAATGTATTGGCTGTGGCATGTGTGTTTGGTCCTGCCCTTATGGCGCTCCCCAATTGATCAATAAGATTTCTAGCAAGTGCAATTTCTGTATCGACTTACTAGAAGAAGGTAAACAACCAGCCTGTGTGGGAGCATGCTTCATGAGAGCACTGGATTATGGCCCTATGGATGAGCTTAAGGCTAAATATGGCGCGCTGGCCGATGTCAAAGGACTCCCTCCCTCTAGTGTTACTGGCCCGTCAGTCGTCATCACTCCTCATAAGGACTCGATTAAATAGAAAGGTGGTGTAACTATGCATGATTTGCCTTTAATTATTTTCACGTTAGCCGTACAAGCAGCGGTGGGGGTCTTTCTGTGGGTCACCATTGCGCGCCTCAGAAATCAGGAAACTCCCTATGCAAAAACGACGACTCTGACAGCACTGATTTTGACAACGTTTGGGATTATTTTCTCACTCTTTCACCTAGGAAAGCCGTTAATGGCCTTTACAAGTTTGAGTAAACTTTTCAGCGCAACGTTGAGCCAAGAAATATTCTTCAGTGGCGGTTTCTTCGTCTTGTTAGCTGTTGCCTACTACTTTGAAAGATCTTCAATTATAAGCAACAACAATAAGACGATCTGGAGCGTTCTCACCAGCTTCGTTGGATTGGTAGCGGTCTATGCAATGGCAAAAGTCTATATGACGACAATTATTCCGGCTTGGCAAAGCTGGAATACGCTGGTGGATTTCTATGCAGCAACCCTCATCTTGGGCGCATTAGTCTATTTATTAGTTACAAGAAAAGCTATAACGGAAAAGGTGCTCAGAATAGACCTTATTATACTTGCTGTTATATTGGTACAGATGGCTTTAGTTCCGAGCTTCATGGCAAGTTTAGGGGCGACCTCTGGTGCAGCACAGCAAAGTGCAGCGCTGATGTCAGGTGATTACGGAGCGGCTTACATTATTCATTGGCTCCTAGTCCTTGGTGGTGTATTCTTGATTGTGATTTCAGGTAGCGCTAAATTAGCCGGCAAAGCGAACATTCTTTACGTCGCTTCTGGAGCGCTGGTCATTGGTCTGTTTATTGGGAGATATCTTTTCTATGCCACTGGCGTAGCTTCA
>Ga0209386_1000383_pt1 | contig 22599 bp, 19 predicted proteins | sample NGEPertwo_FD_184510 | JGI IMG/M metagenome (GOLD analysis project Ga0209386, IMG submission 184510) | Arctic peat soil microbial communities from the Barrow Environmental Observatory site, Barrow, Alaska, USA - NGEE Permafrost154B-two... | ecosystem: Environmental > Terrestrial > Soil > Wetlands...
TTTTCGGATTCCTTGCGGTTAGCGATAAGTAAAAACATACATAAATAAAAAGTTAAAAGAAAAGAAACATTTTTATTTATATAGTTTTCACCTATCGCCAGGGAAAGATATCTTTTTTCTTTTCTTTACAATTTTCTTCTCCTGGCGTTTGCAGAAGCCAGTGCCGCAAAAAAATCTCGTGCTTAATTGCTTGCCTGCATTTTTTGCGGTGATGAGTCTTCTATAAACGCCATCGATGCCGCGTATGTAAACTCTTAGGATAGTTTTAGTTTTTTTTATCTGTTCTGCTTGGAATGTACGCACGCAAACAGATAAAAAATATTAAAACGTAGAAGAACAATGATCAGAAACAGGGGGGGGAAGGGAGGGGAGCCATGCGATTAGCGGGAACAGAGATTTAGCCCTACGATAAGAAGTATCTAATTTAGCCCGCCTTTATATTTTTAACCAGGCTAAAAAAGCTTTTAGCTGGTTAAAAATATAATGCTTTTTTTGCTATACATAACAAAGCTTTATCGGATAAGATATGCGTGAGATTATTTCTGGTAGAATGTCCGATAGAGTCTTGTTATGTATTGGCAGACTTTCAATTAAACTTCTTAGCAAAAAAAGCTCCTGGCGGGTAGTCGTGGGAATGAAATGAAGGCAGAAATAGCTTAAGAAAATTATTTAATATATATTTTTGTTTTAAAAGATCTTTGATATAACTGTAGTTGTAATAGTTAATTGGTACTTCTTTTGCTTTAATTAAATCTTTTTCGATCTTTAGTTCTTGGATAATATTTGCTTCAATTTCTCGGCCGATTCTGTAATTACTAGTATTCCTTTCGTATTGGATAGAAAAGTTATCTGGGTCATTTCGATATTTTGTCAGTAATTCAAAGAATCTACTTCTCTTGATTCTAAGAATTTGCAAGATATAATTAAGTTTGATTTCTCCTTTCGAATATTTTTCAAAAAGTGATTTAACCTGATCATCGGTAAAGTTTTTGTGTAATTGTTTAGACATAATTTAGAACCTCTTTTCTCTTTAGGATTTAGTTCTAAATTATACCTTTTTACTGTTTTTGGGTAGTCCACTTTTATCTTTTAAATGACAAAGGTAATTCGCCTCCTTGACATTTGGAAGGAAAATTACTATAATAAATTTATGTGTATAGACATCCAAAGGACTATACTATATTGAGAGGTTACAATGGATTTTAAAAATATTAATAGAGCTAGCCCAGTTCCTGTATACTACCAGTTGAAAAAAATAATTAGTGAGAAAATTGAAGGTGGGGAATTGAAGATAGAAGAAAAAATTACTTCAGAAGAAAAATTGGCTAAGCTATATCAGATTAGTAGAATGACTGTTAGACAAGCTATTAAAGAGCTTGTTGTAGAGGGGTTACTTTATAGGGAGAAGGGGAAAGGAACCTTTGTAGCGAGAACCAAGCTGAAAAGAAATTTGGCAGAATTAACTAGTTTGAGCAAGGAAATGAAACAGAGTGGATATAGGGTAAGAACAAAAGTTTTAGAGATGAAAGTTATCTCTTCATCTCATGAAGTTGCTAATAGATTAGAGATTGCTCCTGGTAATAAAGTTATTAAAATAAGTAGGTTAGTTTTTGCTAACGATAAAGCATTTTTTCTAGAAACATCTTTTTTACCTTTTGAAATTTGTCCAGGATTAATAGAGGATGATTTAGAAGATAATTCACTTTATTCTCTGTTAGAATGCAAATATAAATTAATATTATTTAATGCGATTGCCTCCTTAGAGGCAGTATCAGCTAATAGTTATCAAAGCAATATGTTAGATGTTAAAAAAGGAAGCCCGCTTATTCTACTAAAACAAGTTGTTTATTCAATGAATAATAGTCCTATTCAGTATGCAGAAGCGTTATCCAAGTGTGAACTTTATAAATATTATGTAAGCCGAAAAAGGAGAGAGTAATTACCTGGAAGAATTACCACATAAATAATGTTAATAACATTAATATTAAAGGGTTAGGTTAATTATAAACATTTAGTATTTTAAATAAATAACCAAATTTATCACAATAGGCGGTCACAAAGATAGAGATTCGGAAGGAATGTTTTTACAAAACAGATTTTGTTTTAATTCCTAAATTTAACGTTAATTAAGATAACAAATAAAATAATGTTATGTATTATAATGCAGTGGTTGGCAGTGGAATTTAGTCTCTTAATGGGAGGGCTTTGTATGTGCAGAGCAATAAGGATACGAGAGAAGATATGTTCTAAATCTATTAGAGGTTATGTATTCTTTTAACGCAGAGCCTTTGCAATACCCGTTTTTGAATTTTGTGAACGGTACATGTCATAATTTTAATAAGAAAAAAGGTGAATAATAAAAGATGGACTTTCATTTATTAGATTTATTGAGGAGCATTAAAAGTGCCCCACGAGTTGAGCGTTTAAGAATGAATGTTGTTAATTCAGAACCTGAACTCTGCAGCGAAAGAGCTTTGCTCATTACTGAGTCTTATAAAAAAACTGAAGGAGAACCCATTATATTAAGAAGAGCCAAGGCATTAAGGGATATTCTTGAAAATATGTCAATTTTCATAGTGAATGATGAACTAATTGTTGGACATATGGCAGAGAAATATAGGAGTGCTCCGGTATTTCCAGAAATGGCAGTAGAATGGTTGATAGAAGAGCTTGATACTCTAGAAGAAAGAGAAGTTGATCCTTTCAAGGTCGATGAAAAAGTAAAAAAAGACTTACAGAGTATTTTCCCTTATTGGAAGGGCAAAACTGTGAGAGAATACGTTTTTAACCATATGCCTGAAGAAACTCGTTTTTTGAGGGAGAATGCCAAAGTCTTTTCTATTACTGCTCATGAAGAGACGGGCCTTGGGCATGTATTACTTGATTACGAAAAGGTAATTAAAAAGGGTTTTAATGGGATAAAAGAAGAGATTGAAGCTAAGATTGAAAAAATTGAGTTTAAAGATAAGGATGACCTAGCGAGGTTTAACTTTCTTAGAGCGGCACAAATAGTATGTGAGGCTGCGATTAATTTTGCCAGACGCTATGCAAAACTGGCTGCTGCAAAAATAGAAGAAACGGAAGACCCTGTTCGGAAAAAAGAATTGAAAGAAATTACAGGAATTTGCAAGCGGGTACCAGAATTTTCTGCGAGAAGCTTTTATGAGGCATTGCAGGCCATCTGGTTTGTAGAGATAATTTCCCAGATTGAGACCAATAGTAATTCCTATTCCTTGGGAAGATTTGACCAGTATCTTTACACCTATCTTGAAGAGGATATAAAAAAAGCTGTATTAAATTGGGAGAAGGCTCAAGAACTGCTTGATTGCTTCTGGATTAAATTTAATGAAACGGTTTTATTATATAAAAAAGAATCTGCAATGGTAACTTCCGGTTTTCCCATGGGCCAGAATCTAGTTATCGGGGGGATAGATCCGCTAGGTAACGATGTGACAAATGAACTTTCCTATCTTTGCTTAAATGCACAGAAACATATCAGATTCGGTCAACCCAATTTTTCCGTTAGAATGTCTAAAAAAACTTCCAGTGATTTTTTGAGAAGTACCTGTGAAGTAATCAGATTGGGAACAGGAATGCCCCAGATATTCAATGATGAAATAATTATTCCCTCAATGTTGAAGAGAGGGATTAAACTTGAAGATGCCCGTAATTATGGGGTTGTTGGCTGTGTTGAAAATGCTATTCTGGGCCAGTGGGGGAGAGAAAATGGTGGTTATCTTAGCTTGCCGAAGGTTCTTGAACTTACCCTGAATCACGGCAAATGCCTGTTAGCCGGGAAAAAGGTGGGTTCAGATTTAGGGGGTCTAGACACCTATAATACCTTTGAATATTTAATGGAGGCTTATAAAAAAGAGCTGTCTTACTTTATAAAACATCTGGTAATTGAAAATCATATAATAGACAAGATACATGCCGAAAAAGCTCCTGTTCCTTTTGTTTCGGTTCTTGTCCCTGGTTGTATTGAAACAAGTAGGGATGTAACTGCTGGAGGAGCAAAATATAATTATACATGCCCGACGGGGGTTGGAGTAGCCAATACCGCCGATAGCCTGGCTGCAATTAAAAAGGTGGTTTTTGAAGAAAGGAAAATATCAAAAGAAGAATTAATGAAATATTGCAAAGAAAATTTCCAGGGCAGCGAAGATATTAGGAGAATGTTAAAAAATTATCCTCCAAAATACGGTAACGATATTGATTATGTTGATATCATTGCTAAAGAGGTATTTAACTTATATTCAGATGAGATTAACAAATATACCGACTATCGTGGTGGTAGCTTTGAGCCCGGTTTTACTGCTGTTACAGCAAATATAGCCCTGGGGCATGATGTTGGGGCTACCCCTGATGGAAGGAAGGCTATGGAGCCGCTGGCTGAAGGTCTTTCGCCCGTTATTGGGGTAGAAATAAATGGGCCGACAGCTATTCTGAAGAGCGTTTCTAAAATGGATCTGATTAAAGCTGCCAATGGACATATCCTGAATTTGAGATTTAATCAACAGATTTTAAAACAAGAGAAGGGATTTACTTCTTTAATGGCCATTTTAAGGACATGTTGTGAATTAAATGTTATGCATGTCCAGTTTAATACAATTTCTTCAGAGATTTTAAGAAAAGCCCAACGGCACCCTGAAAAATATCAGGATCTGGTTATCAGGGTTGCCGGCTATAGCGCCTTCTTTACTGAACTGAGTAAAGAAGTTCAGGATATAATTATCGGAAGAACAGAACATGATTTTTAGGCTTGTGCTGAAAAAAAAGTTAGTAAGATAATTTAAAAATGAAAATATTTTTAAAAATTGTCTATAAGGTGGTGATACTAAATATTTCAAACATATTGTTGGTTTTACTAAAAAAGACAGAGAAAAAGAGTTAAAAGATCTATTAAATGCTTTAGTTGAGTCTGAAATTTACTCAAGATAAAATATAATGTTTATTAAGCAATTAATAAGCTTGTAGAGCGTAAAATTAGAATATTTTTGTATAGTCTATTATTAGTTTATTAGTTAATCTTTTAAAATACAGATAATAAAAAAAGGGGAATAAAAAACAATGACCGTAAAGATTGGAATTATTGGATGTGGTGCAATTACGCGTAGGGCATATTTGCCCGGTTTTGCAGCACCGGGGACGAAAGAAGCTATGAAAGCTAATCCCTATTTTCTCCATGGTGGCACCGAGAATGGAGAGGTAATTGCTTTAGCAGATATTGAAATTAATAATACTAAAAGTTTAGCTGATGAGTTTAAGGTAAAATATATTTACCAGGATTGGAAAGAGCTTATTGCTAATAAAGAGATAGATGCTGTTTGTATTAATACTCCAAATACATTACATGCAGAGATGACAATTGCAGCAGCCAGGGCCGGGAAGCATGTTATGGTCGAAAAACCGATGGCAGCAACAATGGAAGAGGCAGATGCCATGATTGAAGCTACCGAGAAGAATGGGGTCTTTTTGATGGTAAACCAGACTCAACGTTTTTGGCCAATTCATGAAGTAGCCGCTGCTATTATTCAGAGTGGATTAATCGGCAGAATATTCTCTGTTAGAGGAAAAATGGGTCATGCAGGACCGGAATACTGGAGTCCGGGAAGCGACTGGTTCGGTCAAAAGAAGATCTCCGGGCATGGAGCATTATTTGATATTGGAATACACAAACTAGATTTTATCCGTTATATGACCGGGTTAAAAATTACAGAGGTTGCTGCTTTTACCGAGACCCTGGGCAAAAATATAGATGTTGAGGATAATGCGGCAGTCATCTTTAAATTTGAAAACAATACTCTTGGTATTCTGGAAGCCAGTTGGACATGTAACCCCAGTGAAAATACAACCTTTGTTTACGGTGAGCAAGGTAATTTACGTATCGGTATGGACCCGGAGAAGCCCATTTATGTTGAATTTGCTACGGCAAAACCAGCTTTAAGCAGGGATATTCCGACAGGTAAAATTACAAATGGAATATACGTTCCGAAGGTGCCTGAAAGAAGCAAGTTAGGTGGCCCCTGGAAGCACTTTGTTGATTCCATTATTAAAGGTGAAAAACCTACACCTTCTGGTGAAGAGGGTAGAGATAGCTTAGAAGTTATTCTAGCCGCTTTTGAGTCCGCCACGCAGGGCAAAACAATTACGCTTCGTAAATATTAGTAAATAGATTTAAAAGAGGTAAATATTAGTATAAAATAAGTGATATTAAAGCCAAGAAGTTTATAAATGGAGGTTAGATTATGAAACCGTTAATTGGACTTAATCCGTTAACAATTAAACAATGCCAGAATTTTGAAGAAAAAATAGAAATTGCATCCCGGGCCGGCTACGAAGGAATAGGGCTAAGGGGCAATGAAGTTGATGCTTATCTCAAAGAGGGGCATACTTTAACAAATATTGCTGCCTTGATTAAGAAAAATGGGTTGGTAATAACCGATATGGGTTCTATTGCCGGTTGGCAGTTTACAGATCACCCTCCCCTAATTTGTAGAGTAAAACTAGAAAGGGAAGAGAGTAATAAAAAGCTCAACGAAGAATTGAAGATTTTGTTTGAAAGAGCAGCCACTCTTGGTTGCCCGTATATACCGGCCGTATCTGCAATTAATGAAACCGGTGAATTTATAAAAGGAGTAGAGGATTTTGCTGAGGTTTGTGACCTAGCTGCTGAATTTGGTTTAAGAATAGCCTTTGAGTTTGTCGGTTTCGGTAAGCAGATGAACAACCTGGTAATTGCTAATAAATTAATTAATGAGGCAGGTCGGAAAAATGGGGGGCTTCTCTTTGATACCTTCCATTTCTACCGCGGTAATTGCAATTTGGAAGATCTTAACCAGGTGCCAGATGAAAAGATCTTTATGGTTCATATCAATGATGTAATGGATAAACCTCGTGAGACAATCCGGGATCAAGATCGTTTATATCCTGGATTAGGGGTTGTAAATCTTAAAGAAATTGTCAAAAAAATACAATCTAAAAACTATCAGGGATTCTATTCGGTAGAAATCTTTAATGAAGATTATTGGCAGGATGATCCTTTTAAGGTGGCCCTTGAAGCCCGGAAGGCTACTGAGAGAATATTATTAGCGTAGTTATAAATTAGGAGGAAAGCTTTTGAAGAGGATTTCAGTTGGAATTATTGGTTGTGGTGGTATCGCACAGATGATGTACCTGCCCTATTTAAAGGACTTAAAAGAAAAATATTATGTCAAGGCTGTATGTGATGTTTCTCCCAAGCTGGTAAGTGAGACTAAGGAGAAATACAATTTAGAATTGGGGTTCACTGAGGTTGATGAACTATTAAATATAACAGATATAGATGCAGTAATTATCCTTACTCCCTATCATACCGAGCAAGTAATAAAAGCAGCTCTGGCAGGCAAGCATGTTCTGGTTGAAAAACCCATGTGCTACAATCTTCAAGAGGCAGACAGGATAATTAAGGCTGCAGAGGAAGCTGATATTAAATTGATGGTTGCCTATATGAAGCGGTATGATCCCGGTTACCAGCTTGGGGTTGAGCGCATTAAAAAGATGAAAAATATTAAATTTATTCGGGCACACGATTTTCCTCACGATAATAATTGTTTAATCTCAGACATCTATGATATTCCCAGATTTAATGATATACCATCTAAATTAGTGGAAGAGACAAAAGAGAGGATTACCGAGGCAAAAGTAGAGGCTCTGGGAAGCAGAGATGAGACTGCCCTAGAAGCATACCAGATGCTGCTGGGGGTTGCCTCTCACGATATAAATATCCTGAGAGGGGCATTGGGGGAGCCTAGGCGTATTCTGAGGGCAGATATTTGGAATCAAGGTTCGTCGGTGTTGGTCATCATGGATTATGGGGAAAATTGTAAGTGTGTCTTTGAGGTCGCTCGGACAAAAAGGAAATGGTTTGAGGAAGAGCTTGTAGTTTTCAGTGATCAGGAAACGGTAAGAATTAGCTTTCCCAGCCCCTTCCATAAGAATGCAGCAACAAAGCTCTCTGTCCGGGAGATGGAAGGGGGTACGATAGCATATAAGGAATATATTTCTTCTTATGCTGAAGCATTTAAACTTGAACTGGAGCAATTCCATCGGGTTATAACCGAGGATATTCCTATATTAACTACTGCTTACGAGGCTAAGGAGGATATAAGATTGCTGGGGGAAATGGTAAGGCATTATTTGGCTAGATGACTTCCAAAGATAATCTGTGCTGTTTAAAGGGGGTGATATAGAAGGGATTAGAGGATAAATACTGTATGGTAGAGTAATTATATAAAAGGAATTTTGAAAAAAGATCAAAATAAAAAAGGAGAAGTAAAATGAAGAAATCAATCTTATTTTGTATAGTATTTTTACTGGTGATATTCTGTTTTGCTGGCATTGGGACTGTACAGGCGAAGGACGAAGTAGTGGTAGGAATCTGGAGTGGGCCAGAGGCAGAAGCTCTAAAGAAGGCTGCTCAGGATTTTGAAGAACAAACTGGTATACGTCTTATTGTTGACGAGATTGCCCGTGATGCTTACAGGATGAAGCTTAGTGCCTCACTTATGTCCGGTGCAAAGGAATGGGATGTTCTTTATATGATTGGTGAATGGCTACCTGAGTTTGTCAAAGCTGGTAATTTGGTTTCATTAACTGATTTTTTTACCCAGGAAGAAAAAGATAAATTTCAGGACGGCTATAAGAACGCTATCCTTGAAGATGAATTATGGGGATTGGTTGTAGGATTCCATACTAACTATTATTATTACCGTAAGGACCTTTTAGAGGAGGCCGGTTTTGATGTTCCTAAAACCTGGGACGATTTTTTAGAGGTATGTAAGGCCCTTACTAAGGATTTAGATGGTGACGGAAAAACCGATATTTATGGATCAGTAGTGAGAGGTGCTACCAAGCAGAATAGTATTCACTATGATTTTGCCAACTACTTCCTTGGTTTTGGTGCCAATTGGCTTGACGAAAATTATAAACCAGTCTTAAATAGCGAAGCTGGAGTAGAAGCCTTGACTTTCTTTGTCGACCTGAAAAATAAATGGAAGGTAATTCCTCCCGATGCCTCAGCAGTCGGCTATATGGAAAAGAATCAATATTTACAGGCAGGCAAAGTTGTGCAAATCATTCAATGGTCAGCAGCATTTAATACAATTTTCTCTCCAGAGGAAAGCCCTAAGATATATGATAAAATGGGTGTTACCATTATTCCCGGTAAAAAAGTTGGCGATAAGATTATCCACGCTTCACTGGCAACATCTGATACTTGGGTAATCCCAAAGAATGTCGTAAATAGAAAGGGTGCAGAAGCTCTGATTAGATGGTTGGCATCTGATAAAGGCGCAACATCCTGGGCTGTTTATGGTGGAGATACAACAAATATAACTCCCTATAGCGATCCTGAGATACTGAAGATACGTCCTGATTTTAAGATTGCATCTGAAGCTATGAAGTATGCAAAACAATTCCCCACGATTCCTGAAACAGCTGAGTTAATGGAAACCTGGTCTAAATACCTTGGCTATGCGTTTAGTGAAAAACTTACACCCAAGGAAGCACTTGATCAATGTGCTAAAGAATGGGAAAAAATTCTAAAAGAAGAAGGTTACTATAAGTAATTAATTAACACAGAGTAAATCCTCCAGGGGTTTAAAACAACCTCTGGAGGATTTGTTAAATTAAAAAATTCAATGAACTACCCCGCAGCAAGCTGCGGGGAATTAGACCCTAACAGAGATTAAAATAAGGTTGGAAAAAATATGAAATTGAGAAACCAATTAACAGGAAGATGTTCTAAAGTTTTTTTTCCCTATTTGCTAATATCTCCGGCAGTAATTTATATATTGAGCATGTTTATCTATCCTCTATTCTCTTCTTTAAGGCTGAGCTTGAGAAGTATCCGTTTATACGAATTAACCACTGGTGGGGTGTTTATCGGTTTAAAAAACTATATTAGTGCCTTACAAGAGCCCCGCTTCTGGAATGCATTAGGCAATACAGTAACCTTTATGGTTATTAGTGTTGGGTTGGAATTATTATTTGGTTTAGGAATTGCTATGCTTTTGAATACAAAATTAAAAGGTCGGTCTTTCTATCGAGTCATTATTATCACCCCATTGATGTTAACCCCTGTTATTGTTGGTATAGATTTTAAGATGTTTTTTAACTATATATATGGAATTAACAACTGGTTTCTGGGTTTATTCAGTCTTGGCCCGGTACAATGGTTATCACACCCTTTCTGGGCCATGTTTTCGGTTATTACTACAGAGGTTTGGAACCAAACACCCTTTGTTGTGTTAATCGTACTAGCCGGGTTACAATCAATCCCTAACGAGTTAAATGATGCGGCAAAAGTTGATGGTGCAAATGAGCTGCGTAAATTCTTGTATATAACATTGCCCATGCTCAAACCAATGCTCTATGTAGCAATTTTTTGGAGAACTGTTGCCACCTTTAGGGTCTATGATATAATTTTTGTCTTGACCGGAGGGGGCCCCACATATTCCACTGAGTCCATGAGTATAATGGTAAGTAGCTTAGGCTTTGGTTCTGGTAGAATGGGTTACGCTAATGCCTTATCATTTTTAATGATATTAATTGTGGTAATATTTGCACTAATCTATAATAAAAAGACCCAGACCAATTATTAGAATTGAAAAGGAGATATCTATATGCAGATTCACAAGGTTGTAAGATATGTTTTATTAATTGCTGTAACGATGATAGTTTTGTTTCCTATCTTCTGGCTGTTTCATATGTCTATTATTTCCCCTAATGAGATTACAACTCTTCCTCCAAAAATATTTTCCAAACCAAGTTTTGAAAGTTTTTTTCTTATATTTAAAGATAATAATATTCTCAAATATATTTTTAATAGTTTTATTATTGCTTTATCAACGACAGCGCTTAGTTTAATTATTGGTTTGCCCGCTGCCTATAGTCTTGCACGTTTCGAATACAGGGGAAAGTTATTTTTTTCGATTTCGGTTCTTCTTCTTTACGTAATGCCGCCGATAGCCATGGTACTTCCCTTTTACCGTATTTTTCAGAGTTTAGGTTTAAGTGGTACAAGGGTTTCTCTAGCACTAGCGCACAGTCTTATTACCATTCCTCTTGCTATTTTCCTCCTGCGCGGTTTTATTGCAAGCCTTCCGACAGAGATAGAATATGCGGCAATGATTGATGGGTGCACCAGGGTTGAATCAATTTTTAGAGTAACAATCCCTCTGCTATTGCCGGGAATTGGAGCTACAGCAGTGCTTTGCTTTCTTTATTCCTGGAACGATTTTATCTATGCAAGTATTTTGTCGGGCAGGTTTAGTAAAACAGCCCCACTTTTAATAGCGGGTTTTATTACTGATAAAGCTATATACTGGGATCGGATAGCTTCTGCAGGAGTTCTTGTGCTGTTACCACCTTTAATAATGGGGGTGTTGGTACAACCCTATCTTGTTGAAGGATTATCCGCCGGTTCCGTTAAGGGATAAGGATATGAAAAAACAACAGAGAGATGTTTTAAAGATGCAAGGATTGGTATTCAATATTCAAAAGTTTTCCATTCACGATGGTCCAGGTATTAGAACCATAGTATTTATGAAAGGTTGTTCTTTAAGATGTTTGTGGTGTAGTAACCCTGAATCGCAAAATCGACAGCAGGAAATATTTTATTATAGAAGCAGATGTACCTTGTGTCAGCAGTGTATCAAGACTTGTCAAAAGAAAGCTATAACTTTGAACCCTTCTAGAGGAATAATAGTTATAGATCGGAAAAGATGTAATAATTGTGGTGATTGTACCAAAGCTTGCCTGGCAGGTGCTCTGGTATTAATGGGAAAGTGGATGTCAATTAGAGTAATATTGAAAGAGGTCGAGAAGGACAGGGCATTTTATAAAACTTCTGGTGGAGGGATCACGCTTTCCGGTGGTGACCCCTTAATGCAAGCAGATTTTGCTTATTACCTGTTAAAGGAGTCAAAAAAAATTGGTATAAATACGGCCATCGAAACTGACGGTTATCTTGATGATAAAAAGAAACTTATGAAGGTTTTTTTTCAATGTGATTATATCCTTTGGGATTTCAAAATACTAGACGGGGAGAAGCACAAAAAGTATACAGGTTCTAGTAATAAAATAATACTGGATAATTTAAAGGACGTTTTAGCTAACAGGATGAATATTATTTTGAGATTTCCTGTAATTCCTGGAATAAATGATGATATTGGGTATTTTAAGAGGGTTTTTAAATTTATAAATGAGATTGATAAAGAGAAAATAATTAAGGAGATTCATCTTATCCCCTATCATAAGCTGGGAGTAGCAAAATATGCATCTTTGAATAGAAAATACGAGCTTTCTAATATCAATCCTCCTCTGGAAGACAGTTTGTCCGGTATTGTAAAAGAAATTAATCAAATGGGTTACCATGTAGTGGTAAATGGATAGGGAGCGATGTCTATGGATGTCATATGCTTAGGGGAATTATTAATTGATTTTATTGCAGAAAAGGCCGGCTGTTTAGAAGAAGTACAAACTTTTAATAAGTTCCCGGGTGGTGCAGCAGGCAATATAGCAGTTGGGGTAAAAAAACTAGGTCTAAAGTCTGGTGTTATTAGTAAGGTAGGTAAGGATCCCTTTGGAGATTTTTTGATTAAGACTCTAGCCAGCTATAATGTTGATATCTCCCAAATACACCAGGATGAAAAAAGAAAGACAGGACTGGCTTTTGTATCTCTGGATAAAGAGGGGGTACCCAATTATCAATTTTATCGAGACCTGAGTGCTAGCATGCTTTTAAGCCCAGAAGAAGTTAAGGAAGACTATATTAAGCAGGGGAGAGCATTATATTTTAGCTCTATATCTTTGGTTAATGAGCCATTCCGAAGTGCAAACTATCAGGCTATCCAATTTGCTAATAAACACAGCCTTATTGTAGCCTTCGACCCTAATATCAGAATTAGCCTCTGGGAATCAGAAGAAGAAGCCAGGAGAGAGATTAAGAAAGTAATCGGTTATATAGATGTCTTAAAAATTAATAAAGATGAGCTCTTTTTCTTGGAGAGCAGGGGGAAAGCAGAGGATTTATGTACTAGATTGTTTAAAGATAATCCCAATTTAAAACTAATAGCCTTAACTCTGGGAAAAGAGGGTGCTTTATTAATGAACTCGCAGGGGGAGAGTGTTTGGGCTAAAGGACTTAATGTTAAAGTCGCTGATACGACTGGGGCTGGAGATGCCTTTACCAGTGCATTGCTAAGCCGGCTTTTAAAAGCGAAGAATCTACAAGAGATAGAGCTGGCACAACTGGGGCATTATGCAAATACCGCGGCTTCATTAATTATCCAAAAACCAGGTGTGATTTTTGCTATGCCGACAGGGATGGAGATTGAGGCTTTTTTAAAGCAGAGTGTGTAATTAATTAATTTAAAGGATGTAGTAGAATGTCTGAAGTACTAGCAAAGGTAATGCGTAATGGTATAAAGGAGAGTTTGCACCGTGGATCTTTTGTTTTTGTAAATATAAAGGGGGAAATCCTTAGTTCTATAGGTGATCCTCTGGAGAGAGCCTTTATGCGTTCAGCTGCCAAGCCATTCCAACTGTTAAGTCTATTTAAATCTGGTGCCTATGATAGGTATAGGTTTGATTTAAAAGAAATTGCCGTAATGACCGCTTCGCATAATGGTGATGAGGAACATACGTCAATTGTTAGTGAAATATTAAAAAAGTTAGGTTTTACTGCAGAATATCTAAAATGCGGGTTAATTCTACCATTAGACTCCATAACCAGAAGAAAGCTTATTATTAACGGGGAAAAACCCTCTCAGCTTCATTCTCCTTGTTCCGGGAAGCATGCAACTATGCTGGCAGTCTGTAAGCAGATGAATTGGAACCTAGATGACTATACAAAACCAGAACACCCTTTACAGAAATATATCTTGGAGATTATCTCCGAAATAACAAGTCTATCTGTAGAAAAAATTGGACTTGGGGTTGATGATTGCGGAGTGCCCTCGTATGTCCTTCCTCTTTATAATATGGCTCTGGGTTTTTCTCGGCTGGCAAACCAAGAGACATTATCTAAGAAGTATCAAAAAGGGGCAAAATTAATTTTAGGAGCAATAAATCAATATCCGCAACTAGCTGCTGGCAGAAATATTTTTACAACAAAACTTTTAGCTGGTACAGAAAAAGATTTGATAGCCAAAGAAGGTTCTGAAGGTGTTTATTGTCTTGGAATCCCGAAAAAGGGAATTGGTTTTGCCTTAAAAATAGAGGATGGTAACTTTAGACCAGTTCAAGTTGTAGTTTTAGAAGCTTTAAGACAGATGGGACTCCTAACGGAGAAAGATAAGGATGATCTTGCAGCTTATTTTATAGTAAAAATCAGAGATAATCAGAAGAGAGTTGTGGGTGAGATAATACCTGCTTTCAGCTTAAAGGAAGTTTAATTACTATATTTTAATGTGTGTTTTTTAGTTAGAATTTCAAATTAAGGGAAAATTATTATATTATTTAATATATAACGAAATAAAATAAAATAAATTATAAGTTTTACTTGTATTGGAGGTATTAAAATTATGAAAATGCTTTCTCAGGAAAAGGCAAAGGTGTTATATTACTATCTAGTTCTGAGCAGGAAATACGAAGAAAAGGCCAATCAGTTTTATCGGGAAGGAAAGATTACTGAGAAGCCGTTATCAGGTATTGGACAAGAAGCTGTCTCAGTGGGAGCGACTTTTTCTTTAAAGAAGGAAGATTATGTTCTTCCTTCTTTAAGAACAAAAGGAGCTTTTTTGACCAAAGGGATAACTGCAAAAGAATGTTTTCTTGAGCTATTTAAAAAAGAAAATAGTTTGTCAAAGGGTTTTTGGACTTCTCATCATATGGGGGATATAGCGCGAGGGGTAATTCTCAGCAGCGCTCTTGTTTCTAGTTCGTTACCGGTAGCAACGGGTATTGCCCTATCTGCCAAACTTAGAAAAACAAAACAGGTAGTTGTAGCCTTTTTCGGTGATGGCGGCAGTAGCCGAGGTGATTTTCATGTTTCACTTAATTTTGCAGCTGTTCACGATCTACCGATTGTCTTTGTTTGCGAGAATAATCAGTATGCCTTATCTACCTTTATCAATCAGCAAATGAAGAATACCGATATTGCTGATAGGGCATACGGTTACGGTATACCAGGTGAGATAGTTGATGGACAGGATGTTGTAGAAGTATATTTAGCAACAGAAAAGGCAATACACCGGGCTAGAAAGGGATGTGGGCCAACTTTATTGGAATGCAAAACTTATCGTTTCAGGGGCCATACAGAAAGTCATGACCCTGACGATGGAAGACCTGAGGAGGAGTTAAAATTCTGGCGGGAAAGATGTCCAATTATGCTTTATAAAAAATATTTACTGAGAAACACCGGAATTACTACTAATGATTTAGTCCAAATAGACGCTAAAATTGAGCGAGAACTAGAGGAAGCAGTTGAATTTGCTATTAACAGCCCTGATCCTTCTCCTGAAGGTATTGAAGAATATGTTTATGCAAAATAAAAGTCGATTTAATAGAATCACTGCAGTTAATTTTACAAAAAAGAGGTTAAAATTATGAAAACGATAAGAACTACTATTACAGGAGCGATAAGAAGAACCCTGACTGAGGAGATGGAAGCTAACGATAATATTTTTCTGTTGGGAGAAGATATAGGGGACCCGTACGGTGGTATCCATAAAACAACGAAGGGTTTAATGAATAAATTTGGGACGGATAGGGTGATCAACAGCCCGCTAAGTGAAATTGCAATTGTCGGTGTCGGGATAGGGGCAGCGATGAGCGGAATGCGTCCGGTATGCGAGATCATGTATGCTGATTTTCTTCCCATTGCTATGGACCAGATCGTTAATAATGCAGCTAAAATGCATTTTCTTTCTCGTGGTAAAGCCAGTGTTCCTTTAGTCATTAGGGCTAGTTATGGAAGTGGAAAAGCAGAAGGTGCTCTACACAGTCAGTGTCCTGAAAGTTGGTTTATGAATTTTCCTGGTTTAAAAATTGTTGTTCCATCAACTCCCCGAGATGCTCAGGGTTTATTAAAGAGTAGTATTTGGGACAATAATCCAGTTATATTTCTGGAACATAAGTTATTATATGATTTAAAAGGGGAAATACTAATAGAAAATATTCCTATTCCTCTCGGAAAGGCTGACATTAAAAAAGCAGGCCAAGATTTAACGCTGATTGCCAGTTCGGTTATGGTTTATAGATCATTAAAAGCGGTTGAAGAGCTGGAAAAAGATGGTTACAGTATCGAAGTTGTTGACATACGAACCCTGAAACCTTTTGATGAGGACTTGATCTGTAAGTCCGTTAAAAAAACTGGGAGGCTACTTGTGGTAGAGGAAGGCCCATTTACCGGAGGTTGGGGTGCTCAGGTCATACAGACGGTTGTTGAAAAAGAATTTAGTTCTTTAAAAGTAGCACCAAAGAGATTAACTGCTCCAGATGTACCTTTACCGGCCAGAAAGGATTTAGAGGATCGTCTTATTCCTAATGTAGCTAAAATCAAAGAGCAAATTATAAAAATGTTAAATTAAGATAAATATATTTAGTAAAAGTATGTGGACAAAAATATTTTACGAGGAGGTGATATAGACATGAAAAAGGCTATCAAATTAAATAATACTGGCGAGAATTCTGAAGAGGTTGAAATTGTACAATGGTTTGTTGCTGAAGGGGATGAAGTCAAGAAGGGGCAGCCATTGCTGGAAGTACTAATTGATAAGGCCAATCTGGAAATAGAAGCAGAAGAAGATGGTAAAATTGTTAAATTATTAAAGAAAGAAAGTGAACTCGTAAGAGTAGGTGAAGAAATTGCAATTATGGAAGTATAGCTTAAGGAGGGTTATTTATGGGTGAAAGGAGAGAAAAGCTTAAAGGGGTTCAAAGAATCATTGCTCAAAAAATGGTAAAGAGTAAAAATACTATCCCTCATGTAACAACAATTAGGGAAGTTAGAATGGAAAGGGTTATAGAAAAAAAGGAACTATTAAATAAAGAGGCAGATAAGAAGGTAACCTTTATGCCCTTTATAATAAAAGCTGTAATAGAAGGTATTAAGAAACATCCTATAATTAATGCCAGTCTTCAGGATGAAGAGATTGTTTATCATGATAATATAAATATTGGAATTGCTGTTACCGTAGCTAATAAATTGCTAGTACCAGTATTCAAGGGTCTTGAGCATAAAAGCTTTCAAGAGATAATTCAGACTGCGAATGAAATATTTACTAAAGCAAGAAATAATAATTTAACTCCTGATGATTTCAGAGAAGGGACTTTTACGATTTCAAATTCTGGTGTCTTTGGGGGAGAGATATTTACTCCGATAATTAATTATCCTCAGAGTGCAATTCTAGGGATTGGCAGGGTTCAACTAAAGCCGGTTGTTAATGATAACGGAAAGATTAGGGCTTGCCCTATGATGTATCTCTGTCTCTCTTATGACCACAGGATAATTAATGGCAGTGAAGCAGTTAAGTTTTTGGGAGAGGTGGACAACTTTTTACAGAAACCTATACTTGATATATAAAATATTTTATTAGTCCGAAAGACAGAATATCATGAGTATGTCTGTGGGTATTAGTGTTAGGTAATTTTTTTGATAATATTAAGGTTGAACCTATTTATAAAAAAATATAATGAAAAAAGTTATGTGCTTTGTACTACCTAAAGTATAAAAAAAAGGAGCAGTTATGAGGACTAGATTAATAGTAAATGATTTAGGAAAAAAAAGTTACCACGAAACTTATAATTTGCAACTAGATTTAGTAGATAAAAGATATAGAGGAAAGATAACTGATGATATTTTATTACTAGTTGAACATCCTTCTATTTTTACTATTGGGAAAGGGGGTACGAGAGCAAATATTATTGTCCCTGCGGAAAAATTGAGGAGGGAAAAGGTAAGAGTATACGAGAGTGACCGGGGAGGAGATATTACCTATCACGGCCCTGGGCAGCTGGTTGGCTACCCCATTTTAAATCTAAAGGAATATAAAATGGATTTACACTGGTTACTACACTCTTATGAGGAGGTCTTTATAAGAATGTTAAGGGATGTTTTTGGTTTGAAAGCAATGAGAATACCTGGATTAACTGGGGTTTGGGTTAATAACGAAAAGATTGTAGCAATAGGTGTAGGAGTGAAACACTGGATTACCTTTCATGGCTTTGCCTTTAATATTGCTCCCAATCTGGAATATTTTAAATATATAATCCCCTGTGGAATAGCGGATAAGGGTATTACCTCAATGCAAAAACTATTTCCTGAGGTTTCTCTTAAACGGAAGGAGATGGTAAATCTAGTTGTAAAGTATTTTGCTGAGACTTTTCAGATAGAGGTAGCTGGAATATGAGCAGAAAATGGCTAGAATAGTTAGCAAAAAGATAAGAATTCCAAGAGAAAACTTTAAAAAAGAAAATATTTTATCAAAATGTTAGAAGTTGCTAAATTTTGCACTGCTTGTGCTTGAGAAAAAATGTTTGCTTAAAAAACTAAATTTGGGAGTATTGGTTAGCAAAGGAAGTCTGAAAATTAAGTTAAAAATATAGGAATTATATATTATAATATCTGAAATCTATTTAAGTGGTGACATATTACAGGGATTAAAAGAACAGTTGACTTCAAGATATTGCCCCCCCCTATCTATAGTAAGGGGAGGGTCTGAAGAAAGGCAATATTCTAGAAAACAAAAGAGTGGAAAATAAAAAAAATAACAGAAGTGTAGAATATATATTATAGAAGAAAAAAGGAGAAAAATTCCATGGCAAACGTAATCTTAAAGAATCTTACTAAAAAATTTCTCGAGGTAACCGCGGTAGATAATGTAAACATAGAAATAAAGGATAAGGAATTCGCAGTCTTGGTCGGTCCATCTGGTTGTGGAAAGACTACGACCTTGCGGGCAATTGCTGGGTTAGAAGAAGCAACTTCCGGAGAAATCTATATCGGCGATAGGTTGGTAAATGATGTTCAACCGAAAGACAGAGATATAGCTATGGTATTCCAGAACTACGCTCTTTATCCCCATATGGACGTTTACAATAATATGGCTTTTGGTCTTAAATTGCGGAAATTTCCCAAGAAAGAAATAGACCAAAGAGTGCAGGAAGCAGCCGATATTTTAGGGATAGAAAACTTATTAAAAAGAAAACCTAAACAGTTATCCGGTGGACAAAGACAGCGAGTAGCAGTAGGAAGGGCGATCGTAAGAAAACCAAAGGTATTTTTATTTGATGAACCTCTTTCGAATTTAGATGCTAAACTAAGAGTAGCAATGAGGGCAGAAATTAGTAAACTTCACCGTAGATTGGAAGCTACTATAATTTATGTAACCCATGATCAGGTAGAGGCCATGACCATGGCTGATAGAATGTTTATAATGAATGATGGCCTCTTACAACAAGCAGGTGCACCTTTAGAAGTTTACAAAAAACCCAATAACAAATTTGTAGCCGGTTTTATCGGCTCACCGGCAATGAATTTTATAGATTCTAAAATCGTTAAAGAGAATGCAGACTATTTTATCGATGCAGAAAGCTTTAAAGTGAAGATTCCCCAGGCTTTTTATCCTAAAATAGCAGATTATGCCGGGAAGGAAATAATTTTTGGAGTAAGGCCCGAAGATCTTTACAATAAACAGTTTGCACCCGATGCCACACCTATTAATACTATAAAAACTATGGTAGAGGTAATTGAACCCCTGGGGGCAGAGATTTTCATATACCTGACTTGCGGAAAACATTCCCTGGTAGGAAAAATGGATGCGCGTACTCAAGTAAAAGTTGAACAAGGTATGGAAGTAGTATTAGATATGGAAAAGACTCATATTTTTGATCCCAAGACTTTGTTGGTTATAAGATAGGCACTGAAAATATAAAAAATAAAACAATATTAAGGAGGATGATATGTCAAAATTGGCAATAAAAGGTGGCAAACCGATAATGGAAGATGAGTGGCCAAAGTGGCCGGTAGTGGAAAAAAAGGGAACAGAGCTTATTAAAAAAACTACCGAATCGGGAAATTGGTCATATAACGGTCCAATGGAAGCAGAATTCAAAAAGAAGTGGGCTGTTTTCAACAGATCAAAATACACAATACTGGTCGCTAATGGTACAGTAAGCCTTCAACTGGCATGGGAAGCATTAGGCATAGGTTATGGCGATGAAGTCATAGTTCCCGGATTAACCTGGCAGGCAACAGCTGCTACGGTTATTGATGTGAATGCAATCCCTGTACTCGTTGATGTAGAAGAAGATTCATGGTGTATTGATCCTGCTAAAATCGAAGCAGCAATTACGTCAAAAACGAAAGCTATAGCCGTAGTGCATCTTTACGGAACTATATGCAACATGGATGTAATTCGAGTCATAGCACAAAAACATAATCTTTTTGTAGTTGAGGACTGTGCCCATCAGCACGGATCAGTTTATAAAGGCAAGAAAGTTGGTACTATAGGAGACATAGGTAGCTTTTCTTTGCAAAAATCAAAAGTGTTGACTTGCGGAGAAGGCGGTATTTTAACTACTAATTCCTTTGAAATTGCAGAAAAACTTGATGCACTTCGCAATTGTGGACGCCGCCCCATTATGAGTGAACGTTTTAACGTAGATGCACAAAACTATGTTTCCGAAGGTAACTTCATACAGTCAGGAAACTATAGGATAACAGAATTCCAAGCTGCTATACTTTTAGGACAACTTGAATTGCTTCCTGAACAGATTGCTCTCAGAGAGGGGAATGCTCTATATTTAAATTCAAAATTGGCTAAAATAGAAGGCATAAAACCTATGCGGAGAGAACCAGGAACAGAAGTACAATCTTACTTTAATTTTGCTTTTAGATATGACTGTAAAGCTTTTAAAAATTTGCCTATAGATAAATTTAGAAAAGCTTTATCTGCAGAGTTAAATTTCCCGTTTACGGAATGTTATCATCCTCTTAGTGATGATGAGTTATATACACCTCAAACTAAAAAGCGTTATAGAATTTCCGATGAGTACTTTGAAGCAATCAATCCAAAGCGTTTTGCGCTTCCTATAGCTACAAAGGTTTTTCATGAAATATCTGTTTGCGTTCATCATAGAATTTTAATGAGTAAAAGAAGTAACATGGATAAAATAGTAGAGGCAATACTTAAAATTAAAGAAAATGTTGATGATTTGCTTTAATTATTATATTTAAAAGAAATATTTATTATTAAAATATTTGGCAGTGTATACGATTTTGGTTGCTATTCAGTTTTTTTTGATATTTAATTCTTTTAGAAAATGATAAATAATAGCAGTAGTGCAGAGAGTGTAAACAACTTGTAATAGATAAGTTTTTCCAAAATATTTACCTATTACAAAAAGGAAATTTTAGACATTGATTTAAAGTTCTATTAAATCGAGTAGGACGGTAAATGATTAATTCATTTACCGTCCTCTCACACCACCGTACGTACCGTTCGGTATACGGCGGTTCGTTAGAAATTAGTTACTGGTGTATATCTTTCTGTTGGCATATACATTTTCGCTGTTTCTTCTGTTATCAAACGCCGAAAGAATACTGGGCACTTTTCCATTATCTTTGGCTTCCAGCCTGGAAATAGTCTTCATGAGAAGTTATCTGCTTTCTTGGTATTTCTTTCGAATTATTCAAACTTTTAGAAACCTCCTAACGTTCAGCCCTTCGATTGATGTATCAATCTACTATGGCGTCTGCTGACTTCTGACAGTTCAGTTCTACATCACTGTATGAGTTGTTGTCTTAAAATTCACAACATATCTGTCAGACCTCCCCAGGTAAGAGAGATTACTTTCACTCCATCTATCTGCTACATTTACACCGCCTGTTTCGGATAGTTTTGGGCTTTGTTTTGTCATGCAAACTTACCCACATGCATATGCCTTATATGTAGTTTGTGTTCCTCAGACCAGAGTTTTGCCGCCGACTTCCTTCAGATTCCACCTCGCGATGGACACCCTTGTCTTAAGCTAATGGTTGGTACTATCAACCCATATCGGACTTTCACCGACTAGTAATCACCCATGCTGGGCGCACATGAAAAAAGCCCTTCAGCAAAAAGCCAAAGGGTTGGAAATTATCTGACTCGCCGTATGTTTCAGAAATATTTTTTTAGATTACTCAGATAGGCTATAAAAACGATTAAAATGTTCCCGGTAAGGGAAGGGGTCCTTCCCCCGATCAGGTCGAGGACAGGCTTGTACCGGGAAGGATCCCTTTATATTTTTATAAAAAATGAGCAATTCAAAGGAAATCGAAGAAAAATACACCTTTATATAGATACATCAAAGCAGACGCTTTAATATTGACTTATACATGGAAATATGATAATATGTTCATATAACAACTTGGTTTTACTTGATTCAAAACCCAAAAAAAAAGGAGGTGATAAAAATGGCCGTAGTAATAACCGTCCCCCGTGATGCAAGCCTGCAATTTAGACTGGTAGTAGGTGTTAACCCGGTTAGTGGAGCACCTATCATCAACAGCAAGTCCTTTGCTAATATTAAATCTGCTGCTTTAGACCAAGATGTCTATGATACAGCTACCGG
>Ga0209386_1000384_pt1 | contig 22521 bp, 21 predicted proteins | sample NGEPertwo_FD_184510 | JGI IMG/M metagenome (GOLD analysis project Ga0209386, IMG submission 184510) | Arctic peat soil microbial communities from the Barrow Environmental Observatory site, Barrow, Alaska, USA - NGEE Permafrost154B-two... | ecosystem: Environmental > Terrestrial > Soil > Wetlands...
CGGTGATTTTTGGTTCGCGTTCCGGGGATCGTCCATAGTTTGCCCTCGCGATCGATCTCGCGCGCATGAAGCCCGCAGACTTCGCCGCCCCGCTGCAACGTCACCATGGCAAAGCAGATCGCGAGGCCCGTCCCAGCCGACAGCGTCAGATCTTCGACGGAGGCCGGCGCGTTCGCAGCCTTCCAGATGGCACGCAACTCATCATCACTCATCACCCGCTCGCGTGAACGCGAAGCTGGCAGGTCGGTGAGTTGCGCCGGGTTCTTTTCGACCACCTCCCGCCGGATTCCATAGTTGAACGCTTGGCGAATGACGTTGCGGCAATGCCGCGCGCTTGCCGGCGCAGTGTGCCCAATGTCATCGAGAAAGCGCTGCAACTCGTGGCGGGTCAAATCGACGACGGGGAGGGAGCCGAATCGCGGCTTGATTACCCGTTCGAAGTAGTCTCGCTCCATATTGAGCGTGCTCGTCCGCTTCGGTCGGCTGTTCGGCTTATGCCGACCTCTGGCAGCGTCCTCAAAGTACGACTCTATGAGGGCTGCGATCGTGGAAAGCTTCTTGGTCTGAGCCGCGGCTTTAATTGACCGTTTCTCCTTTGCCGGGTCGACGCCGTCGGCTACGCGGCCGACGGCCTTGTGTGCCAGTTCACGGGCTTTCGAGAGGCTGACGGAGGGATACCGGCCAAGGGTCAACCGGCGCTGCTCGCCCTCGTTGGTTCGATAGCGCAGTGTCCAGGACTTGTTGCCGGCGGGCGAGATGCGGAGCGCGAGCCCCGGCACCTTCGCATCGGGATATTCGACCTGACGGTTCGGGACCGGCTTTGCCGCTTCCACCGAGGCGATTGTCGTGAGGCGCCGCATGGGTGGGAATTTAGGTCACAAATAGGTCACAGAAAAGCGAAATCGCCTGAAAGATGGTGGGACTAGTTGCAATTAAAAAATGGCGCTTTGCCTTGAGTTGTGATCTTTATGGAGGCGACCGAAACCGCATGAAACGCTAAGACCACCTAACTACGAATCTGGGGGTCGGACGTTCGAATCGTTCCGGGCGCGCCAGTTTTCCGCCATTTTTTGAGATCGTAAATGCCAACGGCTGGCGCGGGGTAACGAACGGGGTAACAAATCAGAAGGTTCTGAGTCTGCCCAGGGCGTCGGGCCCGTACGGCGTCCTTCGCGCCAATGGGGCATCCCCACGGACCGCCAAGCAACCCAAACAGCCGCCCACGCGCCCGCTGTCGCCCGTAATCAGGCCTTCCTCTGCCTTACCAAGGCCGACTAATGCTAGGCCACCCGACATGGAGAACAAGCTCACCCAAGCTCACAAGCAACTTTCGCAGTGGCAGTCGCCGGCCGAGTTCATCGAGCCTAAGCGGCGGACTGGCCGGTGAGACATCAATCTAAAGAGAGAAAGTGGCCTGGGCTAGGTCTTGGGCTCAAGCCGGGGCCCATCTCTCGGGGATTTGAGCGTATTCCGGCATTAATGCTGAAGCCCGGACCGAGCTTCGACAACGCGAAGCCTTCGCGCCGGGCTCAGGCCTCTTCGGCGAGCATCCCCTTGAGCTGCCCATCGATGAACTGAGTATCCGCCTGGTTCTCGCCTGCACCCGACATATGTCCCTGCCCCGCCTCGTTGTCGGCGGTGCGGAAATAGAGGTCCGTCATGCACGGCATGAGCGGCGTGCGCGTGCTGAAGGACAGCGCGGCGGGAGCGGTGCCGTATCGCGATGCTAGCCCAGGCGATTGCGCCCTGAGAAATATTTCTTCTCGAAGATAAAAGTTGTGGCGGTGTGACGTGCGGCGCGTGCGCTTAAGGGCTCGCTGCCTTGACGAGATCCTCGCGCGCCTGCTCCAGATGCTCGACCATCAGGGTCTGCGCCAGCTGCGCGTCGCGGACATGGATCGCGCTGAGGATGCCGCGATGCTGCCGGCCATAGGTGGCGATCACCTCGCGCGTCAGGATCTTCTCTTTCATCGCGTCCCATTGTGCATGAAGCCGCACATGGTTGATCTGGCGATAGACGCTGAGCAGCAGCGGATTGCCGGATGCCCGCGCGATGAGCAGATGAAACTCGCCGTCCCACTTGGAGAAGAGGTCCTTGTCCTCGGTTGAGGCCTCCGCCTTCACCAGCACGGCCTCCATGTCGTCGAGATTGCGCCGTGTGGCGTGCAGCACCGCGAGCCGCGTGGTGAACGGCTCCACCGCCATGCGCGCCTCGATGAGTTGCAACGGGCTCAACTCGTCCACGATGTCGATCGGGCGCCGGCCCGCGGCGATGGAGGCGCCGACGAACGTGCCGCTGCCGAGTCGGCGCGACACCATCCCTTCCTTCTCGAGCTTGTCGAGCGCGCGTCGCACGGTGCTGCGCGCGGCCTTGAACGTCGTCGCCAACTGGCGCTCGGTCGGCAGCTTGTCGCCCTCGCTATAGGCGCCGGTCTCGATGGCGCGCTGGAGATAGGCCGAGATGGCGCCAACGCCGGAGGCCGGCTTGGCAAGGCGCGTCAAGACGGCTTCGGCCATTCCTAAATGCTGATCGGTCACCACGTATCTCCTCTTCCCAGGGGACTGTAACGGCCCACTTTGGGCTCGTAAACAAGAAATTGGTTTACAATCGGTCCGAGTGCATGCGGTAATGGGCTAGATGGAGTTGGCCTCGCGTGAGGCATCGCAATGTCGTTATCGTCGTTTTCTCTGCAAGTAGCGTCCATGATGAAGGCCCAATTGCAGACCAATTCCAGCCTTGGAGCGGGTCCCGCATGACCCTCCCGAGCGCCGTCAAATACGCCATCATCGGCGCCGGCATTCACGGCCTGAGCACCGCCTATCATCTCGCCAAGAACCTGAAGGCGACTGGCCGCGGCTCTGGCGCGGATATCCTCGTTTTGGACAAGATGGGGATCGGCGGCGGTGCCTCGGGCATCGCTTGCGGCGTGATCCGCAACAATTATTTCCAGCCGGCCATGCGCGAACTGATGGTTCAGTCCGTCGAGGTGTGGGAGAGCGATCCCAAGGCCTACAGCTATCATCCAGTCGGCTACATGCAGATTAGCCCCGAGCTGATGCACGACCAGGTCGGCACGATCTACGAGCAGCAGCAGGCCCTCGGCTACGAGTCCGAGTTCATCGAGGGCGCCGCCGACAGCCAAAATTATATGACCGGCCTGTTCGACGACTGGCAGGCGAAGAACATCACCTCGGTGCTGCACGAGAAGCGCGGCGGCTACGCCAACAACACCGCCTCGCTCTATGGCTTGGCCGGCAAGGCGGAAGCCGAAGGCGTGCGCATCCTGAGTGGCGTCGAAGTGCTGAGCTTCGAGTATGGCTCGAACTCCGGCGCCGTCACGGGCATCGAGACCGACAAAGGCGTCATCGCTTGCGAGACCGTGGTGGTGGGCGTGGGCCCGTGGGTGAACAAGATCTGGAACCTGCTCGAGCTGCCGAAGGCCATCACGCTCAAGGATCTGACCGGCCGGGTGCATGAGAATGTACCCATGTGGAAATTCTGGTGCCTCGAGGAAGGCACGCTCGGCGTCGATCCGCAGATGCACAAGACCAATGATGGCCGCATGCCGCCCGTCATTCACGTCGACACCGATGCGCCGCTCTATTCGGACGTTGATGGCTCGCTCATCACCGACAAGATGTGGGGCCTCTATTACAAGCCGGACTTCAATTTCGGCGGCATCCAGGGTGGGGCCTCGCCGTATAAGGTGGAGCAGGACGCCGACAGCGTCGCCGTCGATCCCTACGGCCCCGACTCGCCCGACTTCATCGTCGGCGACGACTTCATTCACATGTGGTGCTCGATGCTGGCCCATTGCCAGAAGCGGTTTGAGGGCCAGATCAAACACTACAAGCACAAAGAGAAGTCAGGCGGCCTTGGCTGCTTCACGCCGGACAACTTTCCGGTCTTCGATACATTTCGCGAAAACGTGTACGTGATCGCCGACTCCAACCATGGCTATAAGATGATTGGTGTTGGTAAGCTGGTGGCCCAAGAATTGATGGGAGACAAGAGCGCGCTGCTGGAGCCGTTCCGCTTCGCGCGCTTCGAGAAGGGTGATCTGCACCCCGTCTCGCATAGCCCATTTCCGTGGAGCTGAGTTAAAGGGGACGGTCGATGGATATCGAACGCTTTGTAGACGATCCGCAACGCCAAGAGCTCGTCAAGGAAGTGCGCCGGAAGATCGACGAGCTCGGCGTCGACTATCTCTATCTGCAGTTCGTGTCGGTCACCGGCCGCATCATGGGCAAGGGCATCCCGGCCGATCATTGGGAAAGCATCGCGCAAAAGGGCTTCCAGCTCGTCTACGGCGCCACCGTGAACCTGTTCCTCAATCGCCACGGCGACTATCTGGGATACGGGCCTGAGGCGATGGAGCTGGTCGGCATCCCAGAGCCCGAGACGTTCATGCAGCTCCCCTGGGACAAGCGAGTGGCGCGGCTGTGGTGCACGCTGTTCCGCAATCGCGAGGAGCGCAAGGATCCCGGTGCGTTTCTGACGTCGGACGCCCGCGGCAATCTTCGCCGCATCCACGACCAGTTCAAGCAGGACCATAGCCTGGAACTCCGGCACGGCACCGAGCCGGAAATGATGTGGTTCAAGAAGGATGAGAACGGCAAGCCTGCCGGCGGCTATTCCAATCCCTATTGCTATCATATCGACCAGTTCGAGAGCCTGCGGCCCGTCTATTTGCGCGTCATCGACTACTGCCGCGCCATGGGTCTAGACATGATCCAGGGCGATCACGAGGATTCGCCCGGCCAGCTCGAGCTCAACTTCACGTACGACGACGCGCTGCGTACCGCCGATCGGCTCTCCACCTATCGCCAGATCTGCGCGCAAGTGGCCCGTGAGTTCGACATCATCGCCTGCTTCATGTGCAAGCCGTTCATGGGCGTGTCGGCCAATGGCTGTCACCACAACATCTCGCTGTGGCGTGGCGGCGACGACGAGGTGAAGCCGCTCGGTAACGATCCCGACAAGCTGCCCGGCATGACGGAGAACTATCTCTACCGCCGCGGCGGCCACAACACCTTCATGCCGGAAACCGATGACATTCAGCTTCCCGGCAAGGTCGGGCTGCAAGCCATCGGTGGTATTGTCAAACATCTCGGCGCGCTGACCGCGATCGGCTGCTCGACGGTAAACTCCTATCGGCGCCTATGGGAAACCGGGTTCTGGGCGCCCGTGTTCGCCGACTGGGGTTACCAGAACCGCACCACGGGCCTGCGCGTCTCCGCGCCTGGCCGCTTCGAGTATCGCGCCGTGGACTCCATGGTGAACCCGCACCTGATGGCGACGGTTCTGATCAAGGCCATGGATGACGGCATCAAGAACAATCTCGACCCGGGGCCGTCCGAGGAGCGCAACATCTACCAGGCTATGGAAGCCGGCAAGCAGGTCAAGAAGCTGCCGATGACGCTTGGCGACGCCCTGGCCGCGCTCGAGAAGGACGAGGTCATCCGCTCGGCCATGCCGGGCGACATGTACCGGCTCTACGACGAATACAAGCGGGACGAGTGGGAGCGCTTCAACTACACCGTCACCGAATGGGATCTCGAAACCTATCTCGACTGTCTGCCGTAAGGCCCGGCGGATTGGCGCTCAAGCAGCGAAGCGGTAGCGCAAAGGAAAGTGCGCTCAAGCAGCGAAGCGGTAGCGCAAAGGAAAGTGCGCTCAAGCAGCGAAGCGGTAGCGCAACGAACAAGGAAGGAAGAACGAGCATGTGCGGGATTGCCGGAGTGATCCATCGCGGCGGCGCCACCGACGTCGGCCAGGAGATGACGGCGATGCTCCTGAGCCTGCGGCACCGCGGGCCCGACTCCACGGGGTTCGCCGTCTATGGCGTCAGCACGCCTGCCGAATACGTCATGCGCCTCAAGCTCGCGGAAGCCGAGGATCTGAAGACCGATCACAAGATCCACGACAAGATCAGAGAGCGTCAGGGCCAGGTCGATTGCCGTCTGGCCGAGCTCGGCGCAGAGACCCTCGACGTGGCCGAGCCTCGGCCATACGCCTTCCGCTACCGGTTGCGCTATGCCGGGGACACCAAGCTGCTCGCCGCCGACATCGAGCAGATCGAGGGCGCCGAGGTCCTGTCCTTCGGCAGCGCGCTCGAGCTCATCAAGGATCTTGGCGACGCCACCCAGGTCTCCGGACAATATGGACTGGGGACCTTCCGCGGTACCCATGCCATCGGTCACACCCGCATGGCCACGGAGTCCGACGTCGATATCCGCTCGGCCCATCCGTACTGGGCCTACCCGTACAACGACATCTCCGTGGTCCATAACGGCCAGATCACCAATTACTGGATCATGCGCCGCGAGATGGAGCGTCTCGGCCACCGCTTCATGTCGAATTGCGATTCCGAGCTGCTCGCGGTGTACACCGCCAACAATCTGGAACAGGGCGCGACGCTGGAAGATTCGCTGAAGGCCTCGATCACGGAGATCGACGGCGTGTTCACCTATCTCGTCGCCACCGACAGCGAGCTTGGCATGGCCAAGGACACCATGGCGGCAAAGCCCATGGTCCTCTACGAAAGCGACGAACTCGTCGCCCTGGCCTCCGAGGAGGTGGCCATCCGCGCCATCGTCCCGCGCGAGATCGATACTTCAGACCCTTACGATGAGGAGGTGCGCGTATGGCAGCGCTGACGCGATCGGCTCCGTCCGAGCAGGAGCGCCTGTCTCACGAGATGGGCATGCATACCGAGCAGCTGACCGGCCGCTCGATCGAGAGCTTTTTCGACATCGATCTCGACGCGCCGGCGCATGGCTTTTCGGTGCCCGATTCTTTCGATGTCGACTTCAACAAGCGCGGCGAAATCGACGCCTCCAACATGGAGGAGAAAGCGGTAAACTTGCGCATTCGCGAGCTGATGAAGGACGGCTACGGTACCATCGTCCTCAAGAACCCTGGCGCCAAGCACTCGCTCGCCGTCGGCATCCTAAACCGCCTCAATCTCATCGTCGAAGGCTCACTCGGCTATTTCGGTCTTGGCCTGATCGACGGGCCGAATGTGCGCATCTCCGGCCGCGTCGGCTGGTCCTGCGCCGAGAACATGATGAGCGGCACCATTCTTATCGAGAAGAATGCCGGCTCACAGTTCGGCGCGGCCATCAGAGGTGGCGATCTCGTGTGCAAGGGCGACGTTGGCTCGCGCACCGGCATCGACATGAAGGGGGGCAACATCATCGTCGGCGGCAACACCGGCGCCTTCACCGGCTTCATGATGCAGCGCGGGCGCATGGTGCTCTGCGGCAACGCCGGCAAGAATCTTGGCGACTCCATGTATGACGGCGTCATCTACATCGCCGGCGAGCCACAGAGCCTCGGCGTCGACGCGGTGTGGAACGAGATGACCGACCTGGATCGGCAATGGCTTGAGCGCAAATTGCGCATGTACGACGTCATGCCGATGGGCGGCATTGAGTCTTTCCGCAAGATCGGCAGCGGCAAGCAGCTGTGGAATTACGACAATCTGGAGCCGACCGAGAAGAAGATGGTGCTGTAGGCGCCAACGAAGGGGCTGGGCAAATGGCAAAGAACAAGAAGCGAAACGGAAACGGCGCCAAGGAGCCGGCGGAAGCGAGCCGCTTCCTCCTCGGCCACAGCCAGATCTTCACGCCGAATGTCATGAACGACATTCACGTGAAGGCCGAGCTTGGCCGCTACCGCATGCGCGGCTTCTCGCTGTTCAAGAAGATTCCTCATTGGGACGATCTCACGTTCCTTCCGGGCACGCTGACCCGCTTCGTCATCGAGGGCTATCGCGAGAAGTGCGACACCAAGACGGTGATAGGCCCCAAGGCCAAGCGCCCGATGGTGCTCGATATTCCCGTCTATGTGACCGGCATGAGCTTCGGCGCGCTGTCCTTCGAGGCGAAGATCGCGCTTGCCCGCGGCGCCACCATGGCGGGCTCCGCCACCTGTTCGGGCGAGGGCGGCATGATCCCCGACGAGCGGCGCTACTCCAGCAAGTGGTTCTATCAGTGCATTCAGTCGCGCTACGGCTTCAACCCGCACCATTTGCGCCTCGCCGATGCCTGCGAGTTCTTCATCGGCCAAGGCTGCAAGGTGGGTCTCGGCGGCCATCTCATGGGCCAGAAGGTCACTGACCAGGTGGCCGAGATGCGCTCGCTGCCGGCCGGCATCGATCAGCGCTCGCCGGCCCGGCATCCCGACTGGCTCGGCCCCGACGATCTTGCGCTCAAGATCGAGGAGATCCGCGAGGCGACCAATTGGGAGATTCCCATTCAGCTCAAATTGGGTGCCGCGCGCGTCTATGACGACGTCCGCATGGCGGTGAAATGCGGGCCGGACTCCATCTATATCGACGGCATGGAGGGCGGCACCGGCGCCGGCCCCCATATCGCCACGGAAGATACCGGCGTGCCCGGCATCGCCGCCATTCGCCAGGCGCGCCGCGCCATCGACGAGCTCGGCAAGCGCGGCGAGGTCACCCTGGTCTATGCCGGCGGCATCCGGAACGGTGGCGATGTCGCCAAGGCGCTCGCGCTCGGCGCCGACGCCATCGCCATCGGTCACTCGGTGCTCATGGCGCTCAACTGCAACAAGGAAATTCCGGAGTCGGATTTCGAGGCCGAAATCGGCGTGCCGGCCGGCTATTGTTATCACTGCCATACCGGGCGCTGCCCCGTGGGCGTCGCCACGCAAGATCCCGAGCTTAGAAAGCGGCTCGATCCCGATGAGGCGGCCGAGCGCGTCTACAACTTCCTGCACACGCTGACGATGGAAGCGCAGATGCTGGCCCGCGCTTGCGGCAAGACCAACGTTCATAGCCTCGAGCCGGAGGATCTCGCCGCGCTGACCATGGAGGCCTCGGCCATGGCTCAGGTGCCGCTCGCCGGGACCGACCTCACCGTCGGTGTCCCGAACTATCACAAGCTGGGTTGAGGGGAGCAGGACCGATGGCCAAGGATTTGAAGAACGGCAAGGGCAGGAAGCCCGACGACGTCGACAAATATCTGAAGGATGTCGCCGGCCTCGACACCGACCGCGAGAAGGTGATCGGTCAGCACATCGGCTACCGCTACGACGTCAACCTGCTGCCCGACTACGACGGGCTGACGCCCTTCCTGAAAGAGTACATGGAGTTCATGGGCTGGGACGATCTCAACTGGCTCGAGGACGTGCACATGGGCTACGAGGCGGGCGAGCCCGCCATCTTCGACCGCAACATCAATGGTTGGGTGCGCATACCGAAATCGATGAAGCTGCCCGACACTCAGCAGGACCGCGACATGCTGGCGCGAGAGCTTCTGGTCCGCTTCCAGACTTCGCCCAATCATCCTCTTCACGAGCTGAACAAGGCCTACCGCAAGTTTTAAAGGGATACCGTTTCTCGGCTTTCGCGTCCGGGCTCGGCCCGGCCCGAGGCCCAATCGGGTTTAAAGGCGACCACATGCACGGTCTCGGGCAGTGCAGGATTGAACACCCGGTTATGCCAGATCGCGGCCGCGCGGTCGGTATTGTCCATCTTGAGCATCTTGGCCTTGCACGGCAGGCGGAAGGCATAGCGCCCTTGCGCGAAGTCGAGCACGCAGCTTTTGGCCGAAAGAAGCGTCTCGGCGAGCGGTGCATCGTCCGGCAACGTCGCCAGCAGCCGGCCTCTGAACGCCTTGGCGTTCTGAAAATAGTCGGCCTGCAAATAAGCCAGCGCCTTCTGGTAGGTTTCTCGCGGGTCGGCATATTTCAGCACCTGAAACCGGAAGAAGGCGGTGCTCTCTGTCGGGTCTTTCGGCACCAGCAGCACCGTCAGCCCAGGCGCCAGCTCTGCGCCCGCTTCGTCCAAAACGCGCGGCTGCATGCCGGGGGAGGGGCGGCCGCCATCCTCGCGCATGGCCACCTGCCGCACCTGGCACTGCCAAGTGAGAAACGTGTCCCGGAGGCTTTTGCGGGTCGATTTGCTCACCGCTTTTCATTGCCCCGTCAGGGGTCCTCTCGTCAAATTTTGGCTTTGGACCGGGCCTGGTGCGCCACTGTTCGCAGATATTTCCTCATAGGAAAACATATTTCATCTTGGTTGACGGAATTGAGGGCACCGCCTAGCATCCAGCTACGATGGGGAGATTTTCGGCCGGATGCTGTGGCGATCGCCGCGAGGGCTTTGCAGGCCCCCGCGTAGGCAGGAGGAAGGCAACGACGTAGCTGAATCATCCATCGAGGCCGTGGGACAAAGGTTGCGAAACCAAGCGTCCCGCCGGTAATGAACCTAGGGGGCTTACATCAATGGGCAATAACTTAGACGCTCTGACGACCGTCTTCACCGAGTTCTACTACTGGGTGACCGTCGTCTTCATGTTTCTGATCCATGTTGGTTTCTGCATGTACGAGGTCGGCGTCAGCCGGAAGCGTAACCACATGCACACGCTGATGAAGAACACGATGCTGATCCCGTTGGTCACCATCACCTTCTTCTTCTTCGGCTGGTGGATCTATTGGGCACTTCCTAACGGGCCGTGGATCACCGGACCGCTGCTGACCGAAGCCGCGGCGCCGAACTCGCCGATTTCCCCGACCATGGGCACCAATCTCGGTGACCATATTACCGGCGTGTTCTGGGCGGCCTTCCTGCTGTTCTCGTGGACGGCAGCGTCGATCGTCTCGGGCGCGGTGATCGAGCGCATCCGCACGGGCGCGTTCTGGATCATCGCCGTAATGCTCGGCTCGGTGACCTGGATCATCGACGCGGCCTGGGGCTGGTCTCCCAATGGCTGGATGGTGAAGCTGCTCGGCTATCACGACGCCTATGCTTCGGGCGTCATCCATGCCATCGCCGGCGGTACCGCGCTCGGCGTGCTCGTCGTGCTCGGGCCGCGGCTCGGGCGCTTCATGGCCGACGGCACCCCGCGGGTGTTCGCTCCGCATAATCCCTGGCTGGTGACCATCGGTCTGTTCTTGATCTACACCGGCTTCTGGGGCTTCTACGCCGCCTGTAATGTGCCGATCATCTCGCCTGAGGCGATCGGCGGCCAGATCACCGGCGAGACCTGGACGGCCACCACCATCTATCTGACGCCGACAACCCTGAGCGCCATCACGGTCAACTTCCTGATGTCTCTGTCAGGCGGCTTGATGGTCGCTTACATCATCTCGAAGGGCGACGCCTTCTGGACCTACTCGGGCGGTCTCGCCGGCATCATTACCGCCTCCGCCGGCAACGACCTCTACCACCCGATCCAAGCCTTCATCATCGGCGGTGTCGGCATCTGGATCGCCTATTATCTGCACTACTGGGTGGAGCGTAAGTTCAAGATCGACGACGCAGTCGGTGCTGTGGCGGTTCATGGCTATGCCGGCTTCATCGGCCTGGTGATCTGCGGCTTCGTGTTGTGGGGCTATCCGTCCTCGCCCTATGAGGGCTACGCCACGGTGAACCCGCTCGGCAACACCATCGGTGCCGTCATCATGTTCTTCGTCCTCGGCTTCATTCCGGCCTGGATCATGTCCAAGCTCTTGGATGCCGGAGGCCTCCTGCGGATACCGCGCGAGGTCGAACTCATGGGTCTCGACTTCAGGACGCTCCATGAGGAAGAAGAAGCACGTGAAGAGGTCCGGCGGGCCGAGAAGGCTCTCGTCTGATCCGCGCCATAACCGAGACAAAGGAGAACCGAAATGGGTAGCACTTGGGCAGTCGACCTTGCCAATACTGGGGCGGTTTACCCCTGGCAGGGTTATGAGCTGATCATGGTGATTGTCGCCGTAGCCTTGTGGATCCTCTGGCACATCGTCCAACTCCGTGAGGAGAAGGCGGAGTTTGCCGAGGACATCAGGAAGTACGGCAGCAAGGAGTCGATCAAGAAGGCTCTCGACGAGCATCCGGTCTGACCTTGCGGACGGTCTGACCCTCCAGAGGGGCGTCGGCTCTTGAGCCGGCGCCCCTTTGCATGTCAGTCAGGCAGCACTATCTCAGGTGAGAAGCAGCCGGTAGCGGACGAAGTCGTCGGCCTCCACGTAGCTGTCATAGAGCCGCCGCGCCGTGTCGTTGGATTGGCGCGCATGCCAATAGAGCCGTGACCAGCCGCGGTCGCGGCCGAGCGCCACGAGATCGTCGATCAGCGCGCGCCCCAACCCGTGGCCTCGGGCTTGCGAGTCGACGAACAGATCTTCCAGATAACAGGTTGGTGTGAGCGTCCACGAGCCGGGGTGCAGCACCGAGATGGTGAAGCCCACCACCGCGCCGTCCAACTCCGCGAGCCGTCCGACCATGCCTGAGTTGGGGTCCAGCAGCCGCGCCCATGTGCCCGCCGTGACGTCGTCGGGAACTTCCGCCTCATAGAAACTGACATAGCCAGCCCACAGGCGGCGCCAAGCCGCCTCGTCCTGCGATGTGGGATCGCGAACGAGGAGTGCTGCGGGGCTGGCGTCCGCCATCTAGCAGTCGAGAGTGGTGGCCCGCTCCCAGGGCGTCAGCTGCCGCTGGCACTCGTTCCAGTCCTTGGTCTTCAGCTTGACGTAGGAGTCGACGAACTCGTCGCCGAGCTCGCGGCGCAAGAGCGCCGACTTATCCGTCAGGCGCAGCGCATCGAGCAGGTTGAGCGGCAGCTTCTTGGTGCCGGCCGGCGCCTTGTGGCCTTCCGCATACATGTCGATGTCGAGCGGCTTGCCCGGGTCGGTGCCCTTGGCGATGCCGTCGAGCCCGGCGGCCAGGACGGCGGCGGGCAAGAGATACGGGTTGACGGCGCCGTCGGGGAGGCGGAACTCGAACCGTCCACCGCCCGGCACCCGGATCATGTGCGTGCGGTTATTGCCGGCGAACGTGACCGTGTTGGGCGACCAGGTGGCGCCCGATGTCGTCACCGGCGCATTGATGCGCTTATAGGAGTTCACCGTCGGATTGGTGATCGAGCACATCTCGTCCGCGGCGCCGATTAGGCCGCCGATGAAGTTGTATGCCTCCTTCGACAGGCCGAGAGCGTCGTTCTTGTCGTCGAACGCGTTCTTGTCGTCCTTCCACAATGAGACATGCACGTGACAGCCATTGCCGGTGAGATGTGCGAACGGCTTCGGCATGAACGTGGCGCGCAGTCCGTGCTTCTCGGCGATCGCCTTCATCATGTATTTGAAGAAGGCCATGCGGTCAGCGGTCTTGAGCGCGTCGTCGAAGTCCCAGTTCATCTCGAACTGACCGTTGGCGTCCTCGTGATCGTTCTGATACGGCCCCCAGCCGAGCTCGAGCATGGAGTCGCAGACTTCGCTGATCACGTCGTAGCGGCGCATCAGGGCCGACTGATCGTAGCAGGGCTTGGACTGGATATCCGACTTGTCGCTGAGCTCCTCGCCGTCGGCGCTCACCAGGAAATACTCGCACTCGACTCCGGTCTTCACCGTATAGCCGGCGTCCTTGGCCTTCTTGAGCATCTTCCTGAGGATGTTGCGCGGCGCCTGGTCCACTTCCTTGCCGTTCATGTGAAGATCGGCAGCGAGCCAGGCGACCTCCGGCTTCCACGGCAGCTGGATGAGGCTCGACGGATCGGGGATGGCGAGCAGGTCGGGATACGCTGGCGTCATGTCGAGCCAGCTGGCGAAGCCGGCAAAGCCCGCACCGTCCTTAGCCATGCCGGCGATGGCGCTTGCCGGCGCGAGCTTGGCCCTGAGCGTGCCGAACAGATCGACATAGGAAATCAGGAAATATTTGATCCCGCGCTCGCGGGCCTCGATTGCCAGATCAACCGCCATGAAACTCCCCTTCGCTAAGACTCAAAAGCAACCGTTGCCTACCCGTCTGATTTCGATCCCGGAACCCAGTCGGTGCCGGCCAGCGGCACCTTGGCCATGGCCGCGGCCTCGACGGTCAGGGCCACGAGATCCTCGGGCTCCAGATTATGCACATGACTCTTGCCGCAGGCGCGCGCGATGGTCTGCGCCTCGAGCGTCAAGACCGAAAGATAATTGGCCAGCCTGCGGCCGCCGAGCACCGGGTCGAGCCGCGCGGCGAGCGCCGGGTCCTGGGTGTTGATGCCGGCCGGGTCTTGACCCTCGTGCCAGTCGTCGTAAGCCCCGGCCGTGGTGCCGAGCCCCTGATATTCCTCTTCGAGCGCGGGGTCGTTGTCGCCGATGGCGACCAGCGCCGCCGTGCCGATCGACACCGCGTCGGCGCCGAGCGCCAAAGCCTTGGCCACGTCGGCACCGTTCCTGATGCCGCCGGACACGATGAGCTGCACTTTGCGATGCATGCCGAGCTCCTGCAGCGCCTGCACCGCCGGTCGGATGGCCCCCAGGATCGGCAGGCCCACATGCTCGATGAACACTTCTTGGGTCGCCGCCGTGCCGCCTTGCATGCCGTCGAGCACGATCACGTCCGCGCCCGACTTCACGGCCAGCGCCGTGTCGTAAAAGGGCCGCGAGGCGCCGACCTTGATATAGATGGGCGTCTGCCAATCGGTGATCTCGCGCAGCTCCTGGATCTTGATCTCCAAATCGTCCGGCCCGGTCCAGTCGGGATGGCGGCAGGCCGAACGCTGGTCGATGCCCTTGGGCAGCGTGCGCATCTCGGCCACGCGGTCGGAAATCTTCTGACCGAGCAGCATGCCGCCGCCGCCGGGCTTGGCGCCTTGGCCGATGACGATCTCGATGGCGTCGGCGCGGCGCAAATCGTCCGGGTTCATGCCGTAGCGCGACGGCAGGAGCTGATAGACGAGCACCGTGGAGTTCTGGCGCTCTTCCTCGGTCATGCCGCCGTCGCCGGTGGTGGTCGAGGTGCCGACTTGGCTGGCGCCGCGCCCCAAAGCCTCTTTGGCTTGCGCCGACAGCGAGCCGAAGCTCATTCCGGCGATGGTGATGGGAATTTTCAAATGGATCGGCTTCTCGGCGAAGCGGGTGCCGAGCCACACATCGGTGGCGCATTTCTCGCGATAGCCCTCGAGCGGATAGCGGCTCATGGAGGCGCCGAGAAACAGCAGATCGTCGAAATGCGGCACCTTCCGCTTGGCGCCGCCGCCGCGGATGTCGTAGATGCCGCTCGTCGCGGCCCGCCGGATCTCCGACAGGCTGTAATCGTCGAACGTGGCGGACTTGCGCGGCGTGGTCCGGGGCGTCGCGTCCATCAATACTCTCCCGCGTGATCGACGTTGAAAGTGTAGAGCGTCCGCGCCGAGCCGTAACGCTTGAAGTCGCCCGGGTCGACCTCGCCGTCGAAGCCGGCCTTTTTCAGCACCTCGTGCACGGCGATCTTGTGCTCGTCGCGCATCTCTTTCTCGACACAGTCGGCGCCGAGGCTCTTGACGGTCCCGCGCACGAACAGCCGCGCCTCGTAGATGGAATCGCCGAGCGCGTCGCCGGCATCGCCGAACACCACGAGATTGCCGGTCTGCGCCATGAACGCGCTCATATGGCCGACCGAGCCCTGCACCACGATATCGATGCCCTTCATCGAGATGCCGCAGCGCGACGAGGCGTTGCCGTCGATACGCAGCAGCCCGCCGCGCCCCGTGGCGCCGGCCGCTTGGCTCGCATCGCCCGACACATGGACGAAGCCGCTCATCATGTTCTCGGCGACGCCGACACCGGCGCTGCCATGCACGAGCACGGTGGCGAGCTTGTTCATGCCGGCGCAGTAATAGCCGACAGGGCCGTTGATCTCGACGGTGATCGGCACGTGGAGGCCGGCGGCGATCGCATGGCGCCCGGCCGGATGCTCGATGATCCAATGCTGCTCATTGGTCTCCGGCGTCAGGCGGTGAAGCGCCGCGTTGAGCGTCCTGAGCGGCGTCGTGCCGAGATCGACTTCCGGCATGTCTAGCGTTCCCAGAAATAGACGGTGGCGGGTTCGGGCTCCCACACCCGCGCGGTCTCGATGCCGGGCAACTCGGCGAGCGCCCGGTATTCGGAGCCGAAGGCCACATATTGGTCGGTCTCGGCCATGATGGCGGGCTTGCAGGCAATGCCGTCGCGTAGCACTCCGAAGCCGTTCTCGGTGCCGACCACGAATGTGTAGAAGCCGTCGAGATCGTCGAGGCTCACTTTCAGCGCATTGCCGAGCGAAAGCCCCTCGCGCATGCGCCAGGTGAGATAACCGGCGGCGACCTCCGTGTCATTCTCGGTCTCAAATTTGAGTCCCTCGCGCTTGAGCTCACGGCGCAGATTGTTGTGGTTGGAGAGCGAGCCGTTATGCACCAGGCATTGGTCCTTGCCGGTGGAATAGGGATGGGCGCCGTCGGTGGTCACCGCCGATTCCGTCGCCATGCGGGTGTGGCCGATGGCGTGGGTGCCGCGCATCGTGGCGAGCCCAAACCGCTCGGCCACCGTCTGCGGCAGCCCGACCTCCTTGAAGATCTCCATGCGATTGCCGCGGCCGACGATCTCGGTATCCGGCGTCTCGCGTTCCAGCCACTCGACGAGCCGCGCCACCTCCTGGTCGGGAAGCGCGACCACCGCATGGGTGTCGTGCAGCGTGGCGTGCGCGCCGGGGAAGGCGCCCTCGATCTCGGCCACTGTCTCCTCGATGGCCGAGACGGAAGGCCCGCGCAGCGTCAGCTTGGTCTGGCCGCTCTCGCCGGCGCCATAGACGGCGAAGCCGGCGCTATCCGGCCCGCGGTCCGACATCGTGGCGAGCATGGCGGCGGTCAGCCGGCCAAGCTCGGGCTCGAGCGCAGGGTCTTTGAGAAACAGTCCGACAATGCCACACATGGCTGAAAAGCTCCGGGTTAAGCGCCGTTCACCATGCTACGGCGCGAGTGGTGTCGTCAACCCAGGTGAAATAAAGTTTCCTTGGGGGAAAGTCCAGAGGCGGGCGCCAAAGTCTAGGGGCGTGGGTAAATAATGATGGAGAGATAGGTCATGGGCCGGTCGATCAGCTCTTCCGGCCCGTGCGGCGCGCCCGCATCGAAGAACAACGCGTCCCCCGGCCCCATGGGATAGAGCTTGTCGGCGTGCCGATAGATGACCTTGCCGGACAGCATAAAGATGAACTCCATGCCGTCATGCTGGAACTGGGTATAGGGGTTGGCGTCCTCGCTCAGCGTGATGAGATAGGGCTCGACCACGATGTCTCCTGCCAGCGAGTGTCCCAGCAACTCGTAGCGATGGCCCGCTTTGGTGCCGCGCCGCTCGATCGAGACGCCTTGCCCAGCATGGACATAGGAGCAATCGCGGCGCTCCTCGAAATCGGCGAAGAAGCTTGTCATGGGCACGTTCAGTGCCCGCGCCAGAGCGCGAAGCGTGGACAGCGACGGCGACGTGCCGCCGTTTTCGATCTTCGACAGCATGCCGGGCGACAGCCCCGCCTCCGCCGCCAGCTCCGTCGCGGTCAGCTGCAAGCGCTGACGCAGATGCCGCACGCGTCTGCCGATGGACACTTCGAGGTTGAGCTCGCCCGTGGTGGGGGCGTTGGAGCCGGTAGCGTAGGTGTCGTCGTTCTTGTCCACGGCGGCATCCTTGGCGGGCTTGGCAGGTTTGGCGCGCGGGGACCCTGAACGCTGCCGCGCCTCGGCGCGTTCCCGCAGTTGTTTGGACGTCAGCCTCGTCGTCGCCATCAAGCCTCCTGATGCGAGCATCTTGATGCAAGCATCTCAATGCGAGCATTTCGCCGGGTTGCAACGAACCTAGCACCAAAAATTTCGCGGGCCACCATTTAGGCGCTCGCGCGCGTGCGGCTCGGCGGCTCGCCGAAGACGTGTGAATAGGCACGGGCGAACTGGCTCGACGAGGCAAAACCTGTGGCCAGCGCCACGTCGAGCACCGGCAGCGTGGTCTCGCGCAGAAGCTGCCGCGCACGCTCGAGCCTGAGCCAGCGGTAATGCTGGTGAATGCCGTGGCCCACATGGGCGTTGAACAGCCGTTCGAGTTGGCGGAGAGAGATGCCCGCCTGCCGCGCCAGCGCCACGCGGGACTGCGGGGTCTCCAGGCTCATCTCCATGGCGCCGAGCACCCGCAGCAGCTTCTCGTCGGCGATGCCGAGCCGGTAGCGCAGATCCATGCGCTGCGGGCCGTAGCCTTCGCGGATATGGGTGTGCAGGAACCAATCGCCGACGGACGCCGCTAATTGACGGCCGTGGTCGCGCTCGATCAGCGCCACCATCATGTCGAGTGCCGAGATGCCGCCGGAACAGGTGATGCGGTTGCCGTCGATCTCGAACAGCGACGGCACCACGCTCACATCGGGGAACGCCTCGCGGAAGGCCGGCAGATGCTCCCAGTGGAGCGTCGCCCGGCGCGCATCGAGCAGGCCGGCCCGCGCCAGGATGTAGGGCCCGCCCGAGATGCCGCCCAGCGTCGTGCCTCGGCGCGCCAGCCGCCTGAGCCAGGCGAACGTGGCTTTGTCGCTGAAGGTCGCCGGGTTGCCGCCGGCACACACGAAAACTATGTCGGCGGCGCGATCCGTGTCCGTGCCGAAATCGGGGATGATGGCGACGCCGTTCGAGGCGGTGACCGGCTCAGATGTCGGCGCCGCATGCCACCAGCGATAGAGGCGCTTGCCGGACAAGAGATTGGCCGCGCGCAACGGCTCCATGGCCGCGGCGTAGGACATCAGCGCGAAGCCCGGCACCAGTAGAAAGCCGACGGTTTTGGGATCGCCAGTCTTGGGATCGCCAGTCTTGGGATCGTCAGTCTTGGGATCGTCAGTCTTGGCAGCCTGGCTCATGGCGGAAACAGTCAAGTATGCGGCGCAAAATGTCAACCAAGCCAAGGAAAACGGCGCAAACTTGTGAGCATGCGCTACTCGCTCGCCAGCCTCCTCGCCAACGCCGTGACCGGCAACCGCAACTGGAAACCGGTCTGGCGTGAGCCCGAGCCCAAGGCCCAATATGACGTTGTTATTGTCGGCGGCGGCGGCCACGGCCTCGCCACGGCCCACTACCTCGCCAAGCAGCACGGCATCACCAAAGTCGCCGTGGTGGAGAAGTCCTATCTCGGCTCCGGCAATGTCGGGCGCAACACCACCATCGTCCGCTCCAACTATCTGCTCCCCGGCAATGCGCCGTTCTATGAGTGGTCGATGAAACTGTGGGAGGGGCTGGAGCAGGACCTCAACTACAACGCCATGGTCAGCCAGCGTGGCGTGCTTAATGCCTTCCACTCCGATCCCCAGCGCGACTCGTATGTCCGTCGCGGCAATGCCATGCGGCTCAACGGCATCGACGCGGAGTTGCTCGACCGCGAAGACGTGCGCAAACTCGTGCCCTTTGTCGATTTCGACAATGCGCGCTTTCCGGTGCGCGGCGGCCTGTTCCAGGCCCGCGGCGGCACGGTGCGCCACGACGCCGTCGCCTGGGGCTATGCGCGCGCCGCCGATAGCCGCGGCGTCGACATTATCCAGAACTGCGCCGCCACCGGCTTCCGCATCGAGAACGGCCGGGTGATCGGCGTCGAGACCGAGAAGGGTTTCATCGGCGCCAAGAAGGTGGCGGTATCTGTCGCCGGCAACTCCACCCGCGTCGCCGAGATGGCGGGCTTGCGGCTTCCCATCGAGAGCCACGCGGTCCAAGCCTTCGTCACCGAGGGCGTCAAGCCGCTGCTCGACATCGTCATCACCTTCGGCGCCGGGCATTTTTATTGCAGCCAGTCCGACAAAGGCGGCCTCGTGTTCGGCGGCGACATCGAGGGCTACAATTCCTATGCTCAGCGCGGCAACATGCCGGTCATCGAGGACGTCGCCGAAGGCGGCATGGCGCTGATGCCGGTGATCGGCCGCCTGCGTATCTTGCGCTCCTGGGGCGGGCTGCTCGACATGACCATGGACGGCTCGCCGATCATCGACGTGACCCCGGTCGAAGGCCTCTATCTCAACGCCGGCTGGTGCTATGGCGGCTTCAAGGCCACGCCCGCCGCCGGCTGGTGCTTCGCCCATCTCATCGCCACCGGCGAGCCCCACCCTTATGCCGCCGCCTACCGTCTCGATCGTTTCGCGGAAGGCCGCGTCATTGACGAGAAGGGCATGGGCGCCCAACCGAACCTCCATTGAGGCGAGGACGCTGAGGCGAGACCATGCGGATCAAATGTCCTTATTGCGGTGAGCGAGCGCTGGAAGAGTTCACCTATAGCGGCGACGCCACGGTCACGCGGCCCGGGAGCCTCGATGCATCGGCCACCGACGCCTGGGTCGATTACGTCTATTTCCGCGACAACCCGGCCGGGCCGCACCAGGAGCATTGGCACCATAGCGCCGGCTGCCATTCGTGGCTCGTGGTGACCCGCGACACGCGCACCCATGAGATCATCGCCGTCGCGTTCGCACGCGAGGACATCTGATGTCGCCCCCGCAAATCAATCGCCTGCGCGCTCATGGTCTCGTCGACCGCAAGCAGGTGATCGGCTTCAACTTCGACGGTACCCGCCTCACCGGCTATTCCGGCGACACGCTCGCCTCGGCGCTGCTCGCGAATGGCGTGCGCCTTGTCGGACGCTCGTTCAAATATCATCGCCCGCGCGGCATCCTGACCGCCGGCTCCGAGGAGCCGAACGCCCTGGTGGAACTGCGCACAGGCGCGCGCCGCGAGCCCAACACCCGCGCCACCACCATCGAGCTTTATGACGGGCTCAACGCCGCCAGCCAGAATCGCTTTCCGTCGCTGAAATACGATCTGCGCGCGGTGACCCAGCTGGCCTCGCCGATCTTCGGTGCCGGCTTCTACTACAAGACCTTCATGTGGCCCGCCGCCTTCTGGGAGAAGGTCTACGAGCCGCTGATCCGTCGCGCCGCCGGTCTCGGCCGCGCCGCAGGAGCCGCCGACCCCGATCATTACGAGAAGACCAATGCGTTTTGCGACGTGCTGGTGGTCGGTGGCGGCGCCGCTGGTCTCTCCGCCGCATTAACGGCAGGCCGCGCCGGCGCGCGCGTCATCTTGTGCGACGAGGATTTTCGTCTGGGTGGGCGGCTGCTGGCCGAGCGCGACGAGATCGACGGCAAGCCGGCGCGGGATTGGCTTAAGGCAGCGGAAGCTGAACTGATGAGCCTTCCCGATTGTCGCATCCTCCGGCGCACGACGGTATTCGGCGTCTATGACGGCGGCACCTATGCCGCGATCGAGCGCGTCAACGATCATGTGCCGGTGCCGCCCGCGCATGAGCCGCGCCAGCGCCTGTGGCGCATCGTCGCCAAGCGGGCAATCGTCTGCGCCGGGGCCATCGAGCGGCCGCTTCTGTTCGGCGACAATGATCGGCCCGGCGTGATGCTGGCCGGTGCCGTGCGGACTTACGTCAATCGCTTCGGCGCCGCGCCCGGACGTCATGCGGTCGTCTTCGCCGATAACGACGCGGCGTTCCGCACCGCCGCCGATCTCGCTGACGCCGGCATCAAGGTCGAAGCGCTGATCGATGCGCGCCGCGATCCATCGACCCCGGTACAGGAAATCGCGGAGGCTTCTCGCGCCCCGTATTTTTCTGGCGCCGCCATCACCAGCGTCCGCGGCGCGCACGGGATCAAGTCGGTTCTCGCCACCGACGCGAGCGGCCACACCCATCAATTCGACTGCGATGTGTTGGCCATGTCCGGCGGCTGGAGTCCGACCCTCAACCTCACCACCCATCTGGGCGGCAAGCCGGCGTGGGACCACGGGCTGTCGGCCCTGGTTCCGGGTGATCTGCCGCCCGGTATGAGCGTGGCCGGCGCCGCCGCCGGCAAATTCACTCTGACCGCTTGCCTTGCCGATGGCGAGGGGGCGGGGGCCGAGGCCGCGCGCGCTTGCGGCTACTCTCCTTCGGTCCCCGCTCGCCGCGCTCCTGCCGAAGAGACCGCGACCGCGAGTCCGCTGTGGCAAGTGGACAAGAGCCGCGGCAAGGCCTTCGTCGATTTCCAGAATGACGTTACCGTTTCCGACGTGAAGCTCGCCACCCGCGACGGATTCCGCACGCCTGAGCACGTCAAGCGCTACACCACCCTCGGCATGGCCACCGACCAGGGCAAGACCTCGAATCTGAACGGCGCGGCCGTGCTCGCCGGGCTCACCGGCCGCTATGTCGGCGCGGTGGGGACGACCACCTTCCGCCCGCCTTACACGCCGGTCGCGATCGCCGCTTTGGCCGGCCATCATCGCGGGCCGGACTTCCGCCCCACCCGGCACGCGCCCTCCCATGCTTTCGCGCAACAGCAGGGCGCGGTTTTCGTCGAGACCGGCGCCTGGCTGCGCGCCCTCTACTACCCGAAGCCGGGCGAGGCGCCGCAAGGCACGGTGAACCGCGAGGTGGCGACGGTCCGGAGCAAGGTCGGTGTCTGCGACGTCTCGACCCTCGGCAAGATCGACGTGCAAGGTCCCGACGCCGGGATCTTTCTCGATCGCGTCTACGCCAACACCTTCTCGACGCTGCCGGTCGGTAAGACCCGCTACGGCGTGATGCTGCGCGAGGATGGCTTCGCCATGGATGACGGCACCACCGCGCGGCTTGCCGAGGACCATTATTTCATGACCACCACCACCGCCAACGCGGTCAAGGTGATGCAGCATCTGGAGTTCTGCCAGCAGGTGCTGTGGCCCGAGCTCGACGTGCAGACGGTCTCGGTCACCGAGCAATGGGCGCAATATGCCGTTGCCGGTCCCAATGCGCGGCACGTCATC
>Ga0209386_1000385_pt1 | contig 22464 bp, 25 predicted proteins | sample NGEPertwo_FD_184510 | JGI IMG/M metagenome (GOLD analysis project Ga0209386, IMG submission 184510) | Arctic peat soil microbial communities from the Barrow Environmental Observatory site, Barrow, Alaska, USA - NGEE Permafrost154B-two... | ecosystem: Environmental > Terrestrial > Soil > Wetlands...
ACAGCTATGACTGCTGGAGCAGCGGCGGCAAACTCCCGGGCAATTCGCTGAATCGTCGACGCAGCGATCTCACACTTTTTCTCCGCCCATTCTGGTGTATACTCTTGTACTTCAGTGACTAGCTCTTCGAACCCCTGTGTATATTTATTGACAAACGCTTCATCATAAAGTTTTTCAGCGAGGATCACGTGGATCATGGCTAGAAAAAAAGCAGAATCCGTTCCAGGCCTAACGGGCAGCCATTCCGTAGCTTTAGAGGCAGTCTTACTGAAGCGCGGATCAAGTACGACGACCTTTACACCTTTGGCCACCATCTCGATCAATTCCTGCGTCTCATTATTGGAAATTCCCTCTGCCAAATTACGTCCCGTGAAAATCATATACTTACATCGACTATAATCTGTTCCCGGTTGAGGATTGCCGTACGTATACAAAAATCCTGTTGTCATTGAATTGAAACACAAGCTCCGTTGAGTCCCGTAATTAGGAGTACCGTACGCCTTAAGCAGACTCTCAAAAAATGGCTGGGATAAGTTATCAGTTGAATTAAGCATCATCGCCTTCGCGCCATATTTATCCTTAATTTTTTTCATTTGATCGGCCGTATAACTCAAAGCTTCATCCCATGAAGCTTTGCGCCATAAACCGCTGCCCCGTGCCCCTGCACGTATCAGAGGAAACTTAATTCGATCCGGGCTATACATTGCTTCAACACCAGCATTGCCACGTGGGCACAGCTTTCCTAAATTGTTAGGATGATTTGGATTACCTTCCAGCGTCTTGATCACGCCGTTTTTGACCTTGGCAATCACTCCGCACCGCCACACACATTGCTCACAAATGGTTGTAACATATTTTGTATCCTGACCGGTTGTCTGGGCAGAGCTATCTAAACCCAAGGTCGATTTTGGAGCAAGTGCACCGACACCCGTAGCACCGAGAGCTGCCGTTGCGACAGCACCTTTGATAAACTTCCGGCGACTGAACAATTGGTCCCAAGTATACACTTTGGACACAATAACCCTCCTTTCTTAAAACCGTTTTTAGGATTCTAGAGACTGTTGTTGATCTGTAGCTTTGGAACTTTCCACGATTTTAGAACCCACATAGAAAACCCCTGTACACAGAACAAACAGTCCAATAAAGAGCCAATGATTGACATGGAAAAGCTCTGCTAGCGTCTTTTGTCCGTAGTCACCGATGGTAGATATCTTTAAGAACACTGATTGATAAGTTGCCCCAAATATAATTCCACCCGTCAGAAAACCCAAAACTCCTGGAATCAAGTAATCTATATTCCCCTGACCACAACCTGTGATCAATGTACCCGGTCACGTGCCAGCTAGGGCCATACCGACCCCAAACATGAGTCCCCCTAATAGATTACCTAGAATATAAGTTGAAGACACTTGATCTAACTGGATAAAACCAAGATCTTTCAGCGCATAGAGACAAACGAGTCCCACTGAGATTCCTGTCATCATAAACTTCATGACTGTATTATCCTTAAAACGAAACTGATTGACGATTTTATGATAGTGTCCTAGACCAGCCTTTTGCAGGGCAAAGGCGAAGAAGAAACCAATCGCTATGGGGACGACGTAAGTCATCATCTAGTAATTCCTCCCATACAAAATCTTAGTCGTAACAATTCCCGACACAAACAATCCAACTATAAAGATTAGTCCCGCGGGAGATAGTTGCATTGTTCCTGAAATAGCTAAGCCACTCGTACACCCACCAGCAATACCAGCGGAATACTCAATAATAATCCCACCGATAAAGATTAAGCCCCATCGTTTGAGCTTGCTGGGTCCGAATATCTCTGTCCATTGTTGATCGGGCATCATTCTAAACTTGAAATCCTTCGACCATTTACTGGACGTAAAGGCACCTAGGAGCATTCCAACAAACAATAGAATTTGGAAGCTTATGACCGGGGGCATCTGAAATTTAAAGTACATCGAATTAGCTAAACTTGAGTGAAAGAATTTCAAAAGTATACTGTCAATGTTTTCTAACCCACCCGACGAGCCGATTGTTTTATCCAACAGAACATAGGAAGCGGTGGCTGTTAATCCCAAGAGGGCACCTGCTGACCAGGGCGACCACAGTTTTTTCTTCATTTTCTCATTAATGGTCAAGGTGTTCTCCCTCCTTTTCTAGATGTGTAAGAACCTTATCAGGCATCTTAGACACTGCCTGTAATAATTGATCACCGTGTTCGTGCTGAAGGATTTTTTCTATGGCTAAGACAGTGTTCATATCCCCTTTTAGTAACTCAGCGAACACTTCCTGTACTTCGGGTGGAAGTGTATTTAAAGGAACTCTTTTTTGTCTTCCTTGTAAGATAGCCCAAGGCCATAATCCTTTTTTCCATTTCCAAATTAATACTCCCAAAATCGCCAGTACAAAAACATTTATTATTCCGATAACCCATGCTAACCAAGGAACCATATCCTTAAGATTAAAGTCAATTAAATCGAAATTGGCATTATCATTGGGGGGAACCTGAGTCGCTGCAGCGGAGGGAGTACCGGCCTCTCCGGCAGGCGTTCCAGTCGTTGGTGTACCAGGTGTTGCCGGTGTACCACCTTCGGGAGCTGTTCCACCATACTTAACAGCCCGAGCCGTACTATCATCGGGATGACACACTGCACAAGTTTGATCCGGTTGATCTAAGGGCTTGACTAATCCAACATGTGCTTTTGTTTTATCAGTTTCCGTTGCAGCACCTAAATGACAAGCCTGGCAAAAATCCCCAAAGGAATGCTGTATATGCCAATCACCTTTTTGGGACACTGGATCTTCTCCTTTAACCTCATGACAAGTTTTACAGGAGGAAGTTGATGCCCCACAGGCAGCTTCAGTAACTTTTGGCGATGTCATCAAAAAAGATCCAACAAGAACAAGACCGAATACCCCAAAGATTAAGGATAATAGAAACCATTTTTTTGTTTTCACGTTTGCTCCTCACCTCACAAGTTAATAGAACGTTTGTACCGTTCGCTTGATACTAGTTATTGTCTTAGTACCACCTCCGACGTCTCTATGTTCAACTCTGGTTGAACGAAGTCGCTACTCTGTTTCTGTTTGCTAAGAGAATCACAAACATTTCCTCGAATAATTCTATGCGGTTATCTGGGATCTAGTAATATGAGTATCGAATGTTCTTATCCCCCCCGTTAGGGGGGTGGTTCTTCTCCTCTAGGATACAACGAAAATACAGATAGGTCAATACAGCTTAAACATAAAAAAGAGCCAGGAAGGCTGTTAACCCCCCTGACTCCTGCTTCGGTAACCAATTATACGCTGAAGAACAATATTCGAATTGCACTATACCGCTCTGGCTATAACAAAATACTATTTAGCGGCATTTTTCTGATCCTGAGTTTGTTCTGTCGCATCGAGCGAAAAATCAGTTGAGGCGACCCGGCCTGTTTTGATATATTCGATCATCATCGGGGTTATATAAGGTACGATGAGTGGCAGCAAGTTAGGCATTAAGGAATCCATGGTCTTAGGAAGCAGGTCCGGCATCAATTCCTCCATATCCTTAGGCAGTTTACCTACGCGCCGCGAAACTTCAGCAAGCATATCAGGCATAACCTTGGGCATGACCCCTGGGACCAACATTGGCATCATTACTGGCATCATTTTCTCCATCAAGGCTAAGCCACCAGGGATATATTTCATAGCGTTCATCATAGGCACCATACCTGTGGGCATATTGGCAAACATCTGTGGAAGTAACGCTCCCATAACCTTAGCCATGTTTTCAGGATACATTAGAAGAATGAATTTCTCGAAGTAGCCCCACATTTCCATGGAGTATTCAGTTTTGTCCTCGGTTTCAAAGCCTAAACCTTGAGCAATAAACCGAGCTAGGTCAGTGATCGGAATATCCATATTGTTAGCCTTGGCGGCTGTTCTTAACTGAACCTGACAGCAAGGGCAAAGTGCCAGTAAAGCATCAGCGCCTACATCGATGGCTTCCTGAATCCGTATCCCACCAAGCTTTGCAGCAACAGGCATTTCACCAATCAAGGTTAAAACAGAACCGCAGCATAGTCCTTCTTCGCGGTTATGCTCCATTTCTACCAATTCTACTCCAGGAATGGCAGCAATGAGTTCGCGGGGCGGTTCGTAGATACCCTGCGCCCGACCAGCATGACAGGAGTCATGGAAGACAACTTTGGCCTTTATCTCATGCTCAAACTTTAGATCGCCTTTAGCGAGTGCTTCCGCCGCTACTTCGGAATAATTCTTGATTTCAAAAGGATAGTCTATCCCTTTTTTACGGGCCAAAGCGGGATAAAGCTCTTTCCAAGCTAGGCCACAGGCAGGGCAGGAAGTAACAATCGTTTTAGCGCCACGCTTTTTGGCTTCAGCGACATTGTGTTCGAAGATCTCTTCGAACAGCTCCCACTTACCAGCGATCTTCATCGGAATACCGCAGCAGGCTTCGTCAGTACCCATATAGGTAAAATCAATACCCGCCTTATCTAAAATACGAACGCTTGATATGGCCACATCACGATTCACCATAGAGGCTGTACAGCCTGCAAAGTACAAAACATCGGCTTTTTCTTTAATCTTAGGCTTAATCTCTTCGGGAATCCAATCGGCTCTTCTTTCCCGTTTACCTGCCCAGATGTTGTTTTCTCCTCTGAGTGAGGAAGCCATCATTTCAAAGGGTGGGAAGGTCATGCGCTTTTCTTCCGTTATTAACTTACCACGCATAGTCATCCAGTTATGCTCAACAGGAATGTTAAGCTGGCAACGGGTATTACAGACTTCACAAGTGGTGCACAGGAGGAACCGATTCACCATCTCCTGATCGAATTTCTCACGTCCCGCAATGACTTCTCTAAGGTACGCGTATTTACCGCGAGGAGAATGGGACTCCCAACCACGGCCCGAGAACTGTTCACAGGTGGACACGCAGTATCCGCAACGAGCACAAGCTGTCGCGAAGAAGGCGACACTGCCGGGTATTCCGTTCTTCTCTTTGGTTCTTTCAGAGAGGTCACCGGTGGGAGCGGTAGCGGCATTAGCAATGGGGCGGATCAAAGGCTCAAAAGTAGAAGCTAAGCCCATAATTATATTAATAAAACCAGACCCAATGACCTTATTAGGATTAAATAAGTTGTCAGGATCTACTTTGGCTTTGTATTGAGTCAGTGTTCGAAAGCGATCTGCACCTAAAACATTCTTTGCTTCACTTTTGAAGTACAAGCCTGTGGAGTAAGCAGTACCAGCGTGTTTCTTGGCAATGTTAATGACCGACAAGGCCAAAGCATAGGCTGGGTTAAAAGCCAATGAACGTTCATCATGGGGAATGAAACCCAAGATCGTTACTTTATCACCTTTACCTACCATACCCTCAGCAATAAATGGCTGTTTAATTTTCTTGGAAATATCGTTCAAGACATCTGTTAGATTTTCAGTAGGAACAATGACTTCAGTGGTAATGATGGAAGGACCAATCCGCTTTAGACGCATTGGTGCAAAGCGCAGGTCCCATTCATGTTCAGCTGCTTCTGGCGATAATTCTTCACCCTTATTGACCTTGATCAGTCCTGCCAATGCAGAATCAATCTTTGAGCGGCGAGGTTCGGGATAAGCGATCATCATCACATAGGCTTCAGGAAGCACAGGGACACTATGTGAAGTCACTTCCTCGTAGGGATGACCGTGTTTGTGGGGTAGTTTTTTCTTTAACCGTAGAGATTCAGGGTTGAGAAAAGTGATCGACCATATGGGTAATTTCTTTTGTGAAATAGCCTTTAGTGCGCCTCCTAAGGATTGGGTATCTTTGAAGGCAAAAGCCCGGTGTACCTCTGGTAATAAATCACGAACGCTGAAGGTGATTTCAGTGATAATTCCAGTAATACCCTCTGCATCCGCAATATAATCGGCCAATTCTTGACCGCTAAAACTCTGTAATTCTCCGGAAGGCATTACCACCCTGGCAGCGAGTACATTTTTTTTAAACTCGCCGTACTCATAGGAACCAAAGCCCGACCCGCCTTGAGCTAACCAACCTCCCACGGTCGAGGCAGGCAGAGAGCTTGGATAAAGACGTAAATCCAATCCTTTTATATTGATTTGTTTTTGCAATTGTTCCCAGATAACACCGGGCTGTACGCGAACTGTTTTTTTAGTGGAATTTATCGCAATTACCTTGTTCATACCGCTCAAGTCCACCACAACAGCGCCCTTAGCCGGCAAAACTCCACCGTAACCGGAAGTCGAAGCGCCTCTCGGGACTAACTGAATTTTTTCCTGCTTAGCCAGCTTTACCAACTGAACAAGTTCTGTTTCTTCCATCGGCCTAACCACCGCACCAGCGATCCCAGCAGGTACAAAGGGCTTAATTAGGGAAGGCAGGGCTCCAACGTCATAGGAATACATTTTCCTTTCAATCAGATCTACCCTCATTCTGTCACCAAAAATCTCCTGAAGCTGGGAGGTAACTCTTTCATTCACGACTGACATACTCTTCACTCCTTATAATATCTATTGCGAATTATCTTTAGTAACAACGGCAATTTGTACAAGTAATCACTTTCACTTTAGGTAGCCATCAAATCTTCTTAACGACAGTAACCTTGGGATGAAATTCATAAATCAGTGTGCCACAGTCATAGCCCTCTTGCACTGATTAACCCCCTCCCCCCCCGATTGGATTGTTAATCTAAGAATAACATCTAATCTGACGTAGGTCAATAAGTAAATACATAGGTTTACTTTATTTGCATATTTCGGAGACGTCGTGAGCAAGTTGTAGATCTAGAAGGTGGGTTAATGTCTACAAGTCTATAGGTGTATAAATCTAGGACTTGTGAACCTGATGGTTGACAAATGTCATCTACTCAGTTATATTTAGGTGTATATCCAAATACCCTGCCGGGGTATGTGGGATTTAATTTTCGTTTATATGCTCACGTTCGGTTTGGTGTAAAAGAACCGACATTACCTTTTCAGATTTAAGTCAGTATGAATACCTCAAGAGACGAAAGGAGTTATCAATTTTGGACTATCTATCGAAGTTATCCAAAGACGAGTTAACGCGCCGCCTCAAAACAGCGACGGAGGACCTTGAGGAGTTGGAAGAGGAAAGAGGCTTTGTCTTAAAACAAACTGGTATACATCTCCCTGGGCATGTGGTTAAAAAGTTCGCAACCGATTCGGCCGCCTTAACGCAATCCATCATAGAGTTGAAGGCGGAACTGGGACTGCGTATCTAACAAATACTGAGCTTCATTCACGACAAATATGACAAATTAATGGGTCCTCGCAATTTTGCGAGGACCCATTAATTTGTCATATTTGTCGTTGTGCCTCAACCCACCCAAACCTGCACAATACTACGTTTATCGAACTAATTCCTTTTCCTGGATGAATTCCATGAGTAACTTAGCGGTTCCTCCCGTAAGTTTTAGACAACAACGCAAGTGTTCAGGTGAGTCAAACTCATGAGGATTTAAGACTCGGCAACAAGTCGCTCCAAAGGCACTTGAGAAACGATCGTGGAAATCGTGAGCGAGGTCATACATCGGTTCTCTTGTTTGCTCTGGATCTGTGCGGCCCTTAAATAGTCCAAGAATCATGACAGAGCTTGTTAAGGCTCCGCACATACAGCCGGCATGACCTAACCCTCCTCCAAAACCAGTCGCCATTTTTAAGCTTTCAGCACTCAAAGGGTTGTTCAGGATCTCGTTAAAAGCGTGAAGAATAGACTCCGAACAATTTAGACCATCTTTAAATTTGCTACCAGCCCGCGAACGAGCTTCTAAAGCGACATCGTTCACTTGTTTTCCTCCTTCGACAAATGTCATCACCCTTGCTAAACTCCTAATGATACTTTACCCGCTTTATCCTGTTTCATTGGGAGCTAGAAGGTAAATACTTTTGATTCCGTTGCTAAGTCAATGAGCTTGCCAGCCGTTGACAATTCAGCCCCCTTGATATAATCATCTTCGCTATAAAGTCTGGTTCTAGCACACGGTGTACAAATATAAAACGGCACCTTATTTTCGACTAAATAATCAAGGTATGGTTTGGCCGAGTCTCCAGTCGGTGCCTGAACATGATCTGCCAATCCCAAAACAGCATAGGTAACAGCATCATCTACTAAGAATATGTTCACTTCATGGCCCTTCTCTTTAGCCACCTTCGCGAGCTGAAATGCCCGAGTCGCGCGTGTAGGATCTTCAAGTCCACGACTTAATACAAATAGAAACTTCTCCATGATCGTCGCCTCCTATAATTTATACCTTTTTACAAGATCCCACTTCTATGAGTGGTGGTGAATCACCTGTAACAGCTACTTTGTGAAGAAGGCACTTCCGACAGCGAGACCACCTTCCAGAAATGCTACTTGAGAAACGCCTTTGCCTTGGAGCATACGTGCTGCTTCATATCCCCTAATTCCTAAGCCACATACGGTGACGATTAAAGAATCTGTTGGAACCTCTTCCCAACGTTCTCGTAACTCTCCTAGTGCAATAACTTTTGTCCCCTTGAGGGATAAAGGGTTAGCTGCAACTTCATCTGGCTCGCGAATGTCAAGAATACACAGCTTTTCTCCCGCTTCTAAGCGTTTCAGTACCGCTTCAGCGGTGATTCCTTCAGCTACCTCCAGACGGAGGTTTTCTAACGTTGTAGCAGCATGGATGAGTAAATCGATCGCAGTCGCAAAAGGTGGTGCATAGGCTAAATCGAGATCAATGAGATCTTCTACTTTAGCACCAAATTTAAGCGCGGTCGCCAGTACATCAAGTCTCTTAACACTCTCTCCTACACCACAAACCTGGGCACCAAGCAAGCGTCCGTTCTCTTGCTCAGCAATTAATTTAATGGTTACATTAGCATGCATGGGAAAATAATGAGCGGCATCCGGTCCGCTACTTACACTGGTCACGATATTGTAGCCAAGTTTTCGAGCTTCTTCTTCTCCCAGGCCGGTTCGCCCTATATTGAGATCAAAAGCTTGAAGCGCAGAGGTTCCTGCGATTGGGGCAAACCGGGCGGGTAGTCCAGCGATTCGATCCGCGATGACACGACCTTGTTTGTTGGCCGTAGAGGCTAGTGGAATATAGACTGGTTCACCCGTCAGCAGATGACGTTGTTCTGCACAGTCACCACCAGCATAAATTGCTGGATCATTGGTCATCTGGTGCTTATCGACTTGAATAGCTCCTGTACTTCCAATCGTGAGACCCGCCTCACGGGCAAGTCCAACCTCTGGACGCACCCCTGTGGCCACGATGACCATGTCGGTTTCAATCGTTCCCTGTTCTGTGACCACGCGACACACATTTCCCTCATCATCTGCTTCAATAGCTTTCACTTTGCAGGAGAGTTGTAGATCAACACCATGTTCCTTCATTTTTAGTTCTACCAGTTTGGACATGTCAGAATCGAGTAACTTCGGTAGCACACGGGAATCGGCCTCACATATGGTAACCTTTAGACGAGGAGAAATAATCGCATCGGCCGTTTCTACTCCAATTAACCCAGATCCAATGACTGTAGCGTGTTTGACCTGCTTAGTTTTCATTAAATCCTTTACTTTCTGAGCATCATTCGGATGATGAAAGGTAAAGATGTTGCCCAAGTTAATGCCCGGGATCGGCGGGATACTCGGCTTAGCCCCAGTAGCGAGAACTAAATAATCATACGCCAATGTTTCCTCGACATCAGTGACCAAGTTGCGCACCAAAATTGTTTTATTTTTCCTATCAATTTTTATGGCTTCAGTTTGTATAAGAACCTTTATATTTTTTTGTGCCTGGAAGAATTCAGTGTCTCTAATCAAGCCGTAAGCGGTATTCATTAAACCGTCCAATTTCGGTACCATATTAGCGACATAAAGTGGGAGTCCACACCCTCCGTAAGAGATGAGACTTCCTTTTTCCAGGATAGTAATATCTGCCTCTTGCTTCATACGCCTTAAGCGTGCTGCCACTTTAGGTCCGATTGCAACGCCACCTATAATAATTACTTTCATGGTCAGATCCCCTCCAATTTAAATTAAGGTTTTTGAACATTAATTAATGTTAAGAATTAATTAAAAGAAGTACAATTAGAACTTGGGCATATGCTCAATTTCAGTATACCCAAGTTCTAATAATAAAGCAAATACGTGTTGACTATGCCATTAACAAATGCAACTTGCTTAAACCTCTTTTGGCCGGAACGATAATCCCAATCCTTTTAGTTCATAATTCACCTCTTTTAAGGCCCTGCGCCCAAATTTACGCATACTAAGCATTTCTTCTTCAGTGTTACGAATTAACTCTTCAATGTTGCTTACTCCATTTCGCTTCAGACAGTTGTAGACACGATTAGGCAGATTAAGCTCCTCAATCATCATGTCGAAGATTTCGCCTTTGGATTCTGCCTCTTTTTCTACCATAGTGTCGATAGTATTGAGTCTTTCCTTGAGTCCCATGAAAAGAAGGAGACGCGCGCTCAGATTGATCGTTGCCGAACTGGAGGCTTCTTTAAACGAGATACTGCCATTACACCATACATCAATCGTTAACTTATCATAGTCTGTGATTTGATCCACTCGGGTCGCCTCTACCTCGTAGAGGACCTTATAGAATGGCGCAAAGATATAGTCACGGTTGCATTCTATCGTCACTGATCCAGGAAGAGAATATAACAAAATGCGCCTTAGTGAATTCCCCAAGCTAATCCCATATCCACGTTCAAGAGGCTCAACGACGAATTTCGCATAGCAGTTGTCTTTGGAACGCTCAATACACTCGATTCTAGGCTGCTCAATCTCTAACAGCGGAATTCACCTACTTTCCTCTTATTCTAAAAACTCCATAAAAGGTTTATCCATACTCACAAGTGCATTGACCATAAGTTCCACTAAACCACCATACTGAACATTAAATTTGGTCGTCGCCTCGTAGAATTCCAGAATGTCCCGTATGGCTCCTTTACAATTAGAACAAGGGGCGCATACGTATTTAGGTACAGCACTATTTTCCATAGTATCCTGAAAGGCTCCAAGGATCTGGTTAAACTTCATGCGAGAACTTACTTTATTTCTCCATTCAGAGAAGTTCATAGAATTCGTAATGGCGAAACCACCACCACCACCACAGCAGTAATTGTCCACGCCATGTGGCGTCATTTCCCTAAACTGAGGACAAATAGCTTTCAAGACATTCCGTTGAGGTTCAACAATCCCCATTCCTCGCACATAATTACAAGGATCATGAAGCGTCACAGGAAAATTGTTTTTGCTGGGATCTAACTTCAAACGTTTGCTCTCAACCAAGTCCCAAAGCAGTGGTAGACAACTTTCGATAGGGACTTTAGCCTCTCCAGACACCACGCGATCACCCACAACCATCGCGCCCTTATGTGCATGTCCACACTCCGCAATGACGATTCGGTTGACGCCTAATTCTTTTGCTACTTTCGACTGCAGCGTGGCGAGTTCTTTTGCTTGGAAATCATCATACCAGATGCCGTAATTAACATTGTCATAGCCTGCAATTTCACTACTAAGGGTCCAGTTTAAACCCGCTTCTTCGAATAAGATGGCAAAAGCAATGGGGTTTTCTGGCCAGGCCATATACTCTCCCGCATTATGGATCAGGAGGATGTCGGCACCCTTTTTGTCCATTGGGAATTTTATTTTCCTACCATACTTTTCTTCCATATCTTCCTCTAAAAATTCTAACGTATCTAAGAAAGCTGGTTTACTAACTCCCGTTGACGAGCCTGTTTTCAGCTGAAGCATCGTACCTTTTTTATGTAGAGGAAGCGGGGCTATACCCATCTCTTGGCTGAAAATCTTACGAATCTCTTTAGTCAGAATGGAATTATCTAAGCCCAGTGGACAGGTCTGAGCACAACGACGGCAAAGATTACAGCGATAGGCTAATTCACCAAGCCGAGCAATTGTTTCCCAGTTAACATCGATATCCGCTCCAACAAAACCACCTAACAGCTTCCCACTAGTGCTAAAATACTTCTTCACTATTTTCCGAAGAACTTCAGAACGGAAAATTGGACGGTATAACTCGTTATTCCCTGACGCTTCATAGATATGACAGGCAGCTGAACACGTATCGCATTTCGCGCAGTATTCAAAGGACAACAAAAACGGTTGAAGTGCCCCATTGTTACCATCAGAAAAGCTCTTTTCTAACCCATTGAGAAACTTCCGTACAAATTCGTCCTCTTCCTCTTTAGTTTTTGGTCGGATTAACGTATCGACGCCCACATAGCCATCTAACGAAGTACAAAACTTTTCTTTCCACGCAGGCTTAGGATCCGTTAAAGGGGGTTCCATTCCGGGTTTATTATAGGGCGCAAATAAAGGCATTAGCTGGTCTGCTTCGAGTTTGATCAGTTGCTCATCCTGGACGCCCATATCTTTTGGACGTAAATCTTTTTGATTTATCATTCTCAGCACTCCTCTTTCTCTAGAAATCTCTTGATAGTTAACTTATCTCAGCCAATCTTCCTTCTTTCCAGGCAATAATTGCTTCCTTAATAGTCATTGTTTGGGGTGCTTTATAAGCATGTATGTTCATTGCCTGGATTACTTTCAAAGCGTTACGACCCAATCGGCCCGTAATTAAAGCCTCCGCCTTCTCCTGTGCCACAAAGTCCGCGGTGATGATACCTAAAGAATCGCTCTCGGGCAAACAAGGATTAACGATATATTTGCCTGTCCCCAGTGGGTCTTCAGAGTCGCAAAATAGAAAGTATGGGCTACGACCGAACTGAGCGTAGATGAGCTTGTTAAAGTCACATTCCCCAGTGGAAATTGCGATACGCATCCTACTTCATCCTTTCTTCAATTCGATAATACAAGGTCACGTGTTATTTCGTTGACATCTAATCGCCTCGATTCCGTCAGGACAGATTTTAATCCAAATCTGTCGTAGGACGGTTTCTTTAACGTTCTCCTGCGTGTGCTGCGCCAGCCTCACTGATCTTAACCAAATTACCCGCTTTCCAAGCCATGATCGCCTCGCTAAGTGTCATACTTTCGCTTGCAGTGAAAGCAGGTATGTTTCCTGCTTCGATCACTCGCAAAGCATTGGGACCCAAGCTACCCGTTATTAAGACTTCCGCCTTTTCGTTCGCCACGTACTCTGCGGCAGCTATACCTGCACCACCTGTCCCTGATAACGCTGGATTGTCTTTATACTCTACCGTACTCTGCGGATCATCAGAATCACAAAACATAAAATACGAGCACCGTCCAAACTGCTCGTCAACAAACTGACCGAGATCTCGTCCCCCAGTGGAAATGGCAATACGCATTTTACGTCATCCTTTCTTCATTGAAATCCTTTAAAACTTCTTAATATAATAGACATAGTTTTATCAATAATTTTATTGATGTTTCGAATAAAAAAAATTACTCTTTACAACCGTTACACTCGGGACAATTCTTTAACATATCACACGAATTGCACATCTCAGCCTTGTCGCTTGCTATGAGACAATAAGTACCTTCAATCTTCCAACAAGCTTTAGATTCATTCACTGATACAGGAGTATTTTGGACTGCCCCCCCCTTGCAACTACGTTTGTACCAGCAGGAGTACATAGCGGTCAAGTGCTTTACACCTGCGATATTTAACCCCTTTTCATGCATTAGAAATTTAACAAACTTGAGCCTTAATATGTCATTGTTTGAATACTTCCGTTGATACCCCCTCCTGTCAGGACGGATAAGGTCATTACGTTCCCAAACCCTTAGTGTCTCAGGATGTTCTTCCAGTAATTCCGCTACGGTGCCAATGGTATAAAGTCCTTGATCTTCATCAAACATTTTTTCTTCATCCAAACTATTTTTATTCCGCGCCAGCCTATTTTGGGCATATGCTCAATTTAAGTATATCTAATATCTGATTAAAAATCAAATTAAAATTATATATTTTAACCAAAAATTACATATTTATGCTAACGCACTTTTTTATTGACCATGCGATTCAAAATGATTCGATTCACTTCACTTGTACAAAAGCAATCACAAGGGGCTCAGTCGAACCTAAAGTGATTGCCAGTTCTTTTTCTAGACACTCTAGAAATTCAGCACCCATGTTCCAGCTTCGACAGCTGTATACACTACAAAACTATTATATAAATAGTTCTGGTTCTCTTCGAGAATAACACTGGATTTCCAGTTCCTTTTTATGTCGTAAATAATCTTCATTATCATAATATTTTGCCTGCACAGGACATTTTTTAATGCACGCGCCACATTTAATGCAAATCCCGATTATTTTAGAAACATCTTGAGCATCAATGGAACCCATTGGACAAACATTAACACAACTTTTACAATCAATACAATCACTATTCGTTTTTGGAACAACCTTTCTAAGATCAACAGGACTACCATCTATATTTTTAGGCATATAATGTTTTTTATAAGGTATATTTCCATTGACAACTACTGCTTGAGCTTCTTCTTTAGTGTTAATCTTTGTATGTATTTGTCGGGCGAAATTACAGACTATGGACATATCTTTTTCATCGGGTCGGTTTTTAGCAAGAGTTATAGAAAATGAATGTTCTCCAATAAATGCCCCGCCTGCAATCACTTTAAAATCGTTCAATTCAAGAATATCTTTTAATTCTATGAGAGCATCATCATAGTTTCTATTTCCATAAACGACGACAGGGATAGCTAAGGCACCATTACCTGTGATGGTATTTAAATATTTCAGCAATACATTAGGAAATCTTCCTGCATAGACTGGTACTCCTACAATAACTAGATCTTCTGCTGAAAAAGACACTGCGTTTATCCTGACTTCCGGTAATGTGAAATCAATCGTATTTAAAGTTGTTCCCCTATCCATATTCTCGGATATTTCCCTAGCTAAGCCAGATACTACTTTCTTAGTTGTATCTGTGGCGCTAAAATACATAGCATTAATCGTTTTAATCATAGCCAGACCCCCTAAAATTTATTTTCCCTTGTCAACGTACGATTCAGCGTGCAGCTGAACGCTCAGCTTTTGCCGTAACCCTACTTTTCATGAAAAGTGTAATGAATCCAGCCACCAAGAGGAGAAAAAACAACACGGTAACGGCAGTGGGTAAACCTGGTCAGTAGTTACTGTACATATCGTTAAGCATATGAGCAAGTGGTCGAATAGGCAATAGGGGTCTGTGGCTTCATGTGTCGGCTCCTTTTAGGCTAGATTATGGTATTTTACGGTCTTGAAACGCCACCAACTTCTTTGGGCATATGCTCATTGAGTATATCCAAAGTCATGTGATAAATCAATGGAATCACTACAAATACATAAACAAATCTCTTATAATAAAAGCTTTTCTTCTTCTTTAAAACCTTTATTATTCTTCTTATTTGTGAAAATATACATTATTAAATTCGATTACTCTGGAGAAAGGGTTATAATGAGCAATGAGCAGAAAATAATGCCCACAAATAAAGGGCAAAAAGGAGAGAAACCAGGGATTAATATATAGAAACATGTTATTCTATAACATGTAAAAGCACGAAGGAGGAGTATTTATGCTTGAACTGCAAAAAGTGTCTCTGGAACTCGAAGGAGATAAAGGTATTGAGATCTTAAAGAATATCAATATAACATTTCATGATAAGAAGATCTATGTGGTCACAGGACCCAATGGCGGAGGAAAATCTTCACTTGCTAAGATCATCATGGGAGTTTATAATCCTACCTCAGGTAAAATTCTGCTTGGTGGACACGATATTACGCAAATGACCATTACTGAGCGAGCTCGCTTGGGTATAGGCTACGCTTTTCAGAGTCCTCCTCGTTTTAAGGGCATAAAGGTCAAGGACCTTCTCACAATGGCAGCCTCTCATAATCCTGAAAAAGTAAATATTTGCGATCTGCTTTATAACGTAGGCTTATGCGCCCAGGATTATCTCGAAAGGGATGTGGATTCTAGTCTCTCAGGGGGAGAAATGAAGAGAATCGAGATTGCTACCGTGCTGGCCCGAAATCTAAAGGTTGCAGTTTTCGATGAACCAGAAGCAGGGATCGATTTATGGAGTTTTCAAAAGCTCGCAGAAACGTTTAAAAACATACACGAGCAATATGCTACTACGATTATTATTATTTCTCACCAAGAACGGATTATGGAGCTTGCAGATGAAATAATAATTTTGTCTAATGGAACGATCAGTGCACAATCCGATAGAGATGTCATGCTTGCTGGAATCTTGCAAAACGATACTTGTTTGTGTAGTACAAAATGTGAGAAAGGGATTGGTAAAAATGCTGAATGCATTGGATAAATTGATGTTAGAGAAAGTGTCCGACCTTCACGAAATACCCCAAGGGGCTTTCAATATCCGTAAAAATGGCCACGGGATACAGCGTAATACCACCGCCAATATTGACATTGTCACTAAACAGGATAAATCGGGAATTGATGTCATAGTAAAGCCCTATACCAAAGGGGAAAGCGTACATATTCCTGTAATTGTGACGGAAGAAAATATTAATGATGTTGTCTATAATACGTTTGAAATTGGAGAATACTCAGACGTGGAGATCATTGCAGGATGCGGCATCCATAATTGTGGAGACACCAAATCCCAGCATGACGGAATACACACCTTTTATGTTAGAAAAGGCGCAAAAGTCAAATACGTTGAAAAGCACTATGGTCAGGGTGAAGGAAAAGGACAGCGCATCTTAAATCCGAAGACAATTATTGAGGCAGAGGCAGGATCCGTTGTTGAACTTGAACTGATTCAAATCAAAGGAATTGACCGTACCATAAGACAAACAGACATCAAACTTATGGGCAATGCTAAACTTGTGGTGACTGAACGTCTCTTAACCTACCTAGATCAAGAAGCGGAGTCCAGTATCAACGTCGAATTATTAGGCGAAGATTCTTCAGCTCAGATTATTTCACGGTCCGTTGCTCAGGACAATTCCAAACAAGTCTTCTATTTCGATTTAGCGGGGAAAAACAAATGCCGAGGACATATCCAATGCGATGCTATTATTATGCACAAGGCTGTCGTTCTTTCAACCCCTAGGATTTCTGCCTATCATAGTGAAGCCCAGCTTGTGCATGAGGCTGCCATAGGAAGAATTGAATCCGAACAATTAACTAAATTGATGTCTCTGGGTTTCTCCGAAACTGAAGCAGAAGCGACAATCCTCAACGGCTTTCTTAAATAAGTCAAGCAACCTGTTTGCGTCTCAAACGAATCAATGGAGGGATCAGTATTTGTGATTCAAGTGAAGATCCCAGGCAGAGACACGATGAGCCTAGAAATATTAGTTTTAGATTTCAACGGGACAATAGCCCTAGACGGAAAAATGTTTGAATCAGTTAAAGACTGTCTCCTCCGTTTGGCCCCGTCTCTAAAGATCCATATTATTACTTCAGATACCTATGGCACCGTGGAACGTCAATGCGAAGGACTGCCCGTTCAGGTAAACGTGTTGCAGAGCATGGACCATACCAGAGAAAAAGCGGATTATCTAAGCCAGTTCAACCCTCAGGAAGTCATCGCTATAGGAAACGGCGCCAACGATCATTTAATGCTACAACGCGCACATTTAGGGATCTCTGTAATCGGGTTTGAAGGAGCCTCCACACAAGCCCTGCTGTCCTCTGATTTAGTTGTAACTAAAATAGAAGACGCGTTTGGTTTGCTCCTAGAGCCTCGACGTCTCAAAGCGACCTTAAGGCAATGATCGCAAAAAAATTAAGACCAGGAATTATGCTGAAGCGCAATTCCTGGTCTTAATCTATTAATTAGGATAGTTTCTTATCACCGTGCTGCTTAATCTGTTCCTCTAAACGTTTAACAATCTCATCAAAGTCTGGGGATTGATAATCCTCAACTTTACCAGCATCCGATAATGCCGCCAAAACCGGGTCAATGGGAAGTTCGCCTAGGAAAGGTATAGAATTACGCAACGCATCTTCTGCTCCGTTGGGGGTTCCGAAAACTTCAATTTTCTTTGTGCAATCTGGGCATTTCAGATACGCCATATTCTCAATCAACCCGTAGATTGGGGGTTCATAGTTTCGGACCATTTTAACCGCTTTACGAACAACCATATTCGCCAAGGCTTGTGGACTCGTAACCATAACTACGCCAGCGATAGGGAAGGACTGAAATATTGTGATCGGCACATCCCCCGTTCCAGGAGGCATATCGATTAGAAGGTAATCTAACTCACCCCAAATTACGTCTGTCCAAAACTGATTGACGATTTGAGTAATGAGTGGTCCACGCAAAATAACTGGATCATCTTCAGTTTCTATCATCAGATTTAATGACATTATTTTAATACCGCCGCTGCTTTTTGAAGGGAGTATACCAGTCTTACTGACACCAGCTCTTCCAGTGACTCCAAAAATTTTCGGAATGCTTGGTCCAGTTATGTCAGCGTCTAAAACCCCTACTTTATACCCTTGGCGCATCAGAGTCACTGCTAACATACTTGTGACGGAGGATTTACCAACGCCTCCTTTGCCGCTCATGACTGCAATTACTTTGTCGACGTGGCTCGCTTTTTGGGCCTCTGAAACTTTAGGTTCACTAGAACAACTATCAGTGGTACAGGATCCTTCTGCTGAACAACTATTACACGACTCGCTCACGATGGGGCCTCCCTTTCGATTAAATAACCATATATTACCAACTATTGACGTAACATCCCAATGATCTTACTATTCTAATTCTTGCTTTGTCAAGCTCATCAACCTGAATGTACAGATCTAAACTCTATTTAGTGCTGATGTTCATGTTCACCTTCATGGTGTTGACAGATAGACCCGGTACTCACCATATTCCCCGAAGCGTAAAGCTTTGCCACATCAGCAACATTGCCAGAAGCCCCTGTTACAACTTTCAGGCCTACTGCCTTCAGACCATTGATCATGCCTCCACCGACACCGCCGCAAACGAGCACTTCTACGCCATTGTTTTTGAACATACTAGCTAAACCTTCATGCTGATGCTGAAGCCCCGTTGCGCTTAGAATCTCCACTTTACGGGCTTCTTTTCCTTCGATTACAAACACTGTGAATGCTTCAGACTTTCCAAAATGGGCATTTACGACCTCGCCATCACTAGGAATTGCTATCTTTTCAGACATAGTATACCCTCCATTCAATAATTTATTTTAATCAACCTCACGTTTAAGACTTTTCTCTGCAACAACCACTAGGTCCTTTCTCGCTCTGTTGACCACCACCGCAGGTATGTACGTTCCCTGAGTCTAGTCTCTTTTTCTTCATGTCCCCGCACTTCGGACAGGGAATCTCAAATCCGTGTTTACCGCCGGTAGTGCATGGTTCTGCTTCCCACACATTTCCACAATCAACACACTCGAATACCCTATTTTTAATCAGATAATTACCACCTCGTATTATAATAGGTCGCCCTTCTACTAATGCAGTGGCAATTTTCGACCTAGCCGCTCCAAGGATTCTCTGAAGCGTCGCTCTAGAAACGCCCATAGCCTCTGCACACTCAGCCTGATCCAAACCTACTTTGTCCTTCAAACGGACAGCCTCTAATTCCTCAAGCTGAATTAACACTTCAGGCCAACGTGCCATTCCCTGTGGGATAAACGTTTGGCAGACTATTGTCTCATCGATTAGGCCACAACAACGCCGCCTTGACATTGCATCAGCTCCTTTTGAGCATATGCTCAATTTAAGTATATCTAACCTTGTCCCTAAAATCAAGTTTAAGGAATCAAATTTACGATTCAAAGCTCTAAGTCTTTTAAGATTCATATCCCACATAGATTCCTTGACATAATCAATGTATAAAATGTAAATAATTCACTATTTATGTATGCAAAATATCATCTAGTCAACTTGATCTTCATTTTGTTGAGCTATTTTATTAGCGCGTATTTTTGAAACCCATCTCAATACCCAAGAAGACAAAAGTATCAATGGGAATATATAAAAGAAATACTTAATGTAGAATACAGAGTTTTTATAATCGAGTATTACCAAAGCTATTGAAATAGTTAAACTTATATACAAACTGTTGAGTATGTAGTCTTTCATTGAAGCTTTTTTCGTGCCAAAGGTATCATTAGCGTAAATATCATTACCTATCAATATATTTTTTAAGACTACATATAATAACCCAACAACAAGCGTAACCACTTCAGTCATATACGAGCTTATAGCTGCATTTATCATAAATTGCTTGTATATTATTGAAGCTAATAACAAATAAGAAACTAATTGAAAGGCATCGCTACCTATTTTACGCTGTTGTTCTAGAACTCTCTCGTCTTTAATTTTATTGATCATTTTGATTCCTCCCAAAATAAATCATTCAATGTTTTATTTAAGGCATTGCATATGGCTGTGCACAAATTAAGTGATGGATTGTAATTTCCTGTCTCTATCATACCAATTGTTTGCCTTGTGACTCCTACCCTTTCCGATAGCTGCTCCTGTGACAAATCGCACTCTATCCGAGCAATTTTCATACGTTTATTCTTCAATCGCAGAACCTCCTTGCATTTTCTTATTATAATATATATAAATCTAAATGTACATTATATATTGCATATTAATATCTTGCTATTAAATGTTATGTGTCTTGAATACTCTACTAAATAAATGTACACTTCCTGCCTTCATCAAGAACCGCGAATAGTTAACCCAGCACTCATCAGCTTACTTTTGTTCCACGCCAAACTTTTAGATAATAAAATTACCAGGCAGCATGGATAATAACTTCTGGTTGCCCAGTAAAAATAAGTTGACGCTCTCTATTTGAAGCCTTTTGATACAGTAATAAATAATGGACAATGCCTTCATTAGTAATATTTAAATATTACTAATGAAGGCATTGTAATGAGCACGATGGGACGTATAGATCAATTCTTCGTCTCAAAATCCCACTCCGAAACGGCCATCAAGATATTACATCATTCAAGCAATATGAGATGGCACTTTTCACGTGTATCTTCGTAGTGTTTAGGAAGGGAATATGAAACTCATCCTTTGTTAGAATAAGTGGTAATTCTGTGCATCCAAGAATTACCCCATCAATCAAATCCTCTTCCAACATGCGTCTAACAATCGTGAGCAAAGCGTTACGAGTTCCTTCGAGAAATTGACCCAGTTCAATCTCTGTCATTAATTTATGGTGAATAAAGGCTTGCTCTTTTTCATTCGGCACAACAATAGAGATATTGTTGTTAGCAAATACTTTTCGGAAGAAACTAGCCCGCATAGTAAAACTTGTTCCAAGTAATCCCACCCTTTGTAAGCCTATCTCTTTTGCCTTCTTACTTGTCTCTTCAACAATGCTAATCATCGGAATGGGAGATAAACTCTCCAACCTGTCATAAACGATGTGGGGGGTATTCGCTGAAATTATTCCAAAATCCGCACCAGCTTTGTGCAGGGCCTTGACCCCTTTTGATAAAAACTCTGTCACATCATCCCAACGTTCCTGTTCCATCAAGTTGTGCAGAGCATACATATCCATGCTATAAATAATAATTTCAGGAAGGCTTGCAGCCCCTTTTCTCTGATGATATTCGTCAATGAGTAAACGGTAGTATTCAAGTGTTGACTCAGGTCCAAAACCACCAATCATCCCAATTTTCTTCACTAAAATACACTCCTCCTTTACTTTTGGCAATGTCACCAAATTGGCTTAAAATGGATAATTTTTACCTTGGAATAGGCCAGGATAATTGTAGTCACCAGCAACACGAGCTGCCTGGCTTGCCTCCCTTGCTACGTGGTACATTGGATGAGCTTGTTCTGCAGTCATACAGACAACGCAAATAATATCAGAGTTCATTTGAGATACTGAGACCATATTAGGTTTCTGCTTGCAGCGATCACAAACACGTTTCATACAAATAACTCCTCTCTCTCCTACTCCTTTTCCAGCATCCTGACTATGTACTGCCTGGAATCCAATTTAAGTATTCTATCGACTTCATCTGAATTACGATCAACACTGATGAAGGAGAAGGCAAATACTGGATATTGCTTATAATTAATTTTTCTAAACTCCAATAAGTGACTGAAATTCGATAAATACGACTCATAATTAACTTCCTTGATCGTTTTTAAATTAATGTCTCCTGGAATATTAGCAACAACAATACAATAAAGCTTATCGTCATCAAGCTTCAATATTTTTTCCCAGTCAGGCCTTTTCTGTTGAAAATAATACTCGTATACATTGATTCCATAAGCATAATATGCAAGATCCGTTGTACACCAACCTGCAAACCTCATAGGATTCACTTCTATGGGTATCACGTTCCCGTTTTCATCCACTCTAACCTCCATGTGTACAGGAAAATTAGAGATTCCAGTCGCTTTTCCTATTGACGTCAATACCTCCCTTGTAAGATAGAGCTAGGGTTGATGGTTCAAACCCAACTCGAACGTTCTTTGATAACTCACACCATATTGTTCAGATTAATT
>Ga0209386_1000387_pt1 | contig 22447 bp, 24 predicted proteins | sample NGEPertwo_FD_184510 | JGI IMG/M metagenome (GOLD analysis project Ga0209386, IMG submission 184510) | Arctic peat soil microbial communities from the Barrow Environmental Observatory site, Barrow, Alaska, USA - NGEE Permafrost154B-two... | ecosystem: Environmental > Terrestrial > Soil > Wetlands...
GCATGATGAACCAGGGCATCACGCCCAGCATCTGGACGATGATCACGTGGGGGCTGGGCACCCACCTCACCGGGAACCTCCTCTGGGCGAGCCTCATCTCGCTGGTCCTGGTCGGGTTCGGCGTTCCGCTCGTCACCTGGGGCGCTCTGGCCTCCCTCGTCTACCTCGGCATCCTCTTCTACTTCCTCATCTTCACCTCAGAGATGCGCGCCGCCCCGGCCGTCGCACGTGGTCGGCCGGCCCTATCGCCGGGCGGCGAGGATGCGCAGTGGTGCTTCGGCTGAACGGCCGAAACAGGCTGCGTGACGGCACATCCGCCGGCTCTCCGTCGGATGCAGACAGATGTAGGATTCGGCACCGTGCGGAGTTCGTAGATTACCGAATCCTACCAAGAGCGCCCGGCTCTTGACATTTTCCGACGCTGGGTATCGAAATAGCCCCACCGAATGGGCGCGAAACCAGGGGGGTCAGGGTGCCGTTCAGCCTCGATGCGATCGATCGCAGTATCGTGTCACTTCTTCTTGAGGACGGCCGCATCTCGTCGGCCGAGATAACGCGACGTATCGGACACGTGTCCGAGCGCGCCGTGCGCTACCGCATCGAGCGGCTGGTGCGCTCGGGCGTGATCCGCATCAGCGCCATCGTCAATCCTCAGGCGGTGGGTTTCACCGTCATCGGCGACGTCCTCATCGACGTCGCCCCCGGCAAGTTGCAGGACGTGGCGGCGCAGCTGGTCGAGTTTCCGACGGTGAGCTATCTGGCCGGGTCCGTCGGTGAAGGCGACCTCAGTGTTCAGGTATACGCGCGCGACACCGAGGAGCTTCTGCGCTTCGTCAACGAGGTGATCGGTAAGGTCCCTGGAGTCACCCGCACCAAGCTCGCGATGGTGCCGTGGAAACTCAAGGATGTCTATCAGTGGCAGGTGCCTGTGGAGGCCGCTGAAGAAGGGAGGGCGATCGGCTGAGGCGTTTCCGTTCTCGTGTGTCATCTACCATCTACCAAGGGATCGCTGACAGGGGCCAGGTCAGCGAGACGTTGCACTAGCAAGGGGGAAATGTGGCTGAAGAACTAGCCTTTGCCCGTAAGGCCAGCGGCTTGGTCCGCGGCCTCTCCATGTGGGACGCTTTCGCCGTCGGCTTCATGAACCAGGGTCTTACGCCGAGCATCTGGGTCGTCGTGAGCCTTGGCGTCGGCACCTTCCTGGGAGCCAACATGATCTGGGCGACCGTGATCTCGGTCATCCTCGCCGGCATCGGCTTCCCGCTCGTGTGGGGCATCCTCGGCGGCTCCATGCCGAGGTCGGGCGGCGAGTACATCTACAACTCGCGCATCCTGCATCCGATCGTTGGTATCGCACAGAGCTTCGGAGACGCCGTCATCTGGCTCATGTGGATCTACGTCCTTGCGCCGCTGGCAGTGGATCCGGGCCTCACGATGACCTTCCAGTTCCTGGGCTGGTCCGGGCCCGCCAACTGGCTCATCGACAACATCTGGGCGGCCTTCCTGGTCGCGACGATCTTCAACATCATGGGCTTCATGTTCGTCGTCTTCGGCATCAAGATGTTCGCCAAGGTCCAGAGGGGCGTGATGGTCTTCGGTATCGGTGGGTGCGCCGTCATCGGCATCGTGCTCACCGTCACCTCCAGGGCCTCCTTCATGACGAAGTGGGATGCATGGGTCACGGCCAACCACTCAGCTGACCTCGTCTACAGCAAGTTCCCCGCCGTCGTGGCCAAGGCTGCCAACGTGCCGTTCATCCCCACCACCTGGAACTGGGCGGACACCCTGGGCGTGATGGTCGCCATGTCGTGGCTCTTCGCGTACGCGTACTCGATCTCGTTCATCGCCGGCGAGGTCAAGCGCCCGGACAAGACCATCATCATGTCGAACCTGTTCGCCATTCTGGTGCCGGCGATCTTCATGATGTGGATGGCGATCGCCATGTACCACTCGATCGGCTTCCAGTTCTTGTCGGCCTCAGGCTACGCGGACAACAACGGCATCGACGCCATCGCCAACCTGCCGTGGTCCACGCACTTCGTCGGCCTCGCGGCCGTCATGGCGGGCGGCGGCGCTTTCGGCAAGTTCGTCAGCGCGATCATGGGTCTGTCGTACGTGGCCTTCACCCTGTGGTGGATCGCGCTTTCGTACCTCGCATTCCCGCGCATCCTGTTCGCGTGGGGCATGGACCGCATGGGCCCGAAGTGGTTCACGGACATCAATCCCCGCTTCGCATCGCCCGTGAAGAACCACGTTCTGTGCTTCGTCCTTGGCGAGGCTCTGCTGGCCCTGTACTTCTATAAGTTCAACAGCACCATGCAGAACATCACCGTGACGGGCATGCAGATCACGTCCGTGTTCGCGGTCACGGCCCTCGCTGCGGTCCTCTTCCCGTACATGAAGCGCTCCAAGGGCGTGTGGGACTCCTCGCCCTACAAGACTTGGAAGTTCCTGGGGCTGCCGGTGATCGTCTGGGGCGGCGTCGTCAACTTGGTCTACCTTGCGTTGCTCATGTACGAGTTCATCGTCAAGAAGGCGGCCGGCGCCTTCACGGGGTGGTCCACCATCCTCTTCGTGGCGGTGTGGGTCTTGGGCGTTATCTGGTACTTCTTCTGGAAACAGCGCAGCAAGCGAGTCGGCGTCGACGTGTCGATGACCTACGGCGAGTTGCCGCCTGAATGACGTGGCAGTACCGTAAGGGGCGGGAGCTCTCGCTCCCGCCCCTTACGGTCTCTGGAGTGTGCAGATGATCAAACTGTTCTTCGTCACCGACATCCATGGCTCGAACGTGTGCTACCGGAAGTTCCTCAACGCGCTTCCGATCTACGGCGCCGACGTGGCCATCCTGCTCGGTGACCTCACCGGCAAGGTCCTGGTGCCGCTCGTCGAGAAGGGCAACGACACGTGGGAGTGCACTCTCATGGGGCAGCACCGTGACGTCGCCACCAAGGACGAGCTCGCCGACATCAAGAAGGTCATCGAGAACGCCGGCTACTACTGGGTCCACCAGACGCGCGAAGAGTTCGAGGAAACGCGCAGCGACCCCGCGAAGATCGACACGCTCTTCAAGAGCCTCGTCTTCACGCGCGTCCAGGAGTGGCTCGACCTCGCCGACGAGCGCCTCGAGGGCAAGCCGTTCCAGATGTACATGTGTCCGGGCAACGACGACTGGTTCGTCATCGACGACATGATCGACAACGCCAGGTTGGTGCATCCGTGCGACAAGCGCGTCGTGCAGATCGACAATCACGAGATGGTGACGTCGTCGGCCTCCAACCCCACGCCGTGGGACACCCCGCGCGAGATGGACGAGGAGGCCCTCGAGACTCACCTGCGTGGCCTCGTTTCGCAGATCAAGAACCAGGACACGGCGATCTACAACTTCCACGTGCCGCCGTACGGCTACTCGCTCGACCTGTGCCCGAAGCTCGACGAGAACCTCACGATGGCTGCCGAGGAGAAGATCCACGTGGGCAGCATCGGCGCCAAGAAGCTCATCGAGGAGAACCAGCCGCTGCTCGGCCTTTTCGGGCACATCCACGAGTCCCGTGGGGCCCAGAAGGCTGGTCGCACGCTGCTCATCAATCCGGGCAGCGAGTACTCCGAGGGCATCCTCAAGGGCGTCATCATCATGCTCGACAAGAAGAAGGTGAAGGACTACGTCTTCACGTCCGGTTGATCGACGCGTAGACTACGGGCTTCATCGAGACGCCGATCCCGAAAGGGGGCGATAGATGGGTCAGTTCATCCTGCCCAGGGACATCCCGCTCGACCGGTATCCCAAGCCCGAGGTCTTTCTGACCGAGGGCAAGCGGATCGCCGAGGCGGCGCAGCAGCGGGGCATCGTCATGCGAGTGATGGGTCCGCTGGCGCTGCACTATTACTTCCCGGAGCAGATCGACCTGTACGCCAAGCTCGAGCGCCTCGGTGACCGCTACTTCACCGATATCGACTACGCGACCTACGGCAAGACACGCAAGCATCTGGTGAAGTTCATGGAGTCGGTGGGGTACGAGTGCGACCTGCAGACCATGGCCATGACCGGCCAGACCCGCCACATCTACTTCGGCGGGGCAGTCCCCATGATCGACGTCTTCATCGACAAGCTCGACTACTGCCACGAGGTCAACTACGACGGCCGGCTTGAGTCCGATCCGTGGAGCGTGTCGCTGGCCGACATCCTGCTGCAGAAGCTGCAGATCTGGGAGATCAACGACAAGGACCTCAAGGACATCGAGTACCTGTTCACGGTCGCCGACTTCGGCGAGGACGATACCAAGAAGGTCAACGTCGGCTATGTCGCCCGGCGGTTCGCCGACGACTGGGGCTTCTGGTACACGGGCACCACGAACCTCGATCGCGTGAAGGAGCATGTGGGCAACGTCGACGCCCTGAGCGACGACCAGAAGGCCAAGATCAGGCAGGTCGCCGACGAGGTGCGGGCGCGCATCGACCAGGAGCCCAAGACCAAGAAGTGGGAGAAGCGCGCCAAGAAGGGCACCAAGAAGATCTGGTACAACACCGGCTTCTCCGACTGGTGATCCCGCCGGCGGGCAGCCCGTACGCGTCTCAGTGCGCGACCGGCTCCCCCTGACTGGCGAGCACGCGCACGTCGGCGAGCGTCGCGTTCGAGTCTCTCTTCGCCCTGTGGGAGGAGATCCTGCGTCGCGAGTTCGCCGGGGCGGCAGGATGAAGACGCTCATTTACAGCGCCGGAAGCGTGGTGTCGCCGGGGCGGCAGGATGAAAACGCTCATTTACAGCGCCGGAAGCGTGGTGTAGGCTCGCCACGTGTGTGCGGCGTCGCATGGGGGGCTCCGTCGGCCGCAAGGCCAGCACGTGGTTTTTTCGTAGGAGGGTGTCACTGTGGCGCAAGGGTCCGTGAAGTGGTTCAGCAACGAGAAGGGGTACGGCTTCATCGAACGGGAGGACGGTGACGACCTGTTCGTGCACTACTCCGAGATCACCATGGACGGCTACAAGACGCTCGTCCAGGGGCAGAGGGTGGAGTTCGAGATCACCGAGGGCGACAAGGGGCTCCAGGCATCCACGGTAAGGCCCGTCGCCTGACGCACGCGTGCGCTCAGAAGGGGCCCGCCGGCTGACGCAGCCGGCGGGCCCCTTTTCTTGTCCCTCCCGGAGGGCTGGAGTAGTATAACCGTCCCGCTTTTGCGGCCCGTCGCAGGAGGAACACACCATGATCGGTGAAGACGACGTCCGCTACGTCGCGAAACTCGCCCGTCTGCGTCTCGAGCAGGACGAGGTCGCGCGCATGACGGGCGAGCTGGCCAAGATCCTCGCCCACATCGACAAGATGAGCGAGCTGGACACTGCCGACGTGCCCCCCACGGCCCACGTCCTCGACGTGGTGAACGTCACCCGGCCCGACAAGCCTCGGCCGAGCCTTTCGCGCGCGGACGCCCTCCGCAACGCCCCCGCCGTGAGTGACGACTGCTTCCGCGTGCCGAGGATGGGCTGAGGTGACTGCTCTGGACCCGCTGCGGCTGACCGCTCGTGTCGCCAAGCGCCTGCTGGTCGACGGCGAGATCTCGTCGGCGGAGCTGACCAAGGTCTACCTCGACCAGATCGCCGCCGTTGAGGCTCGCGTGCGCGCCTACATCCGGGTGACCTACGACAACGCCGCCAAGTACTCCACCAAGGTCGATCGCGAGATGCAGGCCATGCGCGGTCCGCTCGCCGGCCTGCCGATCGCCATCAAGGACAACATGGTCACGGAAGGCGTGACGACCACGTGCGCCTCCCGGATCCTGCACAACTACATGCCCGTGTACACGGCTACGGCCGTTCGCCAGGTGTGGGACGACCACGTCGTGATGCTCGGCAAGACCAACCTCGACGAGTTCGCCATGGGCTCTTCCACCGAGAACTCGTCGTACCAGACCACGCGCAATCCTTGGGACCAGACCAACCTCGACGAGTTCGCCATGGGCTCTTCCACCGAGAACTCGTCGTACCAGACCACGCGCAATCCCTGGGACCTGGCCACGGTTCCGGGCGGCTCCAGCGGCGGCTCCGCCGCCGCCGTCGCCGCCGGTGAGGCGCTCTGGGCTCTCGGCAGCGACACCGGCGGATCCATCCGCCAGCCGGCGGCGCTCTGCGGCATCGTCGGCATGAAGCCCACCTACGGCGCCGTCAGCCGCTACGGTCTCGTGGCGTTCGCCAGCTCGCTCGACCAGATCGGGCCGCTCACGCGCTCGGTGTACGACTGCGCCCTCCTGCTGCAGCACATCGTCGGCCAAGACCCCAACGACGCGACCAGCGTCGCGCTCCCCGAACCCGTCGCGCTCCCTGACGCGGCGCGGCTCGACGGTCTGCGCGTGGGCATCCCCGCGGAGTACCTGGCGGCCGGCATCGAGCCGGGCGTGCGCGCCCGCTTCGACGAGACCATCGCGCGCGTCGAGGAGCTGGGCGGCACGTGCGCGCAGATCAGCCTGCCGCACACCGAGTACGCGCTGCCCGCCTATTACATCATCGCGCCGGCCGAGGCGAGCGCGAACCTCGCGCGCTTCGACGGCGTCCGTTACGGCTACCGTTGCGCCGACCCGGTCGACCTGCTCGACATGTACGAGCGCACGCGCGGCGAGGGCTTCGGACCCGAGGTCAAGCGGCGCATCATGATCGGCACCTACGCGCTCTCGGCCGGCTACTACGACGCCTACTACGGTCGCGCCCAGAAGGTGCGCACGCTGGTGCGCCGCGACTTCGAGCGGGCCTTCGCCGACGTCGACCTCATCGCCTCGCCCACGTCGCCATCGGTGGCGTTCAAGGCCGGGTCACGCACGGCCGACCCGCTCTCGATGTACATGTGCGACATCTGCACCATCCCGGTGAACCTCGCTGGCCTGCCGGCCATCAGCATTCCCTGCGGGCTCAGCGACGGGCTCCCGGTGGGCTTCCAGCTCATCGGTCCCGCGTTCAGCGAGAACCGCATCCTGCAGGCCGCCCACGCGCTGGAGGGCGCCATAGGCTTCGCGCCGGCGCCCACCTTCTGCGACTCGGGCGCCGTTGCGCCGGACGGCGGCGGCGAAGCCGCCGCTGAATGGTCGCCCCAGCCAGGCGGCCTCTGCGCTCAAGCCTGGAAGGAAGCGCAGGAATGAGCGCCTGGGAGCCGGTGATCGGGCTCGAGATGCACGTGGAGCTCGACACGCGCACCAAGATGTTCTGCGCCTGCGAGGTCACCAAGGGCGACGAGCCCAACACGCACACCTGTCCCAAGTGTCTCGCGCACCCCGGCGCGCTGCCCGTGGTCAACCAGCGCGCCGTCGAGTACGCCGCGCGTATCGCCCTGGCGCTCAACTGCAGCGTGCGGCCGCGCAACATCTTCCACCGCAAGAACTACTTCTATCCCGACCTGCCCAAGGCGTATCAGATCAGCCAGTACGACGAGCCGCTCGCCGTCGACGGGTGGTTCGAGTACTGGGTCGGCGACGAGAAGCTCCGCTGCCGCATCAACCGGGTGCACATGGAGGAGGACGCCGCCAAGCTGGTGCACGCCGGCGGCGACACCGGGCGCATCGCCGGCTCGGATTTCTCCATGGTCGACTTCAACCGCGGCGGCACGCCGCTCATCGAGATCGTCAGCGAGCCCGACATCCCATCGCCCGAGGCGGCCCGCGAGTTCCTCCAGCAGCTCCGCAACCTGGTCGTCGAACTGGGGGTCAGCGAGTGCAACATGGAGGAAGGGCAGATCCGCTGGGACGCCAACCTCAGCGTGCGGCCCGAGGGGAGCACCGAGCTGGGGACCCGCACCGAGCTCAAGAACATGAACAGCTTCCGCTACCTGCAGCAGGCGCTCGAGGCCGAGATCCCGCGCCAGGTGGAGATCATCGAGGCCGGCGGCCGCATCGACCTCGAGACCCTGCACTTCGACCCGGACACCGGCACCACGACTCCTCTGCGCTCCAAGGAAGAGGCCCACGACTACCGCTACTTCCCCGAGCCCGACCTGGTGCCGCTGGTCATCGACCCGGCCTGGGTGGAGGAGCTGCGCGCGACGCAGCCGGAGCTGCCGGCGGCGCGCGTGGAACGCTTCGCGTCGCGGTACGGTCTGTCGCGCGCGGACTCCCTCGTGCTGGGCAGCTCCCACGCGCTGGCCGCGTTCTATGAGGAGGTCGTGGCGCTGGGGGCCGGCGCCAAGCCGGCGGCCAACTGGACGATGGGCGAGTACCTCGCCCATCTCAACGCCGGCGGCCTCGAGGCCGGCCACGGTCACGTCACCGCCGAGCGCCTCGCCAAGCTGGTGAAGCTCGTCGCCGACGGCACGGTCTCGACGAGCTCCGGCAAAGACGTCTTCGCCAGGATGATCGCGGAGCGGGCCGAGCCCGAGGAGATCGTCGAGAAGCACGGCCTCGGCCAGATCAGCGACACGGCGGAGCTCGAGGCCGCCGTCGCCCGGGTGGTCGCCGACAATCCGGCGCAGGTGGAGCAGTACCGCGGCGGCAAGCAGCAGGTGCTGGGCTTCTTCGTCGGGCAGGTCATGAAAGCCACCGGCGGGCGCGCCAACCCGCGGCTGGTCAACGAGTTGCTGCGCAAGGCGCTGGACGGCTGAGCCTTCTTGCCTGCCCTCGCCGGCCTGTGGGACAATGAATGTGTCTTGCAGCCGCGCGCTGCCGTCCAGCATCGCGAGTCGTCCCTCTCTCACACCGCAGGCACGTCCCACGGTAGCGGCGTCTCCGGGGCCGGGGCGCGCGGCGGTATCCGCGTCGACAGGTAGGTGCGTATGACCAGCGACCTCTCCAGTTTCGTTATCGCCAGGGCCAGGCCGGCCGAACCGGCGGTGCGCATCGACGACACGACGCTGCGCGACGGGGAGCAGACAGCCGGCGTCGTCTTCTCCAACCACGAGAAGATCCGTATCGCCAAGCTCCTCGACGAGGTCGGCGTCCACCAGATCGAGGTGGGCATCCCCGCCATGGGCGGCGACGAGAAGGCGACGATCGGGGAGATCGTCGACCTCGGGCTCGACGCCTCCATCCTCGCCTGGAACCGGGCCGTCATCGACGACGTCAAGCACTCGCTCGACTGCGGGGTCGACGCCGTGGCCATCTCCATGTCGGCCAGCGATATCCACATCGAGCACAAGCTGGCCAAGTCGCGGCAGTGGGTCCTCGACCAGATCCGCGAGTGTGTGGCCTTCGCCAAAGACCACAACCTCTACGTGTCGGTCAACGCCGAGGACGCCTCGCGCGCCGACCTCGAGTTCCTCCTGCACTTCGGCCAGGCCGCCAAGGAGGAGGGCGCCGACCGCCTGCGCTTCTGCGACACGCTCGGCATCCTCGACCCGTTCGATACCTTCAACGTCATCACGTTCCTCAAGAAACAGGGCGGGCTCGACATCGAGATGCACACTCACGACGACTTCGGCATGGCCACGGCCAACGCTCTGGCGGGCATCAAGGCCGGAGCCACCTATGTGAACACCACCGTCAACGGGCTCGGCGAGCGCGCCGGCAACGCCGCGCTCGAAGAGGTCGTGATGGCGCTGAAGTACCTCGGCAAGGTGGACCTGGGTCTGCACACGAGTGGGTCTGCACACGAGCCGCTTCCGCGAGCTCAGCGAGTACGTGGCCGCCGCCTCGGCGCGCACCATCCCGGCCTGGAAGAGCATCGTCGGCACCAACGTCTTCGCCCACGAGAGCGGCATCCACGCCGACGGCGTCATCAAGAACCCGCTCAATTACGAGGCGTTCGCGCCGGAGGACGTCGGCCTCGAGCGTCAGATCGTCGTCGGCAAGCACTCCGGATCGCGCGCCATCTACAGCAAGTTCCAGGAGTTCGGCCTGGAGCTCACACAGGCCGACTGCGACGGCATCCTCGCCCTGGTGCGCGAGACGGCCGTGGAGCTCAAGCGCGCGCTGTTCGACAAGGAGCTCATGTACATCTACCAGGACTATCTGGCGCGCCTCGGTGACGCGGTGCCGATAGGCAACCAGGCGGACGGCGCGGCCGCCGCCGAGACCGCCGGAGCGCCTTCGTGACGGCGCTCACCCTCGCCGCGAAGATCCTCGCCGCGCACGCCGGCCTCGACGCGGTCGTGCCGGGGCAGATCGTCGTGGTCGCTGTCGACGTGGCCATCGCCCAGGACGGCACCGGGCCGCTCGCCATCCAGCAGATCGAGGAGCTCGGCGCCGCCACCGTCAAGGCGCCGACCTGCGTGTTCTTCATCGACCACGCCGCCCCGGCGCCGCGCAGCGAACTGGCCAACGCGCAGAAGACGATCAGGGCCTTCTGCGCGTCCTCCGGCGCCACGCTCAGCGACGTCGAGATGGGCGTCTGCCACCAGAGGGTCGCCGAGAGCTACGCGCGGCCCGGCGACCTCGTGATCGGCGCCGACTCGCATACCTGCATGGCCGGCGCCCTCGGAGCCTTTGCGACCGGCATGGGCAGCACCGACGTCGCCGTGGGCATGGCCAGCGGCCAGACCTGGCTGCGCGTACCCGAGACGTTCCGCATCGAGGTCGCCGGTGAGCTGCGCGACGGCGTCGAGGCCAAGGATCTGATGCTCACTCTGATCGGCGCCCTCGGCGCCGACGGCGCCACGTACAAGGCGCTCGAGTTCGGCGGGCCGGGCATCGACGCCCTGCCCATGCCCGGCCGCTTCACGCTCAGCAACATGGCGGTCGAGGCCGGCGCCAAGGCGGGCCTCATGCCGAGCGACGACGCGACGCGCGAGTTTCTCGCCGGCCAGGGCCGCGAGGAGGCCTGGCGGCCGCTCGCCGCCGACGCCGGCGCCGCCTACGAGCGTGTCGTCGCCTTCGACGCCGGCGCCATCGTCCCCATGGTGGCAAGGCCGCACACCGTCGACAACACGGCGCCGGCCGCGGAGCTCATGGGCACCAGGGTCGACCAGGTGCTCATCGGCACGTGCACTAACGGCCGGCTGGCCGACCTGCGCTCGGCGGCGCGGCTGCTGCGCGGGCGTCGCCGCGCCTCCCACACGCGCCTCATCGTCACACCGGCCTCTCAGGCCGTGGCGCGAGCCGCGGCGGCCGAGGGCCTGTTCGACGTGTTCTGGGACGCCGGCGCCGTGGTCACCAACCCCGGCTGCGGCGCCTGCGTCGGCATCCACGAGGGCATCCTCGCCGACGGCGAGGTCTGCCTCAGCACCGCCAACCGCAACTTCCACGGGCGCATGGGCAACCCCGAGGCGTCCATCTATCTGGGCTCGCCGGCCACTGCGGCCGCCACGGCCGTGGCCGGCGAGATCACCGATCCCCGCGAACTTCTCTAGGAAGGAGGACGCCGTGGCCACGCAGTACGACGCGCCGCCGCCGCTGGTCATCGACCGCGCCAGGCGCTACACCGCCACCATCAGCACCGACCAGGGCGACATCGTCATCGAGCTCTTCGCCGACAAGGCGCCCACGACGGTCAACAACTTCGTGTTCCTGGCCCGTGAGGGCTTCTACGACGGCGTCACCTTCCACCGCGTCATCAAGGGTTTCATGGCGCAGGGCGGCGACCCCACCGGCAGCGGCAGCGGCGGCCCCGGCTACCGCTTCGCCGACGAGTTCCACCTGGCGCTCAAGCACGACCAGCCCGGCATCCTGTCGATGGCCAATGCCGGCCCGAACACCAACGGGTCGCAGTTCTTCATCACGTACCGCGACACGCCCCATCTGGACGGCAAGCACGCCGTGTTCGGGCGCGTCATCGCAGGCATGGACGTTCTCGAGGCCATCCCGGAGCGAGACCCCATGCGCGCCCGCGAGCCCGGCCTGGCGATGAACAGCGTGACTGTCCGCGAGGAGGAATGGATCACGTGAGCGAGGAGCTGCTGCGCGGCAAGGCCTGGCTTTTCGGTGACGACATCTCCACCGACCACATCGCCCCGGGCCGGCTGTTCCACCTGCGCACCGACCTCCCCGAGTTGGCCAAGCACGTCCTTGAGGACGCGCGTCCGGAGTTCGCCGCGTCCATGGCGCCCGGCGACTTCGTCGTGGGCGGGCGCAACTTCGGCCTCGGCTCCAGCCGGGAGCACGCGCCGCGCATCATCAAACTCGCCGGCGCGGGCGCCGTCCTCGCGCAGAGCTTCGCGCGCATCTTCTTCCGCAACGCCATCAATGTCGGCTTGCCCGTGCTACAGTGCGACACGAGCGGCATCGGCGAGCAGGACGAACTCGAGGTCGACCTGACCGCCGGCGAGGTGCGCGATCTCACGACCGAAGCCGTCATCCCGTTTGTGCCCCTGCCGCCGGTGATGGTGACGATCCTGAACGACGGCGGGCTGGTGGCGCACGTCAAAGAGCACGGCGGCTTCGCGCTGCCTGAGGGCTGACCGGCCCCGCAGGGCGCGACCCGCCCGTCAACACCCGAGACCGCAGGAGTCACATGACCTATACAGTCACCCTGATCCCGGGCGACGGCACCGGCCCCGAGCTCGCCGCCGCCCTCAAGACCGTGATCGCCGCGACCGGCGTGCCGATCCTGTGGGAAGTGCACGACGCCGGCGTGGACGTGATGAAGGAGTACGGCACGCCGCTGCCCGAGCACGTCCTCGACTCCATCCGTCGCACCAAAGTGGCGATCAAAGGGCCGATCACGACACCGGTCGGCCACGGGTTTCGGAGCGTCAACGTGGCCTTGCGCAGGGAGCTCGATCTCTACGCCTGCCTGCGCCCCGCCAAGACGATGAAAGGCGTGCGCAGCCGCTTCGAGGATATCGACCTCGTCATCGTCCGCGAGAACACCGAGGACCTGTACGCGGGCATCGAGCACATGGTCGGCGAGGACGCGGCGGAGAGCATTAAGATCATCACCCGCAAAGGCAGCGAGCGTATCGTGCGGTTCGCCTTCGAGTACGCGCGCCGGCACGGCCGCCGCAAGGTCACCGCCGTGCACAAGGCCAACATCATGAAGTGCACCGACGGGCTCTTCTTGCGCGTCGCCGGCGAGGTGGCCGCGCAGTACCCGGACATCGAGTTCGAGGACCGCATCGTCGACAACATGTGCATGCAGCTTGTCCAGAAGCCGGAGCTCTACGACGTGCTGGTGCTGCCCAACCTGTACGGCGACATCGTCAGCGACCTGTGCGCCGGCCTCATCGGCGGCCTCGGAGTGGCGCCGGGCGCCAACTTCGGCGAGGATATCGCGGTGTTCGAGCCCGTCCACGGCAGCGCCCCCAAGTACGCCGGCCAGGACAAGGTCAACCCCATGGCGCTGCTGCGCTCGGGCGTTTTGCTGCTCGAACATCTCGGCGAGGACGCCGCGGCGCGCCGTATGGAGGACGCCATCGCGGCCGTGGTGGCCGAGGGTAAGGACGTGACCTACGACCTCGGCGGCTCCGCCGGCACCAGCGGCATGGCCGCCGCCATCGCCCGCCGCATCCACAGCTAGCGCGCCGCCCGCCCGCCGGGCGCGCCCGCAAAGGAGGTTCCATGGAGGACCAAGAGAAGCACATCAACCTGCACGCCGCCCCTGAGATGATGGCGGGCGTCTACGCCAACTTCGCCAACGTCAGCCACTCGGACTACGAGTTCTCGATCACGTTCGTGCGTCTCGACTACGAGAACGAGGAGCCGGGCGAGATGAACGGCGTCGTCGTCAGCCGCGTCAACCTCTCGGCGCGCTTCTTCAAGGAGCTGCTCGACGCCATGGCCGACAACTACGGCAAGTGGCAGGCGACCGAGAACATCCGGGACCTGCCGGAGGCGCCCGGCCGCGATTAGTCTGCGTAGGTGGTCTAGTGTGGGGTGCACCGCAGGCGCCGAGGGCGCGGCGCCCGCTCGCGGCGGCCGCGCCGCCTCTCCCGACCGGCCTGCCAGAATGGCCAAGTGGAGGGCGGTTTGGGCTGCGTTTTGCCCTGCAAGATGGCGCTTTCGCCGCTGTTGCCCCGCTTCCGGCCGTTGGCTAGACTGGCGAAGCCTGTCAGCCCACCGTTTCCCGCCCAAGGGGCATCTTCGCGGCGCCACGCGGAGGGGGAAGGAGCACTTCGTCAGGAGGACGCATTGGCTTTCTACCAAGGTAAAGTACTCAGGATCGACCTGAGTGCGGGTACCTCTGCCGTCGAGCCGCTCAACATGGAGTGGGCCGAGAAGTACGTCGGCGGCAAGGGACTGCTCTTCCGCTACATGTGGGACGAGATTCCGCCGCAGATGGATCCGTGGGCAGCCGAGGCGCCCATCATCCTCATGACCGGCCCCTTCGCCGGTACCGGCGTCAGCACCGCCTCGCGTCTGGTCGTGGGCTGCAAGAGCCCGGCCACCGGGATCCTCAACGACAGCTATGTCGGAGGCTCGTTCGCGCCCGAGATGAAGTTCGCCGGCTACGACGCGATCATCATCAAGGGCGAGGCCGCCGAGCCGACCGTGGTCGTCGTCAAGGACGACGACGTCGAGTTCCGCCCGGCGGCGCCCAAGTACTGGGGCATGAAGACCTCCGAGATCGAAGAGGCCATGCGCCAGGACGTCGACCCCAACGCCAAGACGCTCTCCATCGGCCCTGCCGGCGAACAGCGCATCCCGTGGGCCTGCATCAGCACCGACCAGTACCACAAGGCCGGGCGCGGCGGTCACGGCGCCCTCATGGGCAAGAAGAACCTTAAGGCGCTCGTCGTGCGCGGCACCGGGAGTGTCTCGGTGGGTGACGCCAAGGCGTTCCTCGCGGACCTGTACCGCATCCACGAGGAGTACGTGCTCACCGAAGACAACCTTTGGGCCCACGAGGAGGGCACGCCGATCCTCGTCGACCTCGTGAACGGCGCAGGGGCCATGCCCACGAAGAACTGGTCGGCCGGCAGCTTCGACGGCACGAAGAACCTCAACAGCGAGTCCTTCCAGAAGATCCGCATCAAGAAGCGCGCCTGTTACCAGTGCTGCATCGCCTGCCGCAACTTCCACGGTACCACGTTCGCCGGCGCCGAAGTCCGCGGCGAGGGCCCGGAGTACGAGACCATCGCCATGTGCGGCGCCAACTGCGGCATCGACGACATCGACGCCCTCATGAAGTTCAACGAGCTCTGCGACGAGTGGGGCCTCGACACCATCTCGTCGGGTTCGGTCGTCGGTCTTGCCATGGACCTCACCGAGAAAGGCATCCACGACTTCGGCGTGCGCTTCGGCGACGTCGACGGCTACGTGAAGATGCCCGAGCTCATCGCCAGGCGCGAGGGCGCCGGCGCCGACCTCGCTCTGGGCGCGCGGGCCCTGGCCGCGAAGTACGGTCACCCCGAGCTCTCGTACGACGTCAAGGGCCTCGAGCTCCCCGGCTACGACCCGCGCGGTTCGTTCGGCATGAGCGTGGGCTACGCCACGAGCGACCGCGGCGGTTGCCACATGCGCAGCTACCCGACGGGCGACGAGATCCTCGCCGGCACGTCGCCGGCCGACGAGATCGACACCGCCAAGGTCGAGCAGATCGTCGTCGGCGACTCGTCCAAGGGCTTCATCGGTCAGAACATGAGCTCGGTGAAGTTCTGCGGCATCTGGTGCGATTTCTGGGCGGTCACGCCGGACCAGATCGCGCAGATGTTCAAGCACGTCTTCAAGCGCGAGTTCAGCGACGAGCAGATCCTCGAGATCGGCGAGCGCGTCTGGAACCTCGGCCGCCTGTTCAACCTGCGCGAAGGCGTCGAGAGCGACGACCTGCCGAAGGCGCTCTACGCCAAGTCCGGCGCCTTCAAGGACGGCCCCTCGGCCGGTAAAGCGATCGGTGAGGACGTGTTCGCCGCACGCATGCGGGACTACTACGAGATACGTGGCTGGGACGAGAACGGCGTGCCCAGTGAAGCCAGGCTCGCCGAACTCGGCATCGACGTCCGCCTCTAGGGCCGGCCCGTCGGAGAAAGGGACTCTCATGCCGCACGTCATGATCTCGAGCAAGAAATGCACCGGCTGCCACATGTGCGAGCTGGCCTGTTCGGCGCAGCACGAAGGAGCCTATCGCCCGTCGGTCGCGCGCCTGTTCTCGGAGTGCAACCCGACGACCGCAGCCATCAAGGGCCACACCTGCCTGCAGACCGGGTGCGCCAAGTGCCAGGAGGCCTGCCCCAACGACGCCATCGTGACCACGGAGATCACGGTCAAAGTCAAAGGCGAGTTCCCCGGCAAGGAGAAGATCGGCGACACGGTCAAGGGCTACGTGCTGATCGTCGACGAGGACGCGTGCACCAACTGCGGCGAATGCTACGATGTCTGCCCGACCGACGTCATCCACGAGCACCCCACGCGGGACGTCGCCTACAAGTGCGACCTCTGCGGCGGCGAGCCTCAGTGCATCGCCTTCTGCCAGAATCCGCATGTTCTGGCCATCGACCTCAAGGTCGATAAGAAGGACAAGGAACTGCAGGCCTGATCGTGGCCAAAGCCTACGTCAAGCTGCCGGTCGGCATGACCACGGCCGGCGGCGAGCGACAGATCGAGTGCGCGGCCACGACAGTGGCCGAAGCGCTCGATCTCGCCATCGCCGCCGAGCCGCGGCTCAAGCAACGCATCTTCCGCGAAGACGGCAGGATGTGGGCAGGCGTGTTCCTGAACGCGCGCAACATCAACGCGCTCGGGGGTCTGGACACGCCGCTGAAGGATGGCGACATGCTCTCCGTGGTGCCGCCCATCTCGGGCGGGTGAAGTGCGTTCTCGACGCAAGGCGCCCGCCCCGTCGCTGTCGCGTTCTGGTACCATCTCGCGCATGGACGCCGACACCGCCAGACGACAGCTCGCCAAGGCGGGGCTCCAGAGCGCCGCCGGCGGCCGCGCCAGCGTTCGCCGCTTCCTCCCCGACCCCGTCCCACGGGAGGACGTGACGACGATGGTCGAGCTGGCGGTGCGCGCCGCCAACGCCGGCAACGCCCAGATGTGGCGGTTCGTCGCCGTGGACGACGCCGTCACGCAGGTCGCGCTGCGCCAAGCCGTCGACGAGGCCATCGACGAGATGGCCGCCTGGCCGGAGCTCGGGGGCAAGAGCAAGGAGATCAAGGCGCTGCGCGCCTACGCGACGTTCTTCGTCGACGCGCCGCTGGTGATGGCCGTGTTCGGCCTGCCCTATCTTTCGCGCGCCGACGAGATGCTGCTCGCCCGCGGTCTCGGCGTGGAGGAGCGCGACAGGCTGCGTGCGCGCCCGGACCTGCAGAGCATCGGCGCTGCCGTCCAGCTCTTCTGTACGGCGGCGCACGCGCTTGGCTACGGGTCGTGCTGGATGACGGCTCCGGTGCTGGCGGCGCCCGCCATCGAGCGGCTGCTGGGCGTGGAGCCTCCGGCCAAGCTGGTCGCCGTCGTGCCCGTCGGCCGGCCCGCGGGAGCCGTCACCCCCACGTCGCGGCGACCCGCCGGCGAGGTGCTCGAGTTCCGCTGAGGGGCCGCGCGCCAGCGCTTTCGCGGCCCGGACCGTCAGCTTGCCAGTCGCCTTCGCGCCTCGGTACACTCGTCTGACGCGGTGCCCGAGCCGCCGTCCGGTACTCTCCCAGCGGCCAAGGTGAAGGGTAGGAACTCCTTGGAGCACACAGCCAGCGAAGTCCGCGACCTCTGCCGCTGCGCGCTCGCCGGCGACCTGCTCGGAGAGTCCGACCTGGCGACGCTTCTCTCAGCCCGTGGCGATGCCGCCGAGGTCGTGTTGGCCGCCGCCCGCGAGGCGCGCGCCCGGAGCTTCGGCGACGCCGTCTTTCTCTACGGTTTCGTGTACTTCTCGACCTACTGCCGCAACGAGTGCGCCTTCTGCTTCTACCGCGCCGACAACGACGAGAGCCCTCGCTATCGCAAGTCCCTGGGCGAAGTCGTCGCCATCTGCCGCGATCTCGCGGGCTCCGGGGTCGTGCTGCTCGACCTCACGATGGGCGAAGACCCGGTCATCCACGACGACCCCGGCTACGCCGGGCTTCTCGAGCTCGTGGCGGCCGTGTGCGAGGGCAGCGGGCTGCCGGTCATGGTCTCTCCCGGCGTCGTGCCCGACGAGGTGCTGGTCGGTCTCCGCGCCCGCGGCGCGGACTGGTACGCGCTGTACCAGGAGACGCACAGCCCGGAGCTGTACCAGAGCCTGCGGACCGGCCAGTCGTTCGCGGCGCGCGTCGCCGCGCGCCGCGCGGCCCGGCGCGCCGGTCTGCTTGTCGAGGACGGTATCCTCACGGGTATCGGCGACACGGAGGCGGATCGCGCCCGTTCCATCGCGGCGATGCGCGAGGCCGCGTGGGAGCAGGTCCGGGTCATGACGTTCGTGCCGCAGGCGGGCACGCCGCTGGCCGGCGTACGGCCGGCCGGAGACGAAGCGGAGCTGCTCACCATCGCCACGATGCGTCTGGTCATGCCCCACTCTCTGATCCCGGCATCTCTCGATGTCGACGGCATCCGCGGTCTCGAGCGGCGCCTGAACGCGGGCGCCAACGTGGTGACCTCGATCGTGCCGCCGACCGTCGGCCTGGCCGGCGTCTCGCAGGCCGAGCTCGACATCGACGAGGGGCGCCGGACGGTGGCGGGCGTGCTGCCGCACCTGGCGCGGCTGGGGCTCCGCCCAGCGACGGTCGCCGACTATCGTACCTGGCTTGCCGCGGCGCACGCGCGCGCGAAGGTCCCGGCGTGAGGCTCCTCGTCGTCGGCGGCAAGCTGCAGGGCACCGAGGCCGTCTACCTGGCCGCGAAGGCCGGCTGGGAGACCGTCCTCGTCGACCGCCGGGAGGCTCCACCGGCCGCGGGGCTCGCCGATCGGCACGTGGTGGCGGACATCATCGCCGACGAGACCCGTTCGCGGGCGCTGGTCACTGCCTGCGACGCCGTGCTGCCGGCGTGCGAAGAACTGACGACGCTGGAGTGGCTGGCCGAACGCGTGCCTGCCTGGGGCGTCCCGCTTCTCTTCGATCTCGACGCGTACCGCATCAGCGAGTCCAAACTGGCCTCACAGAGGCTGTTCGCGGAGCTCGATGTGCCGCGGCCCCTGCCGTGGCCGTCCTGCGGCTTTCCGGCCGTCGTGAAGCCCGACTCGGCGAGCGGCAGCGAAGGCGTCTCGCTGGTGCACGACGACGCCGAGCTCTCGGCCGCGCTCGCGTGCCTCGCGGCCGGCGGCCACGAACCGGTGGTCGAGGAGTACATCGCCGGGCCGTCGCTCTCGGTCGAGGTGCTCGCTTGGGACGGCCACGTCGTCCCGCTGCAGGTCACCGGCCGCGGCCGGCGGCCACGAACCGGTGGTCGAGGAGTACATCGCCGGGCCGTCGCTCTCGGTCGAGGTGCTCGCTTGGGACGGCCACGTCGTCCCGCTGCAGGTCACCGGCCTGGAGTTCGACGCCGCCTACGACTGCAAGCGCGTCGTGGCGCCGGTGGGGGAGGCCGAGGCCGGAGGGCCTTCGGCCGCCGGCCCCGGCGGCTCGTGCGCGTGGGCCCACGCCGTGGCGCCCGGCACGCTGGCGGCTTTCAACGCCGCGGCCCTGCGTCTCGCGGCGGGCCTCGGTCTCAACGGGCTGATGGACGTGGAAGTGATGGTGCGCGGGGCGGAGCCCAAGGTGCTCGAGATCGACGCCCGCCTCCCGAGCCAGACGCCGACCGCGGTGTACTGGTCCAGCGGGCTCAACATCGTCGAGCTGTTGCACGACATGGCGCGCCGGGGCGCGCCCCGGCGGTTCGCCCGCGCGCCGCGCCGCGCCTGCGTCTACCAGCACGTCCACGCTCACGATGGTCTGCTGGAGGTCGTCGGCGAGCATGTGATGGGGAGCGCGGCTCCTCTGCAGCTGGTGGAAGGCTTTTTCGGCGTGGACGAAGCGCTCACCGACTATCGTCCCGGAGCGCGCGCCTGGGCGGCCACGTTGATCGCCACAGGGACGGGTGAGAATGAGGCTCGGGCGCGCGCCGACGAGGCCGTGAGGGAGTTGGCGCGCTGCGAGAGACTCGACCTGGCGCCCGAGGCTGACAGTCTGGCGGGCGCGGAGGCGACGAGGCCTTGACGAGGCTTACGACAGAGGACGTCAAGGCGCTCACCGACCGCCTCGGCGAGTTCGAGGCCGGGCTTATGGATGTGACCGGTCTCGGCCTGCGCGAGCTCGCCATGAACACAGTCGCGCACCCACACGCCTGCGTGCCCCTCTACGGGGCGCGCGTGGCGGCGGTGCCGGTCACCAGCGGGGAGGGCGTCATCGGCGGCTTCTGCGACTGCGTGGTCGCCATCCTCCGGCACCTCGGCTGCGACGCCTGGGTGACGGAGCAGCCCGACGTGCGCGGCATCCAGGAGGCGTTCGACGGGGCGGTGGACGTGGTCTTCCTCGCCGACGACTTCAGGTTCATCGCCCTGAACACCCGTCAGGGTCGCTGCGTGGACGACGACCCGGCCACGGCCGACGGCTACGTGACCGCGCTGGAGGCGGCGGCCGGGAGCTTTTTCAGCCGGCACGTCCTCCTTCTCGGGCTTGGCCCGGTGGGCCGCGCGGCCGCGCGGCGCCTCGTAAGCCGCGGCGCCGCGGTCGAGGTCGTGGAGCCCGACCACGCGCGGCTGCGCGCCGCGCTCGACAGCGGGCTCAAGGTGCAGCCGGTGACGCTTGCCGACGGACTCGCGCGCTGCGACCTCATCTTCGACGCCACCCCGTCCGCCGGCTTCATCGACGCGGGGGACGTGACTCCCGACACCGTCGCCGCCGTCCCCGGCCTTCCCAGCGCCTTCACCCCGGCCGCGCAGGCCGTACTGGGCGCGCGTCACATCCACGAGCCGCTGGCCATCGGCGTCGCGGTCATGGCGGCGCGGGCGCTCGTCTGAGAGGTCCCGCGTCTCGCGGCGCGCGGCTGCCGGCGCGCCGTAGTAGAATTATTGCGCGCGGGGGGTCGATCGGAAGGATCAGCGTGGGCTCTAAACCCACGTAGGCGGGTGTGACTCCCGCACTCCCCGCCAGCCGCCTCCCCGGAGGGACGATGGCCGAGGATCGCAAGGAGCGCCTCGACCGCGAGCTGCTCGAGCTTCAACGAGCTGCGCATCGTGCCGCCGGGCGCTCAGGTGCTGTTCGCGTTCCTTCTCACCCTGCCGTTCACGTTCCGCTTCGAGGATCTCACCCGCACATGCCGCGACGCCTACTTCGCCGCGTTCCTCTGCACGGCTGTCGGCACCGTGCTCTTCGACGAGACGTGGGCGGCCGTGGTTGCGGGCCTCATGACGTGCTGGATTGTCGTGATCTGGTACGTCGTGCCGCTCTGGCAGCGCGTGAGAGGCCCGGAGGAGTAGGCGCCGCCGGTCGACGCCGCTACGGACCGGGTCGGCCGCGTCACTACGGCGAGAACGTCACCGGGATGCGGACTTCGTTCTGGCGCGAGCCATCCTCCATCGACTGGCTGTAGACGATGAGGACGCCGCGCGCCGCCGTCGTGCCGAACGTGATGGTCTGGCGGTAGCGCCCGCGGCCGGGCGCGCCGCGCGAAGCCTGGACCGTGGCGCTCGCGATCTCGCCGCCGGCGTCCACGAGACGCGCCATGAACGAGCCTTCGAAGACGCTGGCCGTGCCTTCGAGGATGAATGGGCTGCTCAGCACGGCGCCGACCCCCGGCCGCTCGACGAAGATGGCCGGCTCGAAGCTGCGCCAGTCGGATCGGCGCTGACCCTCACCGAGCATCAGACCCTCGCCGCCGAGGGCTTCGACGACGCTTCCCTCGAGCATGAACGTGACGGTCTCTGCCGTCTTGAACTGGGTCAGCGTGTAAACGATCTGCGCGACGCGCGCTTGCATCGAGAGGCTGCCGCCGCCCGAGGCGAACTGCGCGGAAAGGTCGACCCGCGCCTTCGTCCCGTCGATGGAGAGGCCGAGAAGGCGAGTCCCGCTCGGCACGGCGCTCGTCAGGCCGGCGGCCCTCTCGGCCGCCGTGGGGCCGGCGAGCAAGGCCTCGATCGCCGCCGTGGCGGGCCTGGTCGTGTGCGGCAAGCGGCGCTCGGCGACGCCGAGCTCCTCGCCTCTCAAGAAGTACAGCGACAGCGTGGTCGTCGGTGATGGGGTGGCCGTGGGCGCCGTCGTGGGGCTGTGTGAGGCCGAGGGCGTCGACGTCACGGTCACGGTGGCCGTGGGGGTGGGCGAGGAGCCGCCGGAGGAACCGCCGCAGGCGGCCACAAAGGCGGCGGCCGAGACCACGGCAAGAAGACCAACGAGCAGCCACGCCGGCAGCGCGTGGGTGATGCTGGTAAGGGTGCATCGGTTCATGGTCCGCCTCAGGTCGTCAAGCGCAGGGCTTTCACTTTCGCCGCCGTGGGCGCCGGCTCCTGCCGGGAGTGGTACACTGCTGGCCCCGATGCCCACCGATCCCAACAAGGCGCGGTACTACCGCAAACAGGTCCCGCTCTTCCGTCTCGTCGAGAAGCTCAAGCTGTGGCCGTCGCGACGCGGGATCCTCCACGGCATCAAGGAGGTCGACGAGCGCGGTTCCTACGCCGTCGTGATCACCCACTGCAACAAGCACATGGTGGTGCACGACTCCAAGACGAGCCGCGCCGCGCGCTGGCTGCGCAACAAGTGGTACGCGGAAGCCTGCCCGCAGTGCCGCATCCCGGA
>Ga0209386_1000389_pt1 | contig 22300 bp, 18 predicted proteins | sample NGEPertwo_FD_184510 | JGI IMG/M metagenome (GOLD analysis project Ga0209386, IMG submission 184510) | Arctic peat soil microbial communities from the Barrow Environmental Observatory site, Barrow, Alaska, USA - NGEE Permafrost154B-two... | ecosystem: Environmental > Terrestrial > Soil > Wetlands...
CAGTCTGTGCTCTTGCGCAGTCTGAACCCTTTTATTCTTCTTGCCATTAGTTCCAGTGTAATCACCCAATAAAATCGCTTACTATTTCTGCTATGGTCAGTGACGAAGTTAGGCCAGGCGATTCAATTCCGATCAGATTGATTAACCCCTCAAATCCACGCTCAACTTCATGACATACAATAAAATCACGAAATGGATCACCGGGGGCCTGAATTTTGGGTCTTATACCAGCCATGTCCGGATGCAAATCTGTATATTCAAGAAATGGCATGTAAGTATTGACGATATTATAAAACTCTTGGGCATGATCTTCGTTCACAGCATAGTCTAATTCATCTACATAGAACGCATTTGGACCAAACCTCAAGCGGCCATCTAATGTTTTAGTAGCATGAATTCCCAAGCCCGCCAATTCCTTTAATGGAGGAGGATAGATTAATCGTGACACTAAAGCTGATTTGGTATTCGATACAGAAAAATATTCGCCCTTGCAAGGGTATATGCGGTAACCGATATCATCAATGTTAGCTCCCAAGAAAGAAAAGATTTGATCGGAGTTTAATCCCGCACAGTTAATTAACCAGTGCGTGTTTATGGATTCAAGTTGGCCGGTAGGATTAAGGTAAGTTACATCATACGCATTTCCTTTCGGTACAACTCCAATTACTTCGTGATTGTATGCTATTATGGCACCTTGTTCTAGTGCCAAACGTTCAAGCGTTGACATCAACTTGTGTGAATCGATAATTCCGGTTGAGGGAGATAATATTGCGGTCGTAGCCTTAATATTTGGTTCTAATTCTGTAATCTGATCTCTATCCAGTAGTATAAGATCTTTAACTCCGTTCTTTTGACCTTGGGCCAAAAGTGATTCTAGTGCAGGGATTTCTTTTTCATTACGAGCAATAATCAGCTTTTCAATACGTTGATACGGAATCTCCCATTCCTGACAAAACCGATAAAGGCGTCGGTTACCCTCAACACACAATTTTGCTTTCAGGCTTCCTGTTGGGTAATAAATACCGGCATGAATTACTTCACTGTTGCGGCTGGAGGTTTCTTGTCCAAACTTACTATGCCGTTCAATTAAGACTAACGAGATGTCATTAAATCGTCTAGATAGTTCTGCTGCAACAGCTAAGCCTACAACTCCGCCTCCTATTATAAGTACATCCACCTTTTCCATGTTTATGTTCACCTTTCTTTATTAATTCAATAGCAAAACATGACTTGGAGGTAATAATTATGGAAGATAAGAAATCAAGTTGGAAAATATTATCCCCTAATATCCCACATGAGTTGGACATAATACCAATTTTCGATAAGACTATTGAATCAGAAGATTCGTTTACTATGGGGATTATTAGTAATGGATTGGTTGAGCATCAAAGGGCTAATCATGTATCCTTTAGTAAAGTTGTCTTCAGAAATGTAACGTTTAACAAAGTATCCTTTAAGTACCTCGATTTAATAGATGTAAGGTTTGAAAACTGTGATTTATCAAATATGGATTTAAGTGAGTCTGTCCTACATAAAGTAGAGATGGTCAACTGTAAAATGGTCGGAACGAATATGAGTGAATCAGCGCTGAGGAATGTGCTATTTGATAACTGCAATGGAAGTTATGCTTTATTTCGTTTTTTGGATTGTAAACAAGTTAACTTTAATAATAGTTTGTTATGTAGTGCGGATTTCTATAAAGCTAAGCTTCTAAGAGTTGGGTTTAACGCTTCTAATCTACAACAAACAGGGATGTCAGGAGCTAAGCTAAAAGGGATTGACTTAAGCAGTTGTAAATTAGAAGGATTAGGAGTAACCGTAGAGGACCTAGATGGATGTATAGTTTCACCTGAACAAGTAATATCGTTTTCAAACCTTCTAGGACTTATCATTAAGAGCTAGTCTTATAACAACCATCAGCGTTAATGTGAGTTTTTTCTGTCTTTGTATAAATCCAGGTAACGTCATCTTTCCAACATAAATGTCCCACACCACGGCGGCAGGGGGGGGGCACGCCATGAACTGGATTACTATCGTCCGTGGTAGTCACCATTCAAAAACGAACCTGTTCTTTTAGATTCTACTTATTTATTAGTAGCAATCCTACCATACAAAACACAACTCCGGTTATCTGGTTTAACGCAAATCCCTCTTTGTAAAAAAGTATCCCTATGGGGATTAGCATAAGTGCCAGAATAATATTGGCCACTAAAGACCCCACACTAATGTTCCAGCCTGCCCTGTATGCAAGCAGATATCCCAATTCAAGACCAACAATCGCTACCCCAAGTGCCACGCTCGTCCAATTTAACTCGCTAAACGATTGAAGAAATCCTTTATCATTTTTATAAAATAGAGATGCTATTAAGGTTAAAATCACTGCGGTTGAGTACGTGATTAGTAATGCTGAAAAAGGATTAGCATTCTGTGGCGTTGACTTTTGGCACACATTATACGCGATATTTGACACTACTATAAGTACAATGGGAAACACATACATCAACATACTTCGACCTCATTCATTCGCTATTAAGCCTTCTTATATTAAACCATAAAATATGGGATAGGCCTAGTGCCTATCCCATATTTATCAAGTCTTTACCCCTGCGGGGCTATGCTATGGGTTGGATGCCCTATCGTCACATGGCAGTCATCTTCATCTTCTGGATTTCATCTGCCAAGGGACTACACGCAAATACTTTAGCTTTCATTAATATTTTCCCCAACTAGGACGTCCAAAGGCTGTGACCTCAATGCGCACCTCAATCAACACATCGCCATCTCCTGTAGACATATGGTTAACTAGTTCTTTGTTCTCCACAACAACCTCCGGGTCAACCACTCCCGCGTCGCTAGCATTCTCAATGGCAATTTCTTTAGCTTTATCCAATGCATATTTTTTTGCCTCTTCAAGATACAAGAAGGTTTCTCGTTTCCATGGAGCATGTACTACATACCCCCCCGCTACGCCCGGCTTAATCAAAACGCGGATTGATTCCACAACCTGACCGGCCGCCGCACCAACTGCGTTAGCAACTTCAGCATGGGTGGGTATTAGAAGCTTAGTATGTAAGGCAGCACCTACAACAGGAAGATAGGCTGAAACAGGAGCACCTAAGGCCACAATTGGATAATCAAGATAGATCTGGGACTTGAACCCGTAATTACAACCCCCATTGAGAAAAGAGTTTAATAAAAATGTTGCACTAGCTTCCGAACTTAGATTAACGTTTAACCCTGCCCTATATACAAGACTTTGCAATATGGATAAACTAATAACTGCTTGGATCTCTTCAGAAACTCTTTGCACAAATTTATCAGGTTCTAATCTTAAGCGACGCGCTTGGATTTTTGCCCCTTCTGTGGCTGCTTTGACATTATAGTCAGTAAAACTGCCGAGAACATGCAGTAAATCAGTAGGGGTAAAAGAAATCCTGCCAATAATTTGCGCTTGTTCTAAGTCCTTCAAAGCCAGCAAGTTAGGATCTCGTCCTACTCTCTCCGCAAGGACAAAAATATTATGAGCACCGTCCTCAAGTGCCTTAATTATCTTGCGATCTGTGTCATTCCACCTGCTCCCATCCTCAGGTTTCTTGACTAACATAAAACAATCCACCGGTTGCGCATCTACAATTTCCCGATCAAAATTAACACTTGACAATTCTTCCACTAATATAGGATACCTACTGGTTATCACTGACAGAGGCCAGACCCTTCTTGGTCCAATCTTTAGTTTTCTATCCTTAGAAACTTGAATATAGCTATCCCCACCTACCCCAAAGGTGCTGATTTCAGCAGCCTCTATTCGGGTTCTCCATCCGCCGACTATAGCACCCTCTCGATTCATCCTTGGACGGCCTTTATCTAAGATAGCAATATCAGTCGTTGTTCCCCCCATATCTAAAACTAAAGCTGATCCTTCGCCTGTCAAAAATGTTGCTCCAACTATACTAGCAGCTGGCCCAGAAAGTATCGTCTCAATGGGTTTTTCCCGAGTCATCTCTTCGTTCATTAACGACCCATCCCCTTTAACGACCATCAAAGGAGCTTGAATGCCTTTTTCTTTAAGAACTACCTTCACCGCTACAAGAAGTTCAGAAATAATTGGTAATAATCGGGCATTCAGGCAAGCCGTCACTGTCCGTTCATGAAATCCAAGAGCTGCAGTGAGTTGGTGAGCACATACGGTGGGTATATCCCACAGCTCTCGAATTATTCTACACGTTTCCTGTTCATGCTCCGGATTGCGGATGCTCAGATAACTGGAAATTGCTACAGTATCAACCTGGCCGAGCATCTCGGTCACCGCGCTCTGAACAGCGTTAACATCCAATTCACTGACAGGTACCCCTTTAATATCATGCCCGCCCTTAACTACAATAATCTTTTGGGCGGGGAGGTTACCGGTCGATTCATGACCTATTAGGATTAAGCCGACTCGGCAACCTCGACCTTCGACAATAGTATTGGTAGCCAATGTCGTAGACAGAGATACAAGTTGAACTTTTCGTGGATCTAGTTTTTCCATATTTTCAAGGCATTTTCGGATGCCTATCGACAAATCCTCACGTGTTGTAAATGCCTTGGCCTTTTGTCTTACTTCCTTTGTGTCTAGATCAAGAAGTACACCATCCGTATAGGTTCCACCAGTATCAATCCCCAACACTAGTGGCATTCTCTATCACTCCATTTCTATCCTATTACGACTTACAACGATTAGAAGAACGAGTTCAACTCACTTTCATACTTCTAATTCAAAATCCACCTGGGCTAAAGTCTTGGCACAGGTGGAAGTCAAGGATCAGGCCAACAGTTTTTGACAAAGCTCAGTCGCTGAAGCTCCGTCAGGAGCAAATCCATCTGCCCCAATTTCATCCGAAAATTCTTGGGAAATAGGAGCTCCACCAATAATAACCTTGATCTTGTCTCTCATTCCTTCTTCTACCAGTTGATCAATGACGTCTTTCATTCCTAACATCGTCGTTGTCAACAATGCTGATAATCCCAAAACATCAGGATTATGTTCTTTGATTGCTTGAATGAACTGCTCCGTACTGATATCCGTCCCCAAATTTATGACCGTGAATCCCACACTTTCAAGCAACATAGCGACCAAATTTTTACCAATATCGTGTAAATCTCCTTTAACCGTTCCTATAAGAACTTTACCCGCTGAGGGCAACTCTTTCCCCATGAGAAGAGGCTTGACAAGTTCCATTCCACCACTCATAGATCGAGCACACATAAGCACTTCAGGTACATACATATCACCTGCTTTAAATCTCACGCCTACAACATTCATTCCCATAATGAGTCCCTGGTTGATAATTTCCTCAGGTTCGAGACCGCTGGCAATGGCTTGTCGGGTTAGTTCCTTAACCATCTCCAATTTACCCTCAATTACTCTTTGTGTAAGTTCCTCTAATATATTCGACATTGTTCATTCCTCCATTTTCCTATGATTAGATGGGCTAATCATAGGCTGATTTTACTTTACGAATTCAAGTTAATATCGCATTTTAAGGTATTTTTTAGCCAACGTTTCGCCTTCAGACTAACACAGGATAATGTTCACGGGCATATTTATCTAAGTCAATCTCTAATGATTTCCCCAAGTAGGGTTGCTTATAATTCTCCAATATTTCCAACACTTTATTATGTGCTGAATCTCTCGCTTCTTTTCCTCCTTCTTGCTTCCACAAATCATAAGGCGTTCGGAGAAAAACCATGGGGTCATAAAATTCAGTCCTAAAATGATTATAAGTGTGTTCTTCAGAAATAAATGCTCCTCTTTGCCCTACCTTTTTAATCAAATCAACAGCTAAAGTCTCCTCAGTAAATTCCAAAGGCCGCAGCAACCTCTTTGTGTATCCGGCAATTTCAGCATCCAATACAAGTTTCTCTAAAGACCCAACGTTCCAACTGCCCATTGCTCCCAATCCAGGCAGAAGATTGATTCCGCTCCTAACTGCATTGACAAAATGTAGCGTTGATTCTGACCCAGCCTGAAAATCAACGCTGTTGGAGTCCGTTAAACCAGCATCACCGCGGGTAGGAAGTCCATAAAATCCTGCCAGCTGGGCCGAAGCAGATTCAATAATCCTGCTTTCAGGTGCCCCGATTGGTCCGGACACATGTCTCATATCCGTAATTGTTCCTATGCATCCATATAAAAGCGGGCATCCGGGATTTACAAGCTGTGCAAGAACCATTGTGCCTAAGATTTCACAATTTTGACTCACTAAAAGACCCGGTAATGTGCATGGAGCGGTCATTCCGGCCATGGGCATCGGAGAGATTCCCAATGCTACCCCATATTGGCAAAGTGCGACTAGCCGATCGCTTTCATGTTCGGACAAACCCAAAGGGGAGATTGGATTGATATAAGAAAGAGCATAAGCCTTTCCTTGTATCGCATCTTCATGCATCTTTTTCTTACTGATGCCGAAAAGAATTGATAGGAGATCGATCCCATCAGGAGTAGGGCAGTCGAGTGGTTTATCGGTCAGTTTCATCGCTGTCAACAACTGATATAATTGAACATTTTGCGGATGAATATCCCCCTCTGAAGTAGTCAGTCCTCGGTTAAAGCCAAAATCTTCAAGTGAATGGGCAATTTTTATTGAATCCTGACAATCCTTACTCGTCCCTTTGCGTAAAATGCCGTCATAGTCCAAAATGAATGGTGAACCGCCGCTTGGTCCAAAAGTAATACTATTCCCACCAATTTCTAATGTCCGATTTGGATTTCTGGCCACAACTTTAAATTTTACTGGAATCGTCTTGAGTGCTTTTTGAATATCTTTTTCTGTAAAAAAGACTGTTTCTTCCTTCACTTTAAAACCATGGTCTTTAAAAATGGCTCGGGCACTTGCCGATTGAAACCATATTCCTGTATCCGATAAAATTTCTATCGTCTTTTCATGAATCAGCTTCAGGTTTTCCGTAGTCAAGGCAGTCATTCTATCATGAACAATATCCATTTAGGTTGTTCCTCCACATCTCATAGGACAAGATAATGCCACTGTAATTGCAATAGCGTTATCTACATCAAAAATTAACCAGCACTTCTCCTCCAACTATCTTTCTCAAATAAAGTTTTTGTTAAGAATCTCTCCGGGCAATTATTTCTTTCACCTTTTCAATTACATCTTTGGATAGTTCCTGCGGTTGATGGTTTTCAAGGATATGCCGCACCTTTTCATTAGCTCGCTGGGCAAATGTTGTTGCTCCTGCTTCCTTCCATTTATCGTAAGAATATCGATTCATAAGTTCTGGAAAGTGCAGATGTTTTTTAAAGTTATTAAAGGTATGTTCCTCAGCAAAAAAATTTCCTCCGGGACCGACTTTTTCGATTACATCAATCGCCAGTGTTTCAGGATTGATTTCAATTCCCTTGACGAAATGTTTGACCATTCCAACCGCTTCATTGCACAACGCGAGCATTTCCAAGGAAGAGATCATACCAGCACCAATATATCCCAAATCGTGAATCAAATTGCCCCCGGCCAAACTTGAACTTAAGAGATTAAATCCAGCTTCCATTCCTGCTTGTTGGTCAAATTCCACAGCATCCGAACAACCTGCCGTAGTAAAGACTGGAAGATTATAATACTGGGAGGCCATTGTAATTAAGGCCGCACAATTCTGATGTTCTTCGGGAGCGCCATATGAACAAATCTGTGTTTTCATATCCATCGGCGGAACACCACCACCATAGATGAAGGGCGCACCCTTGGCTTTAAGCTGGTGAATAACCAAGCCTGATAGTGATTCACAATTGGCGACCACCAATGCCCCGGCTGCTGTCACAGGGCCGGTTGCTCCCATCATCACAGCGGGAATGTAAATCACGGGTAGTCTTTTTTCCGCCATCAGCATAAGCTTTTGTAAAGCTTCCTGGCTGTGCTGCAATGGTGAAGAAGGTTCATCATATAAAATCAAAAAGGGATTAGCCTGCAGAGCTTCCGGACTTCCTGCAATAATTTCCGCCATCTTTATTATATCAACCAAGTCAGCGTAATTACCGGCAGTATACAGAATAGGTTTGGTCGTATTCAGAACCATCGCTTCAAACTGATGAAGATAGGAATCCTTCCGTGGTACATCGGACGCCAGTGCCATGGACATTACAAAATCAATGTGTTTGAGATTGTCACTGATTCTGCTAAAATTGACAACATCCTGCTTCACGGCAAAGCGCCGCTCCCCGCTGTAAATATCGACTGTATATGGGGTATCCGAGCCTGAACCATAATATGAACGTCCTTTTTCCAAGAACATTGCCCGGTTGCCATTCCTATTCCCGATAGCAATTCGGCATGGTGCGGTAACTAGGGCTTCCTGAACCATCCAGGCCGGAATCCGCACCCGGCGTCCGTCTACATTAGCCCCCCGTTCCCTTAGCAAATTAAGGGCTTCTTCATCGAAAACATTTACACCGACCCGATCCAATACCTCTAATGTAGCAAAATGAATTTCATCGCATTGATCCGGGGTGAGAATGTTTAGACCCAAGCTTGTTTGCGATTTAATGTTCGTTCTCATAATAATTCCCCCCTGTTTTAGTTTCATAAGAATTTTACTTTAGGCATATGAAAGAAAATAACAAGTCAAAGAGGCCATGGATAGTTTGCGTCAGACAAGGAGGTATGTCTCCAGAGGCCCGATGACAGAGGCCAGAGATCAGAAAGTAATACCCCAATCTGATACCATCCGGTTTCTGACCTCTGGGTTTAGGTGAACCTGCCGACGCAGTATGACACGAAATAGACTGGCATACTGACTAGTGATTTTTTTGAATGTGCCTTATGTTGCTAACACAGTTTCTACATCCTTTTGCATTTTATTTTGTTCTTTAACCATCTTGTATAAAACAATGGCTACAACCAAGCCAATTGCGACAACTGCCGTCATGAAAGAAAAGAAAATCTTATACCCCAATACACCGGGATATTTATCCATTAGAAATCCACCTAAAGGATAGATGAATATATCCGGAGTAAAGCCAATCATAGAGACAAATCCTACTGTTGCTCCAGTCAAAGCAGGCGTTATCTTTACCTCATCGATGATGGCAAAGTACACACCACGCATGGAGTAGATACCCACTCCCATTACAACCATATTAAGAACCATCAACATCAGCAGACTGGGAGTTCCCGGAATAATTAAGAAAATTCCCATGCAAACAGTCATGATAGCAAAACAATAGACCGTCACTCTGGTAGGGGAGCCTGTCTTATCGGCAACAATTCCACCCAGAGGCCCAAATGGAATCTGTAACCCATATAATCTGATTAATGAGAGGAGTGCACTTAGAGCTACAGTAGCCCCGAATACTTCGGTAATATAAGGAGTTAAATAAGTCTGTCCTGATAAAACAAAATAGTTACTGAAGATAATAATCGCAATTAACCAAGCTTTTGGCATTTTTAGAACCTTTACAACATCATCAAAAACAGCACCAGTTTTTATGATTTCTTTGGGATCCTCGAAAACAAACCATGTAACTAGACCCACCGCGATGGAGATGAACGAGTAGGCGATTATCACCCAAGTGAGTCCGTACACGCCTGCACCTAGTCTGGCAAACATGGCCAGCACCGCCATGGATACAACAGTAGAAGTAATTCCGCGACCACCTTCTAGAAGTCCGAAAAACTTTCCCTGTTCAGAACTTTTTGCCATGTCTCTGGTAGCCTTAATCAAGGCCGACCAGAATGTAAGTGTAGTGGTAAGTCCCCAAAATATTTGCAGAACAATGCACATTGCATAGGACGGGTAGGTTGCCAAATATAACCCGGCAGCACCAGTTGCTGCGAAAGAAAAGGTTAACAACTTTCTAGGGGAAATCCGGTCAGCAATCCAACCACCAGGGAAGTAAAAAATGGTCGCTGCTATTCCGTATGTGCTCATCAATACTCCAAATTGCGTGTTTGTCAAACTGAGAGCCTCTTTCATAGGAATATAATAGGTCCACCTTAAAAAGGGCAGGAAAAAAATAGTCCCTCCGCCAAGGCATAAAACAACTAACATTAACCAGCGTCTCCAAGGGTTTGTTGCTCTCTCGTCCATTGCATTTCCTCCTTTTTTTAACTTAGGTCATTTGGGCATCTCTTTTCGCAACTATCTCTTTAACTCTGGCCACTGTATCCTTAGGCAATTCCGGGGATTGATGGTTCTCCAGAATATCCCTAACCTTTTGGTTAGCCCTCTTGTCAAAAGTGGTTGCGCCCGCTTCTTTCCATTTATCGTAGGAGTAGCGGTTGAGTAGTTGCGGAAAATATAGATGCTTTTTGAAATTTAGAAATGTGTGTTCCTCAGCAAAAAAGTTCCCACCCGGCCCTACTTTTTCAATCACATCAAGAGCTAGAGTTTCCGGTTCAATTTCAATTCCCTTCAAATAGTGCTTTACCATGCCAGCAGTCTCATTACATAAGACAAGCATTTCCAATGAAGTAGCTGCGCCAGCCCCCATATACCCCATATCATGAATTAAATTACTCCCTGCCAAACCATGGGCAAGCATATTAAAACCGGCTTCAAAACCCGCTTGTTGGTCGAAAGCATGAGAATCAGAACAACCAGCAGTAGTAAAGACAGGCAAACGATAATACTGAGCCATGTTCACCATCACAGCACTGTTAAGATGCTCTTCAGGGGATCCGTAGGAACATAGAGATGTCTTCATGTCCATGGCGGGCACTCCACCACCATAAATAAAAGGCGCTCCAGGAGATTTTAACTGATGAACAACCAGCCCTGATAAAATTTCACAATTGGCGACCACCAATGCCCCGGCTGCTGTCACTGGTCCCGTTGCCCCCATCATGACTGCCGGACCGCAAATAACTGGCAGCTTCTTTTCTGCACATAAAAGCAGCTTTTTAATCGTCTCTTCCGTATGCTGTAGAGGGGATGAAGGCTCCGCATACAAAACCAGGAAAGGGTTTGCAGCCAGCTCTCTAGCGCCACCCGCTACAGTTTCCGCCATGGCAATAATATCCTCCACATCCCTACGATGATCAGCACAATAGAGAATGGGTTTAGCCGTATTTAAAACCATTGCTTCAAACTCATGAATAAAAGCATTTGCTTTCGGTACATCAGATGCCAATGACATTGACATCACAAAATCAATGTTGGCCAAACCATCAGCCACTTTAGCAGCATTACCCACATCCTGTTTGACAGTCGGACGTCTCTCTCCATTAGAAATATCCATTACATATTGGGTCGCTGAACCGCTTCCAAAATATACTCGTCCTTTTTCAAGCCACATGGCTCTTTCCCCATTTCGGTTGCCCAACGCAACCCGGCAGGGTGCAGTAGCCAGTGCTTCCTGTACCATCCAAGCAGGAATACGAACCCGACAATTCTCCACTACTGCCCCTTTTTGCTTTAACATTTCCAATGCTTCTTTTTCAAAAATATTAACCCCAACTCGATCCAATACTTCCAGTGTCGCCAGATGAATTTCTTCAGCCTGATCGATGCTTATTGTGTTTAGTCCCAAGCTGATCTGAGATTGCATATTAGCCCGCATGATTTTCCCTTCTTTCCAAGTTGATTTCTTTGGTTAGAGACATTACAAGAAATACCCATTTCTATTATTTTTTTCCGACAATTCTAAATGTTAACATTCTATTTATCAACAAATATAGTAACTTGCAAGATTCATGCCATTCTTTTCTGTAGTTCGACATAAGGCACATTCAAAAAAATAACTAGTCAGTATGCCAGTCTATTTCGTGTCATACTGCGTCGGCAGGTTGACCTAATAGCCCGCTATGAGGTAGCCATGCCTCCTTGTCTGACGCAAAATATTCATGGCATCTTTGACTTGTTATTTTCTTTCATATGCCTACAGGTCCAGTAAGTCGCAGGTATCGCCTCTGTATGATATAATCAGCTCGTTGCATTGAGTTTAGCAATGTAATACTTACAAGGGGGTAATTTTTTGGCCGAGCAACAATTTATTAATGAAGTACCATCAAATCTTGAGGATTTGAAGAAAAAATCAAATAACAAGTCAAGTTGGAGAGACAGATTAGATGCTGTCAACGAATTAAAACGTTATGACTGCAGGCAATCACGAGATATTATTAAAATATTGGCTCTGCATGATCCAGTTTATAAGGTAATGGAAGCTGCTTTTGGAGCAGCGCAAGCATTTGGAATAACAAAAAAGAGAAAACCATTGTATTTGGGGAAAAAGAAAAAGGGAAATCTTGTGGAAGGTATCACCAAAATACTTGTTCGCGTCAGAAATTCTTTTGAAGGCGAATTTTGCGTCCAGGATTTCAAGGAGAAGTTTAAGGGGATAGATCCCAGGACCTATGATACGTACGAAGGTGAAATGGGCGATGGATTTGATGAGTGGTTGGAAAATGTTCTGTTGACATTGTAACTGATAGAAAGTTATCGAATACGTCTTGGTGATTTGCATAAGTTTTCACTTCAGGATCGTTCTCCAGAAATGAATTTTGAATGAAGGAAAGGTTGTTTGAGGAATGAAGGATAATGTTCGAGATTTTAAAGTTTATCAAGGAAACGGCAAAAGCCCATCTGCATTTATACCGCGTTTTATAAGAAACGTTAGAACCCCTCACAGCGAACGATATTCAATAATCGGCGGTGAAGATTTTGGATTAATAGGCACCTTAGATATGCACATAAATGATGAAATACAAGCGACTTTAGTGATTGTTCCAGACATTGATCAGGAGACCTTGGAATTATTGATAGGGCTTATAAAAATGGAATTAGTAGTACCTTTGGAATTAGATGTTGAATCCTTTAATATCTATAAAGGGGTTTCCGATTGTATTACACTCGATGAAGACTATTTTTCCCATCATAATTGTGATGGCGACTGCGATCATTGTACCAGACAGGACTGTGATGAAGATGACGATGACGAGGATGAAGATTGAAAAAACTTAATAATATCAGTACAGGGATTTAAATAGTTCAACAAGGTGCTTCGCGTGTTAACGCGGAGCACCTTGTTGAACTATAGCCATACGTTTATACCTAGCTATCTTGGCAGGGATGTCCTTACGAAAAGCGGTAGGTCCAGAAAGATTCGCGCTCAAGCATATGACGAAAAGGGTTCTTTGATGCATTCGCAATACTTGCTAGGATCAACTGTGATTGTGACCTGTGGGCCTGAATTGCGGCCATTTTTACTTCTGATACGGCTGAGATGTCGTTGACGATGTCCGGTGGGCCGAGTATAGCTTGACAGCCTCGATCAAAAGCATGTGCGTGTATAACAGGTCGTTCCTGAACGGGAAGACGAGAAAGGGCACGAATGGTCACGTCACCAAGAGCGTTGTGATCCGGATGCACAGCATATCCAGGATAGTGGGTAATCACGAGCGATGGCTGGACCTCTCGGAGGATACGCTCAATTCTATCGGTCAAGATTTCTGGGTCTTCAAACTCAATCGTTTTATCGCGCAGCCCAAGTTTAATGACACTTTGGATACCGATGGTCTTGCAAGCTTCCATCAACTCCGCTTCCCGTATATTAGGAAGCGACTCGCGGGTGGCGAAAAATGGGTTTCCCATGTTGCGCCCCATCTGGCCTAGAGTACCGCAGACATAAGTGACAGGAACACCCGATTTGGCAAAGAGTGCCAAGGTTCCCCCACAGCCAAACGTTTCGTCGTCTGGATGGGGGAATACTACCAGAACATGTTGTTCCATGAATTATTCCTCCCATGTAATCCGAATTTAAAGTTCAAATGGGTATAAACTAAGTTCCAGAGCTACAGCAAGTCTACCCTCTTGATCATGGCCAGCGAGCAAGAGCTGACCCTCTTGCTCCATCTCAAAATCAGTAAGGCCTTCGGCGTAAACCCAGCCGAGATCCATCTTGAGTCCGACGCGGTACGGGCCGTCACCGGTGATGACTCCTCGCCCAAACGAGATGCGACCATTGCGGATGTACGCTCCCACAGTCATGTTGCTCTTTTTGTTATGGACTGCATAGGCTCCGTTGGTCGTCTCTAGGTGGAGGTATACTTCACGATTGAGAAAACTTTCCAACGCGGGTTGCACAATTGATTTATCAATAGGGTTCATGAACTATCCACCACCTCAAGCAATGATCCAATGCTTTTTGCTTCATTATACACCATAATTGAAAAACAATCTTTTGTGATGCTAATATAGACTGTATGGAACATATCAGACAAGGAGAAATTAATATCATGAAACAAATAAAGGACGTGTTGAAATGTCTGTGTCATTAGAAGAAATTCAAAAAGCACGAGAAACTTTAAATGGAGTGATTTGTAGAACGGGATTGGCATATAGCAATATCATTAGCGAGATGAGTGGTAATGACGTTTATCTCAAGATGGAGAATTTACAACGCACAGGTTCGTTTAAGCTGAGGGGGGCATACAACAGAATAGCGAATCTAAGCGAGTGTGAAAAGAGTAACGGAGTCATTGCTTCTTCCGCAGGTAATCATGCTCAAGGGGTAGCTCTTGCAGCAACCACTTTCGGTATCAAGTCTACCATTGTTATGCCGAAGCATGCACCATTGTCGAAAGTGATGGCTACGCGTGGATACGGAGCAAAAGTAATCTTACACGGTGATGTATACGACGATGCCTATACAGAGGCCAAACGAATTCAGGCGGAAGAAAAATCCACATTTGTTCACCCATTTAATGATCCTATGGTAATGGCAGGTCAGGGAACAATTGCTTTAGAACTGTTAGAGGATTTGCCAGAGCTAGAAGTGGTGGTAGTGCCAATCGGCGGAGGGGGACTTATCTCAGGGATGGCAGTGGCTTTAAAAACACTAAAACCTTCAATAAGATTAATTGGTGTACAGACAAAAAATAACCCTTCTATGGTGGAAGCAATTGCCCAGAAGCGCGTAGTGACTATTGACGGAATCCCGACTATCGCCGATGGTATCGCTGTCAAAACCCCCGGAGATTTAAGTTTTGATATTTGTCAGCGCTATGTGGATGATATCGTTATGGTAGATGAAGAAGAAATAGCGAGTGCGATTTTGTTACTACTTGAAAAAGTCAAAACTGTCGCTGAAGGTGCTGGCGCTGTAAGCATTGCAGCAGTCCTAAATAGGCTTCCTGGCTATAATAATCGTAAAATTGCAGCGGTAATAAGTGGCGGTAATATTGATGTAAACACTATAACGCGCATCATTAACAAGGGACTAGTTAAGACTGGACGCAAGATGTTTTTTGACACCATTATTTCAGACAAACCTGGAGTGCTGTCCCAATTATTACTGTTAATTGCTAATGCAGGCGCCAACGTACTTGCTGTTACCCATAGCAGAGAAAATAGAGATGTAGCTCTGGGATATTGCAGAGTGGAATTAGAATTAGAAACCGCAGATGAGGAACAAATTCAAAGGATAAAAAGGTTAATAGAAGAACGTGGATATAGCGTCAATATTAGATAAGAAGAGTGCTTATTTAGGGAACATGATTTAAGGGAGAGAAAATAGTTAATTGTAAATCTTATAGTATCACCCCCCGTTCTAGTGGGAAGGTGTGCTTTTGAGCAGTGCACCAATTGTTTACAAATGTTATTCATTGCCCTATAATTGACTTACATAGCTAAAATAAATTACAATGTGACAATTTCAATAAAGTTTTAATGGTGGAGGTGCAACAATGTCTCTAAAACGTCATGACAGAAATTACCTCAAACCGAAAGCGTTTAATATAAGGAAGTTTGATAAGAATTATGATAGTTACCAACAAGATTTGACAAGACCAGAGTTCCCCATTGTTGGCATCGGAGCTTCTGCCGGAGGGTTGGGTGCACTGGAGAAGTTTCTGAAAAACGTGCCTGCGGATAGCGGTATGTGCTTTGTTATTGTCCAACATCTTGATCCCACTCAAAAAGGCTATCTTTGTGAATTGCTCCAGCGTGTGACAGCAATGAAGGTATTTGAGATAAAGGATCGTATGCTGGTACAACCCAACTGCGTCTACGTTATCCCACCCAACAAATATCTAGCAATTCTTCATGGGATGTTACTTCTACTCGATCCTGTAACCCCTCGTAGCCTGCGTATGCCCATCGATTTTTTCTTTCGTTCTCTGTCAGATGACACGCAGGAAGAAGCCATCGGGGTTTTATTATCAGGTATGGGTACAGACGGCACTATGGGGCTTAGGACCCTCAATGAAAAAGGGGGAGTGGCGTTTGTACAGGACCCGTCCTATGCTGAATTCGATAGCATGCCAAATAGCGCCATAAATGAAGGCTTGGTCGATGTTGTAGCATCGGCCCAGGAGCTGCCGACCAAAATTATTGACTATCTGCAGCACAGACCGCTTATTACCAAGTCTGACCAGATCTTGGAGGATAAAGACCAAAGTGGTATAGAAAAAATATTTATTCTATTGAGAAGGCAAACAGGCCACGATTTTTCCCTCTATAAACACAGTACCATATACCGACGCTTGGAGCGACGTATGGGTATTCACCAGATAAAAAATATGAAGATTTATGTGAAATTCCTTCAGGAAAACCCACAGGAACTCGACTTACTCTTTAACGAACTGTTAATAGGAGTTACAAGTTTTTTTCGCGACCCTTTAGCGTGGGACCAGTTGAGAGACGAGATTATTCAAATGCTGCAGGCTAAACCCACCAGCCATTTGCGGGCTTGGGTAGCCGGTTGCTCGACCGGGGAAGAAGCATATTCTCTGGCAATCTTATTCAATGAGGCGAAGGATCAGGTTCCACAAGCTCAGTATGCAACATTGCAGATATTTGCCACAGACATGAATCCCACTGCTATTACCAAAGCCAGAAATGGAGTTTACCCGACCGATATCACTGCAGATGTATCTACAGGAAGACTGAGTCGGTTTTTCATCAAGGTTGGTGATGGATACCAGATTTTTAAACTCATCAGGGAGATGATAATTTTCGCTCCCCATAACCTTGTTATGGATCCACCCTATTACCGAATCGACATCTTGAGCTGCAGAAATCTTCTGATTTATATGACCCCTGTACTGCAGAAAAAAATACTTCCGCTATTTCACTATAGTCTGAATTTAGGCGGGATTTTATTTCTAGGAGGTGCTGAGTCAATAGGGAACTTTACCAATCTTTTTAAACCTCTGAATAGCAAAGTGCAGATTTACCACAGGAGTGATTCAAATAAGACGAGTTTGCCGCTGGAGTTTCCCAGTTCCTATGCCTCTGCCCTTTCTCGCATACGCCAACAGGTGAGACCTGTGGAAAACCTAGCTACGCTGGCAGATAAGCTAATCTTGCAGAAATATTCACCAGCCGCTGTAGTGACCAATGAAAAAGGTGATATCGTTTACATCAGAGGGAGGACGGGGAAATATCTCGAGCCGGCGGCTGGTAAAGCAAATATGAATATTTTTGCCATGGCCCGTGAAGGTCTTCGCTACAAATTGACCGAGGCCTTTAATAAAGCACTCAGCGAAAGAAACACAGTGAGTATTAAGAATGTTGATATAAAATCGAATGGCAATATACAAACAGTGGATTTCACCGTTCAGTCGATCAAAGAACCTAAGGCGATGCGTGGGAATGTAATGATTGTTTTTACGGATGTGGCAACACAGCCTGTAGGCAATGAATCAGAAACTAGGCATTCCACAAACAAAAGTGAGTATTTGGTCAAAATCGAGCAGGAATTGATGTATGCCAGACAGGAAGTGACGGCAACCCGCCAAGAGATGCAGAGCTCCCAAGAAGAGCTTAAATCTGCTAATGAGGAACTGCAGAGCATGAACGAAGAGCTCCAGAGTACCAATGAAGAGTTGACAACCTCCAAAGAAGAGATGCAGTCGATTAACGAAGAACTGCAGGCGGTGAACTACGAACTGCGGTCGAAAGTTGCCGAGCTGTCGCGGACGAACGACGACATTAAGAACCTTCTGAACAGTACGGAGATTGCCACTGTTTTTCTAGATAATGAAATGCACATAAAGCGCTTCACAGACCGGATGTCTGAAAGTAGTAAGCTGATTCAGAGTGATGTAGGCCGACCGATTACCGATATTGCCTCTGAACTCTTTTATCCTGAACTGGAAGAGAATGCCAGGGATGTATTAAGGACTTTGATACCTATAGAGAAAGAGGTTTTCTTCCATAACAAAGAGAAGTATTTTAAAGTGCGTATTATGCCATACCGTACGATGGATAACAAAATTAACGGAGTTGTATTAACGTTTATTGACATTAGTATGGCGAAAAAGTTAGAAATCGTGTTGCAGGAAAGCCAAGAACGATTTAATCGAGTGACTGAAAACTCACCGGTCACGTTCACTAATCAAGACAGGGATTTGCGATACACATGGATTCATAACCCCATTGTAGGATTAAGTGTGGTTTTGATGTTGGGTAAAACTGATGACGAACTATTTGGGACAAAGGGTGCTTCACAGATGACAGAACTTAAGAAATCGGTTATGTTAGCCGGAAATTCAGTTCGGAAAGCGATAAAAACCAGTATTAGAGGACAGATGTTTTTACATGACCTCACTGTGAACCCACATAGAGACGAAGCAGGAACAGTTATTGGTGTGACTTGTGCCTTGATTGACATCACCGACATTAGAGGGTTGGCTGAATTTGACGAAGCACGGAACGAGGGGAAGTAGTGAGAAAGGATTTTCTATTGGGTGCGGACGAACTGCGTTGCATGGCAGAAAAGGTGTGTAAGGAAAGTGAGACAGGAACATCTTCTCCGGTGAAACAAGCTGATTTGCTCCGGCTTGTTCACGAACTGCAAGTACATCAGATAGAACTGGAAATGCAGAATGAGGAGCTACTTCGGGTAAGCACAGAGCTTCAGGAAAGTAATGAGAAGTATACAAATCTCTATGAATATGCGCCTGTGGGGTACTTCACCCTGAGTCGTAACGGTATTATCCAGCAGGTGAACTTAACTGGAACCCGGATTTTAGGGAAAGACCGCATTAATTTGCTGGAACGGAGCCTTGAAGTATTCGTTGCTGATAACAATTGGCCAGTATTTAGAGACCTGTTGGAGAAGGCTTTTGAAAGCCAGACCATAGAAACCTGCGAGCTGAAACTCTGGAAAGAAGATAGCAAACCGGTTGATGTTCAGTTGAAAGCCGTGGCCTCCCCTGATGGCAGAGAGTGCCGACTAACGATGGTAGACATCACGGAAAGTAAGAAGGCAGAGCTTGAACTGTTTGCGGCTAAAGAGCAGGCGGAAGCGTCCAGTAAGTCGCAGAGTCAGTTCTTAGCTAATATGTCACATGAAATCAGGACACCTATGACTGGCTTAATGGGAATGCTGCAGCTTTTGCAAATGACAGCCTTAACTAAAGAACAGGCTGAATATATTGGAATTTCTATTAAATCATCAGATTCACTATTAATGGTCATCAATGATATCCTTGATTATGCCAAACTTGAGGCTAGAAAAGTGCAGATCGAGAAGATCAAATTTAATCTTAAAGAGTTTCTTGATGAGATTGAAATTATGTTTAAGCCATCTGTTTTGAATAAGGGGCTTGTATTGAACATGCGAATTGATGATAATGTGCCGTTTATACTAATAGGTGACACTTTCAGACTGAGACAAGTAGTATCCAATATTATCGGTAATGCTATTAAATTTACCCAGAAAGGGGGAATTGAATTACTGGTAAGGAAGCTTGAGGAACGTAATAATGAAGTTAAGCTGGAATGGGTAGTTCAGGATACCGGGATTGGATTAAGCAAGGAAACTCTAAAGGGTATATTCAATAGCTTTAGCCAGGCAGACAGTTCAACCTCTAGACAGTACGGTGGCACAGGATTAGGACTTTCCATTTGCAAAGGCTTAGTGGAGCTTATGCAAGGGGAAATGTGGGCAGAAAGCAAAGAAGGTGAGGGTAGCAGGTTTTATTTTACGTGCATATTACATCTTATGGAAGACCAAGGCCTTGATGTTCCATATAGAAAAGCATAAAGGACTTCGTATTATGCGAAGTCCTTTATGCTTTTCTATATACTAATTATAATTGTTCTTGAAACATCATCAGCCCTATTTAGACAAAGTTCGTGCGGTAAATATGAGATAATGAATTAATATATAGTTTTTCATGGAGGTGGCAACATTGGAAAGTATTAGTAAAAACAATCTGTGTGGAGAACGGGTATCTGTATATCAAGATGAGGAGAACGTTCGAGGTTTGTTTGAAAACATGATTGATGCCTTTGCTTATCATAGGATGCTGTATAACTCCGAAGGTAAACCAGTAGACTATACTTTCTTGGAAGTGAACAGTGCTTTCGAAAAGTTAACAGGTTTGAATCGCGAAACTATTCTAGGCAAAAATATTCTTGAGTTCTATCCTAACACTGAAAGTTATTGGCTGGAAACTTATGGCCGGGTAGCTATTATAGAAATTTCGGAGAAATTTGAAAACTATTCGCGGGAACTCGGCGAATGGCATGAGATTCATGTTTGGTCACCAAAGATCGATCATTTTGCCGTTATAATTCAAAACATCACTGAGCGCAAACTATTAGAGAATGAACTGCTAAAAGCAAGAGCGGAAGCTGAATCAGCAGACTCTGCTAAAAGTATGTTCTTAGCCAATATGTCTCATGAGATCAGGACCCCGATCACTGAAATCATGGGGATGATACAACTAACGCAGATGACGACAAAACTCACTGAGCGTCAACAGGAGTATCTGAGCCTGTCTAAGACTGCTTGTGATTCGCTGCTGGTCATCGTCAATGATGTTCTGGACTACTCAAAAATTGAGGCTGGGGTGATGAAACTAAGTATTGCGGGTTTCTGTACCAGAACAATGATCAATGAAGTGGTCAGTTTATTTCAGAACTCGACTAAGAAAAAGGGATTAATTATGGATGTCTTAATTGAAGATGACGTCCCTGATAATCTTTTAGGTGATTCTTTTAGGTTGAGACAGATTATTTCAAATCTGCTTGGAAACTCTGTCAAATTTACTGAAGAGGGAAAAATTGATCTTTATGTACAAAAACTCCAGGAGCTCAATCACAACCGAGTCAAACTAGAATACGTTGTCAAGGATACCGGTATTGGCATCGCAAGAGACAATATAGATCTACTTTTCAATAGTTTTATTCAGGTGGGTAGCTTGTCAACAGATCAATATGGCGCTGGCCTAGGCCTTGCAATAGCTAAGCGGTTAGTGCAGATGATGTCGGGAAAAATCTGGGTAGACAGCATAGAGGGTGAGGGTAGCAACTTCCACTTTACCTGTATTCTTGAGAATGGGGATAGTGAGGACTGTTCCCCACTGGGACCTGTTACGAAACACGTAGATTATAGCAAAGAAGCCTCTCCAAGCCTCTTGCTAGTAGAGGATAACGCTGTGATCAGACAGTTTGTAGAAGCATTAGCCAGGAGAAAAGGTTGGCAGGTTACCGTGTCTGAAAACGGGAAGGAAGCGGTGGAGTCTTTTCAGCAGGGGAAGTTTGATGGCATTCTGATGGATATCCAGATGCCCGTCATGGATGGGTTCAAGGCTACGCAAATCATTCGGCAGATGGAGAAAGATGCTGGTAGTGGGAGAACACCAATTATTGCCATGACTGCTCATGCCTTAAAAGGAGATAAGGGAAAATGCTTGGAGGCAGGGATGGATGATTATCTAACGAAACCTCTGAAAGTAGACGAATTTTATGCCGTCGTTTTACGATGGATTGGTGCTGAGAAGTGATGATTATCCATTTAATGTTCATTTTGTTTTAGCGAAGCTAATGAGGCAAAGTGGGCTTGGATCTTTTCTTCTAATTCCTCAACTGACAATTCATCTGTTTTAACAAAGCTATTTTTCTTAGCAACGTAATTTGCTAAAAGGTATATGACAATTAATATTAGGAATGAATAATGGCTTCTCCATTTCCATGATATTATATAGCCCTAGCCAATTAATGGCAGGCAAGAATATAAAAGAGCCAAATCCTGCAAAAGCTAATGCTTTAAGCATAGGATTTAAGCATAGGATTTACTGTAGGGAAAAATTGTATAAGAAGAATCGTGGCTACAGCTAATGCAGATATATCGTAGGGGACAAGTTCTGGCAATGGGAATACATTGATTGGATAGCTCCATAAATTTATGGCAATGCCCACCATGTCCATACTGGATGAAATTACCATAACAAAGAAGCCAGTATATAGTAATCGATCTGTGCTTTCCTTTTTTCTGGCAATGAACCAAACAGCTGTTAGAGGAGTTTTGAGGTTCTGATTTGAAGGATATTCTTAATTGAAGGGCGAAATGATATAGATA
>Ga0209386_1000390_pt1 | contig 22293 bp, 21 predicted proteins | sample NGEPertwo_FD_184510 | JGI IMG/M metagenome (GOLD analysis project Ga0209386, IMG submission 184510) | Arctic peat soil microbial communities from the Barrow Environmental Observatory site, Barrow, Alaska, USA - NGEE Permafrost154B-two... | ecosystem: Environmental > Terrestrial > Soil > Wetlands...
TACACTGTGGCTTCAGTTGTTTTATGACGAAGCCTATCCCGGCAATCAGGCCCCCGCCACCTATAGGAACAATAACGGCATCAACATCCTCCAGCTGCTCCAGGATTTCCAATCCAATTGTTCCCTGGCCGGCAATCACGTCAATGTCATCAAATGGATGGATAAAGGTTCTTCCCTCCTCCTTCTGCAATTCAATCGCTTTTGCATAAGCATCATCATAGCTGTCCTTCACAAGACACACCTCGGCACCGTAACTCTTTGTTGCCTCAACTTTGCTGATTGGCGCCCCTTCAGGCATGCAGATCAGACATGGAAGATTGTTTTTTTGTGCAGCAAGGGCAACTCCCTGTGCATGGTTTCCCGCGCTACAGGCAATAATTCCTTTTTCTCTCTCAGCTTTAGTAAGCTGGCTTATTTTATAGTAAGCTCCTCTTACCTTAAAGCTCCCCGTAACCTGAAGGTTTTCAGTTTTCAGGTAAACCTGATTATCAGCACTTAAACTAGGGGCTAAAATCAAATCTGTTGTTCTCGCCACTTCTTTAAGAATTAACTTTGCATGATATATTTTCTCCAATGTTAACATTTTTCTCTCCTTTTTTAGCAGGAATAATACAACTAATTATATCCTTCTTATGCCTGCTTTGTCAATTTTCCCTCCCACGATACACTTAATTGTTCGTATATCATAGGAAAAAAAGGAAGAAATTATTATGAAATGGAAGAAACCGGAGAGTTACCAGGCAATTCGTTGAACTTCAAAAATCCGGCATTAACCTGTAATTCGGCTATTCCAGAATAGCCCCTTTATTGGCGGAAGATACCATTCTGGCATATCTTGCTATCCATCCGGTTTTCACTTTTGGTTCATGAGGAATATATGCAGCTTTTCTCTTTGCAAATTCTGCTTCACTGACGAGTGCATTGATTTTCGCTCCAGGTATATTAATCTCAATAATGTCGCCCTCTTCAATCAATCCAATTGCCCCGCCTGCCGCCGCTTCCGGGCTTACATGGCCAAGTGACGCTCCCTTGCTTGCGCCGCTGAATCGTCCATCCGTGATAAGAGCAACCTTCGTGTCAAGCTGCATTCCTGCCAGCGCACTGGTAGGTCCCAGCATCTCTCTCATTCCCGGGCCTCCCTTTGGGCCTTCATATCGAATGATTACCACATCCCCTTCAACAATTTTTCCTGTGAAAATTGCTCCTATGCATAATTCTTCACCGTCAAACACTCTTGCCGGTCCGGAATGGATCAGCATTTCAGGTGCTACTGCACTCCTTTTTACCACACATCCATCCAAGGCGATATTTCCCCAAAGAATTGCAATTCCGCCTGTTTCACTATACGGATCATCAATAGGTCTGATAATGTCATAGTTTTTTACACGAACTCCTTTAATGTTTTCACCAACTGATCTTCCGGTTGCGGTGATTAAACTTATATCAATTAAATTCTTTTTGACCAGCTCTGACTGTACCGCTGAAACGCCGCCTGCAAAATACAGATCCTGCATATGTGTTCCACCAGCTGGCGCTAAATGGCAAAGGTTTGGAACTTTTCCACTTACTTCGTTAAAAATTTTAAGATCCAGTTTAACACCGGCTTCATTTGCTATTGCCAGAAGATGAAGTACGCTGTTTGAGGAACAGCCTAAGGCCATGTCACAGGCAAGGGCATTTCTTATTGATTTTTCATTGATAATATCTCTCGCTTTGATATTCTTTTCAACAAGATTCATTATTGCCATCCCTGCTTTTTTAGCAAGTGCTATTCTCCCGCTGTATACAGCCGGGATAGTGCCATTGCCTGGCAGTGCAATTCCTATTGCTTCACAAAGACAGTTCATGCTGTTTGCTGTAAACATTCCTGAGCATGAGCCGCAACCCGGGCATGAATTCTTCTCAAATTCCATTAATTCCTCATCATTAATCAATCCGGCTTTTCTTGCGCCAACCGCTTCGAAGGTGTTGGAAAGACTGAGCGCAGACCCATCAGACTGGCCGGAAAGCATAGGGCCGCCTGAAACAACAACTGCAGGAATATTCATTCTCACGGCGGCCATTACCATTCCAGGAACAATTTTATCGCAGTTAGGAACCAGCACAAGCCCGTCGAAGCAGTGTGCCATCGCCATGGTTTCAACACTGTCACAGATCAGTTCACGACTTGGGAGACTGTATTTCATCCCTTCATGGCCCATAGCTATTCCATCGCAGACACCTATTGATGGAACAAGAATTGGGGTTCCTCCCGCCATTCTAACGCCAGCCTTCACAGCTTCTGCTATTTTATCCAGATTAATATGCCCGGGCACTATTTCACTATGCGCAGATACAACGCCGATCAATGGCCGTTTTAATTCTTCTTCTGTATACCCCATTGCATAAAACAGGGATCTCATTGGTGCGCGTTCTAATCCCTGCGTAACCTTAGCACTTCTTAATTCCATCATCGCTCTCCTTTTTAAAATAAGCCCATTATAGGATGCCTATAATGGGCTTTCTTGATTTCTTATTTCTTTAACCAGCTCATCATTTTTCTTAAATCCTGACCGACTTTACAAAGAAGGTGCTCTGATTCCATTCTTCTTGTTGCAAGGAAACTTGCCTTATTCGCATAGTTCATTTCTACAACAAACTTGCTGGCAAAGGTACCGTCCTGAATTTCGTGAAGAACCTTCTTCATTTCTTTTCTCGTTTCTTCAGTTATTATTCTTCTTCCCGTTACATAGTCGCCGTATTCTGCGGTATTTGAGATTGAATATCTCATCATTTCAAATCCGCCGCTGTTGATCAAATCAACAATCAGCTTCATTTCGTGTACACATTCAAAATATGCCATTTCAGGTTCATAACCAGCTTCCACTAACGTGTCAAAACCGGCCTTCATTAATTCAGTTACCCCACCGCATAGAACCGCCTGTTCACCGAATAAATCCGTCTCTGTTTCTTCTTTAAACGATGTTTCAAGAATTCCAGCCCTTCCAGCGCCAATTCCACAAGCATATGCAAGTGCATAATCCTTTGCTTTTCCTGACTTGTCCTGATAAACAGCAATTAAACTTGGAACGCCTTTTCCTTCAAGATACTGAGTTCTAACCGTATGTCCCGGCCCTTTTGGTGCTACCATAATGACATCAAGATATTCTGCGGGCTGAACCTGCCTGTAATGAATGTTAAAGCCATGGGCAAACATGAGGACATCGCCTTCCTTCATGTGCTTTGCCACCTGTTTGTTATAAATTGCAGCTGCCGTTTCATCCGGAACAAGCATCATTACAAAATCTCCTGCTTTAGCAGCGTCTTCAACCTCGGTAACTTTTAAACCAGCCGCTTCTGCTTTTTTCCAGCTTGCCGAATCTTTTCTAAGGCCGACGATAACCTCAACTCCACTTTCCATTAAATTCTGTGCATGCGCATGTCCCTGACTGCCAAAACCTATAATAGCAACTTTCTTTCCCTTTAAAAGTCCCAGATTGCAATCTGCGTCATAATACTTTGTGATCATTTTTTCTCCTCTTTCTCTACTTCAGCGTTATATTCAATTTTACTTATTCGATGTCTGACAGTATCAGGAATCGCTTTTGTTCTCGCCTAATCCTCGAAACGAGTATATTCACGGACACCTCTGTGGATGCCTGTTACTCCCGTTCTACAGAACTCAACCATTTCATAACAATCTAACATTTTCATAAATCCATCAATCTTTTCAGGTGCGCCAGTCAGTTCTATAATCATGCTGTCCTTTGACAGATCGATGATTTTCGCTCTGTAAATATCAACAATTTCAATGATGGCCCCTCTATTTGTCTTATTCGCCTTCATTTTAATCAGTAACAGCTCACGAAAAACGCTTTCATTAGGATCCAGTACATATATTTCTCTTACTATTTCCAGCTTTGCCATTTGTGATAAAATCTGGGATAGAGACTGCTCATTTCCTGTAAAACCTATGGTAATTCTTGTTATAGCAGGATTTTGAGTGGCTGATGCTGTAATGGTATCAATGTTAAAACCTCTTCTACCAATTAAACTGCTGATTCTGCTCAGTACATTGAACTGATTATCAACCAGAATGCTTATTACTTCTTTCTTAAGTGTCATAAACCTCACCCCTAACCTAAAAGCATATCGTCTACAGTACCGCCATTTGGTATCATAGGAAGAACTTTTTCTTCTTTATCTATCAGGCACTCTATCCAGACAGGCCCTTCATCTTTCAGTGCTTTTGCGAAAACCTTTTCAAACTCCGCCAGATTTGCTGCCCTGTATCCTTTTGCTCCAAACCCCTCCGCTACTTTTACGAAGTCCGTTTTTCTTTCCACCGTTGTTGCTGAATATCTTTTACCATAGAAAACGCCCTGCCACTGATAAACCATTCCCAAAACCTTATTATTGAATATTACTGAAATTATTGGCAGATTATTGGTGACCGCTGTACAGGCTTCATTCATATTCATATGAAATGAACCATCCCCGGTAATGTGAATCACCCGCTTTTCCGGGCAGGCTATTTTTGCTCCGATGGATGCACCATATCCAAATCCCATGGTTCCAAGTCCTCCACTGGTAATGAATGATTTGGGGTTGATGTGTTTAATAAACTGGGCAGCCCACATTTGATGCTGACCGACATCCGTCACGTAAATGGCATCCTCTTTTGTCATTGAACAAATCTTTCCAATCAGCTGATGTGGCTTCAGACAGGTATCATCATCCATCGGTTTATAGGATTGTTCCTGCCATTTTCTAATTTTTTCAAACCAGTCAGGCCGTTCCCTCTGGTCAACCAAAGGAATAATCTTCTCAACAAAGTCCTTCACGTCACAAACCAGACTCTTATCTACTATTACATTTTTATTGATTTCACTGTTGTCTATATCTACCTGAACGATGGTTGCTTTATTTCCAAACTTCTTCATGTTCTGTGCGACTCTGTCGCTAAAACGCGTCCCGAGAGCAAGAATCAAATCTGCCTGATCCACAGTTTTATTTGAAGCAACGCTTCCATGCATGCCAATAAGCCCAAGATTTCTCTTCTCTTCATATCCTAAAACGCCAGCAGCCATAATTGTATAAGCCCCAGGCATATCCGCTTTTTCAAGAAGTTCCCTTAAGGCTGGTCCTCCGTCTGAGGCCGCAACTCCACCTCCATAATAAACGATCGGCTGTTTCGCTTTATTTATTAAATGAGCAATTTCCAAAAGCGCAGCAGGGTCAACCTTTGGCAACTCTTTCACCAGATAGGGCCCTTTTGAATCAAAGTTTGTCATCATGCCTGTAACATCTTTGGTGATATCGACCAGCACAGGGCCTTTTCTTCCTGATTGCGCAATTCTAAAAGCCTGCCTTATTGCATCCGGCAAGTCCTTTATATTATTCACAAAGAAATTATGCTTCGTGATGGGAAGGGTTACTCCAGTAATATATATTTCCTGAAAGGCATCTCTGCCAATCAGCTCGTCTGCTACATTTGCTGTAATTGCAACAATAGGAATACTATCCATAAATGCAGTTGCAATACCAGTTACCAGGTTGCAGGCACCAGGTCCGCTGGTTGCCATGACAACACCAACTTTTCCAGTCGCCCTGGCATAGCCGTCCGCCGCATGTGCTGCACCCTGTTCATGTGCTGTGAGAATATGCCTGATTTTCCCCTGATATTTATACAATGCATCATAAAGATTTAAAGCAGTACCGCCAGGATACCCAAATACCGTATCCACTCCCTGCTCTAACAAAAGTTCGGAAACTATTTCTGCGCCCGTCATCTTCATAATCCTATCTTCCTTTTTCTACTTGCTCAAATCCTTGATAATAGCCAATTTACTTTATTATTATATCTTCTTAATTAAAGAAGTCAATCTTTTTTTGTGCAGATTCACAAAAAAAAAGTGGTTTGTTGGTAAATTTCTACAACTTTCATGGGTTAGCCCAATTATTTGCTTAGTTTGTTTTTTAGTTGCAATTAAATTTTATTATGTTATAATAATTCAAACGAGATGTTTCTAAGGAGAAATAAAATGTTAAAGATCGCAAAAAATGCAGCCTATTATTATTTTAACTACACTTACTATTATACTGGTAGGTCTAGTTTGAATTTCGCTGCCGAAAAAGCGCTCTCATAAAATTTCCAGCTGGAAATTTTGAAAAATAAAGAGTATGGCTTCACAGGTGAAATTCACTTGTGGAGCTTTTTTGTTTAATGAAGATCAGTCAGGCTGATCCTTATATTCATTAGGAAGAGGTATTGATATGATAATTGTTTTAAAAAATAACCCGGAACAAAGACAACTCGATAATCTAAGAAGCTGGCTTTTAAGCATGGGTTTACACATTCACGAGAGTAAAGGCGAAAGCACAACCATCATGGGACTGATTGGTGACACATCTTCTGTAGATATGGATCTTATCCGAGCGCTTGATATTGTAGAGACGGTAAAACGAATTACTGAACCTTATAAGAAAGGAAACCGGAAATTCCATCCGGCAGATACCATTGTCGATATCAGCGGCGTTAAAATAGGTGGCGGCAATTTTCAAATCATTGCAGGCCCTTGCTCCGTCGAATCGCGGGAACAGCTTTGCAATATCGCCGAATATGTTAAAATGACAGGAACCAAATTGTTGCGTGGCGGTGCTTTCAAGCCAAGATCTTCTCCCTATACTTTTCAGGGTATGCGGGAAGAAGGGATAAACCTGCTGCTGGAGGCAAAAGCTCAAACAGGTCTTCCCATCGTGACTGAAGTCATGGATATTTCCCATTTGCCATTGTTTGAAAATGTTGATCTTATTCAGGTAGGTGCAAGAAATATGCAAAACTTCGAACTTTTAAAAGAACTTGGCAGGATGAAAAAGCCAATTCTATTAAAAAGAGGGTTGTCCAGCACCTTAGAAGAACTGCTGATGAGTGCTGAATATATTCTTGCCGGTGGAAACCCCAACGTCATACTTTGTGAGAGAGGAATAAGGACCTTTGAAACTGCAACAAGAAACACTCTGGACTTATCGGCAGTTCCTCTGCTTAAAGCAATGACTCATTTACCCGTAATAGTTGACCCGAGTCATGCGACAGGTCTTTACAAACTTGTTGCCCCGATGTCTCTTGCCGCTGTTGCCGCTGGAGCTGACGGCCTCCTGATAGAGGTTCACAACGACCCTGAGCATGCACTGTGTGACGGCCCTCAATCTTTAAAACCGGAAGCCTTTGCAGAATTAGTTAAAGCAATTGAGGCCATCAGGCCATTTGCTTATAAAATGAATCTTTAAGGGGGTGCCCGATATGAAAATAGGAATTATTGGTTTAGGACTCATCGGCGGGTCAATTGCGAAAGCGATAAAAGAAAATACAGAGCATTTCGTGTTGGGGCATGATATTGATCCTACCATCGTCCACAAAGCCCTTTTACTCAATGCCATTGATCTTCCATTAGAAGAAAAAGATCTTTCAGAATGTCAGGTGATTATTGTAGCCCTTTATCCGAAGGACACTATAGAATACATAACAATTCATAGTCACCAGTTCCCTAAAGACGCTGTTGTTATGGATACATGTGGGGTGAAATCTCTTATTTGCAACGCCCTGGAGCCCATTGCAAATAAAAATGGTTTTTGCTTTATGGGGGCTCATCCAATGGCTGGAACAACGCATTCAGGTTTTAATTATTCCGAAAAGGCTTTATTTGATAAAGCTTCAATGGTTATTACTCCCTTGAAGGGAACACCTATTGAAAAGGTTGAATTGATAAAAAAGCTTTGTGTTTCCATCGGGTTTACCAATACCCAGATAGCAACGCCTGAGGAGCATGATAAAGTAATCGCTTTTACATCTCAACTGGCGCACGTCGTTTCAAATGCTTATGTCAAGAGCCCAACCGCCATGCTGCATAAGGGGTTTTCCGCCGGAAGCTACGTAGACCTGACAAGGGTGGCAAAATTAAATGAAAATATGTGGAGCGAATTGTTTATTGACAACAAAACGTTTTTAGCATCTGAGATAAGAGGCTTGATTGAAAGGTTAACTCTTTATAAAACAGCCTTGGAATCAAGTGATGAACCTGCTTTAAAAACACTTCTGAAAGAAGGGTCAGATCTGAAAATCAAAATTGACGGTGATTCTATATAACTATCATCACTGCCGGGTAATTTATTATTCTTTCTCGTTATTCCTCTTCTCAAATTTTTTTGGTATAATATATAGGTACTCTTACTTAATTTACTATTTAAAATACTAAGGAAGAAAGGGAATTCAATGAAAAGAATAAGCATCAATACAAAAGCGAAATATGATGTTCTTATTGGCAAAGATATTTTAGGCGAGTTGGGATCATATACCCTTGAAATCTTCGCACCTTGTAAACTTTGCATTATTACTGATGCTACGGTGGATCTTTTATATGGAAATTCGGTTTATGAAATTTTGAGCAATTCCGGCTTTGATGTTTACAGGTATTCCTTCTCCCCTGGCGAGGCTTCCAAATCACTTGATACCTATGGCAAGTGTCTTGAATTTCTAGCAGAAAAGAAGTTTTCCCGAACGGATGGAATTATCGGTTTGGGGGGTGGCGTTGCAGGAGATCTGGCAGGTTTCACGGCATCCACGTATCTTCGTGGAATAAGGTTTATTCAAGTTCCAACCACGTTACTGGCAGCAGTCGACTCGTCTGTCGGCGGAAAAACAGGAATCAATTTAAGCCAGGGGAAAAATCTGGCAGGCACTTTCTGGCAGCCTAGTCTTGTATTTTGCGACCTAACTACATTTAAAACTTTAAGCGCTGAAATTTTTTTGGACGGTGTAGCAGAAGCCATTAAATATGGTATAATATTAAATAAAAATCTATTTGGAAAAATCTATGCAGATGCGCCGATAACGGCATCTTATGACAAGCTGGAGGATATCGTTTACACCTGCATTAAGCTTAAATCAGACTTAGTTACAGAGGACGAACGTGATACGGGTGTCAGGCAGCTCCTGAATCTTGGTCATACTTTTGGACATGCAATAGAAAAATGCAGCAATTATGCAATTTCTCACGGGCATGCTGTAGCAACAGGAATTGCTCTTATTGCAAAAGCTTCCCATAATTTCGGATATACTGACCTTCAAAGTCTGTCATTAATCATTGACATCCTTCAAAAGCATGGTTTTAGTACAGAAACATCCTTTACCACCGAAGAACTTTTGCCAATAATTTTGAGTGACAAGAAAAGAGGAGGATCAAATATTAATTTGATTTTACCGACAAAAATTGGTTCTTCAGAAATTAGAGAATTTCCCGTTAACTCTCTTGGTGGCTTTTTAAAAGCCGGTTTAAAGTAGGTATCTTATGAAAGTAAAACTCTCTCCAAGGTGGCTTTCAGGCTCACTCTCGGCAGTTCAATCTAAATCTCATCTGCATAGATTGCTGATTGCCAATGCGCTTTCCGGATCAAATCAAAACATAAGACTGGGGCAGATTTCAGACGACATTGCCGCTACAATTGAATGTTTAAATGAGCTTGTTTCTGTAGAAGCTCCTCATCTTTACTGCAATGAAAGCGGATCAACCTTAAGATTTTTATTACCAGTTACGATGGCTTTAAAAGATGAAGCAGCTTTTCATGGGAAAGGACGTCTGCCCGAAAGACCTTTAGGTCCCCTTAAAGATGTGTTAATTGAAGGAGGATGTGTTTTTTCAGACGGCAATGACTCCATGTTTGCTGTAAAAGGGAGGCTGAAATCCGGAAGATATTTATTGCCTGGAAATGTCAGCTCTCAATATATAACTGGACTTCTTTTTGCACTGCCCCTGGTTCAGGGAGAAAGCAAAATTGTTGTTTCAAAACCTTTAGAATCTGTGGGATATATAAACATGACCCTGCAGGTCCTTGACCTTTACGGCATAAGGATTTTCCTAGACAGAATTTCAGACGAAGACAATGTGATATTTACAATTCCCGGAGGACAGGAATATACAGCACCTATTGAAACTCCTGTTGTTGAGGGGGATTGGTCCAATAGCGCCTTTTGGCTGGTAGCAGGAGCTATTTCCAGGCAGGGAGAAGGTATTAATGTTTACGGATTATCCCAAAACTCCGCTCAGGGAGATAAAAAAATTATTGATTTACTTGAAAATTTCGGAGCAAAAGTGTTTTTTTCCGAATTTCAGGCCTTTGTATCTAGGGACAACCTTTACGGTATCACGATTGACGCTTCAAACATCCCGGATCTTGTTCCCATTCTGGCGGTGCTTGCTTCGGTTTCCCAGGGAATTACGAGAATCATAAAGGCAGACAGAGTACGCATCAAGGAAAGCGATCGTCTCCATGCCATAAGTGTATCATTAAATGCAATTGGGGGGATTGTAACCGAACTTGAGGACGGTCTCATCATTAATGGGGTTGATTCTCTCACCGGGGGATTTGTTCCTTCTTTTAACGACCACCGGATTGTAATGGCAATGTCAATGGCCTCCTGTTGCTGCGAGGGAGAAATTATCATTGATGGTGCAGAAGCCATCAACAAATCATATCCGACTTTCTTTGATGACTTTACGATTCTTGGCGGCAGGCATAGCTATCTTTAACGAGAAAGGAAAATATAATCCAATCATCCATAAAAGGATACCTGGATTATACGAGACAAAATATGGAATCTACAATAGGCAAAAACATTATAATGACGGTGTCTGGCGGATCTCATGAAGATTCTGTTAATGTTAAGATTAAAGGAATACCTAAAGGTATTCCTATTGACTTTGGTGAACTTAACGCTTTTTTAGCAAGAAGAGCACCTGGCAGCAGTCCCTGCTCTACCCCGAGGGAAGAGGCAGATCTTCCTGTTTTTTTACAAGGTTTTAGTGGGAATATTACAAATGGAGAGCCTGTTATGGCCATTATCAAGAATACAAACACCAGGTCGGCTGATTATAATCCGAACCTGCCCAGGCCTTCTCACGCAGATTTTACAGCTTTTATTAAATATGGAAATCAGGTGAATATGTCTGGAGGCGGTCCATTCTCAGGAAGGATGACTGCCCCAATGTGCATCGCTGGCGGCATTGCTCTTCAAATTCTAAAAACAAAGGGAGTAACAATCCAGGCGGCAATCCACTCAATTGGCAAGATTACAGGTGGCTCTCATATGCTGGATGAAATTATTCAGGCAAAAGCGCGCAAAGACTCCGTTGGAGGAATTGTAGAATGCAGCGTACTTGGTCTTCCTGCCGGTCTTGGCGGCCCTATGTTTGATGGGGTTGAAAGCAAACTTGCTGCTCTTCTATTTGGGATTCCAGCTGTTAAGGGTGTTGATTTCGGGGCAGGTTTTGAAGCTTCTGCAATGTATGGAAGCGAGCATCATGATGCTTTTTATATGGAAGGGAAATCAGTAAAAACGAGAACAAACAACCATGGAGGCATCCTTGGAGGAATAACCAGCGGTATGCCGCTTACCTTGAAAGTTGCCTTTAAGCCTACTCCTTCCATTGGTATTCCACAGAAGACCGTCAACCTTACTGAAGGCATTGATACCATTATCAAGATTGAAGGGCGGCACGATCCCTGTGTAGTTCCAAGAGCAGTTCCTGTCGTTGAAGCTTTAGCAGCAATCGGTATTTTGGATCTTTTTTTAGAAGAGGAGAGCATAAAATGAATTTAGATAATATTAGAGCAGATATTGATGATATAGATCATGAACTGGTTCACCTTTTTAAAATGCGAATGAACCTTGTGGCCGAGGTTGCAAAGTACAAAGCCGCAAACAATATCCCTGTTTTTAATCCTGAAAGAGAAAAGGAGATATTTAACAATTTAATTCCGGAGGGAGAACTTGGCCCCTATACAAAAGACTTTCTACAGTCAATATTTGAAATTAGCAAGAAATATCAAAGTATATTAATTGTACAGGAGGGATAAAATGTTTTATGGACTAATCGGTGAAAAATTAGGTCATAGCTATTCAAAAAAAATACATGAAAGTTTTGGCAAGTATGACTATGACCTGCTAGAATTAGACAAAAAAAGTTTCGTTGATTTTATGGAGGCACGAAACTTTACAGGCATCAATGTTACAATCCCTTACAAAAGGGAGGTAATACCCTTTTGCGATATTTTAACTCCTACCGCAAAGGCCATTGGGTCTGTCAACACAATGTATTTTCGGGATGGAAAACTTATCGGCGACAATACGGATTATTTTGGCTTTAATTATATGCTCCATCGGTCGGGCATTCCTTTAAAGGACAAGAAAGTTCTTATTCTTGGGGCTGGCGGTTCCTCTTTGACGGTTGTAAAAGCTGCCAAAGATCTAGAGGCAAAGGAGCTTATTATTGCCTCCAGAACCGGTCTGAATGCAATGATCTCCCTGCCGCAGACAATTGAACACGCTGATTCACAAATTATTATTAATGCAACTCCAGTTGGCATGTACCCTCATAATGGCGAGTCACTTGTTTCTTTAAAAGATTTTCCATTGTGTGAAGGAGTCATTGATTTAATATACAATCCTCTTTTAACACACCTTTTATATGAGTCGAAATCTTTAAAAATACCTTTTTCCAATGGACTTTCCATGCTTGTTGCTCAGGCTTATAAGGCCTTTGAGTTATTTACCGGGACAGACCTGGAAACTGACATTATGGAAGACACTGTTTTTTTACTGGAAAAAGAAATTAAAAATATCGTTATAATCGGTATGCCTGGATCTGGTAAAACAACATTAGGGATGCTGCTGGCAGAGAAATTAAAATGCCCGTTTGTAGACACGGACGATTTAATTGAAAAACGAATTGGAATGGCTATACCTCTTTTCTTTGAAGCATCAGGGGAAGAAGAATTTCGCATAATAGAAAGCCAGGTAGCCAAAGAAGTTGGCAAATATCAGGGCCATGTGATTTCAACTGGGGGCGGCATCGTTTTAAACCCTTCAAATATGGAGGCACTTTCACAGAACGGTACTGTGCTTTTTTTGGACAGGCCATTAGAAAATCTGGTATCAGCGGGAAGACCGCTGAGCAAGTCTCTGGATTCTTTAAGAATAATGGCTTCTCAAAGAATACCCTTGTATAAAAGGTACAATAACTATATAATTAATGTATTAGAAAACCCTTATGAAAACATTAATTCTATACTTAAAGTACTAGGAGGAAAATAATATGAGAAAAATTGTATCAACAAAAAAAGCCCCTGCCGCAATAGGTCCTTATTCCCAGGCAAATATTTTTGGAAATTTGGTGTTTACTTCCGGACAGATTCCGCTTGTTCCCGAAACTGGCGCGATTGTTGCCGGTGGGATTGAAGAACAGACAGAGCAGTCACTCAACAATCTGAAGGCTATTTTAGAAGAAGCTGGATCTTCAATGGAAAAAGTTTTGAAAACCACCGTTTTCATAAAGGATATGAATGATTTTGCAAAGGTAAATGGAGTTTATGCTAAATTCTTTACGGAAGGGTCTTTTCCTTCCAGATCGGCTGTTGAAGTCGCAAGGCTTCCTAAGGACGTTCTGGTTGAAATTGAAACCATTGCCTATATTTAATAATCCTATGCATCCCCTTGTCTTCAGAACTAAAAAGGCGGCTTTCCGAAATGGAAGCCGCCTTTCATTATACTATTTTACCAAATTGTGCTCCTGTCAGACTCCTCAACGCTTCCGTTTCAATCTCCACTTGAAGCCCTACCCTTCCGCCACTGACTAAAATTGTTTTCTGTCTTTCTGCGCTAACATCAATTACTGTTTTAAACTGTTTCTTCATACCAATGGGGGAACACCCTCCTTTGATATAACCCGTAACTTCTGTTATTTCTTTGGCAGGAATCATTTCCAGTTTCTTTTCATTAAATATTTTTGCAGCCAGCTTCAAATCAAGTTCCTTGTCAACAGGTATAACACAAACATAATATGCCTTTGAATGTCCCTGCGTTACCAGTGTTTTATATACCATCTCCAACGGCATACCTATTTCCTGAGCAACATGGATGCCATCCAGAAACCCTTCCGATGCATCATACTCATAAAGTTTCACTTTTATTTTTTTGCTTTCTATCTGCCTTATGGCATTTGTTTTAGCCATTCCCATTCCACCCCTGCTACTCTGTTGTGCTCAATATTTCTTCTTTGTTTTTCTCAACCTGGCTTACCTTCATTTTTGAAACTTCTGCCGGATCAACTTCTTCAAGTAATCCAAGTACTGACGGGCTTAAGTAGATGGTCTTGAGGATATTTCCACCCAAAGAAACCTTGCTGTATTCCGTAAAGTTTTCCCCCTTCAAATAAAATTTCCCCATTACCTCAACCACTTTGCTGATTTTGATTGGCCGAACCCCCATCTTCATATTGGTCGGCATAAAAGGAGAAATTCCGCCATAGACAAATTTTTTCCCGTAGAGCATATCATATTCCAATGTCTGAAGTTCTTTTTTATTAGTGAGCGGATCCTTGTTTGTCTGATGGAATCTGGTCAGGGTTCCTTCATGTATACCCAGTCGGTCCAATACTTCAGCACCCAATTGATAGGTTGCTAAATTTTCATCTGTTTTCTGCATGTCAAAATTGTCCCAGATTACATATTCAGTCTGATACAGTGAACCCGTTTTCATATCAGATGCCGTCATTTCAAGGGCAGGAAGATGGTCTCCATAAATAACCAAAACAACATTTTCATCATATTTGGACAGTGTTTCAGTCAAATCCTTTATAAAAATGTCCATTTCCCTAATCTGATTTACATAATATTCATATTGCCATTTTAACGCCTCATTTTCCACTCCGCCAACTGTAATGGTTGGATTCATGATTACCTGTTCTGTCGGATATTTCCCATGGCCCTGAACGGAAATTGTAAAAATAAAATCCTGATTCGTTGTCGATTTCATGGCCGCCATAATCTCGCCTGTCAGCAATCCATCTTTTGCCCAGTTTTTTGGTGTTTTCACAGGGCCAATCATATATTCCAAAGACGTAAAAGTGTCAAATCCCAGATTTTTAAAAACCTTATTTCTTCCGTAAAACACTGCTCTATGGTTATGAATGGCATGCGTTGAATAACCAAGGGCCTTAAGATCGAAAGGGATACTTTCACAGGTTTCCTTGGTCAAAACAGATTTATAGGGATATTCTCCCGGGCCGAAAAACTTGACGCTCATTCCAGTTATTGCCTCAAATTCAGTGTTTGCGGTTCCTGCGCCAACTACCGGTACTGTCAATAATCCCGTTGAATAATTTTTTTTAAGTTCTCGAAAGTTTGGCGCCGGATCCTCTGATAATTTAAGGTTGTTAAACAACTCAGGGTCTTCAAAGGACTCTAACTGAAGCATTATGATATTGGTTTTTGATTTTACAGATGGTTTTTTTTCTTCAGCAAAAATCTTCTCGATACTTGCCCTTGAGTAATCTTCCGGCATTTTTATTCCTGTATTAAGCCATGTACTTAAAAAACAGTATGGAACGCCATAGTCTCTATAGGCGTAATTCAAATTGCCAAAGTAAGTATCTACTACTTTTGTTTGAATAGCCAGATTTGTAATCCCAACGGTTACAACCAGAATCGCTGCAATTACAAGAATATTTTTCTTGTAATTTATTGACTGCCTTCGTTTTGGTGCAAAAATAACCAAAGCGATTATTCCGGCTACTAAAATGCCTAAACCGACTAAACTTAAAATGATTTGTACTTTTGACAGATAATTCGTTACCAGTGAAAGTCCATCCTGAAGAACCTCCAGATCTTTAGTCGTAAAAGGCGTCATTCTGTTTTTCAAAATAATTCCATTTATTAGCCCTAGTGCCAGCCAAAATAATGAAAGGAAAACGTAAGCAAAAAACCTTCTTCTGAATAAAATAGAAAAAGATAAAAATGCAAATATTATTGATGAATTGAACAGGAAGACTAATGGGCTTTTAACAAAAAAACTTAATCCTTCAAGGATTGATTGCCTGCTCAAAGCTTCAATGATAAAATTCAAAGTCAGTGCCAAAAAAACACACATTCCAATTGAATTATGAAAGTGTTTCAGATATATTATTTTAATTTTTTCCGATTTCCCCATTTTTTCCATCACTTCACCTGTAGTTCATTTGCTATATTAGCAAATTCTTCAATACTAAGAGTCTCCGCTCTTCTTTTGCTGTCAATTTGTACATTTTCCAAAGCCTTGCCAACTTCCTCTTTAGATGCTCCCATTGCTCCTGTGAGGGAATTCAGCAAGGTTTTCCTGCGTTGGCCAAAGCCTGATTTTACGCACCTGAAAAAAGCCTTCTCATCCTTCAAAAATACCGGTCTCTCTTTTCTGATATCCAGTCTGAGAACGGAGGAATCAACCTTAGGCTGAGGAATAAATACTTCCTTTGGTACATTGGCAATATGTGTAATCGTACAATAATATTGTACGGCTACAGAAATAGCACCATACGTTTTGCTCCCCGGCGGTGACTTCAGACGATCAGCAACTTCTCTCTGCATCATTATTGTTATGCTCTCAGCTTTTACTCCATCTTCGAGTATTTTCATAATTATAGGCGTAGTGATATAATATGGCAGATTACCGATAATTTTTACGCTTTCTATCTTTCGGCCTTTATATTCCCTGTTTTGTTCCAGCAATTCATTTAAATCGGTCTTTAAAATATCTTTGTTTAATATTTCTACGTTATCATATTCTTTCAAAGTTTCTTTTAATATCGGAATCAGTTTCCTGTCAATTTCTATTGCTATTACTTTTGCTGCCTTTTCAGCCGCTTCCAATGTAAGCACTCCAATTCCTGGGCCAATTTCAATAACGAGGTCATTTTTTGTTATTGCCGGTGCCCGAATTATTTTTTCTATAATATTTTTATCTGTCAAGAAATTTTGTCCAAGACTTTTGGACAGCTTAAAATCATGTTTGTCTTTAATTTCTCTGATTGTGGTTGGTGCATAAAGCTTCATTGATTACTCTCCATCTATTCCTTCAATAAATTCCTGTCTTGAAATCCCAAATTGATTTAATTTTTTTAAAAAGGCATGACTGTTTCCATACCCGATACCCAGTGATTTCCCTAACTTTGCTCTTCTTTCAGCAGCTCCCTGTCCCCCTGATAACCCATATTTTCTAAGATCTTCAAGAGTAAATTCCTGTCTTTTATCCATTAAAGTATACCTTGCTGAATCAAGTGCCTTCATTATATTTTCCGCTGATGCGTTTTCGATGCCCACATTCCCTTTTTTTGTTGCTTCTTCAACCCCCAGATAGGCGTTTTTTGCATTGGGAAATCTTGCATTAAGTTTTTTTCTAATTTCTTCTCCTGAAAAGTCGGGATCTGTAAAAATAATCAGTCCTCGTTCTCTGTCCGCCATTTCAATCAGTTCCCAGGTTTCTTTTCTTATTCCAAATCCATGAGTCGCAATCGTATCGGCTTCAATGGCTCTATTCACAGCAGCCTGATCATCTCTTCCCTCAACCACTATTACTTCTTTCAACATACTAGTTGTTTCCATTATTCTCCTTCGTTTTTTCTGGTAATATATAGAGAATCTCTCCCGGGAAAATCATCCTTAATTGAGTTCTTGCCTGCTGTTCTATATATTTTGGGTCTTTGACATTTTTCAATTCATTTTCAAGTTTAATCTTTTGCTCTGACAGCATCTGGTTTTCAGCCTCAATCTGGCTTTGATACATTTCAACCGCAATAACATTATAGGCGTAGATAACTATTACAATCAAAGCAATAATCACAGCACCTAAGTAAAATAATCTTGTCTGGTTTTTTATTTTACTTTTAATCAATGTTACTTTCTCCTCTGCTTGCAGCGAGTGGTACTGTAATAAATACAGTTGTACCCGTTCCTTCCGTGCTTTCCAACTGAATAATTCCATTATGCTCCTCGACAATTTGTTTAGATATCGCCAAACCAAGGCCAGTTCCACCCATCGCCCTTGAGCGAGCTTTGTCAACTCTGAAGAATCGCTCAAATACTCTTGACAGCTCGGCTTTTGGTATTCCTATTCCATTATCCGCTACAGTCACCGTTACTTTTTTATCATTAACAATGGCATCAATATCAATTCTACCACCCTCTTGTGTGTATTTAATGGCATTACTTAAAACATTTAATAAAACTTGCTCGATACTGTCATTGTCTCCAATAATTGAAATCCTTTTTTCGCTATCGAAAAGGCAATTCAAATGCTGTTTTTTCCCGTTTGCAGTCAGCTCTACCTTTTTTACGGCACTTATCAGAAGCTTCGTCAAATCGCAATTTTTTTTCACCAGCTTTTCCTGCTGATGATCCAGCCTTGAAAGCTGAAGCAAGTCCTTTACAAGCCTGTTCATTCTATCGGCTTCGTTATTTATTATTTCCAGAAAACTCTTTTCTGTTTCAGGATCTTCTAGTTCTCCATCAATTAAAGTTTCTGTATAGCTCTTAATTGTTGTAAGCGGAGTTTTTAATTCATGAGAAACGTTCGCTACAAAATCCATTTGCATTTTTTCCACTTTTTGTCTTTGGGTTATATCCTGCAAAATCATTATAATGCCAATATCAAAACCATTTTCATCTCTGAAATGATCATACCTGACTGCGTAATTTGATCCGCTAAATTCAAAATTTTCTTCGACCGCCACCAGTTTGCATTTATTAATAACCTCTTTAAGCGTAAGTCGGGGATTTATTTCCTTGATAATATCATCATAGTTTCTTTCTTCAATCTCCTGTTTTGAAACCTTCAGCATGGCCATTGCCGATGGATTTGCATGAACTATGTGCCCCGCCAAATCAACAGCTATCAAACCATCCGCCATATATTTCAAGATCGTTTCAAGCTTGCTCTTTTCATTTGAAATTTCTGTCAAAGTTTCATTCAACTTAAGTCTTAATATGTTGAACATTTCAGCCAGTCTTCCTATTTCATCATTAGACTTTATGGAAACTTCCTGACTGAAATCCCCATCAGCCATCGTTTTGGCAAGCTTTGTCACATTATTTATTGGTTCAGTTATGCTTTTTGCTATAAAAAACCCAAGCGCTGCCGTAATTGCCAGCGCAATAATCATCGCTTTCAAGAATATTTCTTTTGATTGATCTATCGTATTGTAAACAGAGGTTAAATCTGCTCGAAGGTATAGAACTCCTTTGGCATCCTTATTTCCGCCAACTGGGAACACCATGCTTATTGTTGGAATACGGTCTGACTGTGAATTGATGTACCCTATTGTCTCTGCTGAATTCCCTCCCAGTCCCTGAAGAATTAAACCCTGATCCAGTATATCAATGGCACTTTTCCCTTTGGTTTCATTGCTGGATGCAATAATCATAAAACTTTCATTTACTACAAATATCTCCTGCTGCAGACTCTTGCTCCATGCATCAATACTCTCTTGTATTTCTTCTTTGTGGTTATCTATGTCGTCGTACGAATTCAATGAAATCAAAAGAGAACCCTTCTGAACAGCCTGAGAAAGATTGTCTTTTGTCGAATTAATATAATAGGCTTCCAGCTGGCTCATAATGAAAACACCGATGATTGTTGTTGCTATAAATACCAGCAAACAATAAATCAGTACTATCCGGCCTCTAATGCTGCTCAATCTTCCATTAACCTTCATAAATTATGATCTCCTAAAGTAATATCCTACACCTCTTTTTGTCATGACATATTTAGGTTCACTTGAATCGTCCTCCAGTTTTTCTCTCAATCTTCTAACGGTTACATCTACTGTACGGATGTCTCCGTAATACTCATAACCCCATACTTCTTCAAGCAGCTGCTCTCTTGAAAAAACTTTATTTTCTCTTTCTGCAAGATACTTCAGCAACTCAAATTCTCTAAGTGTCAGATCTAAAACTTTTTCATCCTTTCTTACCTCATATCTGTTCATATCAATCGTAAGATTGCCAAAGTTCTGTAAATTCTCAGGCGAATTTTTACCCGAATCGCTTATATCCAGTCTTCTGATATTTGCTTTGATTCTGGCTATTAATTCCCGCATTCCGAAAGGCTTTGTGATATAGTCGTCTGCCCCAAGTTCAAGTCCGAGCACCTTGTCAACCTCTTCCTCTTTTGCTGTAAGCATAATAATCGGAACCATGCTGACTTCTCTTATACGTCTGCAAACTTCAAATCCGTCGATTAACGGAAGCATAACATCCAGCAGGATTAATTCCGGTGTCTGTTTGATGGCTTTGCGTAATCCATCTTGCCCGTCATAGGCCGTATCTACATCAAAACCTTCCTTTACAAGATTAAATTTGATAATGTCCGAAATTGATTTTTCATCTTCAATTATTAGGATTTTCCTTGCTTCCATACCGTTTCTCCTCTTTATATATAGTCCAGTGGATTCTTCTGCACCCCGCTAATGATTACTTCAAAATGCACATGAGGTCCTGTGCTTCTTCCAGTACTGCCAGAGTATGCAATCTGCTGTCCCTGATAAACCTTATCCCCTGCTCTCACTAAAAGTTTACTGCTGTGAGCGTAAAGTGTCACTCTGTTTCCCCCATGATTTATTCTGATAAGGTAACCGTAGGTGCCGCTATACCCGGCGTATATAACTGTTCCTCCATCAGCAGCTCTTACTTTTGATCCTGAAGATATTGCCAGATCAATCGCTCGGTGGGATGAAGAGTATCTTTGTGATAGTCTTGCTCCAACAACTGGATAAATATATGTCCCACTGCCTTCCAGAGATGGTAATGATTTTGTTCCAACAAGCATAATTTCTTTAATTGGTTCTTCAATTATAGTGGCCTTCAATTCTTTTTTAGATATCTCCATGCCATTATTTTTGATTATTCTAGCGACTACTTTTTTTTCTCCGATTACCCCTTTTACTTTAACGCTTTTTTCTCCTTCATACATATTATCAGCATTTTCCGTTGTTTTTTCAAAGGCAATAGGCTCCATATAGGTTGAAACTTCTACTGTTTGCACCGTTATTAACGGTACCGCCTGAGTAAGCACAATTTCTTCTCCGATACTTAGTTTTTCCGGTGTAACACTGGGATTTGATTCCAGTAATATACCACTTTTTATTCCATATTTTTTAGCTACCCCGGAAAAAGTATCTCCAGGTCCAACAATATGGACTTTGGTTTGAACAGCCCCTGTCAGTATTTTCTTTAAAGCATCTTCTGAATTCTGAATTCTTCCAAGTTTTGTTTGAACCTCTTTTATCTCAACATTTTCAGCGAATCCAACGCTTTCATATTTGCTGCTTTCAGCATTATTTATATATCTGGCCTTGATACTATTCAAAAGCTTTTTTGCCGTTTCTTTTGAGGAAATAATAGCCTCCCTGTTCTCATCGACATATATTCCATAGGCCTTAGCCTTCATATCCTGCATGTAAGTCAGTTTTTTCAGTACTTCTTCTGAAACATCTATTTCTCTGTTTACAGATATAACTCGGTCAAATGTAATATCCAGTTTCTTGTCTATTTTTACCTCTGCATTATATTCTTTCGTCAGTTGTTCTGTTACAACATCCAGCAGCTTTATAACATCCTCCTGATTTTTAACGACTCCTAAGACCCTCCCGTTGTATGAATACTCATAAGCACTGACATAGCTGGCTCCTGCTGCAATAATCGTGGCGACAACGAGGAAAAAAACCAGATGAATCAATAATTTTGCTTTATTTAGTTCAGCGTATTCCCGAGCGAGAATCAGCTTAAGGGTGCTCCTTTTAACAATCTTAGTGGCCTTTTCAGCCAGTACTTCATTTCTGCGATCAATGCCAACAATCATTTTTGCCATTGCTTCGGCAATCGATCTTTCCCTGGCAACAAAATTTCTTTTTAGGATTAATAACCCTCTAAATATCTTCTTACTCCTTTTCCTTAGTAGCTTTGCCTTTTCAGGATTTGATTTGTAATGTTTTTTGACCGGTCCTGTTATTTTCGAGATTATTCTACCGGGTACTTTTGCAAGTGTTTCTAAAAAAACAAAGATTTTGAATTTTATCCCTTTTTCAGATGTGCTTTTTACGTTCGTTTTTTCTTTTTTCGAACTATGCTCAGGGTCAAGTCTTTCACTGTAGACTTTTTCCGGCTTCTGCTCTTCCCACAGTCTGTCAAAATAAATTTCATTAAATCTTGACAATTTTTTTTCGTTCTCTTCATAACCAAAACCAGGCATTACTGGTTTTCCCCCATTCAATGCCTTGGTTTTCATATGTTTAATCCTGTTCGCTTTTGAATATCGCCTTACATTCAGTTCAATTCCTTTTTTGATTCTTTTAATTGTTTTTGCCATTCTTCAACTTCGTTAAGCCGCTTCTTAAAGCAACTGCAACGTTCCCCCATATCATTTGTGCCAGTGTCTTTACACTCTGTACACCT
>Ga0209386_1000391_pt1 | contig 22202 bp, 20 predicted proteins | sample NGEPertwo_FD_184510 | JGI IMG/M metagenome (GOLD analysis project Ga0209386, IMG submission 184510) | Arctic peat soil microbial communities from the Barrow Environmental Observatory site, Barrow, Alaska, USA - NGEE Permafrost154B-two... | ecosystem: Environmental > Terrestrial > Soil > Wetlands...
GAGGACTAATGCACACCCTTACGCCCCAAAAAGTATGCACCGGGCGGTGCAGTACAGTTGCCGGGGTGTGCATACATTTTGGCAGAAGCGGATGGGGAGTTTTCGATATGTTTCCTCGACCGACACATGTGGAGTGCGTAATAGGAATGCAAAGGAAAGATACGTAGAAATCCTTAGTTTTCAGCACTTTGCGAGATATATGACTTTCACCACGGATGGCGATGATTTCAGAAATAAGGTGCTGAGAGATAAAATTGATGTATCGGTTGTGCTGGACATGGAGTGTGTAGACATGTTTAATGCATGTGTAGATTAGAGTGTTTAGGCATGCCTAAATTAAGCAGTGCGAAGTGAATTTGAGACTGGGCAATGAGGAGAGAATGTCGGTTTTTTATCCGAGGTTCTCTTTTTATATATAAAGTATTATAAGATTAATGGAAATAAATTCATATAAGTAATATAATCATGTTAATAATGTAGTTTCCATTGATATTATGCAAGGTTTTTTCATGTCGGATGTAAGTGAATTTCTAAATAATGAGATTAATAGGAAACAGAAATAAAGGAAGTAAATAAACAATTATTTATTTGTTTATGTAGATGGGAGGTAGTTTTATGAAACAACAATTTGAAGTGAATTGGACTAATTTCGCTACTAAGTTCTATGAAAAGGAACAAAAAATATTTGAAATCTTATGTTATCACTTGTTTTGCCAGGAATTTAATGCTCCTAATGGACTGTTCCGCTATAAAAATCAAGCTGGAATTGAAACAGATCCGGTTTTGGTAAATAGTGAGTGGGTAGGATTTCAATCAAAATATTATGAAGAAACAACAAAAATAAGTGATAAAAAAGACGAGCTGATTGATGCAATTAAAAAGGCAAAAAGAAAAAATCCCCAGATTGCGAAGCTGATTTTTTACACGAATAAAGAATTTTCTGAAAGCTCAACAATAGATGAAAAGGAACCTCAGTATAAAAAAGATATAGAAATGGCAGGTACGGACAAAGGAGTTAAAGTTGAGTGGAAAGTAAAGAGCCATTTTGAGATTTTATTAGCCAAAGAAGAGAATAGATTTGTGTATGAGTATTTTTTTCAGATTGATGGTGGCATTTGGAGTTATACAGATAATATAAAAAAGCATACGGATGCCTTTATGAACAAAATAGAAGAACATATTCCTTATGGGGAAAATATATTTCGATTCCATGATGATATATATCGGGATAAAATGGGAAAAGACATCTTCCAAAGTAATATAGTGGTTGTTTCTGGCGATGGAGGTGTTGGAAAAACAGCATTTATAAAACATTGGATGCTTGAAATGGATCCCATTATTTTTGCTTGGAAAGCTATTGAATTTAATGTGGACAACATACAAAGAATTTTTTCATCCTATGGAAATTACACGCTATATGACTTCATTGAATTTTTTAAAGATGAGAAAAAGAAGTATGTTCTGATTGATTCAGCAGAAAGGCTATTGGAGTTAGAACGAGAGGATGTTTTTGAAGAATTCCTTGGGGAGATGCTGAAGGAAGGCTGGAAAGTGATTCTTACAGTTAGAACAACTTTCCTTGAAAATATTAAATATATAATAAAGAGAATAATAGGTAAGATACAATTAAATGAGGTTACAATTCCACGCTTGGATGTAGAAATGTTAAAGCAATTAGCTATACAGTATAGTTTCCACTTACCTCAGAACACAAAAATACTAGATTTACTGTGTATTCCATTTTACTTGAATGAATATTTAAAATTAACTGAAGTTTCAAAAGGACAACAAAATACCGTAAAAGAATTTAAAGAAGAGTTGTGGAAAATAAAAATAATGGGATACCCCTATACTAAAGATAGTATTGATATTCGTAGAAAGCAGATGCTTATTCAGTTAGTGAAAAAGAAACTTGAAACTCAAGCCTTTTATGTAAAAGAAGATAAGCTTTTGCAAATTGATTACCCAGCAATATCGGAATTGAAAAAAGAGGAAATAATTGATTATGACGATGGACTTGGGTATTTTATAGCACACGATATTTATGAGGAATGGACGCTTGAACATATTATAGAGAATTTATTCTTAGAATTGCATGGTGATTATGTAGGGTTATTCCAAGGATTAGGGACTGCTATTGCTATGAGACGCTCATTTAGACAATGGTTGCTCTTGAACCTGGAAGATGGAAGGCAAGGCATAGAACAATTATTAAGACAAATCATTATGCAGGGGAATGTTGAGAAAATATGGAAAGATGAAGTTTATATTACTATTTTGAATTCAAAATACTGTTACAAATTTTATGAGATGTACAAAGCAAATTGTATTAATAATAACGGCGAAATTTTTTATAGAATGATTTTTTTACTTAGAATAGCTGAAAAAAATAGTGGAGCAGATTTTCTCTTTTCTCGTCCTAAAGGTTACGGATGGGGAGCAACGATTCAGTTTCTTTATCACAATATAAAAGAGTTAATTCGAACAGAAAATCAATTAGGAATAATTCTAGACTTTTTAGAAGATTGGAATAGAAATTGGAATAAGGGAGAAATTACAAAATTAGCATCAAAAATAGCTTGTAAAATTTATGAAGATTATCCTCGATTATATTCTCCCAATAGAGACAAGGTAGAGAAGATTATGTTGATGGGAGCCGTAGAGATAAATGATGAATTGTCAAGATATGTTGATGAGATAGTCAATGGGAGTACTGGGCATGATAAATTGGCTGAAAGAGCACTTACATCGTTTGAAGGGACACATTTAGTAAAAGCCAATCCAATCATGATGATAAATCTTGCAAAACATTTTTGGATGCTGCAACATGAAAGGGATTGTTGGCAAAGAGATTCATGGGAGTCAAGTTATGGCCTAAATCAGAGACATAGTTTTGAATATCATCCGCAAAGTGCCTATCAAACGCCTATATTTTGGCTTTTGAGAGAAAAAGAAAAAGAAACATTAGAGTTTATTATAGATATTACAAATCTGACTATCAAAAAATTTGTAGCTTCTGCGATGCTTGGACAATATGAAGTTGATTATAAAGAAATCTGCATTAAAATTGATGGTAAGGAAATTCGTCAGCATTGCAGTTCGAGAATTTGGCAAATGTATCGTGGGACACAGACGGGTCCTGGACTTTTACAATGTGTTTTTGCTGCATTAGAAAAATGGCTAATTGAAATATCGAAAGAAAAATCAGTTGAGGAATATGAGGATTTATTGAAATGGCTAATAATAAATTCAAAATCTGCAGCGATAACAGCAATTGTAGTTAGCGCCATCTTGGCAAATCCAGATATGACATATAATATTGTTTTTCAACTGTTAAACGCAAGAGAAATATTTGTTTTTGATAGAATAAGGGCTAGTAAGGAACGATCATTGGAACAACTTATAGGCATTAGTGCACTTGGTGCCAGAGGTGAAAAGAATATTTATATAATGGAACGTCAAGAAACAATGAAAGAAGAATTTAGAAAGCGGACTTTAGATCTGGTCATTTTACGATACCAGATGCAGCCTATCGTAGGTATGGGTGAGCAGGAGCAGATTTTATATCGGAATCAGCTTTATGACAAGTTTGATTGTGAAAGAAAAAAGATACTTCGGAAAAAAGTAAGAAAAGAATCAGATACCATATGGGAATTGTATTTATCACAAATGGATTTGCGGAGAATGCAGGTAAAAGAGATAGAAAAAGATGGGAATACATATGTCGCTTTGGTTCCGGAACTTGATACACATATACAGGAAATGGCGGAAAAAAATGAACGGCAAAGCGAGCCGATTAACAATTTACTGAAATTGAAGTTGTGGGCAGAAGCAAGATATAAAAAGGAAAGTGAAGAATATTTACGTTTCAATGATTATGAACAAGAACCGATTAAAGCATATGATGAAATGCTTGGGTTGAAAGATTTTGTTAGAGAAAACCCGAATCAAGCGATTTTTGCCCAAGGACTCCCACTTTATATCTCTTGCATACTTATAAGGGATTTTCGAATTAATTTAGAAGGCGACCAAATAAATGTTTGTAAGAAAATTATATTATATTCGGCTATTGATTTATGCAAATATCCTCAACAAGTTTATATGTATGGTATGGGGAGTGAAGCAGTAATTGAGGGACTAATTGTCATTATGAAAGAACATGATGAGAGTTACGAACGGGCTAAACTTTTGATAACACATCTTTTAATAACAAAAGAAAAGGATTTCAAGGAAATAATCATTAGTCACATTTCAAAATTACCGCAAATAAATATTTTGTATTTTATGGAAGTTTATCTCGGATTACAGGATGAGTACCATGAGAAGGCAAGAAAACATTACTATACGGATTCGAATTGGGATGATACAGAATTTTGGGAAGAGAAAGATAAAGTGCTACAACAATTGGTAGACGATGCGATTGACATAGAGCAATCTATCATAGAATCAAGTACTTTAAAATCTTTGACAAATACTTTCGCAATGATTCCTATGAATACTCAAGATAGTAAATTGCTTAATATTGCAATCCAACTGATAAATTCTATTTTAAAGAAGGCTAAAGTAGATGATGATAAGGCAGGTGAAAATTTTGAAGAAAAGTGGGGCTTCTGGGAACGGCTGGCGGAATATTTGTTATATCGTACTGAAAGTGAATTAGCAGGATATATTGACACTTTGAATAATTCTTTAGATAGTAATGAATGGACACAGCGTTTCCTTAATTTCCTCATTATAAAGGAAGATAATTTGAAACATAAAGAAGTGTTTTGGCAAATATGGAATGGAATATACAGCACCATATATTCTATTGTAGTTGCTGAGAAGGAACATCAGATTCAGTTTGCAGAAGAAGTTAGGGATTATCGATTTCATGGTGAGGTTGAATGTGAAAATATAATAACCGAATATATGTTAGCTTCATATATCTGGAAAGAGAATGCAAACGAATGGTATACACTAGATTTGCAGCGAGGCATATTTTATGAAAAAATATGTACAGATATAGGTTTCCATCGTGCAGTATTACATGGGGTGGCACATGTACTCAATTCCATAGGGATTCGATTCGAGAATGATGGAATAGAATGGATTTCCACGATATTGCAAAATAACCCATGGATGGAAAAACAAAAATTGCTTACAAATACTCTATTCTATCTTGAGAGATACGTGGTTAGGGTAATAAAGAAAAATCAAACGAACATAAAGAGTGATGTTTGGTTCAGAAAGAAGATAATATGCATTCTGGATTTTATGGTTGAGCAAGGATCTGTCGTTGGATTTATGTTGAGGGACGGAATGTAGTAAAATTATAATAACAAATTATTACCGGATGATTTTACAAATATTTCATATTATAATTTTACAGAAAATCTTAAAATATAAAGAACCAGATTTATTCCAACTAATGATTAGTCAACAAAGTATTGTAATGAGGGAGTATTAGTTTAGCTAATGCTCCCTTTTCATATATATAAGATCAGTAAAAGAAGCTGTTTACTTTATTACATATATAAAGTAGGCGGCTTTTTTGCGTGAAAGGAGGAAATTCAAGTGTCAAAAGTAATCGCTCTTGCCAATCAGAAAGGTGGCGTGGGCAAAACAACGACGGCTGTCAATCTTGGAATCGGACTTGCAGTACAGGGTAAAAAAGTGCTGGTGGTGGACGCAGATGCGCAGGGTAATCTAACGGATTCATTGGGCTTCAAGGAGCCGGACAGTCTTCCTGTATCGCTGGCTACCTTGTTGACGAAGACAATGCTGGAAGAACCCTATGAGCCTGACGAGGGCATCCTTTCCCATGAGGAAGGTATTTCCCTCATGCCGGGCAACATTGAGCTGTCAGCCATTGAGGTTTCACTCGTCAACACCATGAGCCGGGAAACGGTGCTGCGGACATATATCAACGCTGTCAAAGACAAGTATGATTATGTGCTGATCGACTGTATGCCTTCCCTGGGCATGATGACCATCAATGCCCTTGCAGCCGCGGACAGTGTTATCATTCCCGTTCAAGCCCACTATCTCCCCGCCAAAGGAATGACACAGCTTTTACAGACCATTGCCCGCGTAAGAAGGCAAATCAATCCGAAGCTGACCATAGACGGTGTTCTGCCCACGATGGTAGATACCCGCACCAACTTTGCAAAGGATATTTCTTTTGTCCTGCGCCGGGATTACGGCGACAAATTGTGCGTTTTCAAATCGGAAATTCCCTTGTCTATCCGTGCGGCGGAGGCCAGTGAAAAAGGCAAGAGTATTTATGCCTACGACCCGCAAGGAATCGCGGCGAAAGCCTATCAAGCCTTTACGAAGGAGGTGCAGGACATTGGCGAAAAGCAGCGCAAGAGACAGCATCAAGCTGGCCTCAGTAGATGACCTGTTCACCACCGAGGAGAGCCGTGCCGAAGAACAGCGTGAAAAGGTACTGGATATTCCTCTTTCGGAAATCAGCGATTTTCCCAATCACCCGTTTAAGGTGAAAGCAGATGAAGCCATGTTGGAAATGGCAGACAGCGTAAAGCAGTATGGCGTTTTAGTCCCTGGACTTGTGCGACCCAAAGCGGATGGCGGCTATGAAATGGTTGCCGGACACCGACGTAAAAAGGCAAGTGAACTTGCAGGCAAAGAAAACATGCCCTGTATTGTCCGTGAATTGGACAACGACCAAGCTACTATTATTATGGTTGACAGCAATATGCAAAGGGAAAGCATTTCCCCAAGTGAAAAAGCCTTTGCATATAAGATGAAACTGGAGGCTATGAACAGGCAGGGACAACGGACGGATTTAACTTGTTCCCAAGTTGGGAACAAGTTGGACGGTAAAAAATCAAGTGAAGTTTTGGCTGAACAAATGGGTGAAAGCAAAAATCAAATATTTCGATATATCCGTTTAACTGAACTCATACCGCCCATGATTGAAATGGTGGATGAAAAACAAATTGCGTTTAATCCTGCTGTGGAGCTTTCCTACTTAGCCGAAAAAGAACAGCAAGACCTATATAACACCATGCAGTCGGAGGATTGCACTCCGTCTTTGGCACAAGCACAGCGAATGAAAAAGCTCAGTCAAGACGGACGGTTGAGTGTGGATGTCATTTTCTCCATTCTCACCGAGGAAAAACCTAATCAAAAGGAAAAATTCAATATCCAGCGGGAACGCATAGACCGCTTTTTTCCCAAGAGCTTTTCAGAAAAGCAAAAGGAGGACTTGATCGTTCAGCTACTGGAAGGCTGGTACAAAAAGCGGCAGCGTGAACAGGAACGATAAGCCAATTGTCGCGTGATGTTCGCTCTCATATAAATGAGGGCGTTTTTTTGTGCCCTTTTTAGAAAGGAGGTGCTGCCATGTACTTTACAAAAGAACCTCTGCGCAAATATGAGCGCATGATGCAGGAAAAGCCCAAGCATGAACGCGATCCTGCAAAAACAATGCAGGATCGGGATTGTAAGCATTGCCTGCATTTTGATAAGCAGCGCGAGAAATGCAGCAAGAAAAAGTGCGTCATCTTTGATGATTGACGAAATGATTTTACGCCAAGGGGGTAGACTGTCTTTTGCTTGCAGGCATCTCACAGCGGACTTGCGGTTTCCCCCTCCCCACACCCCACCCCAAAAAACTTACCAGCCGAAAAAGAAATATTTCTTTCTTTCGGCTGGTAATATCACAAATTTACACAGAAAGGAGCCTGTTATGAAACAGACGGTAAAGAAAAAGCCCAAGGTTTTCCGCACCCTGATCCGCCTCATCCATACCGGTAATAAAACGGCTCAGGATGACAGTTATATGTCTGTCACAAAGGAAAAGAATGAAAAGCAGCCAAGACAGCCGCCCTTCTTTTTCGGCAGGTAAAACCCATCCCTTATTCTAAATAGGTAATTGCGAAACAAATTTCGATTGAAATGTGGATAACTTTTTTGTTTAACGAAGAAATGCGGGTTTCAGGGTAATTGAATAAAATTAAGGCTGCTTTTTTTAAAATTATCCACAGGTTTGTAAGATTTATGTAAATTGTTTTAGTTATGAGCAGAGGAAAAAGGTCGAAACCGCTTTCTGCTAATCAAGTAAAATCAAGGGCTTCAGAGTTTCGCAATTAACTACTTATTCTAAAACCTGAAAGGAGGAACAGAGCAACTTGAAACTACTGAAAAACAGAATATTTCTAAGCGTTCTCTGTCTTGTGCTGGCGGCGGGCGTTTCGTTTTTGCTCCTGCCGCGCTTTTACGAGAACAAAAGTGCAACGGTCATGGTGCTGCGGGCGGCGGAGGACATCCCGGCAGGAACGGAGATTGCGGATAAGCACCTTGCGTCCGTAGAGGTGGGAAGATTTGGACTGCCCGAAGGTGTTATCAACGATAAGACCCTGATTGTGGGGAAAGTCGCACAGACCGCCATTTCCAAAGGGGATTATCTTTTTCCCCAAAAGTTTGGCAGCTTTGTTGCCGATGAGCTGCTTGACCGTATTGTGAAAAACAACCAGCGCCTTGTTACCATCAGCGTTCCGAGCATCGCAGCAGGACTTTCCTCCCATCTGCAAGTCGGCGATATTGTAACGATAGCCGTTTTTATGGAGAAGGCATCAAGCGGTCAGGACTTTTCCCCACAAGTCATTCTCTATCCCGAATTGCACAGTCTGGAAGTTTATAGTGTAGAGAATGCCCGTACCCAAGATACCGCCGATGTCCGGGAGCAGCTATCAAATGGTCAGTCAACTACTGGCGACCCCGTTCCCAAGGCTATTACTCTGATTGCCACCGAGGCCCAGGCCCAAAAGCTGATTGAAGCAGAGTACACGGGAAAATTGCATTTAATCTTTGAGAAACGAGGTGTAAGCCATGAGCAGTAAAATCTATGCTGTTTGGGGCGGCAACAGCAGTGGCAAAACCACCTTTGCGGTTAATCTGGCCTGCGCCCTTTCCAAACGTGATGTATTGGTGGGCCTCATTTCCTCCAACCTCACTTACGGGGAACTTCAAACCTTTTTTGGTCAAGTTGTGTCCCCGGAAAAAGGGCTGTATGAAGCCTTGCGTGAGGATAACCCAAATATCGGGGAGAAATTCACCGAGTATGGGGAAAGCAAAAACCTGTTTTTCCTGTCCGTTCCCACTCACTATTCCGGCTTGCTCTGCGACACTGTTACTTTGGAAAGCGTGGAGCGGATGATGAACGCCGCATCCCTGGTGTTCGACATTCTTCTTGTGGATGGAGCTGCGGAAATCAATAACCCGGTATCGGGCGTTGGACTGTGGTTGGCAGACGGGATTTTTACCCTGCACAGGCCAGCTATCGGAGCGCAGATGTGGTATCAGGGCGTTGCAGATTTTGTGCGGGAGCTGCATATTGCACATAAGCAAACCCATATCCTGCTGGCTTCAAACGGCGAATTTGACGACAAGACCTATCAAAGCATGGTAGAGCTGCCTTTTACCTATGAGCTGCCCTACATCAAAAGGGCAGGCGAACTGGAAAACGCCGGAACGCCCCTGTATTTCTTCCATGACCGACCTTGCAGGCATTACAGCAAGGTGCTGGAGGAAATCGCAAACGGGATCTGCGGAGGTGGGAAGCCATGAACAGCAGATTTTCCGTCAACGACCTGATTTACCGGGCCAACAAGCGGCGCTCCGACAGCGGAGAAAGCGTGAAGGCCCAGGACTACGGGGAAATCCTCGATAAGCTGCAACGGATTATCGCCAAGAACCATTCTGCGGAACTGGCTCAAGTATTATATTCGGAGGAAGCCGAGGGAAAGCTCAAAGACCTGATTATGCGCTACTTAAACAGCGAGCAGTTGGTAGCCAAAGACCTTCGGAACATTTCTGAGCTTGTGGATGCGATCTATTATGATATGGCCGGTATGGGGCTGTTGTCTCCCTACTTGCAGGACAGTGACGTGGAGGAAATCAACGTCAACGGCTCCGGCGGCATCTGGGTACTTTACAAGGACAGAAAGGTGCGGCTGAATGAAACCTTCGGGAACCCGGAAGCCTGCGCCAACATCGTCCGAAAGATGAGCCGGTTCGGGAATGTCATCCTCGATGGTTCCAAGCCCATTGGGGACAGCTATATTTCAAAGGGCGTCCGCATGTCGGGAGCCATTGAGCCTTGCGTTGACCAGGACGCCGGAGCCATCGCCTCCATCCGAAAGCAAAAACCATCGTATATCACACGGGAAAACCTTATCGCATGGGACACGGCTACTGGAGAGGAACTGGATTTTTTGGTTCTTTGCATCAATAACGGCGTATCGGTAGCCATAGCCGGAGCCACCGGCAGCGGGAAAACCGCCGACATGGGATATATTCTAAGCTGCGTAACGCTGGATAAACGTATCGTGACGATTGAAGATACAAGAGAGCTTACTCTTACACAGTTTGACAAATACGGCGTGATGCTCAATGACGTGATCCATCTTTTGACCAAGGAGGAACCCAATCCCATCACTATGTTGGATTTACTGAAGCTGTCATTAAGGCTTCACCCGGAAATTCTCGTACCCGCAGAAATGCGCGGCAAGGAAGCATTGACGGTACAGGAAGCAGGAAGAACGGGGCATACCATCGTCAGCACTTTACACGCGAACAGTGCGCGGACGGCCTACGACAGAATCCTGACCATGTGCCTGGAGGCTGGAACATCTCTATCCGAAGAACGGCTTATGAAAAATATTGTGGAAGCCTTCCCGATTATGCTTTTCAAAATGCAATTACCCGATAAGTCGAGAAAATACATGGAAGTGTTTGAAGCCACTGGAGTGCAGAATGGTGAAGTCACCGGAAGCACTCTTTTCAAATATGTGGTTGACCATTATGAAAGGGACGTAACCGGGAGGATTATAAAGGTTGTGGGAAGCCATAAGCGTATGGGCTGCATTTCTCCAGCACTTGCCGAAAGGCTGCTGGTCGGCGGTGTTCCTCAAAAGGAGATCCGCCGCTTTGCGGAAGGAGGAACTGCATGAACTTGATTCATCTATCCCTTATCCTTGTGTTTGTGCTTGTCAGTCTTGCTCTGTTCCGCCTGCTAAAACTAAACCCCTTTGCGGTGGAGCAGAACCCGCTGAAAAAACGCCGTCTGTATCTGGCGGGGACAAAGCTGAAAATCCCCGAACGGATTGCCATCCGCTTTCAAACTCTATTCCGGCAGACCCGATGCACAAAGAAGAAATTTCTTGTGATGGTGTTCGTTTCGGCGGCTGGCGGCCTTGTGGCTGGGATGCTTCTGTTTGGCAGTGTTGAGCTGGCGACGGTGATGGCGGTATGTGTGCTTCCCGCCCCATACTTTTACCTGACTGTGAAAAGCTCCGAGGCAGCGCGGGAAGAAATCGAAGGATTGGAAAACACCATGTCCATTATCACCAATGCTTACGCAGGAAACGATGACATTATCAAAGCTGTGGAGCTTTATGCAGAGGAAAAGAACCGGTACATTCCTTTGAATTTGAGAATCCCATCACCCTTTGACGAGTTTGTGTCGGAAATCCGGCTCATCAATCCCAATGTAGAATATGGATTGCACCGTTTGGCGGCCAAGATTAAAAATCGGTATTTTTCCGAGTGGGTGAAAACCCTCATCCTATGTCACCAGGACCGGAGGTTAAAATTTGCGTTGTTTCCCATCATCAAAGCTATGAATGATGCCAAATCCATGCAGATTGAAAGTGACGGCATGATGATCAGAGTATGGCGGGACTATCTCATGACGGTAGGACTGATGTTTTCCGTCATTCCCATGATGCGTTTTTCCAATGCTGAATGGTTTTCCATTCTCACCAAAACCACCATCGGCAAGCTGCTGATTGTCCTGATGCTGCTGACCGCGCTTGCTACGGCCTTCTTTGTGATGAAGGCAACTAAACCATCCAACAGATAAGGAGGTTCACCGTTGTTTTATCAAATCATTGTGTTTGTCCTGCTGACTGCGGCAGGATTTTTAATTTGCAGACAGCTTTTGAAAATCCCGAAGCTGAATATGAAAAAGAACATCAAGAACCTGCAAACGGAAAAAGAGAAAACGGGCAAGCGGCTGTTAAACCGTTTTGTCATGCCCCTTGTAAAGCCGGTTGCCCGGCTGATCCCGCTTGACCCGGCAAGAGAAGCAAAAATGGCATCCCTGCTGCGACGCGGAGGGCTGGAGCTGACACCGAGGGAATATCAAGCCAGGGCGCTCATCTGTGCTGCATTTACCCTGCTGCTTCTGATTCCGCTTTTGGCAATTGGGGCAACAAGCATTGCTCCCGTTATTCTCATTTTTTCCATTATAGTCTATTTCCACTTTACGACTGATTTTAAGGATAAGTTAAAAACGAAAAAGGCGCATATTGAAGCGGAGCTTCCGGGCTTTGTCCGTTCCATTCTGTATAAGCTGGACGATATGCGTGAGGGCAGTCACAAAACCGTCGTACAGGTGGATTTGATCCAGATATTCGAGGATTATCTGCGTGTTGCAAGCGATGTGTTTTATTACGATGTTTCGGTTTTGGTCATGGAAATGAAAGCAAAGGACATCGAAACCGCCCTGCGGAATTTCAATGAGCGCATTGGCCTGACGGACGTTTCCTTTCTGACTAATGCACTCATCGGCCTGCACCGGGGCGAGCATCAGGGGGAGGCGCTGGCTTACCTTGCCAGAGATATGGACATCAAAGCCAAAGAAGCGCTGAAGAAAAAACTCAACAATCTGCCCCGTAGGGTAAAAATCGCATCCATCCCTCTTGTGGCTGTCACGCTTGCCAGCCTACTCTATGTCATCGGCTCCCACATGGTCAAATCAATGGGGGGCCTTTTTTAATTCCATGTGAAAACGGGGTAAAACCCTTTTCAAAATACATTTTCAGGAGGTAGTACCATGCAAAGCACTATGACCACAAACACAATTACGAAGGAAAGGAGGAACAATCCCATGAAAAAGCGTATTGAAAACGTCCTGACGAGGGCAAGAAACGTACTGTCAAATCCATCCGGCGATCAAATGACCGGCTGGCTGATCGTGGTGTTAGTTGTTGTCGTCGTGGGTGCAGTGTTTATGACGCTGTATCAAGGCTCCATCACTGAAATCTGGGACAGCATTGTGGACAAAATTACTGGCTTACTGAACTAATTACAGCCGAAAGGCAGCGACGCAGGGGAAGCATGGCTTCCCCTTTTCCTTTGAAACCAAAATCTAAAAAACGGAGGTATTTTATCATGTTGAAAACTGTAAAGAACAAAATGGGTATGGCGGCTGTTAATGCCAAAAATGTACTGGCAAACCCGAATGGCGATCAGATGACCGGTTGGTTGATCGTGGTGTTAATCGTTGTGGTGGTGGGCGCGGTGTTTATGACGCTCTACCAGGGTTCGATCACCACCATCTGGAACAGCATCGTCAGCAAAATCACCGGCTTACTGAGCTAATCATAGCCAAAAGGCAGCAACAAAGGGGGAGCAGCGCTCCCCTTTTCCCTTAAAACTAAAAACTAATATGGAGGTATTTGTTATGATGACTACTTTGAAAAACAAAATGCGTATGGCGGCTGTCAAAGCCAAGAACGTACTGGCAAACCCGAATGGCGATCAGATGACCGGTTGGTTGATCGTGGTGTTAATCGTTGTGGTGGTGGGTGCGGTGTTTATGACGCTCTATCAGGGTTCGATCACCACCATCTGGAACAGCATCGTCAGTAAAATCACAGGCTTACTGAACTGATGAATGCCAAAGCAGGCATATCCGCAGAGGCGGGAGGTGCAAAAAAAATGAACAGCAGGCACCGGGGCATACGGGGGAGATTTTCTCCCCCCTTGCTTTTTCAAAAGCTCCTTTCCGACCGGAAAGGCAGCAGCTATTTCGATTTGATAATAAAAACACTGGTGGTGATTACGCTCATGGCCACGGTCATGAGTTTTCTGAGCATCTTTACCACCTATCTGAACCTTAACCATGTCTGCCGTCGTGTTGTCCGGGTAGTGGAGCTGGAAGGACAGGTATCGGACAAAGCCTACGATGTTTTCTACCGGCTTAAACAGCAGACCGGCTTATCGCCGGAAATGACCGTCGAGGATGTGGAGTATTGTGAGGGCCAGAAAATCCAGTTGCGGGACACTTTTACGGTCACGATGGAATACAGCCACCCCTTTACCATCTTCACACCGTCCTTTGCGCCCCCTGTTCAAATCAATATTCCTATGAGGGTAAGCATCACCGGCATGTCGGAGGTATTTTGGAAGCTACCGGAATGAACGCCCTAGAAAGGAGGTGAAGTTGTGGGTAAGCTCAGAAAAATATTGAACAATCGTAAAGGCGACGCTTTTGTGTTTATCCTGATCCTGGTTTTTTTCATCCTGACTCTTTCGGCTATCCTGATCGAATATTTTCGTATGGAAAGCCTGTATCAGCAGGTGGAATATGTTCTCCAGCGCGGGGTAAACGCCTCGGTGGAATACGCCGTGCTGGACGAATACCGCAGGGACGGCTATGCCCGGATGGACAGCGCACTTGCGGAAGATACCCTTTATACCTATTTACACGAAAGCATGGGGCTGGATACAGCACTTAACAAATATGCCGGTGAACAATGGGTTTACCAGCTTGAAATCAAGGGAATTGACGTGACCGCCGAACCACCCCGCCTGACGCTGGACGGGGCACTGAAAACCCGCAGCATTTTCAGCTTTCTTACCGGGGATGTACGGCTTCCCTTTACTATCTCCAGCGTCAACAACCGAATCGAGGAAGGAGGTTCCGAATGAAACGAAAACTCATTTTTACCGTGCCGCTTGTATTTTTGTGCTGTTTGCTCTTTTCCGTCAAGGCATTTGCCGCATCAAGCAGCGACATTGAAATTCTTGTTTCCTCTCCCATAGACAGCCTTGTGAGCGAAAGCGGCATGGTGGCCGTGGAACAGTTTCCGGTAGAGATCCCCATCCGTGTCGCGGCCCAAACCGGGGCGCTTACGGAAATCAAACTGGAATACGACGGCCAGAGCCGGGAGATCACGCCGGAATATATTCTGACCATTGAAAACAAGGAGGCTTGTGGCCCCTACACCATCACGGCTAAAACAGACCAAGGCGCTGTACTCACCATCACGGCTAATGTTATCTTTCAGGTCAAAGCCACCTATGACACCAGATACCGTACTATTAGCATGAACGTGAATGAAATTTATGAGGGCGAAACGCTGCTGAAATCTTTTTCCGAGCCGCAGCGCATCGACCTTGTGAACGCCAACACGGTGGCTGACTATGAACAGGAGCGAATTGCCGCATGGATCGGCAGATATGACGGAGGAACTTATATACTAAAAGGCAGCAACGTGGTGGAGATTTATGGCTTTGCCTCCGGCATGCTCTATGGAACCTATGACACCAATACCGATTTTGAAGAACTGACCACCCGTTATGGCTGGACGGAAAAGGCGCTCATTGCCTTTGAAACCATGCGGGACACGGCGCTGTCCTATCAGGCTCCTGTCAAAATTGATGTGAATGCGACCTGGTGCGACGAAAGCAAGCAAGAGATTTTCGGGAAGCTCACGGCACAGGATAAAGGCGCACCGGAGCTTCTTTACCCCTATCAGACCACCTCCGTCACCTTCCACAAGGATGACATCAGGCTGTCCCGCAACTTCCTGTATAAAGGGTTGGAATGGGATTACACCCCGGAGAGCGTCGAATACACCGATGGGGAAAGCAAAACACAGACGGAAATCACGCAGAAAATCCATTATCAAATCCCTGCCGCCGCTTTCTACTTTAAGTTTCGGGCACAGGACGGAAACGACCTGTCGGTGGTCATCCGTGCTCCTGCCGCAGTAAACCGTGGGGCGGATTACTCTTTCACCGTTCTGTATATGAACAGCGGAAACAGTCTGGCTTACGATGTACCCATGAAAGGTACGGTAGATGGCATAAGCATTGAGGAAATCCCTGCCGAACAGGACTTTTCACCCAATCAGAGCAAAACCTACACCATTAAGCGCACTGCCGATACCGCCGCCAATGAAATCCACCTGTGGGCCAACATCGGTGTGCCAGAGGGTTTTATCGACGGGAACCTTGCCAATAACACGGCCACGGTGGTTATCAAAATTGTTGACCCCGCGCCGGAGCCAACGCCTGACAACCCTGCCGATACGCCGGATAACCCCGACAACCCACCGGAGGAACCACCCGGACAAAGGGAGCTTTGCGACCTGTCGGCCAGCATTCTTGCCGCCCCTACGGTTTATGAGCATGAGGAATACAGCTTTACCGTGAGCTTTACGAACCAATCTTCTTTGACACTCAAAAAAGTATCCTTACAGGGCAAGAACAACGAAAATGCCCTGCTGCAAATTCCCGGAACAGCGGACTTTGAGCCACAAGAAACCAAATCCTTTACTGTCACCAGCACGGCGGGAAGCGCGGGCGAGGTATATCGTCTGTGGGCGAACGTGGAAACGCCGGAATGTCTTACGGATGAAAACCCCGTCAACAATACCGCCGTTTCAAGCATTACGGTGATAGAGCGGTCAACCGATACCCCGGATGATCCCGATGAACCGGATGACCCTAATGAACCCGATAATCCCGACAACCCCGATAATCCTGATGAACCGGATATTCCAATTTACAAGCTGTGCGATGTATGGGTAAACCTGTCATTACCGCCCACGGTGTACGAACGGGAAAGCTACAGCTTTACGGTTTACTTTGCAAATTCCAGCGATAAGGCACTTTCGGATGTGCCTCTGAATGTCACCATCAATGGCAAGACGGTTCCTGCCGTGTCCGCCACGGCTAATTTCAAGGCGTATGAAAAGAAATCGTATCTTGTAACCAGCACCGCAGGTGAAAAAGGCATCCCCATCCAGCTTACGGCACAGGTATTGCCGCCCATCGGGTATGAAGATACAAACCTGAGTAACAATCAGGCTTCAGCGGAAATTAGGGTGCTGGAAAAACCCTACGATTTAGATGTGCAGCGCATTACCCCTGACCGCTATAAGGAGAATCAGGCCGTTGTTACCACCGTTAAAGTTGGCAATCGCGGAAGCCTCGATTTTACACCAGGAGAAAATGTCATCGTGCTGTTTCAAATCCCTGAACTATCCTATCAGAAGCGCATCGACGCTATCGTTATGGAAAAAGACACATGGAATGTGGTATCCCTGCGATGGGACACCCCCAACGTGCAGGCCGACAAGGACATTACGCTGATTGCCACCATCAACCCGGATCAGGCTTTAGATAATGAAAGCACCTCCGCCAACAACATTTATACCCAAAAGGCGGTCATCCAGAATGTGACCTATGGAGAACCGGAGGAAAGCCGGGTGCTGCCAGACCCGCCGAAAAGAAATGATCAGCCCAGGGTAACATGGTGGGAACAACGGTATGAAAACGACCAATTTGTATGGCGTGAGTTTTATGCCGAGCTGAATGTCAGCGCCACACTGAACTACGACACCAAGGCAAAAGGCTATCTCAAATCGGGCTATGGCTATTCCATCAAGGTCAATGCGACCGTAAACACCAATTATGACAAATCAGAGCTAATAACTGCCCCGCAGACGGCAGAAGTGTATTTGCCGGAATACCGTTATGAAACCGCAATTCCTTTAATCAAGGAGGGCGGTCAATTTGTTTTCCGGGAGAATCCCGCGTCTCCCTTCCGATATAGGAAGCAGTACATTCCGGTCTGGTTCCCGGATTTCAGAGATTACATTGTACAGCTTCTTGTCACCGATGTGCATACCCCCGGAGGAACACTGTCCAAATGGATTACCGGAGGGGAACTCAAAATCTATGTGGTGGACAGCATGTACGATGATGATGTCACCACGGGAAATTGATATGGCATTGCTGCTCTGTGCCATTCCCCTTGTGTGGGCAGCCATCACTGATTTTAGAAAGCGGATTATTCCCGATTGGACTTGGATTGCAATCCTCCTGATCGGCGTCTTATCCGCTTTTCTTTTGTCATATCCGACACTGGCTCAGCGGATTGCAGGATTACTGCTGCCGGGTATCTGTCTGCTGTTTCTTGCCATGAAATGCGGCGGCGTGGGCGGTGGTGACATCAAGCTGACGGCGGCGATGGGCTTTTACTTCGGCCTGAACGGACTTGCATTCATCCTCTTTTTTGCCCTGCTTCCCGCCTGCATCTATGGGGTGGCGACACGGCAAAGGAGCGTACCGCTGGCGGTATTTTTGTGCATCGGCTTTTTTGCTTATGCCGGTGTTCTTTATATAGTCGGATCTTAAATAAAGGGAGGTGTTTTTGGTGGAGCTGAAAGCCATTTTAGCCATCGTGCTTTGTCTGGTGATTATCGGCGGCGCGGTGTATCTGCACATCAAGCGGAAAAAGAAATAACGGCATGGCGACAAAAGGGGCGGGAAACTGTCCCTTTCTGTCTGCCCATAGATAGGAGTGAGAATTAAAATGGATGATGAAAAACGCATGGTGGATACCTACGAGGTGAAACACGCCATCCATGTTGGAGATAAAGAAATTCTTTTTGCGGTGGACGATACGAAACCCGATTATCCGTACATGGTGTGCAACTGCACCTGGGATAACCCGTTGGGTATCGACCACTATTTCAATGCCGCAGCAAGCGCGGACTATGTGGAAATGATGACCGAGTTCACCGACCGCGTGACGACGCAGCTTGAAGCGGTCAAAGCGGAACGGGACAAAATCTCCATCCCACTGGAGCCTTTTACTTTGGAGCATTGTATCCCCAATGATTACGGAGAACGCATTGAAAACAAAATGGTGATCATTCGCGCGGAGCGCCTGCGCCCTGAATACCGTACCGCCGACAAGCAGCTTGTACTGGCCACGGGCGGCTTTGGCACTCATGCCAATTCCAGAGGCCGGGCGGTCTATACCATCAACCTCTATTCCGGCAAGGAATCCCGCTGGAACCGGGAGGATATTTTGGGCACGCTCAAGCCGGAGCATATGCCAGATTGGGCAAAGGAACGGCTAAAACAGATACAGGCCGAGCAGCAGGCAAAGCACAAGAAACGGGAACCAGAGCGATAAGGAGGCTTGAGCTATGGAAAAGGAAATCAACGCCGGTTATACCATCACCGACCGGCTGACCGTAGGAAACGCAGAATTTGTAATCGGACAACGCGATGTGGCTCCCGCGCAGTTTGTCACATGGAAATGCAGAAAAGGCGAAAAAGATTATTTCTGGGGGCACTATTTGGGCGACCGCCTGACCGCCCTTGAGGATTTATGCAAGCGCGCGCTGGAGGAAGTTGAGCATCTGCGTCTTCTTCAGCAGGATCAAAACCATAGCACAAAGGTGGAGCCGTCTGTCAAGAAGCGCCATGAACCGGAACGATAAGGCGCGTTGTAGAAGGAGGGAGAACATGAGCGATCTGACAAGATACAAGCTGTACGCGGGGCTTCATATCCCTGCTGCCGCAAAGCTGTTGTACTGTTATCTTTGGGATATATCGGGAGGCCGTCATAACAGCATGGTCATATCGGTAAAAAGTCTTGCGAAGGATATGGGGCTTTCCCGTTCGGCTACAAGCCGAAATCTGCACCGTCTGGAGAATTTGAGCATGATCGGGATTGTTCCCCGGTACACCGAGGACAGCGGCAGGCTCTCAAACCAATACACTTTAAAATGAAGGAGGGGGATAAGGTTGGCAACAAAACTGCAACTGATTACAGAGCTTTCAGAAAGGACGACCCATGCCGCCGTAAAAAATCCTGTCAACTGGACTGCCTTTCTGAAAACGGCGGCGTGGAACTACAAATATCCGTTTCAAGACCAATTGCTAATTTATGCGCAGCGCCCTAACGCGATAGCCTGCGCCGAAATAGAACTATGGAATCAGAAGCTGGGCCGATGGGTAAACCGTGGCGCAAAGGGTATTGCCCTCCTTGACGACAGTGGGAGCCGCCTTGCCCTGCGCCATGTGTTTGATGTGTCGGATACCAACAGTCCCCAGAACCGCCCCATTACGCTTTGGACAATGCAGAACAGATATGCCGGGGCCGTTACGGAAACGCTGGAAAACACCTTTGGAGAACTGGACGACAAAAGCGAATTGGCTACCGCACTGGTTTCCGCCGCCCACAATGCCGTGGACGATAATTTTCCCGACTATCTCTCCGAACTGATGGACTTTAAAGAAAACAGCTTTTTGGAGGAACTGGATGACCTGAACGTAGAAGTCATATTCAAGGACGCGCTGAAAAACTCCGTGGCCTACATGCTCTTAGTCCGCTGCGGCTATCCCGCCCATGAATACCTGACCTTTGAAGATTTTCAGGGCATTGTTAACTTCAATACGCTGGATACTGTTTCTCGTTTGGGAGCCGCCACCAGCGATATTTCTGAAATGCTCCTGCGGGAAATCGGCACTACGGTCAAGGAACTGCAAATTGCGGAGAAAAAACAAATCCGTACCTTTGCAAAAAATCAGGATGCGCGGCACAATGAAAACGTAAAGCAAAATATAAATTCTGAAAGGAATGGTGAATATGGAACTGACCTACACAATGCAGGGCGATTACCTGATCCCCGACCTGACGCTGCCGGAGGAAGAAACGCACATCGGCAAATATGGAATGTTGCGCAAAACATACCTGAAAAACCACAGGAAAGGGATATACGCCAGCCTGATGCTGTCGGGCAAGCTGAACAGCCACCTGTCGGAGATCGACCAGACCGCGAGGGAGCGCGTCGAACTGATTACGACGAAGCTCCTTACGAACAGCCTCACGCCAGACAAAGCAACCGACCCGATGAGTTGGACAGGGCACATGAACAGCCTGAAACATCAAGCGGAGGAAACCGTGCTGACGGAGCTGATTTACAATTAGCATGGTATGACCGGAGAACGGAGGACAAAAGTCTTCCGTTTTTTCATTCTACACCCCTTATCAACGAAATCCTGCGATCTACGCCGCACCTCAAAGCGACAAAACAGGAAATTGCGGACTTTTACGCCACACATGAGGATAGCAGTGAGCGTACCGAGTACATCAAAAGCATTTTTAATAATGACTATACGGAGCTTCTTGTCGGTGAAAATCAGCGTGTCGGATACAAAGCCTATCAAAACGTCCTCCATCTTTGGGAGGGCAGCTATACCGCAAGAACAACGCAGGGATATTATGATTGGGGTGTTATTGCCGGACACTTTGGCAGCATGATATTGCTGAATGAATTCCTTGATAAACCATCGGCATTGCCATCCATGCAGCAACAAATCACCCTGATTGAGCAGGCGGAGGACGAAAAATCCTCCGCTTTTTCTATTTCACAGGAAGTTATTGATGTGGTTTTGCAGCAAGGAAGCGGTGTGAATGACGGAAAATACAGGATTTATCTGCAATTCCAGCAGAAAGCTGACACGAAAAAGAACGCTGATTTTCTGAAAAAGGAATATGGCACTGGTGGAAGGGCACCGGCCTTAACCGGCACCGATATTCATGAATGGCACGATGGCAAAGGCATCACCCTCACCAGCGGGAAAATCATCGGGCCGGATGCAAAGCTTGTTTTGCCCTGGGTAAAGGTGCAGAAGCGTCTTGGAGAACTGATTGCCGCCGACCGCTATCTGAACCGCAAGGAAAAGGAGCGTTTGCCTGTCTATCAGCAGGAGCAGGAGGAACGCCGCCAACAGCTTGCCGAGCAAGCTTACGCCCGTGAAATCCTGAACCGGGAACCGGCTCCTACCGAGCCAAAACCGCTGTCACGGGAGAACGCGCACTATGCCTTTTCACTTGGCGACACCGTGTATATTGGCGTGGATGAATATGAGGTTTTTTCCTTTGATGAAAGCACGGTATATCTCCGTGATGCGCAATTCCCTCTGTTTAGCAAGGAGCTTGCGCGGAATGATTTTAACCGGATGCTACGGGAAAATCCATTAAATGACCATCTGATGACAACTGAACAGGAAGCTCCTACCGCTCCTGCGGAGCAACCAGCCGAAAAAGAACAGACACATACTCCCCGTACATTGTACCGGACATATCTGCCGGAGCTGGTCAACCGGGTACAGCAAGACGAGATATTTCCTTATCTCCGTGACCGGGATACCGATCCCGACAGCGCCAAACTGGAGCTTGACAGTGCCCTTGACCGCATTGCCCTTTCCATGAAAGAGGAACATCCTGCCTTTTACGAAGCCTATACCACCTTGCCGCAGTTTCGGGAATGGCTTGCCGAGGATGTATTCCAGCGAACCTATCAGGACTATCT
>Ga0209386_1000392_pt1 | contig 22175 bp, 26 predicted proteins | sample NGEPertwo_FD_184510 | JGI IMG/M metagenome (GOLD analysis project Ga0209386, IMG submission 184510) | Arctic peat soil microbial communities from the Barrow Environmental Observatory site, Barrow, Alaska, USA - NGEE Permafrost154B-two... | ecosystem: Environmental > Terrestrial > Soil > Wetlands...
GCGCGGCCCAGCGACAGCCTCGATGCTCTCGGCGCGCTCGGGGGCGAGCACGACCGGCGGCTGCGGCTCGCTGGCGGCGAGGGCGAAGCGCTGCGCCGGCGGGGTCATGCCGATGCCCTGGTGGGGACGCTCGGTGTTGTAGTGGGCGACCCACTCGTCGAGCTCGGCCTGCGCCTGCGCGAGCGCGGCGAAGACGCGGCCGCGAAGGAACTCGCTGCGCAGCGTCTTGTGGAAGCGCTCAACCTTGCCGGTGGTGGTCGGGCTGCGCGGCGCGGTGAGCAGGTGGCGGACGCCGTTCTCGCGGCAGATGCGGTCGAAGAGCACCTCGCCCGTGCCGGGGCCGAAGCGGCCGGTGAACACCTTGCCGTTGTCGGTGAGAATCTGCTCGGGCACGCCATGGCGCTGCATCGCCTCGATGAGGCCGCGCAGACCGGGCGCGCCGTGGCGCGTTCGACGAGCTTGGCCGAGACGCAGAAGCGCGAGTGGTCGTCGAGGCCGCTGACGAGCTTGAGCTCGTCGCCGCCCTCGAGCTTCACGCCGCCCATGACGTCCATCTGCCAGAGCTCCATGGGGCGCATCCGCTCCCAGCGCCGGTAGTCCTCGCGGCGCTTGCGACGGCGCTGCGGATCGATCAGGCAATGGCGCACGAGGCAGCGGTAGATCGAGGAGCGCGAGGGCAGCGAAGCGACCTGCTCACGGCCGAGGTAGTGAGCGATGGTGCGCGGGCCCCAGCCGGGGTGGGCGCAGCGCAGTTCGACGATGCGCGCCTCGACCTCCGCCGCCATCTGGTGCGGGCAGGTGGCCGGCCGCGAGGAGTCGTCGGCGAGTCCGGCGACGCCGCTGCGCGCATAGCGGCGCAGCCAGCGGTGCACGGTCTGCCGGCTCACCCCGTAGCGGCGGGCGACCTCGGTGACGCAGGTGCCGCCCAGGACCTCGAGCACTGCCTGATGGCGCTGCTGCATGACTCCCAACTCGATGAGCACGACCTCTGCCCTCCCTCGATCGGCTGACCCTTCGGGTCGTCTATCGAGAGAGCTGCGGCGCCGCAGAAGAGCGCGGGAGTGTCACGCAGGTACCGAAGCCACTGTCGCCCGGCTACCGGAGCCGCGTCCCGAAGCTGTCACGCACCTACCGGAGCCACGGTGCCAAGCATGTACCGGAGCCGCACACGAATGCTGCTGCGGTGTCTCGTCGGCAGAATGTCGGCGATCTTGCCGATTCCGAAATAAACGGCACGGGGGCAGGAGAAAAGTAATCGCCATATGCAGGCAAGAAGTGGTGCCCCCGGGCTGGATCGAACACCCGACACCAGGTTCAGGAATCATGTGGAAGACGTGGTCGCCCGTAGGCCCTCGTGTGCGATTGTGCTGCACAGTCCAAGGTTGTGCGCGGGCTCAATGCTGGGCCGTACTCGAGCGTGCTGGGCCGTGGTGAGGCGTCTTGTCGGCAAGATGTCGGCAACCAAAGCGAATCGCGCCCCAGCAGCTAACGCCGAGAGGTGAGCGAACCTAGCAAGCGCATCCAGCTGGACTGCGAGGACGCTGAAATGACGACTGCTCTCCGAGGACAATGAGAAGGGGGGCGGGTGATCCGCCTCCCTTCTCATGGATAGCAGCGGTGGCGTCGGTCATGACGGGCTCGATCTCTTCGACCGCTGAGGCGGCGGTCGGTCGTCTTCAGGCACCGAGGAGTGCGCGTCCGCGGGCGTCGTCGGCGCCGATGTGGCTGCCACCTCCTTCGCGGGCGCACCGAGTCGCAGCATGCGGCCGCCGAACGCCATTGCGCACAGCCCGAACCACGTCCACCCGAGGACGAGGCCGCCGATCACGTCGGACGTCCAGTGCGCTCCCAAGAAGACCCGTGAGCACGCGACGGCGACTGCGATTCCAGCGGCCGCGCCGGCGAGCACCGCGCGCATGCGCGGCGACGATCCGCGCGAGAGCACCAACGCCACGGCGGCCCAGGTGGCCGCGGCCGCCGTGGCGTGGCCGCTGGGGAACGACGGTCCTGACAGGACGTGCAACGGCGGCGCGTCGGGGCGCACGCGCTCGACCGCGATCTTGATGAGGTTCGAGAGCAGCAACTGCCCACCGAGGACGAGTACGAAGAACAGGGCCACGCTCCACTGCCGCCGTGCCCGCATGGCGTAGACCGTGGTCGCAAGGGCGACCGCGACTACTCCGATCGTGCTCCCTGCCCAGGTGAGCCAGCCGAACCCCTTCAGCGACGCGGTCGTCACGTGCGTGGCCGCCCAGCGTGTGACTTCCCTGTCGACGTTCACCACACTCGAGTTTGAGCGGATCATCACGACCAGCGCGCCGAGCACTACGCCGGCGATGACCACGCCGACAAGCGCGATCGTCAAGGCGAGCCCGGTCGCTGTCTCGGCGTCGAGCCGGGCGCGCAGAAACCGCCGTATCCCGCGGTGCTCGGCGAGCTGGGCACCGAGCTGCTGCGACGCCGCACGCGCAGGATCTGCATGAGGAAAAGCGCGAACGACGAGACCCCACACGACGCCAGCGACTGTGCTCAACACGGCGACGATGACGAGCTCGATCACGCTGCTCCCTTCGCCACATCGATCGCGTGCAACGGAGGTGGCATCGCTGTTACGCTCTTCCGGGTGTCGGCCGTTTACCCGGCCCCGGTGCTGGGCAAACCGCTCAGGACCAGCGCAGCCGATGGGGGGAGCGTCATGAACGCAGCGCCAAGGCGTGGGGATGGGCCCACCGGTCCCAGCGACTCGACCGCGCAAGACGCAGTCTTCATGGCGCGCCCAGATGGCATGGCCGAAGCAATCGGGCGAACCCTCGGAGCGCGCAGGCCGGTGTACGCCGCTGTGGCTGTGTGGGCGATCGCCTTGGCCGTCCTCCTGGCAGCGATCGTCGGGCTGGGTCTGTTGCTGACCCACGTCCTGCTCCCCGCCGGGCTCGGACGTATGGACGCGAGCTGGAGCCGATGGTTCGTCCCTGAACGCACGCAGACGCTGAACATGGTGACGAGAATCGGCTCGGACCTCGGATCGACCGGCGTGATACTCGGAATCGCGGCGGTCGCGATCGTTGTGCTGGCCATCGGAAAGCACTGGCGGCAGATCGGGTTCCTCGTCTGCGCCATGACACTCGAGTTCGGGGTGTTTCTGGTCACGACGATCATCGTCGGCCGGCAGCGCCCGATGGTGCTGCATCTGGACGTCTCCCCGCCCTCTTCGAGCTTTCCATCGGGGCACACGGCGACCTCGCTGACCTTATACGTTGGACTCGCGATCGTCCTGGGGTCGCTCATTCGCGGGGCGCTCGTGCGCAGGCTCGCGTGGGTGCTCGCCGTTCTGCTGCCGATCTTCGTCGGCATCTCGCGCCTGTACCGCGGGATGCACTTCCCGACCGACGTGGCGGCGAGCGTCCTGCTCGGCTGCGGCGCGCTGCTGTTCGCGCTGCTCGCCGTGCGGAGCATGGCGGCGGCAGCGGCCGGGCGCGACCGTCGGGTGGCGGCCCCGCCGCCCGCTGACTCTCCACCGGAGGTGACATCATGACAGTGGTCGGCGTAGTCGCACACTCGGGCAAGACCCTCGGCGGCGGCCTCGGCGCCTTGCGGACGCTGCTCGCGCAGCATGGGGTCGACGACCCGCTGTGGCGCGAAGTTCCCAAGAGCAAGTTCGTCCCGAAGATGGTCGCGGAACTCATCGATGCGGGCGTTGACCTGCTGTTCGTATGGGGCGGCGACGGTTCGGTGCAAAAGTGCATCGACACGGTCGGCAAGACGCCCATCACGCTCGCGATCCTGCCCGCCGGCACCGCCAATCTCTTCGCAACGAATCTGGGGATCCCCACAGACCTCGAGGAAGCCGTGAGTATCGGCTTTACCGGCCGCCGCCGGACGCTCGACGTCGGCATTGTGAACGGCGAGCGCTTCGGGGTGATGGCAGGGATCGGGTTCGACGCGCTGATGATCCGCGATGCGGACGGCGGGCTGAAGGACCGGCTCGGACGCCTCGCCTACGTCGTGGCGGGCATCCGCGGCGTGGGTCGCGATGCCGTGCAGGCGAAGGTGGAGGTCGACGGGATGGACTGGTTCAAGGGGCCGGCTACCTGCGTGCTCGTCGGCAACATGGGCAACGTGCTCGGTGGTATGTCCGCCTTCCCCGATGCCCGTCCCGACGACGGACGGCTGGATGTCGGGATCGTCACTGCCGACAGCGTCGTGGACTGGGCGCGCACGCTCGGCCAGACGGTGGTTGGCCGCGCCGCCTCGTCGCCGTTCGTCGAGACGATCACGGCGACCAGGATCGACGTGCGCCTGGAGAAGAAGCTGCCCTACGAGCTCGACGGCGGTGACCGGCCGAAAGCGAAGCGCCTGCGGTTCCGCGTGAAGCCTGCCGCGATCACCGTCTGCGTGCCGGCGAATGAGGAGGAGCGATGAGCACGGCGAACCTGGTCCCCGAGACCTGGAACCTGACGGATGACGACGCGAAGAAGACGCTCGCCCACATCGGCCGCCGCCGCTTGGTCAAGGACGCGCTGACGCGGCTGCGGTTCTCCGACGGCTTCAGCCACGCCCGCTCGATGGCCTACCTCGGGATCCTGCTCTTCGTCGAGGGGGTGATCGCGGCAGTCGGCATCTCGAGCGCGCTGGGCAACAGCGCTTCCAGCCACTCGATCGTCAAGGCGCTACAGTCGATCGTCCCGGGCCCGGCGGGACGCATCTTCACCCAGGCGGCCAGCCAGGCCCACCAGGCCGCCTCATCAGGGCACTGGGTAGCTATCGCCTTCGGTACCATCGGCGCCCTGATCACGGGCACGACCATGATGGGCCAGATCGAGCGGGCGATGAACCGTCTCTACGGCATCGAGTCGGACCGGGGTGCGGCGAACAAGTACGCGCACGCCTTCCTGCTGACGCTGACGGCCGGCACGCTGGCCGCCCTCGCATTTGTGGGGCTGGGGCTCGGCAACGCGGTCGCGTCCACTCTGGGCAACAGCAGCACGCGCACGATCTGGAGCGTCGCCCGCTGGCCGCTCGGCATCCTGCTGCTGATCGCCGCCATCGCGCTGATCCTGCGCTGGACACCGCGCCGGCATCAGCCGAAGTGGTCGTGGATGTCCTTCGGCGCCGCCGCCGCCGTCGCCCTGATGGCGTTCGTCACGATCGTGCTCAACGTGTTCTTCCACTTCAGCTCGTCGTTTGGCACGACCTACGGTCCGCTGGCCGGCATCATTGCGCTCGCATTCTGGGCGTACTTCACGTCGATCGCGCTGTTGATGGGCGCCGCCTTGGCTGCGCAACTCGAAGCGGTGCGCGCCGGCGCGGGCGCGCCTCGCAGCGATCAGAAGACCCGTGGGTCAGAAGCCCAGCTCGGCGCCAGCGACGGGGAGCGCCCGTCCGAGGCACGCGCGTCCTGATGGCGGCGGCGCCAGAACCCCGGCCCCCACACGTCGCGGGCCGCGTTGCGACGCTGCGGCGTGGGCTCGAAGGCATGATCGGCGTACCGGCCACCGAGGGGAACTCGGTCGAGGTCCTGCGCAACGGCGACGAGATCTTCCCGGCGATGCTCGACAGCATCGCGGGCGCCCGGCGGACCATCGATCTGCTGACGTTCGTCTACTGGCGTGGCGAGATCGGGGCGCGATTCGCGGAAGCCCTCTGCGACCGCGCCCGGGCAGGCGTGCGCGTCCGCGTGCTGCTCGACTCCTGGGGGGCGCGCCCGATGGAGAAGTCGCTCCTCACGCGGATGGGCGAGGCAGGGGTGCAGATCCATTGGTTCCGCCGGTTCGCGCGGATGAAGGCGCACAAGGCGAACCATCGGACGCACCGCAAGGTGCTGGTCGTCGACGAGGAGATCGGGTTCACCGGCGGCGTCGGCATCGCCGACGAGTGGAACGGCGACGCGCGCAACGATGGAGAGTGGCGCGATACGCACTTCCGAATCCGGGGCCCCGCGGTCGACGGTTTGCGCGCGGCTTTCCTCGACAACTGGATCGAGACCGACGAGACGCTCTTTGACGCGACCGTCGACCGCTTTCCCGATCAGCCGCAGCCGGGGTCGACCGTGATCCAGATCGTGCGCGGCTCATCCGAGGTCGGATGGAGCGACATCTCCACGCTGTTCCTCGCGCTGCTGGAGCTGGCGCAGGAGCGCATCCGCATCACGACGGCGTACTTCGTTCCGGATGCCAGACTGCACGAGCGGCTGGCCGACGCGGCGGAGCGTGGGGTGCGGGTCGAGGTCCTCCTACCGGGGCCCCACGCCGACAAGCGGTTCGTGCAGTTCGCGGGGGAATCATCGTATGCGCGTCTCATGGAGTGCGGCGTGCGACTCTGGAACTTCCAACCGTCGATGCTGCACGCGAAGATCATGACGATCGACGGGGTGGCGGCGAACGTCGGCTCCGCGAACTTCAACTCGCGCTCGACCAAGCTCGACGAAGAGATCAACCTGGTCGCCTTCGACCCGGAGCTGGTGCGCGTGCTCGACGCTCACTTCGAGGAGGACCTGGAGCGGAGCGAGGAGATCGTCGCCGGGCGCTGGGGACGACGCTCGCTGCCGCAGCGCGCGTTCGAGGGCGCGGCGAAGCTCCTCCGACACGAGATCTGACTCCCACCCGAGGATGAGGGTCGTCCTACCGCCCGGCCGCCGCGACAACCCGGGATAGGTTGCAGGACGACGCCTCGATGTTCAACGGCGGCCCGACGGGCGAGCCGGCGACCCCGGTGGTGGCCGTCCCGCCGTATGGCTGCAGCTCGCCGAGCAGCCATCCGGGCGGACCCATCATCGGACGCCACTGCCTACCGGGCATCGCGCGGCTGACGGCGCCGGCTGCGATGCGAACGCGGCCGTCCCTTCGGCGCGGCCTCCGGCCGGATCGCTACGTCGACTATGATGCCGAGCGACTGTGATGCCCGCCGGGCAAAGAAGGGAGAGCCGGGGTGGCGCCGCCGACCAACATCGTGACGATGATGCCGAAGATCCTCTTCCAGGTGCGCCCCTGCGTACGCGCGCGCCTGCGGCACTGGACCGGGCGGGCCCGGACGATCCCGAGCCCGGAGCTACGGAGACAGGCGCTGGCGAGCATCGCCGACAAGACCTTTCATTGCGAGGGCGGCGGCATCTACGGCCTCCTCGCCGGTGATCGCCTTCGGGAGGCCGTGCGGTTCATCGTTGCCTACCAGACCATCAGTGACTATCTGGACAACCTGTGCGATCGCAGCACCTCCCTGGACCCCGACGACTTCCGGGCTCTGCATGCCGCCATGCGACACGCCCTGACGCCGGGAGCCCGACTCGAGGACTACTACCGCTTCCGGGATGCACAAGATGACGGAGGCTACCTTGCCAGCCTCGTCAAGACCTGTCAGCAGGTGCTGGCCGGCCTGCCGGCCTATGAGCTGATCGCCCCTCACCTCCACGAACTGGCCGAGCGCTACTGCGCGCTGCAAGTGTACAAGCACGTCCGCGAGGAGGAGCGCGTGCCCCTGTTGAAGGCATGGTTTGGCGAACATGCGAGTTCCGTGCCGCCCATGGCCTGGTACGAGTTCGCCGCCTGTTCGGGTTCCACCCTGGGGATCTTCTGCCTCGTGGCACATGCCTGTGGTCGGGACTGCACCGCTGAGCTGGCGCGGGAGATCAGGGATGCCCACTTCCCCTGGGTGCAGGGGTTACACATCCTGCTGGACTACTTCATCGACCAGGAGGAGGACCGTCGCGCCGGCGACCTGAACTTCTGCTCCTACTACCGTGACCAGCGCGAGATGGTGACCCGCCTCTCCCATTTCTACCGGCAGGCCGACCTGAGTGTCTGCGCGCTGCCCTACGCCCGGTTCCATCGCCTCGTCAACAAGGGCCTGCTTGCGGTCTACTGCGCCGATGCGAAGGTACGCCGACAGAGGGAGATGAGAGCAGCGGCGAGACGACTGATCGCTCTGGGGGGTCCTGAGGGCCGGCTTGTCTACCTCTCCAGCTGGCTGTATCGACGCATGTCGCCTGGGGAGATTCGCGAATCTCGCCGGTCCGAAGAACGACAGCGGCCCACAGGTTCGCACGACAGCTGAGAGGCCGGGGCCACTGGGCGTGACCCTCCGGCCTGGGCGATGAGCGTCTACAGCCAGTGACGCAGCAGCCGCATGGAGAGAAGGACCAGCGCGGCGATGACCACCATGAGCCCGATTCCCGCCCAGAGGACCCACGAGTGCACAGGACCCCCCGGCTCCCTGCGTCCATATCCGCCAGGCCGCCGCTTATCCCCGTTACGGGTCACCTTTGGCGCCCTTGGCCGGCGTCCTCGCGGCGAACGCCTGCATGGTCTCGGCGATGCGGCGTCGCAGCCAGTCGGCGTCGAACTCGGAGTGGTAGACGAAGGTGACCTCGTTCTCCTCGTCCCAGGCCACGCCGTCGTCGGGCCCCCCCGAGCCGCGCGAACAGGGCGGAGCCAGGCAGGGGGTAGGGGACGTTGAAGGAGATCTCGCCGAGCGGCGGCGTCAGCGCCAGCTTGAAGGTCTCCTCGATCGACACTGCCGTCTCCCCCGGGTTGCCGACGATGAAGAAGCCTGCAGTAGCTCGGCCCGCGCACGCTCGGCCACGGCCAGTCGATGCCGTTCCTGGGGCGCGAGTTCCAGCAGCAGGCCGACTACTCGGACGAGGTGGCGCGCCAGATCGACGACGAGATCCGGCGCATCATCGAGGACGCGCACCAGCGCGCCGTCGAGCTGCTCACCGACAAGCGTGACCTCCTCGACGGCATCACCAAGATCCTCATGGAGCGCGAGACGCTTGATCGGCCCGAGTTCGAAGCACTGCTGGCCGGCACCCCAGAGGCGGAAGTCTTCCGCGAGAGGGATGAGAAGCGCAGCCAGCCGGGCGGCAGCGAGCCGGCGCTGCAGCGACCACCCCGGAGCCCGCAGGTGGGCGTCCCGGCGCCGGTCAGCCGGCGCCGTCAGCCGCGCGATGCCCAGTAGGCAGCGGCTTCCGCTTCCAGCTTGTCCAGCCGCGTATAGTAGTCTGGGAACTCCTTCAGATGCGCCCAGGCGATCTTGCCCGTGAGCGCGACGTCGTCGTTCGTGACATTGGTCTGCACGTCCCGGGCGCCGTGTTCGAACTCGACTTCGAGGCCGCGTCGGAACTGCTCCGGGTCGACCTTGGTCCAGTCGACCCCGAGCGCGGCGCCGACCTTGTGGGCTTCCTCTGAGTCTATCTGGCGCTTGTCGGCCATGATCTCTCCCCTGCTCGGAACTAACGGAACGATGTGCGAACGCCCGCCGGGGACCCCGGCGGTGCGCGTCGCCTGTGGCGGCGGGACACTGCCGGGCGGTGCGCAGCCCCGGCTGAATCCGTACGGCTTACTCGAGTCCCGTGCGCATGATGAGGTCAGGCCAGTGTCCGAACGGCCTTCTCCCGATCCCACTGTCGCGTCTTGGCCGCGGCAATGAAGGCGTCGTCGTCACTAGCATCCACGACGCCCGCGTCTCGTGCGACGTTCGCGGATCTCAAGAGCACATGGCCGCCTTGGTCGGCGCCGATCGCCTTGAGATGACCGAAGGCGTCGCGCACGAAGTCGATCGCCGCGCCCTCGAGCGCCAGTGTTTTGGCACCGTCATCCGAGAGGACCACGGCCACCGCGTCGAAGAGCACGGAGGGGGTACCGGCCAGCTGTCCGTCGGCCGCCATCAGCGAGCCATCGGCGAGAGTCGCGCCGCCCACTTTGGGTGCTACGATCTTCACGACAGCGCCCGCATCAGTCGCGGCCTTCCTGACCTTTTCGATGACCGCGCCGTCCGAGCCATCCGCAATCAGGATGCCCACGGCGCGCCCCGTGAGCGTGTCCTTCATCTTGCCGATGATCTGCAAGGCTGGCGAGGGCGCCATGTCCTGCACGGGTGCCGCGGCGACCGGCGCCTTGGGCATCTTGCCGAGCGCCAGACCCGCGCCGACCCGCTGGGCAAGGTCTTCGTCGATGTTCCGCAGATGGCCGACGATCGCCTCGCGCACGTGAAGGTGCTCGACCTTGGAGAGCTCAAAGACCAGCGCTGAGGCGATGTGCGCCTGCTCGTGCGCGGTCTGGCTGACATAGAACTGCCGCGCCTGGCTGTAGTGATCGGCGAAGCTCTCGGCACGGACGCGGCCCTTCTCGCCGGTCTCGGGGACCGCAGCGCTGCGGAAGCCGCCGGCCGGCGATTCGCGCAGCGAATCCTCAGACAGCGAGTTGGGCTCATAGGCGATGCGGCCCACGGGTTGCTCCATCTGCATCTGGCCGTCACGCTGCTGGTTGCCGAACGGGCATTTGGGCGCGTTGATCGGGATCTGGTGGAAATTGGGCGTGCCGAGGCGCGAAAGCTGTGTGTCGTGATAGGACAGCAGGCGGCCCTGCAGCAAGGGATCGTTGGAGAAGTCGATGCCCGGCACAACGTGAGAGGGACAGTAGGCGACCTGCTCGGTCTCCGCGAAAAAGTTGTTGGGCCAGCGGTCCAGCACCATGCGGCCAATGATCTTCAGCGGCACGAGCTCTTCGGGGATCAGCTTGGTGGCGTCGAGGTGATCGAACGGGAAGCCGTCAGCTTCCTCCTCAGTGAACAGCTGGACGGCCAGGTCCCACTCGGGGAACGCGCCGGCCGCTATGGCCTCGAACATGTCCCGGCGGTGGAAGTCTGGGTCGGCGCCGGCGATCTTGACGGTTTCGTCCCAGATGGTGGACTGCAGGCCGAGCTTGGGGCGCCAGTGGAACTTGACGAAGGTCGACTCGCCGGCATCGTTGACTAGCCGGAAAGTATGCACGCCAAAACCTTCGATCATGCGCAGCGACCGCGGCAGCGTGCGATCGGACATGACCCACATCACCATGTGCATGGACTCTGGCGTGAGCGAGATGAAGTCCCAGAACGTATCGTGCGCGCTTGCCGCTTGCGGAAAGCCGCGGTCCGGCTCCATCTTCACGGCGTGGATGAGGTCGGGGAACTTGATGGCGTCCTGGATGAAGAACACCGGGATGTTGTTGCCGACGAGGTCCCAGTTGCCTTCCTTGGTATAGAACTTGACGGCAAACCCGCGCACATCACGCGGGGTGTCGACCGAACCGGCGCCGCCTGCCACCGTCGAGATGCGCGTGAAGACCGGCGTCTTCTCGCCGACTTCGGTCAGGACCCTCGCCCGGGTGTAGGCCTCGAGCGACTCTGTCAGCTCGAAAAATCCATGCGCGCCCGTGGCTCTCGCGTGCACGATGCGCTCGGGAATGCGCTCATGGTCGAAGTGCGTGATCTTCTCGCGCAGGATGAAATCCTCAAGAAGCGTAGGGCCCCGCGGGTTGGCCCGGAGCGAGTTCTGATTGTCGGAAAGCGGTACGCCCTGATTCGTGGTAAGCGCGGCGTGCTCGCCGCCGGCGATCTGGTGCAGTTCGCCGCCGGCGGCTGATTGTGGGTCTTGGTGGGGGCTGGGGTCCGCTTCCCGTTTGCGTCTTCCAGAACCACTCGTTGTCTCGTTCTTGCTCATGCCGTATCTCCTTCGCATGTAACGCCAGCTTGCTGGCTGTTGTCGCGGGCTGCCGATTACGACGGGCCGTTTCCCCTTCTGGGTCACCCCGTCCGGAGGAGCCTTGTGCCATCGGATACTCAGGAGCTTCCAACGGCTGCTGGGGGCGACTGCCGTCAGAGACTCGCCCAGAGGCCTCCCCTCACGCGGTCGTCCGCGCGTGCTCGAGTCTCCCCTTACGCCATCCGGCGGCCGCGGTCTTCGACGCCGGCGCCGCGACCAGCCCGCTGCAAGCCCCAATACGCTCCGAGTACGATGAGGGCGATGCCGACGATCACGCTGCTGACCGTCGTGCCGGCAGTGTGCGAGAACTTGAGGACGAACGGCGAGAGGGCGAGCCACACCCCGGCCACGAGGACGAGCCGGCGGGGTAGGGCCGCCGACGGGATCCTGAGCGCCCACGAGGCGAGCACGACGCCACCTTTCCTCTGACTACGCTCATGAAACTTCCCCTTCGGAGAGGGAGAGAACCGTCGGCACTTCTATGCCTGGGCTGCGGCACCATCCGGCGCTTGATGTCAGCCGACATATGGAGAGGCCAGATGGGGCACCGGCACGCCGGGCCGCTCAGGCGTGCTGCTCGCGTCCTTCCTCAGTGTTCCGATCGGGTCCCCCGGGACGGCTTCTGCTTGGAGACCGGCCTGCGCCTGCCCGGTCTCCACGTGGGTGCGCCCGAGCAGGGCTACGAGCGCGGGGACGAGCAGCGAGCGCACGACGAACGAGTCGATGAGTAGGTGGTTACCATGCCCGCACAGGTGCGATGTCGAGATCGCCGTCACCATAGTGGCTCAGTCGTCACGGCTTTCCGGCTGCGCCCCGAAGCTTGTCGGCGGTCTTCGCGACCTTCTCCCGGGCATCGTCCACGGTCCCGGAGACCTGCGCGAGGGCATCGTCCACGGTCCCGGAGACCTGCGTCACTGCATCGTCCACGGTCCCGGAGACCTTCTTGCGGGCGTCGTCCACGGTCTCGGAGACTCTCTCACGTGCCTCGCGCGCTGTCGTCGAGGCGCGTTCGCGCGTCTCGTCCGCGACGCGCACTATCCTTCGGCGCATGCGCGGATACAACAGCGCCACTGCCAGAAGCGCGGCCATGAGGCCGAGACCGGCACCGATGACCAGCGCTTTGCGATCCAGGCGTCCGCGTGCACCTTCCCCGACGCTGCGAGCGCTATCTTGAAGCGAGCCGATGATGCGGTCGACGTCTCGCCGCACCTCGTCGTCCGTAGCCAGCGCAAGCCCTCGAACGTCACCTGAAAGCCGGGCATAGAGATGGTCGGCGGAGTTGACGACGTGCTTGGCGGTTGAGCGCACGTCCTCGTCCGCCCCAGCCATCAGCTTGCGTGCGTAGGGACCCGCCGCCACAGCTGCGTCGGCGGCCCTGCTTGCGCTTCTGATCTTGGTGAGCATCGCCATGGTGAAGCACCATCCTTCATGAAGTTGTGGACTCGACTTGCACCTACCCGCTCCGGTCGTACAGCAAGCAGGTCCAAGCGCCGGCCGACTCCTCCGAGATCGCTCGTGCGGATCCATCCGGGCGCCCACGGAAGGGACGGAGCGGGGCGATCCGAGGTGGCCGCGGCCGGGGAGGCCACATGCGAGACATCGGTCATTCGCCAAGTACGCGGGGCGTCGTGCAACATCGACTCCTCCCCGCCCTGAGGCTCTGACGGAGTCTACCCGACACCGGTCGCTCCCACGCGGCACGATGCGAGCACCTGGGACCGGGTTCTCGGGAGACCTCTTGCGTGCATCGCTGCCCCGTGGCGCCGGCGCGCGGCAACGTGGGCAACGTGCCGGCGTCCGCTCAGTTCTTCGACTTCTGCGCCAGCTCCTTCTCGCCCAGCCCGCGCCACGAGGCAGCCTCTGTGTCGATGTTGTTGCGGTAGGTCGAGAGCGCGCGTCACACAAGGTAGCCGATGTCTGAACTGCTCGTCGGATAAGCCCAGACGCTCTCCGCCACCTGATCCGCCGTGAGGCCCTGCCGCACCGCGAGCGCGAACACGTTGATGACCTCGTCGGCATTGGCGCCGAGAACGTGGGCGCCGAGCAGCCTGCGGGTGGCCTTGTCGCGCATCACCTTGGCGGCCGCGTGGGTGAGTCCGAGGCGCCGCGCCGCGAACCAGTCGCTCATGTCGTGGCTCACGACCTCGACGTCGTCGCGCCCTTCGGCCTCCGCGGCGGTCATGCCCACGGCGGCGAGCGGCGGGTCGCTGAAGGCGACGCTCGCCGTCGCGCGCGGGTCGTACTCCGCCTTCTGGCCCAGGATCGTCTTGACGACGACGTCCGCCTGGCGCGAGGCCGGAGGCGTAAGGGAAGCGCCGGCCGCCGCGGCGTCGCCGGCCGCGAACACGCGCGGGTTGCTGACGCTGCGCAGCTGGGCATCGACCACGACGCCGCGCTCGCCCGCCAACACACCGGCGGCGGCGAGGTCGAGGCGCGCGAGGTCCGGCACGCGCCCGGCTCCGTGCACGACGAGGTCGGCGACGAGGTTCCCGGTGGGCGTCTCCACCGTGAATGCATCACCTTGGCGGCGGACCTTGAGCACGGGCGTGTCGAGCAAGACATCGATGCCGAGGCCCCGATAGCGCTCGACCAGCAGGGCGGCCAGGTCGGGGTCGAAGCCCTTGAGCGCACGCGTGGAGCGATGCAGGATCGTGACCTCGGAGCCGGCGCGGCGCGCCAGCGCCGCGAACTCGAACGAGATGTAGCCGCCGCCCATGAAGACGATGCGCGGCGGCAACTCCTCGAGGTCCATGAAGCCGTCGGCGTGGAGCAGCAGCTCCTCGCCCGAGATTCCCAAGGGGCGTGGGATCGCTCCACTGGCGATGGCGATCGTGCCGGCTTGCAGCCGCTTGCCGTCGATCAGCAGCATGTCGGGGCCGGCGAACCTGGCTTCGGCATGAAGCAACGTCGCCCCGGCGTCTCCGAGCCGCGCCTCCGCGCGCTGCGGCACGCCGCCCACGAACTCACGCTTGCGACGGATGAGGTCTCTCCAGACGATGCGCGGCTCGCCCTCGAGGCCGTGACCGGCGAGACCCTGCGCCCGGCTCACGGCTTCCGACGCGGCCAGGAGCACCTTCTTGGGGTCACAGCCGCGCTGGGCGCAGGTGCCGCCGTAGGGCCGGCTGTCGGTCACCGCCACGTCAAGGCCGGCGGCCGCGCACTGCGCGGCGATCGACCCTCCGGCGATGCCGGTGCCGATGACGATCACGTCGTAGTCGTTCACGGCGGACCCTCCCTTCACGTTCAGACCGCACGCCCTCGTTGAACTCCCAAGCCACCGTGCCGCCCGTATTCCCGAGTGAGCTGTTCGTCACGCATCAATCGCCGCGGGTCCCCGATGAGCGCCGCCCCGACGGCCGCGGAGCCTTTCTCATGGAGAGCATGACGGACGAGGTCAGCGTCTGATCGGGACGACGGGGAACGAGCGTCCGGATGGTGGTCCGGCTGCCAGTCGCACGCTAGCTGTTCTGAGCGGCGGGCCCGCGCTATCCGGCGCGGGTCACGAAATGCGTGATCACGCCGATCATCCACACCGAGCCTGCAAGGCACACCATGCCGAACTCCACCAAGACGCCGATTCCGGTGGCCTTGAGCGTCTCCACGCTGGAGCTGAGAGCGGAGCGGAAGTCCCGACGGCGAACGTATTCGCTCACCAGCAGCCCGCAGCCAAAGCCGACGAACACACCGACCACCGGGATCACGAACATGCCCACCACGGCAGATGCCGTGGCCACGGCGATGGAGCGCGTGGGGATCTGGTGTTGCCTCAGCTTGCGTCCGGTCAACACCGCGCTCGCCGACCAGCCGATCCCCACGAGGAGCGAGCCGATCACCGCAGCCGTCCAGGCGGCGGATGAGCCCATGATCCAGGCCCAGGCCAGAAGGGTGACGATGGCCAGCCCGCTGCCCGGCAGCCCCGGGTACACCATCCCGACGGCGGCTACTGCCAGCAGAAGCCCGGCCACTATGGTGACGACGATCTCGACAGCCACTCGCTACGCCGTTTCGTCTATGGCGTCGCCGAAGCGCCGGAGAAGGGGCCCCGATGAGCGGAACTCCACGGTCGTGAACGAGGCCACCGGCAGCGCGAGCCGCGCCCGGTAGAGGTCGATGCCGATGCCGAGGAGCGCGCACACGATAATGCGGATGGTCGCCTCGTGCGAGACCACGAGCACCTCTCCGGCCTGGTGCGCACCACGGATGCGCTCGACCACGGGCAGGGCGCGCGCCGCCACTTGGAACCCGTTCTCGCCGCCCGGCGCGGCGAAGCTGCCGGGGTGGTCGCAGTAGTCGCCGTACGCTTCCGGCTCGCTCTCCTTGATCTCCAGCTCGAGGCGGCCGTCCCACTCACCATGGTCGATCTCCAGCAGGTCGTTCTCGACGGAGAGAGGGATCCGCAGACCCTCCGCGACCGCCACAGCCATCGAGCGACAGCGCGACAGCGGACTCGTGTAGACGGCGCGCCAGTCGCCGCCGGCCGCGCACGACTCGACGATGGCCTCGCTCTGCCGTCGACCGCGCTCGCTCAGGGCGCAGTCGCTCTGACCGCACAAGCTGTGCTCGCGGGTGGCCAAGGTCTCTCCGTGCCGCACGAGATGGATGGTGAGCACGCCTTCTTCCTCGAGCATCGGCACCTCCGTAACGCTCGCACGCGAGGGCTCTCGCGAGAACGGTCTTCGTACTATGCCCGGTCCGGACCGTCTCCTCGCCGTCGACCCGACCGGCATGGACGACCCGCGGGTGGCCATCGCCCCGGCTCGCTGCGGCAACGGCTTTGGAAGGGCGAGCGCGGGGCAGTATTGCTTTTGTCGGAGTGCGGCGCGCACTCCGAGGCTCTCGGGCCCAACCCGGGACCGGGGGCCCTACGCCAGGAGGGCCGCGTGCTGCGCAACATCCTGATCATCGTCTATCTGGTCGTCGGCGTGGTGGTCGCCAACTCGCACCACTACTTCACGCATCTGAACAGCCTCACGGCCGTGCTCTCGGCGCTGCTTGCCGTGCTGCTCTGGCCGCTGATCCTGTTCGGCGTCAGCCTGCACATCAAGTAAGGGAGGATCCGATGCACAACACGCTCGTTGCGTCCCTGCTGGCCTCCGTCTTCAACGGGGGCGCGGTCACCATCGTCTGGATCATCGGCATCATCTTGATCATCGCCGGAGTGGTGTCCCTCTTCCGCAGTAGTCTGCTCCTCGGCGTCGTGCTGATCGTGATCGGGGTGCTCTTGGGCGGCCTCAATGTGTTCTAGGGGTTGCGTTGCCGGCCTGCCGGAGCGAAGGCAGATGAGAGATGCCCGGACCAGCACGTGGGCCTGCGTCCCCTATGAAGTCTGGAAGAGGTGAAGTCAGATGAGCATCTGGCTGGTGGTGCTGATCATCGCGATCGTCGTGGTGCTGGTGCTGGTCCTCGGTCGTCGCCGATGGCGGATCACGCGGCGGAGATGGTGGCATTGATAGCGAGCGGCGCAGGAAGAGACCGGCGCTTGGAGGCTTCGGCCCAAGAAGATGCCGGCCGAGCGGGATGCTCAGTCGACCGGCCAGTACCCCTCCCTTGTGGGATCGGGCGCGCGGCCATGGCTGCGGCGCTGGTCGTGCGTACCGTGGAGGGCGACCCAAGGAACCAATCCACGGTGCCGGCGTCTCCGGGTTGTGAGCGCGCCTGAGCAGGGTTGTGTTGCCGGCCTCCTGGGCAGACTGTGTGCCCGGGCTCCCTGCCCGCCGCCGCGGACGCCATCCAGTGAAGGGCCACGAGATGGGCGACGACGCACATGGACACGGTTAACCTTCAGGAGGGAGACGCAGATGGACTGGAACATCATCGAGGGCAGGTGGAAAGAGCTCAAAGGCCATGCGCGCGAACAGTGGGGCAAGCTCAGCGACGACGAGCTTGAGGAGGTCGGGGGCAAAAAGGACCGCCTCGTCGGCAAGTTGCAGCAGAAGTACGGATACGCCGCCGACGAGGCCGATCGGCGCGCGGACGAGTGGGCAAATCAGCAGGATGAGGCCAGCAGGACCTGAGTCCCATCCGAAGGAGGCGGAGTCACATGAGTATCTGGTTGATAATACTGATCATAGTGGTGCTTGTACTGATCTTCGGCGGGTTTGGATTCTCCAGACGGCGCAGGTAATTGGTCGTGAATAGGAATTCAGGCATAGGTCTCCTGGTATTCGGCATCGTGCTCGTGGTCGTCGGCGCCATTATGAGGTACGCCGTCTCGGCGCATGCTTCTGGGTTCAGCATCCACAAGGCCGGCGTCATCCTGCTCCTGGTGGGGATCGGCATCGTCGTCGTGAGCCTGCTCGTCGTCGCACTGGGAGGCAGGAGCCGTAGCACGACGCGGACGGACGTCCGGGCAACTCCCTCAGGCCAAGAGCGGACCGAGCAGCAGGACGACTGGCGCACGCCCTGACGAAGAAGACGCAGGCGTCGTGGATACCAACGACACAGACGCACTCATTTCTGCGGCAAAGACACGGCAATGAACAAAGAGGGGGCCAGGCCTTTTGGCCTGGCCCCCTTCTCTTTGCGTTAACGCTTGCATTCCACGGGCGCCGCACTATGATGCACGTGTTCCACCTTTCGGATGGTCGTTCCACATAGCGGAACGCTGAGGAGGGCCTGTGTCAGATGCCTACCCCGACGAGCGACTGGCCGAGCTGGCCAACGAACTGCGGGGCATGGTCATCGCGATGCTCTGCCATGCGCAGGCGGGTCACCCCGGCGGCTCGCTGAGCGCCGCCGAGATCCTCGCCGCGCTCTTCTTCTCGGTCATGCGCATCGACCCCCGGCACCCCGACTGGGAGGAGCGCGACCGGTTCATCCTCTCCAAGGGTCACGCGGCGCCCGTGTACTACGCCGCCCTGGCGCGACGCGGCTACTTCTCGGAGGACACGCTGCAGACTTACGACGAGCTCGATTCGCTGCTACAGGCACACCCCGACAGGCATTGCCCTGGCGTCGACATGAGCTCGGGCTCGCTCGGTCAGGGCCTCTCTGTAGGCCTGGGCATGGCGCTCGGTCTGCGGCTCAAGGCGATCGAGGCTCGGGTCTTCGTGGTCCTCGGCGACGGCGAGCAGCAGGAGGGCCAGGTGTGGGAGGCGGCCATGGCGGCGCCCAAATTCGGCGCGGACAACCTCGTGGCCATCGTCGATGACAACCGTATCCAGCTCATGGGTGACACGGCGACCATCATGCCGGTCGACCCTATCGCCGAGAAGTGGCGCGCCTTCAATTGGCACGTCCTCGAGGTCGACGGCCACGATCCCGCGGCCATCGTCAACGCCTGCGCGGCTGCCGAGCGGGCCAAGGGTCGCCCCACGGTCATCCTCGCTCACACGGTAAAAGGCAAGGGCGTCTCGTTCATGGAGGACACCCACGAGTGGCACTGCGCCCCGGTCACAGAGGATCTGAAGGAGAAGGCCCTCACCGAGTTGTGCGTGCGGAAGATGCGGCGATGACCGAGATGCTCGCCATGCGCGACGCTTACGGCCAAGCGCTCGTCGACCTCGGAGAGCGGGACAAGCGCGTGGTGGCGGTCGACGCCGACCTAGCGTCCTCAAGCAAGATGAACCTGTTCGCAGAGGCCTTCCCCGAGCGCTTCTTCCAGATGGGCATCGCCGAGCAGAACATGACCGGCGTCGCGGCCGGCCTGGCAGCGATGGGCTTCATCCCGTTCACCAACTCGTTCGCCTGCTTCGCCACCTGCCGCACGACCGACCAGATCAGGGTGTCGATCGCACAGCCGAAGCTGCCCGTGGTGATCGGCGGCGCCTACAGCGGCCTGCTGGGAGGGAAGACCGGCAAGACGCACCAGGCGATCGAAGACATCGCCGTGATGCGCGCCCTGCCGAACATGACTGTGGTGGCGCCCGGCGACGGCGTCGAAGTCCGCAAGGCGGTCTTCGCCGTCGCCGACTATGGTGGCCCTGTATACCTGCGCATGACGCGCGACCCCAGCCCGCTGGTCTTCGACGAGGGCTACGACTTCAAGATAGGCCGCGCCGTGCTCGTGCGCGAGGGCAGCGACGTGACCGTGATCACGACCGGCATCATGGTCGGCCGCGCCGTCGAAGCGGCCGACGTACTCGCCGCCGAGGGCATCTCGGTGCACCTCCTGCACGCCCACACCGTTAAGCCGCTCGACGAGCAGGCGGTCGTCGCGGCCGCCGAGAAGACCGGCCTCGTGGTCACCGCCGAGGAGCACAACATCATCGGCGGCCTCGGCGGCGCCGTCGCTGAAGTCCTCGGCGAGCAGCGCCCGACGCTCATGAAGCGGGTCGGCGTCCTCGACGTGTACAGCGAGTCGGCACCCAACGACGACCTGCTGCAGAAGTACGGCCTCACGGCCGGCCACATCGCCCAGGCCGCCCGCTCCCTCCTGGAGCGGCGGGCGGCCCCCGCACAACCGTAACGTACAAGGAGGAGACATGGACCTGCTGACCACCGACCAGCCGGACCTCTTTTTCGAGGACACGCCCGTCGGGCGCATGTTCAAGGAACTGTGGGAGGCCGACGACGCTGCCATCGACGCCGTGCTCGACGACTATGGCGTCCCCACGCCCTGCGAGTGGGCCAAGCCGGGCAGCTACCTCCAGACTACGATCCGCGCGCAGGTCGAGAAAGAACGTCGCCAGAACGATGTGGTGCTCATCCCGGTGGGCTGCACCGAGAACCACGGTCGCCAGACCGTGACCGCGATGGACACCCTGTTCGTGAGCCACCTCTGCGAGGCGGTGCGACGCCATTCTAAGAAGCACAACGGTCACGCGCCGGCCATCGCCCTGCCGCCGCTCATGTATGGCGGTCATCCCTACCATCACATCGGCATGCCCGGCACGGTCATGCTGCGCGAGTCGGTGGTGGAGGAGACGCTGGTCGACGTGATGCTTGGTCTGTGGAACGACGGCTTCCGTAAGATGATCATCGTCAACAACCACGGCCACCTGTGGATGCTCGAGACGGCGTTGCACAAGTTCCTCAAGCGCTACCAGGTTCCCGCCATCGTCCGCGTCATCGACTGGCACCGCTCGGTCAAGGACTTCTTCCGCACCACCGAACAGGGCGGTTGGTGGGACACGCCGTTCATCCACGCCGACGAGGCGGAGACCTCGCTGGGGCTGCTACTGTTCCCCGAGATGGTCGACATGGCGCAGGCGGTCGAGACCGAGACCAAGCAGTACATGCCGCCCGGCCACTTCAACAACTCGGTCGACGGCTACCATCGTCCGCAGCGCTGGTCGGAGGCCGAAGGGCATTTCGCCATCGAGTTCTTCGGCACTCCGGAGGGCGTCGTCGGCAAGCCGACGCACGCCGAGGCGTGGAAGGCCAAGCGACCTGTGGCGGCCTTCTGCAAGTACCTCACCATGGTCGTCGACGACATCCTGGCGACCTTCCCGGCCGGCACCGTTCCGCCGGTCGAGGAGACCACGTTCCGGACAGCCGCCGATATGGAGCCCTTCCTGCGCGAGCCGCTCAGCGAGGGCTGGCAGCCGATCTTCGCGCTGCCATGGATCGGACAACACTGAGCGTGCGGCAAACCACCATGTCCAGTAAACGACGCCACAGCCCGGCATGAGCTGGCCGGCGTGCTTCGCGACCGCGTCGGGGCCCACGGGCTTCGGCCCGATGCTGTTCCCCGGTCGCGTGCGCGAGGCGGCTCTCGTGTCGCGCGAGCTCGGCTTCGAAGGCATCGAGATCAGCATGCGCTCGCCGGCGGAGCTCCGCCGGCGCGAGCTGGAAGACCTTCTGCGCGACGCAGGCCTCCGCCTCGCGGCGCTCAGCAGCGGCCGGGCGTTCCTCGAGGACGGCCTCTCCCTGACCGACCCCGACCAGGCTGGGCGGGCTCGCGCCGTCGAGCGCATCGTCGAGCTGGCGGAGCATGCAGCAGCGCTCGACGCGCCGCTTATCGTCGGCCTCGTGCGCGGAAAGGCGCCGGCCGACGGCGACCTGGACGCGGCCGTCGGGCGTTTCGTAGAGAGTATGCAAGAGTGCGTCGACCGCACCGCCGCGGCAGGCGGCGGCTTCGTCGTCGAGGCCATCAACCGCTACGAGACGCCGTTGCTCAACACTGCCGCCGAGACAGTCGCCGCCGTGGAGCGCATCGGCCGCCCCAGCGTCGGCGTCCTCCTCGATGTGTTCCACATGAACATCGAGGAGGTCTCGATAGGGGCGGCGATACGCGCAACCGGAGAGCACCTCGGCCACTTCCACATCGTCGACAGCAACCGCCGGGCGGCCGGCGTAGGCCACGTCGACTTCGCGGAGGTCGCAGCGGCGCTCAACGATATCCACTACCAGGGCTGGCTCTCCGCCGAGATCCTGCCGCTGCCCGACGACAGGGCGGCGGCCGAGCAGGCGCGGCGTTTCGCCGCGACCATCAACGCGACTCCGGATTCCGGGGTCGACTGAGAGGGGCGAGACAATGGCTGACATCCCGAAGACGATGAAAGCACTGGTCCTCAAGGGACCGAACGACTTCGAGCTCCAGGAACTGCCGACGCCGCAGCCCAAAGGCGACGAGGTCCTGTGCCGCGTCAAGGCCGTGGCCATCTGCGGCACGGACCCCAAGATCATCGCCGGCAAGTTCCCGGGCTTCTGGCCGCCGACCTTCCCTGCCGTCATCGGCCACGAGTGGGCCGGCGAAGTCGTGGCCGTAGCCGACGAC